>JAABUN010002599.1_pt1 | contig 31274 bp, 31 predicted proteins | sample 5559311 | NCBI WGS metagenome assembly JAABUN01 (sample SAMN10711877, study PRJNA513370) | rock metagenome | isolation source: Antarctica rocks | place: Antarctica: Victoria Land, Siegfried Peak sud | reverse complement strand
TCCACAAGCAGAAATCCTCGAAGTCCGCTATCATCAGGCTCTCCCCTTCCGGCTCGGGTGTTCCTCGACAGTACACCTGTAGCCGGAAGGGGAGGCCATGTCAAGGGCGCGAACTAGCACAAGGGCCCACTAACGATTTTCAGGTCATTGAGACAGCGAAAGACCTGAAAGTGCTCAACAAATCCGAGATGAAGACGATTCACGGGCTGTTGTCGAAGCGCAACGAGTGCGCCCATCCCAGCGGTTACACCACCGACTTGAACGAAAGCCTCGGCTATGTGGCCGAACTGCTCAACCGCGTCGAGAAAATCATCAGCAAGCCACTCTAGTAGTCGCAGTATATTGCGAGAAAGCCCGTGATGACCGATGAAAACACTGCTGACGCTAAGACCGAGCCAAGATCACGCAGGCTGCTAAGATGGGCGTCGTCGAATCGGTCCTGTACCACATAGGCCACCTCCTGTCGCAGATGCACGCGGCAAAGAAAGTCTAATCGAGCACGATCATGGGGTGACTGACTTGGTTTTCCAGCCGCCACCGGTTTGCCCCTTCCCTAGATCGTCTCGCCTTCCGTCTCTCTCGACGTGTGCGATCTGCCCGGTAGTCAATACAGATCCCGGTTGCGGCAGCGAGCATACTGAAATATACGAACATATGTGCTAAAATTGGGGTGTCGTGATGGTGGCGCGTGCGGTGCCGGGCGGCGGGCGGCGATGAACAGCGATGCGCGCAAGGAGAACAGCGATGAGCGGCGATGACCTCTTCGGCGGCGAGTACAGCCAGGCGCGGGCGACGGGCCGCGCGACCTGGCCCGCGACTCTGCAATGGCACGGCGGCAACAGCCGCTCCGCGCGCGACGACTTCGAGAGTCGCGGCGGCTTCTTCCTCCCGGAGGAGGGGATCCGCAATCTGGGACTGGATCCGCACGCGCCGCCGGTCGGCGCGGCGTACGAGGCGCTGAAGTTCGAGACGAAGCGCGAGCAGGGCTGGGGCTTCTCCACCATCCATCTCGCCGTGTTGCAGACCGCTTTCGGTTGGGAGGACCGCGACACCCGCCAGCGCTTCACGCGCGACGAGTATCGCCGTCGTCGCGAGTCGCAGGACGGCAGCGAGGCGAAGCTGCGCGGGCGGCTCTACGTGATGGCGGTCGCGCGCGAACTCGCCGATCTGGGCGTGACGGAGCCGGTGCTGGTGACGCTGCGCGGCACCTATTCGCGCGCGCTCGACGTGCTGATCCGCGACCGGCTCGGCGCGATCGCGGCGCACGCCACGAAGTTGCGGCAGCGGCGCGGCATGGCCGGGGCGGTCCCGCGCGAGGCGTTCTGGCTGCCGGTGACGCCCGGTGCGCCCGCGCGCGTCGGTAGCGGTGCCAACACCTCCGAGGTCGCCCTGCCGTCGTCGAGCCTCCCCGAGACGTTGCCGACCGACGACGATGCCTTCCGCGCGCTCGTCCGCCCGCTGCTGGTGCCGGGTGACTCCGCGCGCCCGGGCGGCCACTTCGATGCGCTCTGCGCGGAGTATCGTCCCCTCTGGGATGGTCTCGCCGCGTTCGCCGGGTCGGCCAACGCCCCGGAGGCCGCGCCCGACGAGGAGGAGGGCGGCGCGCGCGAGGAGTGTCTGCGGCAGGCGGCGGCGGCCTATCCCGAGCTGGACGACGCCGAACGTGCCACGCGAATCAATGAAGTATTCGCGCGGCACGGCATCGACGCGGCGACGGCGACCCCCGACGATTACCGCCGGATGGCCGATTGGCTGCGCCGGAAGGCGACCCCACAACTGGTGCGCGCGATCGCTTCCTGATCGGGTTGAGAACAAGTCGAAAGACAGCGAGGGGCCGACCCTGCGGGGATGATATCATCCCCGCAGGGTCGGCCCCTCGTTATTGGCGTCATCGCTGACCGTCGCGCGATCGCGCCGATCCTGGTCCCTACTGGGAAGTGCCCCGGCGCAGGCGCACGCCGAAGCGGGCTCGCGGCGCGGTCGGTGCGGCACCGGGCGGGGCGTAATGCGCGCCGAGCGCCGTGATGAAAGCCATCTCGCCCTCCGTTACTTCTAGCGAGAGACGCGCCTCGATCGTGAGGAGCGCGGCCCCGTAGCAGAGGATCGACGCGCCGACGATGGCGAGACAGATCGGCAGCGCCCCGCTGTCCCACCCTGCGATGCCGCTGCCACCAATCACGAGGCTGGTGAGGACAAAAAGTCCGACCGCCAGGTAGAAGGCGGTGAGGCCGCGATGGATCAGGCGCGCGCGGCGCATCGCCACGGGGAGGAGGGCGAGGATCATCTGCCGCTCGAGGATCGCGTCGCCGTCATCCTGGTCGGTGGTGCCGAGCGCGCGGAGGCGGTCGGCGAAGCGGCGCACGCGGTCGGTCGCCCGCCCGAGCCGGTTGGAGGTCGAGAGGATCAGCGTCCCGCAGGCGGAGATCAGCACCGCCGGGGTGATCATCGCCGAGAGGACCGTGAGGTTCGTCGCCTCTGACATCGCCATCCCATGTCTCCGGGGCTTGCCGCCCGGATGTGGCTACGCCCGCGCCGTCGCCCCCGCACCCTCGCGTACCAGCGTGGCGAGGCGTGCCAGCCCCGCCCACTCATCGCCGGGGCCAGAGAAGATCAGGACGGCGGGGCCGGTGAAGTCGGCCCCCCGGGCCAGCGCGAGACACCGGCGAAAGTCGGCCTCATCCATGTCCCCTTTGGCGTCGAACTGCGCCCCCGCGTGGACGGTGATCGCCCCCGGTAGCACGGCGCGGAGGGCGTCGTACTTCGCCGCGCCGTAGGGCTGGTAGTTGTTGAAGTCGGCACAGAACCCGACCGTGCCGCCCGTCGCCGCGCGGAGGGCGCGCACGTTCTCCGGCGGCATGGCGAGCGGTCGCCAGGTCTCGGTCAGCAATTTGGTCCCGTGCGCGCGCGCGGCTTCGGCGAGGGTCAGCAGGCTCGCCGCGCTCCAGCCGATCGCCGGATCGGTCGGCGCGGCCTCGGTCAGCCCGGCGGCGACACGGACGTAGCGCCCCCCGAGCCGCGCCGCGATCGGTAGCCACGCCTCGGTGAGGGCGACATCATGCGCGCGCCGCGCCGGATCGGCGGCGCTAAGATCGCCGTCGTCCACCAGGAAGGTCAGCAGCACGATCCCCGCCGCATCGAGGCGTTGTCGCAGGAGCGTGAGGTAGGCGTCGTCGGTGCGCGGCAGGTGGAAGTGGCAGAGGTCGAGCGTCGCGTAGCCGCGCGCGCGCAGCTCGGCGGGGAGATCGAGGAGATCGAGGTCGCCGGAGCCGAAGCTGGCGTCGGCGCGACGCGGGGTGGCGGCGGGGTCGAGGCCGGGATAGACCGGACCGAGCAGATGCCGGATGCTCCAGGTCGAGATGCCGATCGTCTCCATCGTCTTCCCCTTTACACGCTGCACACCATCGGCGTCACATACCCGAGCGTGCCGGGCGTAACCGTGTTTCGGTGCTCAGCATAGCATGCCGCTGCGACGCGGGTCGATCGCCGCAGGCGAAAGCGATTCTTTGACGATGCTTCATCGCGGGATGGCTTACTGTTCAATATCGTCCACTATAATAGTGGCTGACGGTCGAGCACTGGGCGACCAGCGCAGGAAGAAGGGGATCTGGGCAATGTCGACGGCGAAGAAGGTCGGGGCATTCGGCGCGGTGCTCCTGCTGGTGGTAGGGGTCGCGGCTGGCGCGCTCGCCTATTCGTACTTGAAGCCGACGGAAGCGGCGAGCGAGCCGATCCAGGCGCTCCCGATCGTGGCGGCGTCCGCGATCCCGACGAGCGTCGGCACCGCGACTGCGGCGGCAGCCGTGGCCCCGGCGACGATCGCGGCCATGACGAGCAGCGGCAGCACCGCGAGCACCACGACCACCGCGACCCCGGCGACCAGCGGCACCGCGAGCGGTGGTACCACGGGTGCCGCGCTCCCGACGAGCGGTGCCAGCACCACGACCGCCGCGACCGGGGCGACCAGCACCGCCTCGACCGCCACCTACACGATCGTGCAGTCGTCGTCGCAGGCACGCTTCGTGATCGATGAAGTGCTGAATGGGGCCGCGAAAACGGTGATCGGTAGCACCGATCAGGTGGCCGGGCAGATCGCGGTCAACCCGACTGCGCCGACCGGCGCACAGGTAGGAACGATCCGGATCAACGCGCGCACCCTCAGCACCGACAGCGAACAGCGCAACAACGCCATCAAGAATCGGATCCTGCTGACCAATCAGTACGAGTACATCACCTTCGTCCCGACCGGTGTGACCGGCCTCCCCGCCACCGCAACGGTCGGGCAAACGTATACGCTCCGGATCGTCGGGCAACTGACGGTAGCGGCGCAGACGCACGAGGCGGCCTTCGGCGTGACGGTGACGCCGAACGCCGACGGGACGCTGACCGGCAGCGCGAAGACGACGATCAAGTACGCCGATTGGGGGCTGACGATCCCGAGTGTGCCGTCGGTGACGGGTGTCTCCGATACCCTCGCGCTGGAACTCGATTTCGTCGCCAAGGCGAACTGAGCCACGGGCAGGAAGACAGCAATACGCGGCGGTGTGGGCCCCCCACCGCCGCGTATCTGTAGCAGAGAAATCAGTTGGTGTGGCACGAGTCCTCGTGTCGGGCTGCTGGTCGAGTCGGGTAGTAAGCGTCGCCCGCTCAGACCATGTGCCGCCCGCCGTCGATGCTGATCGTCTGGCCGCTGACCCAGCCCGCGAGATCGGAGGCGAAGAAGAGGACGCCATTGGCGATGTCCTGCGCCTGCCCGAGGCGGCGCAGCGCGATCCCCTCCACGAGGCGGCGCTGGCCATCCTCGCCCATCGCTTCCCACTGGCGTTCGGTCGCGGGGTTGGAGCGGACGAAGCCGGGCGCGATGGCGTTGACGGTGATGTTCTGCGGGCCGAGTTCGTGGGCCATCTGGCGGGTCAGGCCGAGTTGCCCGGCCTTGGCGCTGGCGTATGCCTGGATGCCGGTCAGGCTGATGGAGCGCCCCGCGCCGGAGGAGATGTTGACGATCCGCCCGCCGCCGCCTTCCTTCATCAGCGGGGCGACCGCGCGGATGCAGTAGAAGGTGGCGTAGAGGTTGGTGCGGACGACGATGTCCCAATCCTCGTCGGTGATCGCCTCGATCGGTCGCCCCACCTGCCCGACGACCCCCCCGGCGCAATTCACTAAGATGTCGATCCGCCCCGCCTCGTCCCGGATCTGCTCGACCATCCGCGCGACCGCCGCCGCATCGGTGAGATTCGTGGCGACCATGCGGCCCTGGCCCCCCGCTGTCGTCACGGCGGCGACCGTCTCGGCCAGCCCGTCCGCCAGGAGGTCGGTCCCCCAAACCTGCGCGCCCGCCCCGGCGAGGGTCAGGCAGATCGCCCGCCCGATGCCGTGCGCCGCCCCGGTGACGAGGGCCACCTGTCCGCTCAGATCGATCTGCTTCATCGGCGCTCCCCCTTGTGTATCGCGCTCTTTGCGCGGCGTCTATCTATCGTTGCATCGCCTCAGCGCGCGTCGCGCACGATCTGGCCCCCCTGCATGACCAGCGCCGGACGCGCGAGCGCGCCGAGGTCGGCGAGCGGGTCGCCGGGGATGGCGAGGATGTCGGCCACGCAAGCCTCCGCGAGCCGTCCGACGTTCGGCAGGCGGCACGCCGCCGCCGCCCGCCCGGTCGCGGCGTGGATCGCCTCCAGCGTGGAGAGTCCGGCGTGGTGCAGGTGGATCAACTCCTCGTAGAAGTCGTCGAAACCGGTGTAGCGCCAGCCCGCATCATTGCCGGCGACGAGCGGCACACCCGCCGCGTGCAGGAGGCGAATATTCTCGATGGAGTCGCGGTCGCGGTCAGGGGTCAGGGTGACGATCTGCGCTTCCAGCGGCGTGGCGATCCCCTGCTGGTAGCGCTCTTTCATCTTCACCGTCGAGTCGATCCCCACCTGGAGCGTCGCGGTGACGTAGACCCCGGCTGCGGCCAGTCGCCCTGCCAGCGCCTCATCGAAGTGCCAGGTCGTGTCCTCGGACATGAAGGTGCAGTGCTCGATGTGGTCGGTCCCGGCGTCGAGCGCCCGCGCGATCGATGCGGTGGCGATGCAGTGGCAGGAGGCGGGCTTGCCGCTCTGGTGGGCCACATCGATCGCCGCGCGCAACTCGTCGAGGTCGAACGCGGGGTATTGCGGGTAGGTGCCGACCGTGCCGCCCCCCGCCGCCATCAGCTTGATGAAGTCGGCCCCCTCGCGCAGGAGCTCGCGCGCGGCGCGGCGGATCGTGTCCGGCCCGTCGACCTCGCCGCCGAACTGGCGGCAGTGCCCGCCGGTGATCGTCAGGGGGCGTCCGCTGAGGACGAAACGCGGGCCGGGGACGATCCCGGCGCGGATCGCGTCGCGCAGCCGGAACATGGTCTGGCCCTTGCCGCCGCAATCGCGGATGGTGGTGACGCCGGACTGGAGGGCGGCGCTGGCGTTGGCCGCCGCCTTCAGGATGAGGAGTTCGTCGGGGAGGGCGCTCCACGACTCGACGGAGGTGCCGTCGCCGGGGAGGACCGTGTGGGCGTGCATGTTAATCAGTCCGGGGAGGACCGTCTGCTCGCGCAGATCGATGACGGTGGTATCGCGCGGCGGCTCCGTGCCGTCGGTGATCGTGCGGATGATGCCATCCTCGATGGTGATCGTCACCCCGTGCCGGGGTGCGGCGAGGGTGCCATCGAGGAAGGTTCCGGCCAGGATGGCGACCCTGGTGGTCGCGGCGTCTGGAGAAGCGGTCATAGGCTGTCTGCTCCTGCTGTCGTCCGCGCGGTCGCCGCCGCGGACCGTGGGGGTCGCATGGTCGTGGTGCGAGGCAAGGAACCATGCCTGTCCTCCTGCCCCGCCGCGTGCAGTCTACGCCCTTATCACGCGCAAGCCAAACGGCGGGTCGGCGGGGGCGGTGTGTGGCTGTCTGCCGCCAGCCACGGCCCCGAATATGCGGCGTGATCCGCTCGGATGTGTTGTTCGCGCGGACGAGCAGGGAAGTGAGGGGATGATGGCGGACGATCGTGAGTGGGTCCGGGTGGACGTCATCTGGGATGGCGGTGACGAGCGGGACGATGACGACGAGGCGTGGGATTGGGAGGAGGGGGCGGGTGTCCTGCCACCGGATTTCCTGTTCGACCGGCAACCCGAGGAGCGCGACGCGGGCCTGACCAGGCGGCGGCGGAAGAAGCTGCGCGGTGGGCGTGCCGACGAGCGCTGAAGGCGCGGCGGCGCACGTTGGTCCACCGCCGACGCTGACCGTCGGCGATCGAGCACCGCTGGTCGGGACGACCTCAGGACGTTGCCATGTCGTCAGGCCCGATAGTCGAGCTATGCCCACATTCCCTGTTGCGGACGGTTGACAGCGCGTTCATGGTGGCGTATCCTTGCTCGTACCCCCCCCTGGAGGGGGGGGGTACGAAAAGAAGGGGGCGGGGAGATGCGCGAGCACCAACGACCGGACCGGCAGCAGTCAACCGCGACCGACGAGCGGACGGATCAGCAGGAGCAGCACCACGCGGAGCATGTCACGCCCGCCTACGTCACCTCGCCCGAACCGGGGGTCGCGCATGACCCGCTCGGACACGCGCTCGATCCGCATCCGCAGTTGGATGCACACGAGCAACACGGGCACCCGGCGCACAAGGGGCAGAGCGGACACGACGCGCACGGCGGGCACGGTGGCATGGCCCACGATATGAGCGACCCGGCGATGGCGGCGGCGATGGAGCGCGACATTCGCACCCGCTTCTTCGTCGCCCTCGCGCTGACGATCCCCACGGTCCTCTACTCGCCGCTCGGGCAGCAATTCCTCGGCCTGACCCTGCCCACGCCAATCCCGGCGACCTGGATCATGCTGCTGCTGACCACTCCGGTCGTCTTCTGGTGCGGCTGGATGTTCATCGGCGGGGCGGTCGGGGCGCTGCGCGCGCGCACCCTCGACATGAGCGTGTTGATCGCCACCGGCGTCCTCGCCGCGTATCTGGCGAGCATCGTCCTGATGGTTATCGGCAGCGGCGAGGTTTTCTTCGAGGCCGCCGCGATGCTGGTGACCTTCGTCCTCTTCGGCCATTGGATGGAGATGAAGAGCCGCAAGGGGACCAGCGATTCTCTGCGCGCCCTCTTCGATCTCGTCCCCCCCACCGCGACCGTGCGGCGCGGCGATCAGGACGTGTCGATCCCGACCGCCGCGATCGTGGTCGGCGACACGGTGGTGTTGCGCCCCGGCGAGAAGGTGCCAACCGATGGCCAGGTGCTGACCGGGCGCACGAGCCTCGATGAGGCGCTGGTTACCGGCGAGAGCCTGCCGGTCGAGAAAGGCCCCGGCGATCCGGTCGTTGGCGGCTCCATCAACCGCAGCGGCGCGGTCACGTTTCGGGCCACGCGCGTTGGCGAGGATACGGCGCTGGCGCAGATCGTGGAGTTGGTGCGGCGGGCGCAGTCGTCGAAGGCCCCCGGCCAGCGGCTGGCGGACAAGGCGGCGCAATACCTGGTGATTCTGGCGGTCGGCGCGGGGCTGCTCACCTTCGCTGCCTGGCTGATCTTCGGCGTCGGCTTCGTCGTGGCGCTGACCTTCGCGATCTCGGCGGTGGTGATCGCCTGCCCCGACGCGCTCGGGCTGGCGACGCCGACCGCCGTGGCGGTTGGCACCGGCATCGGGGCGCGGCACAACATCCTGATCAAGGATGCAGCCACGCTGGAGAATCTGTCCCGGATCACCGCGATCATCCTCGACAAGACCGGCACCCTCACCGAGGGGAAGCCCGCGCTGACCGACGTGGTACCGATCGGCGATGTTGACGAAACGACGCTGCTGCGGCTGCTCGCCTCCGCCGAACGCGGCTCGGAGCATCCGCTGGCGGAGGCGCTCGTCGGTGGGGCGCGCGCGCGTGATCTGGCGCTCGCCGAGGCCAGCGACTTCACCGGGCTGGCGGGGCAGGGCATCAGCGCCACGGTCGCGGGGCACGCGCTTCTCGCCGGTAATGCGGCGCTGCTGCGCGAGCGGGGCATCGCCACCACCGTGCTGGACGTGCGCAGCGACGCGCTGGCGACGGCGGGGAAGACGCCGATGTACGTGGCGCTCGATGGGCGACTGGCGGGACTCGTCGCGGTCGCGGACATCGTCAAGCCGACGGCGCGCACGGCGATCGCCCGCCTGAACGAGGCCGGGATCGAGACGGTGATGATCACCGGCGACAATCGGCGTACCGCCGAGGCGGTGGCGCGCGAGCTCGGGATCGCGCGCGTCTTCGCCGAGGTCCTGCCTGCCGACAAGGCGCGACACGTCGCCACCCTGCAAGGGGAGGGGAAGCGGGTGGCGATGGTCGGCGACGGTGTGAACGACGCGCCCGCTTTGGCGCGCGCCGACATCGGCATCGCCATCGGCGCGGGGACCGACGTGGCGATCGAGACGGCGAGCGTGGTGCTGATGAAGAGCGACCCGCTCGACATCGTCCGCGCGCTGACCCTCTCGCGCGCGACCGTCCGCAAGATGCGGCAGAATCTGGTCTGGGCCTCCGTCTACAACGTCCTGGCGATCCCGTTCGCTGCCGGGGTTCTCTATCCCGCATTCGGGATCATGCTGCGCCCCGAATGGTCGGCGCTGCTGATGTCGCTCTCCTCGATCATCGTCGCGATCAACGCCGTGCTGCTCCGGCGGGTGGAAGGTGCGTTGGCCGAACCGACCGGTGCGGCGGCATAGGCGCGACCGCGTCCCCGTGGTATCGAGCGAATGCGGCGCAACCGGCTACTGCTAGCCGGTTGCGCCGTTGCGTCTCCCGTGTCCGCTGCCCTGCCGACGCTTGCCGCCTGGCAGCGGAGCCATTATGCTGCTTCGACGCTGGAACGCCGTATCGTCGCTGGCGACGAGGATCACGAGTGGTCGCGCGGCGGTGCCGGGTGGCCGGAGGCCGATGCCGATGACCGGGACGCCCTGGACGCTGACTGTGGTGGAACGCCGGACGCTCGCCGCCGCGCTCGATGCGCTGCTGCCGCCCTCGGGTTCGTTCCCCCGCCCTTCGGAGACCGACCTGATCGACGCCTTCATCTTGCGCCGCGTGCCGCCCGCCGGGACGCTGCCGGTACCATACCCAGGCTTCGACGCGGACGGGCTGCGCGCGACGCTGGCCGAGCTAGCGGAGGCGAGCGATCCGGTCGCGGGGCTGGAACAGCTCGAAGGTCAGCGCCCCGCCACCTTCACCGCCCTCTGGCGACTGGCGGTTTACGGCTATTACTCGCGCCCGGAGACGATCGCGGCGATCGCGCGCGACCATGCGCCCGCCTATCATGGCGCCCCCCTGCCGCTCGGCTACGCCCACGCCCTGGCCCCATGGGACGCCCGGGACCCGCAGCAACTGCCGATCGCGCCGCGCGGCACCTATCAGCCGACCGACACGATACGACGGATCGATCGCGCGGCGCTGCCGCGCGAGGAGGAGCGATGAGCGCGCCCGACGCGGTCGATGTCCTGATCATCGGCTCGGGGATGGCCGGGGCGGCGATCGCCGCGCGCCTCAGCGCGGGCGGTGCGCGCGTCGTCTGCCTGGAGCAGGGGCCGTGGACCCTCGCCGCCGAGCATCCGCACTACAGCGACGAGTTCGAGTTCGCGTTGCGGCGGCGCTGGAATCGCAGCCCGAGCGGGCGGCACGACCCCGCCGACTATCCTGTCTCGTCGGAGCGGGTCGACGTGATGCTCTACAACGGCGTCGGCGGCAGCACCACCCACTACAACGCGCACTGGCCGCGCCTCAAGCCGGTCGACTTCCGTAAGGGGACCGAGCACGGCCTGGCAGGGTCGGCGGATTGGCCGATCAGCTACGAGGACCTCGCGCCCTACTACGAACAGAACGACGCGGCGCTGGGGATCAGCGGCCTGGCGGGTGATCCCTCGATGCCGCCGCGCGGCCCCCGGCAGACGCCGCCCCTCCCGTTCGGCCCGCACGGGCAGCGGATGGCGGCGGCCTTCGAGTCGCTCGGCTGGCACTGGTGGCCCGCCGATAACGGGATCATCACCGCCGACTACGACGGGCGCGTCGCCTGCAACCATTGCGGCGCGTGTCGCAACGGCTGTCCGCGCGGCTCTCTGGCGATGATGGCGCACACCTACTGGCCGAAGGCGCTCCAACGGGGTGTCGAACTCCGCACGCTGGCGCGCGTGGAGCGGATCACGACCGACGAGGCGGGGCGGGCGAACGGGGCGATCTACGTCGATCTGCGGACCGGCGCGCGGCACCACCAGCGCGCCGCGATCGTGGTGCTGTCCGCGAATGGCCTCGGCACGCCACGCCTCCTCTTTCTCTCGGCGGATAGTCGTTACCCAAACGGCCTCGCGAACAGTTCGGGACTCGTCGGGCGTTACCTGATGCACCACGCCTACGCCGAGCAGACGATCGTCTTCCCCGAACCGATCGACGGCTTCGTCGGTGCCTACGGCGCACCGATCTTCAGCCAGGAGTTCTACGAGACGGTCGCTGAGCGGGGCTTCGTCAACGGCTTCACCTTCCAGATCGGGCGCGGGATGACCCCGGCGCACGCGGCGCTGGGGCTGTCGTGGGGAGCGGGTCACCGCGCCGCGTTCGGGCGCTTCTTCAATCACGAGATCTGGTTCGCGGTGCAGGCGGAGGATTTGCCGCTCTACGAGAATCGCGTCGAGCTCGATCCCGCGCGCACCGATACGAGCGGGTTGCCGGGAGTGCGCCTCCACTGGGAGCTGCATCCCAACGACCGGCGACTGATCGCGTTCGGGGTGGAGCGCGCGCGGGAACTCGCCGCCGCCGCCGGGGCGAGCGAGCTGCTGACGACCGGCATCGCCGACCCGAATCCGGGCTGGCACCTCCTCGGGACATGCCGGATGGGCGACGACTCGGAAGGGTCGGTCGTCGATGCCGACCATCAGGCATGGGATGTCCCGAACCTCTACATCTGCGACGGCTCCTCGTTCGTGACCGGGGGGGCGGTCAACCCGACCTCGACCATCGGCGCGCTCGCCCTGCGCTGCGCCGATCGCATCCTGGCGCGTAAGGGGAGTAGCGGCGACGCGCTGAGTGCGTCGGGAGCGCAGCGGCGTAGCTCAATTGCCGCTTCAGGGCGTGACCATCGCCGTGACGCTCACGTCACCGAGCCGCGTTTTCGCGAGCACGCCCAGGCCGATCCTCAGTAAGCCGGTCGGATGCATGCCTTGTACTTTCGGGTGACCTGCGGCTGTATCTCCCCGACGCGAGCCCGGAAAGGAACCCGATGCGCTTCTCACTCTTCTACAACTGCGACATCGTACCGGGGAAGGATGTCCCGGAGCTGTACCGCGAGATCGAGGCGCAGGCGATCGCCGCCGATCGCCTCGGCTTCGACGCGATCTGGTTGGCCGAGCACCACTTCGCCGATTACGGGCGCTTGCCCGCGCCGCTGACCTTCCTCGCGCGCCTCAGCGCCGTGACGGAACGGCTCGGGCTCGGGACGGCGATCGCGCAGGCCCCCTATTACCATCCCCTGCGCCTCGCCGAAGAGGCGGCGCTGATCGATGTCCTCTCGGGCGGGCGGATGCGCCTGGGGATCGGGTCGGGCGCGCGCAACAAGACGGCGGAGTTCGCCAAGTTCGGCATCCCGATCGAGGAGAAGGGGGCGCGGACCTTCGAGGTGCTGGACATCCTCGGGCAGGCGCTCGGGACCGGACACGTCGATTTCATAGGGGAATTCTTCCAGTTCTCGGGGGTGGAGCTGAACCCCCGACCCCTACAGGCGGTCGAGCAGCTCCTCTGGGTGGCCGCGAGCCGCAGCACCCCGACCTACACCGCCGAACGGGGCTATGGCTTCCTGATCCCGCGCGTCGGCCCGGGCGAGCAGCACAAGGAACTGGCCGCGCAGTACCGGGCGGCGCTCGGTGCGCGGCCCGGCTTCATCACGCAGCTCCGCTTCATCTACGTCGCGGAGACGGAGCGCGAGGCGCACGAGCAGACGCGCCAGACTTTTGCGCGCTACGCCAAGTACGACTGCGGCGTGGATTGGGACGGGCGGACCGACACGGCGGAGTACGTCGCGCTCTCCGAACGGATGCACTTCCTGATCGGCACGCCGAAACAGGTCGCCGAACGGCTGACCATGTGGCAGCGCGAGTATGGCTTCGACGAGATCATCTGCCAGCTCTACGCGGCGGGGATGCGCCACGAGGATTCGCTGCGCGCCATCGAACTGCTCGGGCGCACGGTGCTGCCGCAGCTACAATCCGGCGCACCGGCTGGTATGCGCGAGCGATAGGGCGCGGCGGCCACCGCGACCGCACGTGCTGCATCGAGTTCCCTTCCCGCCCCCTGTTACAATTCCCTGATTAGGGCACAGTGGCATGCAAGGGGAGGCGGGCGATGGCTGCGGTAGACGAGGTTGAGGCGCTGATCGCGCGATTGAGTCGCGCTGAGAAGGCGCAGTTACTCGCGTCCATCGCCCGGGATCTGGGCGATGCCTTCCCCGGAATCGTCAGTACGCCGGGAGTGAGCGGTGGAGAGCCATGCATCGCTCGTACCCGTATCCTGGTGTGGACATTGGTGCGCGCGCGCGAACTCGGCCTGAGCGAAGGGGAGATCCTGCGCGCTTACCCAACGTTGATGGCGGAAGATCTGGTAAATGCGTGGCATTACGCGCGCCCAGCGGGCCGAGATCGCGGCGCAGATCGCCGAGAATGAGGCGGCGTGAGGAATGGCACGGCTCTACGCCATTGAAAACTTCCCTCTGCCGGTTGTCGAGGGATTACGGCGCTTGGGCCACGACGTGCTTACCGGCCTGGAAACAGGGAATGCAGGCCGCGCCGTGCCAGACGAGGATGTGCTGTCTTTTGCCATTACGCATGGCCGCGCTGTCCTGACGCTCAACCGCCAACATTTCATCAGGCTGCATGAGCGTTCTACCAAACATGCCGGGATCATCGCTTGTACTTTTGATGCCGATTTCACTGGGCAGGCTGCGCGGATCGATGCCCATATACGAGGGAAGTCTTTCTTGCAAGGGAAACTCGTGCGGGTGAATCGGCCCAATCCACGCTAACCGTTAGGAGTTCCGATGGACTACGCGCTCGATCGCTTCGCCGAGGAGATCCGCGCCGCGCTGGTGGCACAGGGGAACGTACCGGCGGGCCTGGTAGAGCTGGTCACGCCGAAGCGGGGGATCGCCGCCGACCTCGCCTTTCCCACTTTCCGGCTGGCGCGCGAGCGGGGGATGCCGCCACCCGCGCTGGCGGCGGAGTTGGCGACGACCCTCCGCTTCGGGGCGGAGACGCTCGTGGGGCGGGTCGAGGCGGCGGGGCCGTTCCTCAACGTCAGCCTCGATCCGGCCCGGTTGGCGGCGGCGATCCTGACGGAGTGCGAGAGACTGGGCGACGACTACGGCCACGATGATCGCGGGGCCGGGCGGGCGGTGCTGGTCGAATACTCCTCGCCGAACATGGCGCGACGGATGCACGTCGGGCACATTCGCTCCACGATCATCGGGCAGGCGCTGGCGAACATCCTGGCAGCGCTCGGCTATCGGATCATCAGCGACAGCCACATCGGCGATTGGGGCAAGAATTTCGGTGTGCTGCTGACGGCGATCGCGCACGAGGGGCGACCCGACGGGCGCGACGAGGGGGCGCTGGCGACCCTCGAAGGCTTCTACGCGCGCTACAATCGCCTGCTGGCCGAGGATGCGGCGATCGATGCCGAGGCGCGCGAATGGTCGTTGCGCCTGGAACGCGGCGACGAGACGGCGCGCGAACTCTGGCGCTGGATCGTGGAGATGACGCTGCGGATCAATGCGCCCCTCTACGCGCGCCTCGGCGTCCGCTTCGACACGATCCTCGGCGAGAGCTTCTTCAACGACAAGATGGCCCCAGTCGTCGCGGCGGCGCTGGCGGCGGGCGTGGCGACGCGGGCCGCCGATGGCGCGGTCGTCGTGGCGCTGCCCGAGTTGCCGACCTTCCTGCTGGAGCGGCGCGATGGCGGCACCCTCTACCACACGCGGGACGCGGCCACGATCGCCTATCGCGAGGCGGAGTATGCGCCCGCCGCGATCGTCTACGTGGTCGATGCCCGCCAGGAATTGCACTTCCGCCAGCTCTTCGCGCTGATGCGCGCGCTCGGCTACGGCGAGCGGACGGTGCTCGTCCACGTCAGTTTCGGCGTGGTGATCGAGCCGGACGGGCAGCCGCTCGCGGCGCGGAAGGGGAACATGGTCTACCTCCAGGCGCTGCTCAATGAGGTGCACAGTCGCGCCCGCGCGGTGGTGGACGCGACGGATGCCGAACTCCCCGAGGCGGAGCGGGAGGCGATCGCGGAGGCGGTCGGGGTCGGCGCGATCATCTACAACGATCTGCATCAGGATCCGCGCCGGACGATCGCGCTCGACTGGGAGCGGATGCTCGCCTTGCAGGGCGATAGCGCGCCCTATATCCAGTATATGCACGCGCGTTGCCGCTCGATCCTGCGGCGTGCGGGGGACGCCGATTATGCGGCGGGCGATGCCACGCTGCTGGTCGCGCCCGCCGAGACGGCGCTCTTGAAGGCGCTGGCCGGGCTGCCTGGGGCACTCCGCGAGGCGGGCGCGCGCTATGCGCCGTTCGTCCTGGCCGGGTGGTGCTACGAGACGGCGCGGGCGACCGCCGCCTTCTATCGCGACTGCCCGGTCCTGGCGGCGGAGACTCCCGAACTGCGGGACGCGCGCCTGCGTCTGGTTGCGGCGACGGCGCGCGTATTGGCGAACGGGCTGCGGCTGCTCGGCATCGCCGCACCGGAGCGGATGTAGCGGGTGGTCGGCGCATACAACGGTGCGGTGCCACGCATAGGACAGTCGCTGCACTACGCGAAGCGTACGGTGACATCTTGTGCGCGATCCTCGATGAAGCGGATCAGCGTTTCCCCTTCCGCCGCAAGACCATCGCGCGCGGCGCGTGGGAGTGGCGAGAAGGGCTCGATCACGAGCGTCGCCAGGGCTCCGGCGCGTTCGGTTCGCCAGGTACCCCCCACGAAACCATCGAGGAGGAACGTCGCGCGGACACGCGCCGAGGAGAGGAAGATCAGCGGGCGATCCCGGTCGGCCACCACGCGCGTCCGATAGGCATGGGCGAGGAGCAGGTTATCGTATTCCGGTAGGAAGCGCGGCGGCGCTGGGGTATCGGCGGCGGGACGTGGGGCGTCCGGCAGATCGAAGAGTTCGATGCCACGCTGGTCACGGAACGTGCATAACGCCGTGCGGAGCATGCCGATCGCCTTGTCTAACCCCCGCAGCCCCGACCATTGCTCGATATCCGCGATGCTCGCGGGGCCGAATGCCGCCAAGTGGCGCAGGATGAGTGCCTGCACCCCATCCTCCGGTTGGGCCAGCGATGCGCCGAGCCATGATTCGGCGAGCGCATACGCCCCGGTGGCGCGTCCCCAGAACCCGCCCGGTGGGATCTGCACGAGCGGCAGATAAGCCCGCGCCACAGCGGAAGTCATCGCTTCGGGATCTTCGGCGGGTAGCCGCTCCGCCAGCAGGGCGCGGAGCGCGGCGAGGGTGCGGGGATCCGCTGCCAGATATTCGCGCGCCACCGGGAGGAGTTGCGCGAGATCGAGGCGCTTCGCGCGCCCCCCGAAGGTGGCGAGCAGGGCGCGCGTGAGGACCGGTTGTAATACGGGGCGCAGGAGCAGATAATCGTGCGCGGTCGCCAGATGGAGGGTCGACCGCAACAGCGTCGCCCGAACAATCGCGCGCTGCTCGATCTGGTCGATCAGGTCGGCGCGGCGAAAGCCATGTAGTCGGCTCCAGAGACCGACGTAGGGGGCGTTTGGCGTCTGTGCTTGCATCCCGGCCAAGCGCGCTACCGCTTGCGTCGTCGGTAGTTGCGCCCGTTCTAGCAGCAGTTGGCGTGCGAGTGTTGCCCGATTAAGCGCTCGCAGGCTTAAGATTGGTGCTGACATAGGGGTAATCCCTTCGTTGCGGCGGAGATTTGTTCACAGATTGCCGGAACTGACAAGCGTGTTATACTCGATTGAGGCGCGCTATCCGGCGTGTCCCCGTCTATTCGGATAGGGGCGGGCGGCCATCGGTGATGCGGTTTATAGAGGAAAAAGGTATGACGCAACCGCAGGCCGAGGGAGAGACCCGCAAACGCCGCGTCGTGATCGCCGACGACGAGTCGATCATCCGGCTCGATCTCGGCGAGATGCTGACCAGCCTTGGCTATGAGGTCGTGGGTGAGGGCGGGGACGGCGCGGTCGCCGTGGAACTCGCCCAGAAGTTGCGCCCCGATCTGGTGATCATGGACATCAAGATGCCCGGTATGGACGGCATCGCGGCGGCGCAGGAATTGACGCGCGCGCGGATCGCCCCGGTGTTGTTGCTGACCGCGTTCAGCGAGCAGGCGCTGGTGGAGCGGGCGAAGGAGGCGGGTGTGGTCGCCTACCTCGTCAAGCCGTTCCGTGAGGCCGAACTCCTCCCATCGATCGAGATCGCGCTCGCCCGCTTCGCCGAGTTCAGGACGGTGCAGCAGGAGGTCGGCTCCCTCAAGGAGGCGCTGGAGACGCGCAAGGTGGTGGAGCAGGCCAAAGGGATCCTGATGGAAGGGCAGGGCTTGAAAGAGTCCGAGGCGTTCCACCGGATCCGCAAGGCGAGCATGGATACGCGGAAGTCGATGCGCGAGATCGCCGAGGCGATCCTGCTGACCCATCAATTGGAACGGCCATAATCCGGCGCGAAATGTGCGCGGAACTGCCCGAGTTGGCGCGAAATGTGCGCTGCTGAGGCCGGATGCCCCTGGCGGGCGTATCCGGCCTTTTGCGTTGCGCACAGCGTTGCGCCACGCTCCTTCCGGGCGCCGGCGTTGCTACCGGGCCGTGCGCGGGACTACGCCGAACGGGCATGTTTGGCAACCGGGGCGGGACGTTCTAGAATGACGTTATTGACATAGTATGTACCCGCGCGGCGGGAACGAGTACGGAGAAGGCCTTGATCGCGAAGATGTCGCTCACCGATGCGGCGTGGGAACTCGGCCCGGCGATCGTGGCCGACCGCCGCTACCTGCATCAGCACCCCGAGTTGGGGATGCAGGAGGAGAATACGGCCCGTTTCGTCGCGGAGAAGCTGCGCGAGTTCGGGATCGAGACGACGACCGGCGTGGCGAAAACCGGCGTGGTCGGCCTGCTGCACGGGCGCGGGCCGGGCAGGACGGTGCTGCTGCGCGCCGACATGGACGCGCTGCCGATGGACGAGCTGAACGACGTGCCGTACAAGTCGAAGACCCCGGGTGTGATGCACGCCTGCGGGCACGACGCGCACACCGCCATGCTGCTCGGCGTGGCGCGCTTGCTCAGCGAACGGCGCGAGGAGTTCGTCGGCGCGGTCAAGTTCATCTTCCAGCCGTCGGAGGAGGCCCCGCCGGGCGGCGCGAAGCCGATGATCGCGGCGGGAGTCATGGAGAACCCGCACGTGGACGCGGCGTTCGGCGTTCACATCGGGCAGGATTTGCCGGTGGGGACGATCGGAGTCTGCGCGGGGCCGACGAATGCGGCCTCCGACGGCTTCGTCGCGACGATCAAGGGCGTCGGCGGGCACGCCGCACGCCCGCACGGCGGCGTCGACCCGATCGTGGTCGCGGCGCAGTGCATCGGCGCATTGCAGACTCTCGTCAGCCGCGAGGTCAATCCGCTGCGGCAGGCGGTGATCACCGTCGGCTCCCTCCACGCCGGCACCGTCTCCAACGTGATCCCCGAGGAGGCGATCATGAAGGCGACCGTCCGCACGTTCGATGAGGGGGTGCGCCAGCACCTCGCCGAGCGGATCCCGGCGCTCCTCAAGGGGATCGCCGCCGCGATGCGCGCCGAGGCCGATGTACAGTATCGGTTCGGCTACCCGGCGCTGGTCAACGATCCGGCGATGACGGAGCTGGTGCGCGGCGTGGCGCGCGAGATCGTCGGGCCGGAGAAGACGATCGAGCGCGAGCCGGGAATGGGCGGCGAGGACATGGCCTACTTCCTCCAGGAGGTGCCGGGCTGCTTCTTCCGCATCGGCTCGCGCAACCCCGAGCGTGGGCTGACCTACGGCCACCACCATCAGCGCTTCGACATCGATGACGAGGGGGCGCTGCCGGTCGGCGTCGCCGCCGTCGCGACGGTCGCCCTGCGCTACCTGAACGGCGCGGAGTAGTTGTCGCTCGGTGTCCGCATTTGGTAGAAGACTGAATGCGGACGCCGAGCCGCATTCGGGGCCGGTGCCCCAAGGAATGAGAACCACCGGATGGTAGGGACGAGCGATTCGGGACTGTTCCGGCACGGGGCGCGGAGTGTGATCGGCGTCGTCCATCTCGCCGCGCTGCCGGGTGCGCCCGGCTGGGGCGGCGATTTCGCGGCGGTCCTGGACCGCGCGCGGTCCGATCTGCTGGCGCTGGCGGCGGGCGGCGTCGATGCGGCGATCGTGGAGAACTTCGGGGATGTGCCGTTCCTGGGCGGGCACGGTCGAGCCGGAGACGGTCGCGGCGATGGCACGCATCCTGACCGAGTTGCACCCGCTGACGGCGCTGCCGCTTGGCGTCAACGTGCTACGGAACGACGCGGCGGCGGCGCTGGCGCTGGCTGCGATCTGTGGCGGGGCCGATTCGTTCATCCGTGTCAACGTCCATAGCGGCGCGATGATCACCGACCAGGGGATCATCGCGGGACGCGCGGATCGGACCCTGCGACGGCGTCGCGAACTCGGCGCGCGGGTCGCGATCCTGGCCGATGTGCTGGTGAAGCACGCCGCGCCGCTCGGCCCGGTCACGATCGAGGAGGCGGCGCGCGACGCCGTGGAGCGCGGGCTCGCCGACGCGATCATCGTCACCGGTTCCGGCACGGGAGAGGCAACGAGCCTGGACGATCTGCGCCGCGTGCGCGCCGTCCTCCCCGAGACGCCGATTCTCGTCGGCAGCGGGGTCACTGTGGAGACGGTGCGCGATACCCTCGCCATCGCCGACGGCGCGATCGTGGGGACGAGTTTCAAGGTCGGCGGGCGGACCCTCGCGCCGGTCGATGCCGAGCGGGTGCGGCGTTTCGTGGCGGTGGCGCGGGGTGGTTGAACTGTATCCCGCGCGGGATGAAAAAGCGCGCCGCCTGCGTTATCACTGATGACGGCCATGCGGCGGATCAACGCGATTCGTGGACTATTTTCCCTATGCTGCCGGGCCGTACGTTGCAAGTCGGTCGAAAAATAGGAAGAATGGTGGCATCCCCCGTGCAGCACCGATCGCCACCAGCGGGTATACTATCGGTAATGGGTTGAGGCGCGCGACACCGCTGAGCGGTCTTCGGCGTCGGGCGATGCGATTCCGCTCTCCGTGTTTGGCGATTGCTGGTGAGCGCGTACGTTGACAATCGAGTCCCCCGATCTCCGAGCGGCGTTGTGTCCGATAGAGTACTTTTGTGGTGCCCCGATCGGGTCGACTCTTCGGCCTGTGGCACCCGGCTCGTTCATAGACAATGGTTGCCGCAGGCCCCGATAGTCGACTGAGTGCGGCGTTGGTCGCGTTCTGATAACCACGGCGCAATGCGGTGTCGTAGCCTGCTGGGGCCATGAAGCGTCTACTCGCCACTCGCTGTTGGCGTACGCTATCGCGGTGATCTGCCTGTTTCCGTTCATGCTCCTGCTACGTTGTTGTCATTGCTCCTTTTCGCTGACCTCACGATGCACTGCTTTTGTTCGCAAATCGCTCAACTCGTCGCGATCACCATTGAGAAGTCGAGACTCGGTCTACGCTCGTTGAACAGGCCGGGAAGGTGTACCCAGCGTCGGCATCTTCGCAATGCCCACCCCTGGGGATAGCCGCAGGACGAGGAAAGCGCATCATCGGTATTTGGACGTATGCGATCCGCTGAGACAACAGGAGTACGGATCGCGGTTGGAGGTGCTATGCAAGGACTGGAAGGAATCTACGTCATCGTCTCGACCCCGTTCGATGAGCGCGGGCGGCTCGATCTCGATTCGTTCGGGACGTTGCTCGATGCGACGGCACGGGCAGGTGTGCAAGGGATCACGATCCTGGGGGTGGCGGGCGAGGCGCCACGTCTGAGCGACGCCGAGCGCGAGCGTCTGACCGAGCAGGCGATGATCACAATCGCCGGGCGCGTGCCAGTCATCGTCGGCGTCTCGCACGATGGCACCGACGTGACGATCGAGCGCACCCGGGCCGCGAAGGCGGCGGGCGCGGCAGGCGTGATGATCGCGCCACCGAACTTCAGCAAGGTCGGCAAAGGCTTGGTCTCCCACTATCAGCGGATCGGTGTCGAGGGTGGCCTACCGATCGTCTTGCAGGATTATCCGCTCGTCAACGGCGTCACCATGTCGCCGCAGTTCATGGCCGAGCTGGTGCAGGCCGTGCCGGAAGTGGTGACGATCAAGCTGGAGGATATCCCGACCGCCTCCCGCATCCGGCAGACCGCCGCCGCGCTGCCGCAGGGGCGGATCACCTTCCAGGGCGGCCTCAGCGGCGTTTGGCTCCTCGACGAATTGCGCGCGGGGGCAAGCGGCGCGATGACCGGCTTCCCCTACCCGGAGATTCTCGTCGCGATCTGGCAGGCGTTTCGTTCCGGCGACGAGACTGGCGCGGCGGCAACGTATTACCGCTATCTGCCGTTGATGCTCCTCGACGGGCAGCCCGGCACCGGCGTCGCGGCGCGCAAAGAGGTGCAGGTGCGCCGTGGACAGATCAAGCATGCGACGGTGCGCGCTCCCGGCCTGAGCCTCGATCCCCAAGCGAAGCGCGATCTGCACACGCTGCTCGATACGCTCGAACTGGCCCGGTACGACGCCGTGCGCGTCTGAGCGTGTTGACGGACTACGGATTCGGGGCGGAGCGAGATGGCATGACAGCACATCTGGTGGTGGAACTGGCGATCGACGATCCGGTGGAGTTTGCGCGCCACCGCGAGCTGGTGCCGCCGACCAGCGCTGCCTATGATGGGCGATATCTGGCGCGTGGCGGGGCGCTCACCCCGCTGAAGGGGATTGGCAGCCCGAGCGGGTGACGATCATCGCCTTCTCGAGCGTTGAGCGGGCGTGTGCCTGGTGGGACTCCACCGAGTACGACGACGCGAAAGCGATTCGATAGGCGACGGCGGCGACGCGCATGGTGATCGTCGAGGGGATTGGAGCGTTCTCTGCGTGGTCACCGATTTATGCCGTGCCGATACGGGGTATTGCGGGTGACGGCTTGGCCGTACGCCCTTGTAGTATGGATGGTCGCCGCGTGGCGGCCTGGAACGTGAGAAAGGATCCTTCGTGGCAAAGCGAAAGCGCTTACGCCTGATTCCGCTCGGCGGGATCGGCGAAATTGGTAAGAACTCGTTTCTGGTCGAGTTCGGTAACAACCTGATCTTGATCGATGCCGGGGTGAAGTTCCCCGAGGAGGAGCAGCGCGGCGTCGATCTGGTCATTCCAGACTACAGTTATTTGAAGGAGCACCGCGATCAACTGCGCGGTATCCTGATCACCCACGGGCACGAGGACCACATCGGTGGCCTTGCCTACCTGCTGCCGCAGATCGCCAGCCCCGGCAAGCCGATACCGATCTACGGCTCCGATCTGGCGCTGGGCTTCATCAAGGCGAAGCTGCGCGAGCGGCGCGTCCTCGAATTGGCCGACTTTTGCCGTGTGGAGCCGGGGAAGCGCTACCCGCTGACCCAGCAGATCGACGCGGAATTCGTCCCGGTCAGCCACTCGATCCCCGGCAGCATGGCGGTCGTGTTGCACACACCGGATGGCAAGGTCATCGCAACCGGCGACTTCAAGTTCGATCCGACGCCGATCTCCGGCCCACCGACCGACGAGAAGCGGCTGCGCGAGCTTGGCGATGAGGGGGTCTTGCTGCTCCTCTCCGACACGACGCGTATCGAGACGCGCGGACGCACCCCTTCCGAGCAGATCGTGAAGGAGGCGCTGGCAAAGATCGTCGTCGAGGCCGAGGGGCGGGTGATCATCACCACCTTCGCCTCGAACATCACCCGCTTGCAACACGCGATCACCACCGCGCACGCCAACGGGCGTAAAGTGGCGGCGGTCGGGCGCAGCATGGAGAACAATACGAGCGTCGCGGTCGAACTCGGCTATCTCGAGGTGCCGCACGGGACACTGATCTCCGTTGAGGAGGCGGCGAAGCTGCCGCCGCGACAGGTGCTCTTGATCATGACCGGTAGCCAGGGCGAGCCGACCGCCGCGCTGAGTCGCGTGGCGGCGGGGGAGCACCGCTCGTTGCGCCTGCTTCAGGGCGATACTGTGGTGCTGGCCTCCTCGCCGATCCCCGGCAACGAGGAGACGGTGGCGCGGACGATCGACAATCTCTTCCGGGGCGGCGCGATCGTCATCTACAACCAGTTGGTGCCGGCGATTCACGTCTCCGGTCACGGTGCACACGACGAGTTGCGCTACATGCTGGAGCTGACGCGCCCGCGCTACGTGATTCCGGTCCACGGGGAGTATCGCCATCTGCTGCTCTATCGGCGGATGGCGGCGGAGTTCGGTATCCCGCCGGAGCGCGTGCCGATCGCGGATATCGGCGACATCTGGCAGTTCGATGAAACCGCGGCGCGCAAGCTCGGCGTGGTGCCATCCGGCTCGGTGCTGATCGACGGCCTGACGGTCGGCAACGTCACGAGCGTGGTGCTGCGCGATCGGCAACACCTCTCCGAGGACGGGGTGATCTTCGCCTCGCTGGTGATCGACCGCGATACCGGCCAGTTGCTGAACGGCCCCGATCTGGTGTCGCGCGGCTTCGTCCACAATGAGAGCGATGGTCTGCTCGAAGGGGCCGCCGACGAGGTCCGGCGCGCGTTGAAGCGCTCCGGCGGTCGCGGCCGGGCCGAATATGGTCGACTGGTGGAGCGCACCGCGCAGGTGCTCGGCGGCTACATCTACCGCAACACCCACCAGCGCCCGATGATCCTGCCGGTCGTGACCGAGGTCTGAGGCGCGGCAGCGGACGAGCACAAATGGTACGGACGCGGGGCGCGGGCATGATGCCCGCGCCCCGTTTTTTCATTACGCCAGCGCGGTCGTAGCATGTGACGGTAGCGCGTTCGTGTCAAGGCTGGCGAACCGATACAATGGGCGGTGTAAGGCGTGGTGCCTGGGTGGTGGCGACCACGCCCGTGTGTGGAATGGAGGAGATGCATGACGGTGCTCAGCGACTTATTACAAAGCCTCAGTGGCGGCGCCACGCGGATCGTCGATCTCACGATGCCGCTGTCGGAGCGGACGCCGGTATTGCAGCTCCCACCGCCCTTCGCGAACACGCAGGGCTTCTCGCTGCGCGAGATCAGCCACTACGACGAGCGTGGCCCCGCGTGGGCGTGGTCGAATATCGCGATGGGGGAGCATGTCGGTACCCACTTCGACGCCCCCACCCACTGGATCACCGGCAAGGATGGGCGCGATGTGGCGCAGACGCCGCTCGAACACCTCGTCGCCCCGGCGGCGGTGATCGACATGAGCGCGGCGTGCGCTGACGATCCCGACTTCGTGCTGGAGATCGCGCACCTGGAGGCGTGGCAGCGCGAGCACGGCCCGTTGCCGACGGGTGGCTGGCTCCTCTATCGCACCGGGTGGGACGCGCGCGCCCAGGATCAGGCGGCGTTCCTCAACGCCGATGCGACGGGGTCGCATACCCCCGGTGTATCGGTGGCCTGCGCGCGTTGGCTGGCGGAGGAGTCGCCGATCGTCGGCCTCGGCGTAGAGACGGTCGGCACCGACGCCGGGAACGCGCACAGCTTCGACCCGCCCTTCCCCTGCCACGCCTTCCTCCTGGGCGCGGGGAAGTATGGGCTGACGCAGCTCGCCAATCTCGCCGCCCTGCCGCCGACCGGGGCGGTCGTGATCGTCTCGCCGCTGCCGATCGTCGGTGGCACCGGCAGCCCGGCGCGCGTCCTCGCCCTCGTGGAGGGCTGAGATGGCCGGCGTCACCGTGCCGGAGGCGATCGGCGCGACGCTGGTCGGGCTCGGCGTCAGGCAGGTTTTCGGGCTGGTCGGGAGCGGGAACTTCGCGGTGACGAATGCGCTCGTCGCGGCGGGCGCCTCCTTCGTGCCGTCGCGCCACGAGGGTGGGGCGATCACGGCGGCGGACGCCTGGGCGCGCGTGCGCGGCGCGGTCGGCGTCTGTAGCGTGCATCAGGGGCCGGGCCTGACCAACGCCATCACCGGCCTGACCGAGGCGGCGAAGAGCCGGACCCCGCTGCTGCTGCTCGCCGCCGACACCGCCGCCGCCGCGATCCATTCCAACTTTCGCATCGACCAGGCAGGGCTGGTGGAAGCGGTGGGGGGGCGCGCCGTGCGGCTCGCCGGGCCAGAGACGGCGGTCGCCGATACGGTGCGCGCCTATCGGCTGGCCGAGACGGAACGGCGACCGGTCGTGCTGCTGCTGCCATTGGATGCCCAGGCGGGTTGGTGTGACTCGCCCGCCGATGTGTTCTTGCCCGCCGATGTGCCGATCGCCGCGCCCACACCGGAGGCCGTCGCGGCGGCGGTTGCCGCCCTCGCCGGGGCGGAGCGCCCGCTGATCGTTGCGGGGCGGGGCGCGGTGCTCGCCGACGCGCGTGGGGTGTTGGAGGCGCTCGCCGAGCGATGCGGCGCGCTACTCGCCACGTCGGCGGTCGCCAATGGGCTCTTCGCCGGGAACCCCTGGTCGCTCGGTATCTCCGGCGGCTTTGCGTCGCCGCTCGCGGCGGAGTTGATCGGCGCGGCGGACGTGGTGCTCGGGGTCGGGGTGGCATTCAACATGTGGACGACGCGCCACGGCCACCTTCTTGGCGCGGAGGCGACGATCGTCCAGATCGATCGCGAGGCCGGGGCGATCGGACGACACCAGCGCGCCGATATCGCTGTGGTCGGCGACGCCGCCGCGAGCGCGCGGGCGATCCTGGCCGAGTTAGCGTGCGGCGATGCACCGCCCGCACCCTGGCGCACGCCAGCGTTGGCGGAGCGGATCCGCAATGGTGTGTGGGGACGGCAACCGTTCGCCGATGCGAGCACCGCTGAGCGAATCGACCCGCGCACCCTCTCGCGTCGCCTCGACGCGATCCTGCCGGTGGAGCGCACGGTCGCGACCGATTCAGGCCATTTCATGGGCTATCCGACGATGTACCTGTGCGTGCCCGACGCGCGGGGTTTCGTCTTCACCCAGGCGTTCCAGGCGGTGGGACTTGGCCTGGCGACCGCCATCGGCGCGGCGATCGCGCGACCGGAGCGTCTGACGGTGGCGGCGCTCGGCGATGGCGGGACCCTGATGGGGCTCGCCGAGTTGGAGACGGTCGCGCGGCTGGGGCTGCACATGCTGATCGTGGTCTACAACGACGCCGCGTATGGGGCCGAGGTCCACCATTTCGGGCCGGGCGGCGCGGCGCTCGATCAGGTGCGGTTCCCCGATACGGACTTCGCCGCGCTCGGGCGCGCCGTGGGACTCGCTGGCGTGACGGTGCGGCAGGTCGCCGATCTCGATGCGGTCGCGGCGTGGCTCACGCACGGCAGGGGCGGGCTGATCCTCGATGCGAAGGTCGTTCCCACGGTCGTGGCGGAATGGTTGGAGGAGGCGTTTCGCGGCCACTGATCGCGCCTAGCCGGGCATACCCCGGTGCCGACGATCAGTTCGCGAGTATCTTCCCGAGCCGCGCGAAGCGGTGGTCGGGGTTGCGCGGGTGGGAGACGATCTCGCGGATCTGGTAGCCGAGGCGCGCGTAGAGGGCCAGATTCCTGTCCAGGACCATGCGGGTTTCGAGGCGCACCTCCACGTAGCCGAGATTCAGGGCATGTGCTTCGAGGAAAGCGACGAGCGCGCCGCCGATGCCACGCCCGCGATGGGCGGGCAGGACCGAGATACGCCCGATATAGAGGTGGTCGGGTCGCCGACCGTAGCGCGCGGAGCCGACCGCCTCCTCGCCGATCCAGGCGAGTACGCCGCCGCCGTCGGTGAGGGCATCCGCCACATCGGCGACCGTCTCGGCATGTGCACTGGATGGCGGATCGAGGATACCGCGATATTCCGCGAACGCCTCATGCATGATCCGATGGACGAGGTCCGCGTCATCCACCACGGCGAGCGTGATGCGCATCGGCACCCCTCCCGCGACGCCGACGCGCCGGGACAATAGCTATTCTTCCGGCGCGCGTGTGCCCTCTTCTGACCGCCCGCGACGTTAGTCGCGCTGCTGCGGGGCGCGCTCGACCAATTCCTCGCGGAGCATTTCTACGTCCTGACGGAGGGCGCCGATACGTCCACCGATGAAGAGGAAGTACCCGAGGATCAGGAGCCAGGTGATCGCGAGGGCCGCGAAGAGGAAAGTCATATTGTCGGGCATCGCCTAGTCCTCCGTTGCTGCGGTCAGGGCCGGGCGGCGCTCGCCCGCGACGGATGTGAGCGGTGCTAGGAGCGGTTCGTCATCGAGGAAGAGCAGATCCTGGCGGAGTTGGCCCACGCTCGCGCCGAGTTGCTCGACGCGGAAGCGCTGCACGGTTAGATAGCTGTAGAGAATCAGGAAAGCGAGCAGCGCCACGAACATCGCCTGCAACATCTCCGCCGGCAGCGCAGGGTTGGCGCGCTCCACGATCGGTGCGGGGTGCAGCGTGCGCCACCAGCGCACCGACTGATTGATGATGGGGATGTCGATCACGCCGATGATACCGACGACGGCGGCGCTGCGGGCGATCTGCTGGGTGTTGCCGCCGTAGGCGCGCAGCATCAGATACCCGGCGTAGATGAACCAGAGGATCAGCGTGGAGGTCAGGCGCGCATCCCACGACCACCACGTCCCCCAGATCGCCTTACCCCAGATCGCGCCGCTCAGCAGGAGGATCGTGTTCAGGAGCAGCCCAACCTCCGCCGAGGCGCGGGCCAGCATGTCCCATGCCTCCAGGCGTCGCCAGAGATACCCGATGCTGGCGACGCAGGTGACCGCGTAGGCGACATAGGTGATGATAGCCGAGCCGATGTGGATGTAGAAGATCCGTTGCGCGGGGCCTTGGGTCAGCTCCGTCGGCGCGTAGATCAAGGCCATGTAGAGCATCGCCAGGACGCTGAGTGCCGTCGCGCCGCCCAGTAGCTGCGCCGCGCGACCCAGGCGGTCACTCGGCAGCGCCGCCCCGCTCACACCGCGCGCCCGCCCCGCCGGTGCTGGGACCGCACGCGTTTCCACGCCCTCTGCCATCCCTTTTCCCCATCGTTCGCCGCGCCATCCGGTCGGACGGCGCGGCGGAATCCCTGTCCTTCGTCGTCTAGGTATTGTACCCGGCAACGGATTCTCGCACACGCGGAGCGCGTTGCGCTGGCCGCACCCACGCGCGAGAATCGGGGCTGGGTGGCGCGATCTGCAGCGGAGGGGGCGATGGCGAACTGGCGGGCGCGCGGCGGCTGGTGGGTGGTGGGGCAGTTCGTGCTCTTGGGGCTGGTGGCGCTCTTGCCGCGTCGCGGGCCACGGTGGTCGCGCCCGCTGGTATGGGGCGCGCGGCTTGTCGCCCTGCCCGCGTTGGGGGTTGGGGGCTGGCTCGTCGCGCGCGCACCGGACGCGCTGGGGACGAATCTGACGCCCTTCCCACGCCCGCAATCGACGGCGACGCTCGTCAGCGAGGGGATTTACGCCGAGGTGCGCGCCACCCGGTCTACGGTGGTTTCATGCTGCTGGCCCTTGGCTGGGCGCTGCTGACGGCCAATAGCCTGCGACTCGGTGTCGTTGGCGTGCTGAGCGCGTTCTTCTCGGCGAAGGCGCGTCGTGAGGAAGCGTGGCTGAACGAGCGGTTCCCGGAGTACGCGGCCTACCAGGACGAGGTGCCGCGTTTCTTGCCGATGCTCTGGTGATCGGTACCCCCGTCAGTATTGGCGTGCGCGCCGCAATATCGCTCGCCACGCCGGGGGAGCGTTATCTACACCGGCCAGCGCCTTGTCCTCAACCAATCAATTTGCCGCGATACTCCCGAGCGCCTTGCGTGTCCGATACTCCTGCGCTTCGCTGACGAGTTGCGCGAAGAGCCGCGCCTGCTCGGGGTGGACGGCGAACATCTTTTCCGGGTGCCACTGCACACCGAGGACGAACTGTTTGTCGATCCCCTCGACGACTTCCACGGTGCCGTCCGGGGCCCGCCCGACGACGCGCAACGCGGCGGGGATCTCCCGCAGCGTTTGGTGGTGGGCCGAGTTGGTCTGCACGGTCGTGTCGCCGACGATCGCGGCGGCGGCGCTGTCGGGCGCGAGGCTGATCGCGTGGATCGGCTTCTCCCAGTTCCCGACCTCCCACGGCTGGCGATGCCCCTGGGGATCGTTCTGCTGGAGGCTGACGTCCTGATAGAGGGTGCCGCCCAAGGCGACATTCAGTACCTGGATACCGCGACAGATCGCCAGGATCGGCACGTCCGCCGCGAAAGCGGCGCTGATCAGGCGGAACTCAAAGTCGTCGCGGCGATCGCTGACGCCATACGTTGTTTCGTGGACCGCCGTATCCCCATAACGATCCGGGCGAATATCGCCACCGCCGCTGAAGACGATGCCGTCGACGATACCGAGGAGGGCGGTTACGTCCGCGCCGCTAGGGGGGAGGAGGATCGGGATCCCACCCGCCGCCTCGACCGCTTCGACGTAACTCGTTTCCATGCGGAAGATCTCGCCCCGATTCTCGAAATCCGCGATCGAGGGGGTGATCCCGATAATCGGCTGCATAAGTTTCCTCCCTGATATGCCGTATGTGCCGTGACGAGGTCCGGGAAACGTTCAGTATGCCCCTTGCCGGACACGGCGTCAACCGGGGTAGGTGTCGCCTTCGTCCCCTGTAGCGGCGTGGCTGGTGGGCTCGTATAGGCTTCGTTGGCCGCCGACGACGAGCCAAGGTGCGATATCGCCACCGAAGACGCTCTACCCTGTACCAGGCAACGTACCAGGCAGCGATGAACGACGTGAATGAGCGGAAGCACGCATGGTATAATTGACATAAGTGTCCTTGTGGCGCAGTGGCCGACGCGATGCGGCAGGGTCGCTGGCTACCTACAGGGTCAAGAGAAGGAGGCATGGAGATGAGTGGTTCGATCACCCCGCGCCCGATCCAGAAGTTGATCGAAGAATTCGGTCGCCTGCCCGGTGTCGGGCCGAAGACCGCCTCGCGCCTGACCTTCTATATGCTCCGCAGCCCGCGCGAGCAGGCGACCGCGCTCGCCGAGGCGATCCTCGACGTGAAGGACCGTGTGACCCTCTGCTCGATCTGTTTCAACACGACCGAGGCCGATCCGTGCATCATCTGCACCAGTCACGATCGCGCGCGCGAGCAGATCTGCGTGGTGCAGGAGCCGCTCGATATCCTGGCGTTGGAACGGACGGGGGAATTCAAGGGGCTCTACCATGTATTACATGGCGCGATCTCGCCGCTCGATGGGATCGGGCCGGACAAACTCCGCATCCGCGAGTTGCTGCGGCGCGTGGAACAGTCGGGCGAGGAGACCGCGCCGTCCGAGATCATCCTGGCGACCAACAATGATATCCCCGGCAACGCCACGGCGATGTACCTCTGGAAAGAACTGGCGAAGACCGGGGTGCGGGTGACGCGCCTGGCGAGCGGCCTGCCGGTCGGTGGTGATCTGGAGTATGCGGACGAGGTGACGTTAGGGCGGGCGCTGGCCGGGCGCCGCGAACTCTGAACCGGGGACAGGGGGAGGAGCGAAGAATGGCCCCTCCGAGCCCCTTGCACAATGAGGTGGCGTTCGCTATACTTCGCGTCCGGTACAGCGGGGTGAGGGGCGTGAGGCCCTGGACCTCACGGAAGCCGCGACGGGCGAAGAGACAAGAATCGCCCGGACCCTTGACAGGGCTGCAACGCTTCTGGTAATCTGTACTTCGCCTCAAGAGCGGGGCCGTTTCGCCGGGAAGTATCAACGACTGGCAAACAACGACAACGGAGAGCGCAGTGTTCGACTGACGGGCAGCAGAACGGGATGACCGTAACGCATCCGTAGTTGACGCCGCCCCAAAAGGCGGCGTTCGTGTGTCTCTTCTGTTTCGGTATCTGGGTACGTTGACAGGTGAAGTGTGGTGCGCGCACCACGATTCCACTACGGTGGTTCGTGCGGTGCGTGCAGGCAGGCGCAGATGTGTCGCCAGTTGGGACGGCTTGCGGGCCTCAGCCCGCTGGTATAAGGCCATCTGCCAAGAATATCGCATAGAGCAAGGCGGCCCCTTTGGGGGGTCGCGACTGTCGGCGAGTTTGATCCTGGCTCAGGAACAACGCTGGCGGCGTGCCTAACGCATGCAAGTCGGGCGGGGCGCGCCTTCGGGCGCGGCCAGCGGCGGACGGGTGAGGAGCGCGT
>JAABUN010002598.1_pt1 | contig 31279 bp, 16 predicted proteins | sample 5559311 | NCBI WGS metagenome assembly JAABUN01 (sample SAMN10711877, study PRJNA513370) | rock metagenome | isolation source: Antarctica rocks | place: Antarctica: Victoria Land, Siegfried Peak sud | reverse complement strand
GTTGCCGAACGGGTATCGTAAATTTGACAGACAAACAAATAAAGTTGAATTAGTTGATTTTCCATAAGTAAGAAAATTCTACCAATCAACAGATTTGTCTGTCTTTTCAACTACTGATTCGCATTTTTAATTAAAACGTCTAAAATAACTGTTCAAAACAACGCGCGAAATCCTTAAAGATGAAACGAAAAAAAGAAAGATTTATCGTTCGCCTTCCGCTATATTACCAGAGAATTATCACTGCTCTTTTGATATTAATTGCGGGCAGTTTCTGCATCTTTTCTCAGCAGATTAATCAAGCCGAAACCGTAACGATTGCCGCGCCCGAAAAATTCAGCACTTTCGATACTTTAACTGCCACAGCATCGGACGGAGCGGCGGAACGCATACGCGATTTGATATTTAACTCGCTGGTCAAAAAAGATGAAAAATTCGATTACGTTGGCGATTTGGCGCGGGAAATAAAAACTTCGGCGAACGGCAAAACGATTATTTTCGTTTTGCGCGACGACGTAAAGTTTCACGACGGTAAAGTTTTAACGGCTGCCGACGTCAAATACACGTTCGACGAGCTTTTCAAAAGCAACAGTTATAAATCCGGCGCTTTCTTTGAAACCGTCGGCGGCAGCAAAGTCGCGCACATCGTTTCGATTGAAATTCCGAATACGAAAACCGTCAATTTCGTTTTGAGCCGCTCGTCTTTGAAAAACCAGTTTCTCTCAAATCTGGTAAGCGTCCCGATTATTCCCGAAGGCAGCATTGCACAGCAAAATACAAAGCCTGCGGGAACGGGACCGTTTAAATTCGTCTGCTTCGACCAAGAGCAGAACATCCTGGAATTACAGGCAAATCCCGATTACTTTGACGGCCCGCCCTCAATTCAAAATCTCCGCGTTAAAACCGTTACCGACGCGGTTTCGCTCGGAGCCGAACTGCGAAGCGGCGCGGTCGACGTTGCGCCGCTTACTTACAACCTGCCGCCGGACGTTTTGAAGTCTTTTGAACGAAATTCAAAGTTAAGAGTCGAACAATTCAGCGGCGCGAACATCGATTATTTAGGTTTCAACACCAAATCGCCGATTCTAAAAAAAGTTAAAATTCGTCAGGCTATCGCCTACGGCATCGACCGCCAAAAAATCATTAACGAACTTTTATTTGGACGAGCAAAAGTTGCGCATTCTATTCTGCCGAAGGAATCTTGGGCTTATTTTGAAGGCGCGAAATACAACTTTAATTCGAGTCTAGCCAAGCGTCTCGTGCGCGAGTCCAGTTATAAAAACGAGCCGATTAAATTAAAAATCTCAGCGGGAAACGCGAATGTCATACAATACGTGCAGGTCATTCAAGATTCGCTTCAAGCAATCGGCTTAAAAGTCGAAATAGAAGTTCTTGAAGCGAATGTTTTGCGCAAGCAAATCACATTCGGCGAATTTCAAATGAATGCGGGCAGGTGGATCGGTGGCAATCAAGACCCGATTTTCCTGAAAGATTTATTCTGGAGCGGCGCGATTCCCGGCGAGAAATTTGTGTGCTGCAACCGCAGTCGCTACACAAATCCCGCGTTCGATAAAATCATCGAACAGGCATTAAACACTAGCAACCGCCAAAGGGCAAAGAGCTTATATGCCGAAGCCCAAAGAATCGTCAGCGTTGATCTACCTCTTTTGCCGCTGTGGTATCCGACAAATACGGTCGTTTTCAGCAAACGCATCGGAAACATCAAAATCAACCAAAGCGGCAGTTGGAGTTTCGTTAAAGATTTGAAAGTTGTCAACTGAGATTATCAATCTCGCCCGCCTTTTGAAGTTTCTCGGCGCAGGTCGGGCAATAGTCTTTGCGAAGAATACGGACGAGTAAGCCTTTCGCCTTTGCCTTTCTTCTCGCCTGTCGCGCGCTTCCCGTTTGAATGTCAATCATCTCGCCGCACGCGTCACAATAAATCGTATATTCAATCATCGGCTAAAGTTCTTAAATCGCATTTCCGGCGCAACCGGACGGGTTTTGGCGAATATAATCTTACTTTTCTTTTGGTAAATCAGATTCTCTAAATTTCAGAGTTTTACTGTTTCCATAATCTTCGACTTCATTTGTGCCATTTGCATTCTTAAAAGTGTAATCAAACCGGATTGCATTTCCGTCTTTCAAAATCCCGAGAGGGACGGGAAACAGGACGGACGTTCTCGGCAGCAAAACTGAGCTTGAGCCAAAGTCAAAACCAAAGCGAATGCCTTCTCCGTTTTTGTCTTCTAAGCCATGCCATATATTAATTTCACGGTTAACACATAACCCGTTGATTTTCTGACCGTCGGAAAATTTAAAGAAGCATTTCGGATTCGACGGATAACTGCTTTGAGTCGGAATTTCTATCGGAAGCGGCGAATCATTGTGCAGACGAAGCCAGACGGCATTGGCATTGGCGACGGTTTTTTTTGTTAAGCTTTCTTTCAATTCGTCCGATTCGAGCATTGTTTTGTAGCCAGGATCGGTCATGTCGCCGTAATGCTCGAAAGTTATATAGACTTGTTTCTCAAGTTCTTTTAATTCTATATCGGCTTTTCTTTTCGCTTCGTTTTCGGCACTAACAAGTGCTATCCGGCGATTTTCTTCGGCTTCTTTCAATCGTCTTAAATTTTTGTTGATTGGAAAAAGCGACCATACAAGCTCGCCGTTTGCCGCACTAAAAAGCAGAATATTTTGATTTTCGCCGCCCGCCAGCAGGTATTTTCCGTTCGGACTAATTTCCAGTTCGTCGTCGGTGGAATAGCCGACATTTATTCTTTTTAACAATTTCCCGCTCAAAGCGTCCCATTGCATAACGTCGTCGAACCACGAAGTGGTAAAGAAGCTTTTGCCGTCGCTGTCGAATGCGGCATCGGTTACATAATCGAGTTCCTTGTCGAGAATGCCTGTTTTATATTCTTGAATTAATTGTCCGCTTTCCGCATCTATCAGTTTTGTCGTATTGGTATTTGCACTGATTGCCAGAATTCGTTTTTCGTTTGGACTGTAATAAGCTCGAATTGAGCCGTCCGTAACCTGAAATACCTTGATCTGTTCGGTTTTGTCGACTTCCCAAATTTTAACCGTTCCGTCATCGTGACCGGAAAGAATTCGTTTTCCGCTTTTGTCAAAAGTTACCGTTAAAGCCCGGCTGCCGCAGCAGTAACCCACATCCCCGCTTTGATGTGCTTCGTTTGTTCTAAAGCCTCTTAAAAACTCCCATTTGTCGGTGTCCCAAACATTAAAAACAACCGAACTTCCCGTAGTTAAGAGCATTTTTCCGTCAGGGCTGAAAGCTAATCGTTTGATTCCGTCATCGCCGTCTTTGTCATTTTTAACATCGCGCAGAAGATTTCCGTTTGCGGCGTCCCACACTTTTATCGGATTTTCATCATTTTCATTATCTCCGCTTGAAACTAAAATTTTCCCGTTCGGACTAAACGCGACGGAGCTTGTGCCTTCGTCATTTGCAAATTTTGCCCACAGTAATTTGCCGCTCCCCGTAATCCAAACGCGCACTACTCCGTCGCTGCTGGCGACGGCAAAATGAGAGCCGTCAGAATCAAAAGCCAGATTTGTAATTTCTCCCGGATGGCTTTCAAAGTTTTTGATAACCTTGCCCGATTTTACATCTCTGATTTCAAGCCCGCGATTTTTATAACTGCTCCCGCTTATCGACAATGTGCCGTCTCTGTTTAACTCTCCGCTCGTTCCGTCTTCGACTTTTTTAATTGTCCGTTCAGAAAAATTATAAATTTTGTAGCCGCCCAAATTTTCTAAAACCAGAAGTTTTTCATCGCCGCTGAAACTTATTCCATCCTCATAGTCAGTGTCCATATCTACGACACGAATGACCATGCCAGTCGATACATTTGTAATTACCGTCTTGTCCTGACACCGTGCCGCGAAATAAGTTAAATTTCGACTGAAGCCGATATTTTTTGAGTATTTGGCAAGATTAGCGCACGGCTTTATAGAAGTTCTGCGAATACTTTTTCCCGTTAAAAAATTCAGATAATTAACCTTTTTATCCAAATCGCCGGTCAATAAGATTTTTCCATCCCTGCTTAATGAAACAGCGCTTAGGCTTTCGGAACCGCTGTCAAAAGACTTTTCCGGCTTTCCTGTTTTAATATTCAAAAGCTCAATTTTATCCGTTGCTTTTTCCTTTGAAGTTACGACGAAAAGATACTTTCCGCTTGAATCAAAGCTTATCATTTTGATGCTTTCCGCTCGCGCCGATGTTTTCCAGACTAATTTTCCGTCTGAAGAAGATAAAAGGTAAACTTCGCCTCTTTCATTTGCTACGGCAATAAGCTTTTGTTTCTCGCTCCACACGAATGTCTGTGATGCTGAGTTTTCATCCGTAGATTTCTCAGGATTCAGAGAGATTTCCCAAACCACACTTTCGTCCGCAAGATTCCATAATTTAGTAGTGTTTTCGCTTGCGGAATACGTGATGAACAATTTTCCGTCAGGACTCCAGCCGTTACTGCCGCCTTCGTTTTTATGAAAAAGAATATGAAGAGGCAAAGCTGCCGCATCAGGGCTTTGCGCGTAGAAACTTTGCGAGAAAAGCAAAAACAGAAACGCGGAAAAGGAAGTCTTTATCATAAATACCCGCTAAATTTGTTTACTAAACTGCTTATTACCGAATTGGATGCAGGAGATGCCAAAAAATAAGGTTAGGGGCAGTATTTCTAGATTAATGAAAATTGTAATTTATCGTCCATCGAAATTTAATCGGTCTATTATCACAGGTTTTCTTTGGCGTATATGTCGACCGGTATGCTGCTTGAAGCGCCGCTCGTTTTAGAAATCCATTACCTCGAAGAACTTTTGCATAGACTACCTTCCCGTTTTCATCGACTACTGTCTCAATCGTAACCTGCCCTGAAATTCTCAGGCGTTTTGCTTCCCGCGGGTAAGACGGCAAAACAATACTCGTCGGGCAGCCGTCAAAGCAATGCCCGGATATTTTGGGAAGTATTTTACCGAACTGTTGGCTTTGATACTCGCGTTCTTTCCGCTGACACGCAGCAACAATTTTTTCGTCTTCCGCCACTTCTCTAAATAATTCGGATACAAAAGCAGTATTTTTTATTTGCGCCGAACAAGGCAGACAAAATAGAAAAGAAATTATTATTATCTTGAATGTTAATAAAAATCGGCTCATTGATTGATTAGACAATCATTAATCAAAAAAGTTCCGAACTGCGGATTACTCATTATCTTCACCCGCAACCGGTTCATATCTCAAATTGCCGAAACTCAATTTATTTTCCCGAAAATGCTAGTGCTTTGACTGCGTAATTGTGATGGATGAAAATAGCAGAATCTTGTGAATTTACGGGCTTTTACATTCATCAAAATCAAAAAGTCAAAGCACTAGTTGTGCTACCATTCTGGTGAATTTAGGAATAGAAAATGCCCACCAAGCGGCGCAAAAATTCTTTCTCTCGCAATCGCATATTATAGAATGTGTTCACTTTATGAAAATCTTACAATCTCGCCTTTTCGCATCTGTTTTAATTTGTGTTTACGCTTTAATACCCTTTTCGGCAATGACATTTGCGCAGCGTGCCGTCCCTTCGGCGAATCCTGCGGCAAGCGTTCCGAAATTGTTGGACAATGCCGACGAGCTAATCAAAGAGGCATTCGAGTTTTACAAGCAAAAGCGGTTCGACGAAGCACTGACTGATTGCGAAAAGGCTTCAGTCATTAGTCCGAAAGACCCGCGACCGAATGCAATCGCCGGTCTGGTCTTTATGGCGCAGTGGAAACTTAAATCGGCGTCCGACGAGTTCGCCAAGTCAATTTCGCTCAACCCAAAAAACAAGCAGGTATATCTGTTCAAAGCGCGAGCCGACCAGTTGCGAAACGCCAAAGAAGAAGCGCTCGCGGCGTCTCGCAAAGCGCTCGAAATCGACGCCTCGTTTGCCGAAGCGTATGTGATGATCGGCGACATACTAAGATTTGACGAAAAGCGCCGCGACGAAGCAGTGGCAGCATATCGCTCGGCTATTGAGATCAATCCTAATCTTCCCGCGGCATACGAGAATTTAGCAGGAGTTCTCGTTTCCGCAAAAGACGACAAAAGCGCCGAGGAAGTTTTCAAACAAGCGATGGCGGCAGACCAAAAGCATATGGCGGGACGTTTCGCTTTAGGTCGACTTCTCGTTAAGCAGGGACGGCTCAAAGAAGCGCGCGCACTATGGGAAGGAAAAACTTCCGACAAAGACGATACGTTCCCAAACTTTATCGTCGTGCTGGAACGAGCCGAACGACTGGAACGAGCTAAAGACGCTCTGGCGCAAAAGCCGGACGACCCGGAAACGTTCGTTCAGATGGGAATGGCTGTAATGGAAGGAGATTCGTGGGTAGTTGACGGTCGGCAGGAGCGGGCAATCGTTTATTTCAAAAAAGCGCTGCAAATCAAACCGGATTTTGCTCAGGCGCAATACGGCATCTGCAAGGCGTATATTCAAACGGCAGACACTTTTAAGGATAAAAACAAAAACGTCGACGAAGAACTCGCAAAGCTGAGAAAGCTCGATGCCAAACTCGCCGACGAGTTGGAAGATTACAGGAAAAACTATTCGGGCGGCATCAAAGGCGTGCCAGCGAACTTTAACCAATAATCTCGAAATCGGGAGCTACGGAAGATTTAGAGCGCGGCAGCCGACGACAAAAATCGAATGATCGAATTCGTGAATCAAATACGGATTTTCGTTTCCTTGAAGAGGTGCAGCTACGCGCTCGCACATCAGACAATTATTAATCGATTCATTCATAAATTCTTAAAAAAGTTAGAAGAAGTTATAAAAAAATTCATAACCGCAGGTTACTCTTCAGCTGTCTGTTTCGGTAATCATAAACTAGCAGTCTTCCGCAGTCATCGACGACGGTTAAATGATTTTCGTGGAATTTAACGGATACGCTTTTAGCGCCCGCCAGAGTTACAGTCGCCGTTAGATTTCCGCCGCCGAAATAGATGTTTATTGTTGCTTCATTTGCCGTATAACTTGTGATCGCCGAATACTGGCTGAAAATTTCCGGGCGATCAATCCGAACGACTTCAGGCGGGAAATCGAAACGTCGAGCGAGATGTTCGTGGTCGAATAAAAGAGCGTAAAAGCGCGGCGGCTCTGCCGATTCTTCCGCCGATGAGAGTTGCTGCATTACGACTACCGAATGACCGCCTTCGGAAATATTAACGGTGTATAAAAGGCTTTCGCCCGCGTTCTCGAGCCACTTTCGCTGATTGCGGCTGCGCAAAGTCAGATTCGGCAGCTCGTACCACCAGGTTTCAAATCCTTTGGCGTCGAGGGTCAGAAACTTCACCTGTCTGGGCGAGCGAACGACTGCGTGAACCGCGCCGCCGACGTCCGGCACTCGCCAGAGCGCTTCAAAGTTTTCGGCGTTGGCGTTGATGGCGTAAAACTCGTCGCCGACTCCGACGAACCATGTACTGCCGTCGTAATTGGACGCAAAGGCGCTCAGCCTCGCCTCGCACCAGTGATGCGCGCGGCGTTCGACGAAATCAAGGCGCGCGAGCCGGAAAGTCTCGCCGCGGCGGGCGACGGCAATCGTTTTTGCGGCGTAATCGGAGACGACTAATTTATGCGCCGGCTGGTCGAAAAATGCGATTTGTTTGGCGTTACGATTCAATATTTTAACGCCCGCCTCGCCGAGCGCAACGGCAACTTTGCCGTCAGGTAAAACGCAGGCGTCGTATATAAAACTCGCGCTCTTATCCGTTTCGGCAATGTTTATTTCAAACACTCGGTCAGAAACAACGGGCGCCGAAGTTTGCGGCAAAGGCGGCACATCGGTTCGTAAAGCATTGTCCTTCGCCATCACGACGAGTTCTCGAAATTCTTTCGGCGTCAGGGTGTGAGGGCTTTCGTCAGCGACGTCGCCCGCGATTTTTCTGATTAACGGGCGAAGCAGCGTTCGCAGCTCGCCGTTGATATTTTGCTTGAAAACGGCGCGCGCGAAAGCGATTCGTTTTTCCGCGGCTTCAAAATCCGCGCCGTGCAAAATAAGATTGTTAAACTCGACTTTTATTTGATCGAAATCTTCGGGGCAGAGCATCGTCTTTCGCGCCAGCATTCGCGCTGCCGGCGCGCCGCCAAATTCGATTGTTTTATTTATCCAGTCTTTCGCCCTGGTTCGTTTTGCTTCGAGTTTCCAGATGACATCGACGGCGGCGGGGAAATTGCCGTTTCCCGCTAAAGACTCCGCCCAAATCTCGCGCAGCTCAGAACCTGTTTCGGAATTGGCTTGTTCGAGTTTAGTGACGGCATATTCAAAGCAATTATAAAGAATCGCCAGCCGCACCGCCCGCATCTTTTCGCCCGCTAAAAACCACTGCCGGACAACCGTTTCCTTTGGCAACTCGCGCGCCTCGGCAAGCTGTGCCGCCAGACGATATTTGCCGTGCTTTGAGAGGAATTCGACTGCTTCGGCATTGCTCTTTAAGAGTTCCGCCAAAACGAATGACGCTTCTTCAATTCGTCCCTGCGATTCGAGCCGCTCGAAAGATTGGCGGTAAATTTCGCGCAGGCGATTAAACCATTCGTCTTCGAGATTGATAGTCGAGCCGTTCTCGCTGCGCCCGAAGCTGATGCTCAAATCAGAACGCGGGCGCGGCACGAAAAGCGATATGGGATTTTCGCGCATTAAATTTTGCAGCGCCTGCATATCTTCAAGCGGAATCGCGTATTTGAGCGCTTCGGACAAATCGCCGCGCTCGAACTTTTCCATCATCTCGTGGATATATTTCGCCTGCCTTCGCCCGAAAACGCGCGCCATACGCATTTCGACGACTGCTTTGACCGCCAGATGCCGCAGGCGATTGTAGAGTTTGGCGAATACGTCCGGTTCAGCTGGACGAGATACGTCGGCGCTGCCGCCCGGTTTCGTGTAACCTGCATTTGCTACGGGTGAAAAACCAGCTGACGCGAAAAGGTTTTTAAGACCGCCGAAAATCGAAGTCAGAAAACTTGCTGCTGCCGTGCCAGCCCCGTCGCCGGAGAGACGGCTGCCGTTTTGAAAAATCGAGCCGGAATTTTTTGCGTCCCGCATTTCTCTGAGCTTTGCCAGAATTTCACCGAGTTCCGAATCGGCGGCGGGAACGTCTTTTAATTCGCTGCGAACATCAAGGTCATCTTCAGACAGCTTTTTCAACACGACCGGAGCAGTCGTTACCTCTCCAAGCGTTTCAGTTTCGACGATTTGAAAATCCGAAACATCAAACCACTCTTCGATCTCTTCCAACCGTAAATCCTGCGGGCGAACAATTTTAAGTTTGCCGCTCAAAAGAAAAGCGAAGCACTCGCCTGATTCTTTGAATTGTTGCAAATCCTTTTCTTCAAGCGGAAACGCCGACAGAATTTTGCCGTAACGGATAAACGGCAATCCGGGGCTGCGCCGCACGTTAATACTAACGGCTTCCGGCAAGCTAAGAATCAAGTCGTCTTCGAGACGAAATATTCGCACTCCCGGTCGCCACCAAGCCAGCACGCGTCGGCGTAGCTCTTCCGGCGCGAGGAGGTTTGCAGACAGCAGAAAGGCGTCCGCCCGAACGGTTCCGCGATGAATCAAATCTTTCGGCGAAAATTGCTGCATTAACTTTGTTTAAGAGACTGATTTGCCCGCGCCGCCGAAAGTGCCGATAGGAACGCGGTGCGTCAACGAAAAAACCACGATTTTGCCGGAGACGGTTTGATAAGCGCAAACCGGGCTGCGATGACTGAACACTATTTTAACGATTTCTTCGGCGGAGCTGAAAATCTGTTTGCCGTGTTTTCTGCCGACGTTTAAGCTTACCGCGCGTCGGTCTTCGTCGAGTTCGATTAATCCGACTTCCGGTGAAAAGCCCGCATCGTGAAAAACTCCGACGACCCGACTGTTCGGCGACGCCTCGATATAATGTTCGCCGCTTTCGGCAACGATTGCGAAATGATTTTCCGCGTCGCCGACGGCAAGCAGTCCGTAATGTTTGCTGGCGTAAGCTGTGCCGCGCCCGAAAAAGGCTTGCGTCACTTGTGAGAAAGGCAATTCCCTTTTCTCGGTCTTTTCGCCGTAGGAAACGATTTGCACGGTTTGAGTCGAAGATTCGCGCCCGACGTAAACAAACCTGTTTTCGAGACGCGCCGCCGCTAAAACTTCCGTTGCCGCTTTCGTGACGTGTCCGACGCAATCGGAAACGACATCATCGCCCGGGTGAAAAATCAGTAAATTATTTTTCGCATCAATGATCGCCGCTTGATAAAAGGGAGAGTTCATGTAACGCAGATTGTAAATCGGAAGCAGTGTTCTGTCGTCGCCGGGCAAATTAAAATCCGTATGCGAGAGCGAGTAATTTCCTGCCGGCAATTTAAAGTTTCCATACTTCGGATATTCAAGTCGGAGATGCCCGCTCTCTTCGAGAGAAACGGCGGCGACCGACTTTCCCAATCTCCCGGCGGCGAGCAGAATGCCGTCTCCGCTCGCTACACGATAACGACGCGGATTTCCCGCTGCCGCGTTTGGCGAATTTGGAACGCTGATATACAAAATTTCATTTGAATTGCCGCGCGCGAAAATCTTGCCGCCGTTGTCGCTGAAAAAGAAACTGCCGAAGCTGCCGCCGAGATTTACCTTTTCGGGCGTGGTGTAAATTCCAAACGGATTTCGCAGAAGCCGTGTGCGAACCGCATCTTCAGGCAGATCCAAAATCGTTTGTCTTTCCGCACCCAGCGATGCGGCTTTGACCGTTATGCGTAGTTTTCCTGTCGCGGCGATTGGTTCTAAAACGTCTTCAATTGATAAAACGGAAAAGCCTTTTGCTTCTGAATAACTCTTTAAACTCGGCGCTCCGACGAGCCACACATCGGCAACCGAATCAAGTTCCGCCAATTGTCCGCGCCATCGGTCGAAATCTTCGACCTTCACATTGCGCAGCGTGCGAGCGTCGAGCAAACTCATTACATTCGATTCGGTAACTTCCGCGAAAAATTTAACCTCGGCGTCTTGAAGCACTCCCCACGCGAAGTGAGCGCTCGCCGCTTCCGCGCGCCGGGCAAGAACGATTAAAGCGGCAAGCTGACCGATGCGCGGCGTGCCGAGCTGTTCGGCTCCGGCGTCGAACATTGCGACCGATACTCTTTTAGATTTCGGCGCGACGCGGGCGAGATTTAAAAAAAGATGCTCGCCCATCACGGCGCGGCGAATAAACTCTTCCGGAAAATCATCGACGAGTGCCAGTTCCGAGAGCAGCAGACGCTCGTAAAGCCCGCGACGCGTCACACCGTCATATCCGTTCGGTTCGCGGTCGGAAACCTCTTCTACGGCACCGAGAGAGCTGACAAAGGGAGCAAGCCTCTGCGCCATCGCACCCAACGCTAAACTTATTTCGTCGGGAAAGATTTTGAGCTGCCGCGCCCAGAGCGCAAGATTTCCGGGCAATTTCATTTGTTTTCAGTCAGCCAACGCTCAAGGGCGGCGCGCGATAATTTTTTTGCCGTGCTGAAAGGAATTATTTTTTTGGGCAGGACGACGCACGGCAGCAGACGCCGAAACTTTTTTTCTAAAATCAGTTTGAATAATTCAATAGAAACTTTCGGTTCGACGGTCGTCGGCAACAGGAAGGAAGCGGGCGTCCGCTCGTCTTTGCAGAGATAGACCGCGCCGTCCGTCCACGGCAAACTGTCGCCTTTCCCGACAATTAAAATTAAACTTTTCGCGCTCGCGCCCTGAAAAGTTCCGAGGCTCTCTTCGTCGAGCCGCAGCAGTTTTTCCGCAAGATTAACTGCCGCCTCGTCAAAGGCGATTACCGCGCACGGGTCGAGTGAGACCGCGCGGTTTTGCCATTCGATAATCTCGGGCGCGAAATTCATACGGCGATGTTGTCGGAAACTTCAGCGACCGGACTTTCGAGAGCGGCGAGGATGGCGGCGCGGATTTCATTTAAATCTTCGGGAACGGTTTCCGAATTAAATCCCGCGTCAATCTCACGGGCGATGCCTTCGAGTTTTAATTTCCAAGCCAGAAGTTCGGCTGCGTCTGCGGGCGACGGCAGGTTGTCGAGAATCTCTCTGGCAGAGTTGACGATACGCTCGGCTCGCGCCTGCATCCCGCGCGACGCTTCTTCCGCCGCGAATGGCAGAGTTTGATTTCCGGTTTCCGATAAAAGTTCCTGAAGTAGATCTCGTGCCAGCGCCTGCTGCTCTCCGGTCGGGATCGCGTAGATGATCGTCCACAAATCTCCGGCGACGGCTTCGAGCCGTCCGTCGAGAACGGCGGCGGCGGCAATCAGCTTTTGGATTTTAACGGCGCGGCGATCAGTGATACCGACTCCGTTGTTGCGCAGCGTGCGGATGATTTGCGCGAGCCGCGGACGAACTGCGTCGAGCCGGACTGTCATTGCCGCCTCGGAAAGAAAATCAATCTCCGCGATGTCCGCCCGGTGCGCGAAAGATTTTCTGCCAAGCTCCCAGCCGCCCTCCAATAAATTTTCGAGCAGCGGATCGGGAATCGGCTCGACAAAGAGCCTGACGAGAAACCGGTCGGCGAATGCCGCGAGCGATTCGTCCTCCGGCAATGAGTTGGACGCGCCGACGCAGACGCGCAGCGGACATTTCATCCGGGTGTGACCGCGACGGTAAACGCGCTCGTTCAAAATTCCGAGCAAGGTATTTAGGATCGCCGTCGAGCCTAAAAATATTTCGTCGAGAAAAGCGATCTCCGCTTCGGGCAGCATCCCGCTCGTTTCGGTTTCGACGATCCCCTCTTTTAATTTTCGCAGATCGACCGGTCCGAAGATTTCGCTCGGCTCGGTAAATCTTCCGAGCAGATACTCAAAATAATTTCCGCCCGTCGCCTGTGCCATCCGCCTGACCGCCTCGGACTTTGCCGTTCCCGGCGCGCCGACGATCAGAACATGCTCGCCGGCGACGGCAGCGAGCGCGATCAGCTCGACAAGCGTCTCGCGCTCGATTAAATTCCGGCACGCCTCGCTAATCGCTTCGCGCAAAACATTCACCGATGTCTGTAAGTTCCTTTCGCTCATTTGATAAATTATATGACGGTCCGCTTTCATCTGATGACTCGGCTGCCAACCGAATTCCCAGGTTCAAAAAAATAAAAGACGCGACCTGCCGCCCGCCGTTGAAGAGCTCTTTGAATTCAAAAAGAAATCACAAAGTGATCCTGCCAGAATGAGAAGGGCGGCTTGTATTCCAATACTTAAAAATCATTTTGGAAGGCTTTTGAGAAGCCATTTTGGGAGTTAATATCCCCCAGATACACTATCTTTTAGTATTGTTTGGGGTTTCTATAAAATCAACTGCAACAAAGGTTTAAGATATGTTTTTGAGACCGCTGCTATTTTCCGTCGATTATTCAGCTATATCGACCTTATTTATTGTCAATAAATAAGGAAATGAAATTTACTTGAAAATTTCGCTCGCCATTTAGTCAGGCGGCACTCGTTTTTTCAACGCCGCCGAGTACTCGCCACGACATCAGTCAAGGGGCTTACACCGAAAACGCGGGGTGCAAAAACCGCTTGAGTTTCTGAATTCATTGCCAACCAAGCACAGCTTAAGCCACTATCTAAGAGTGAAAAACTCGTCGCCGAATCGTTTCTCAGCTTACCGAAGCGACCGTAATTTACCAAATTGGCGGTCATAATATTGACACGAAAGTTCAAAATGCGGTTCACCCAACCCAATTATTAACCGCTCAAGTCACCTTTTTCCAGGTGACGAATCGCCTTGAACAGACGATTTATTCTGGTTGGTGACCATCTAATTTTTGCCGGGCAACTAAAATTATTGCTTTCCGAAGCATCATTTTTGGTCATCCGCTTACCCGTGATTTACCTACTGAAGGATTCCCCGTAGCGGAATTTCCCGCGTGAATGAATGATCGAGTCAATCGAAACAAACCGGCAACAGTCTCTTTGTCTCGACCGAGAATTAAATACACCTGACTTAAAAAATCTATTACTATTAATTTTAATCCGATAGCTTGTGGCTGTGAATTTCGGTGTTAACAGTTTATATAGTCAAGCTCATGTCAATACTAATTGCGGAAGACAACCCGGCGCAGCGGCATTATTTGAAAGAACTGCTGACGCGTGAATTCGCTTTACACGCGCCCGTCATCGAAGTCGACGACGGTGAAGTTGCCGTTCGACTGGCGCTCGAGAATCGCCCGACGCTCTGCATTCTCGACATTCAAATGCCGAAAATCTCCGGCGTCAAAGCGGCACGAGCCATCTGGCGCGACTTTCCCAAAGCGCGCATTGTGTTCTGGACGCAGTTTCCGCACGAGATTTATATCAACGAAATTCGCAAAATCGTTCGCTCGATCGAGCCGCAGCCGACCTACGGATTTATCCATAAAAACAATCCCGAATCGAGATTTCTGCGCTTCGTCGCCGCCGTTTTGGAAGACGGCGCAGACATGATTGACCCGGCGTTCAAGGATTCTTTCCAGCGCCCGCTCCTGACCGAATTTGAAACTGAAGCGCTGCGCTATCTCGCTTTAGGTTTATCTAATTGGGCGATTGCCAGAAAATGCAGCCTCTCGCAGCGCGGTGTCGAAAGCCGTCTGGCAACGCTCTACGAAAAACTTTTTCTCGAAAATTCCGCCGGAACGATAAACGAAGCATTCGACAAACTCGCTTATAATCCGCGCACGCGCGCCTTTTTTGAAGCCCTAAAGCGCGGGCTGATAAATTCCGACGAGCTCGAAAAAGCCGAAAGCGATTTAGCCGATTGGTTTGAAAAAGACCGGATTCGTTTTCAAAAAGAAGGCAAATAAGCCGACGCGAAGCACCGATGACCACTAAATATTACAACTTTTTTCGGTGTCGTTCGTGTGCTTTCGCAGTTGCGTCCGTTTTTATTTTGCTTTTTCTGCTTTCAAATACGCTTTCGCAAACGCCGAATGAGTCACCGCCGCCCGCGCAGAATTTTCATCAATGGGGCGCGGTAACGCTCTTCAACGGGTTGCCGTCGGACAACGTGCGGGCAATCGCGCAGACGCCCGACGGCGTTTTATGGTTCGGAACAGATAACGGATTAGCTCGTTTTGATGGGCGGCGCGTTTCTCCGGTCGCGCTCGAAAACGCCAGTCCGAATAAAATTATCGCGCTCGAAACCGCCGCTGACGGAACGCTTTGGATTGGCACGAGTGATGGCGCGTTTCGTTATAAAGACGGCAAATCTCAAAAAATCGAAGAAACGAAAAACTACCACATAACGGCGATTTTATTTGCCGAAAGCGTATTTCTTGCCGCTGAAAATGGTGTCGTCCTTAAACTCACCGAAGGAAGCGAAGACGCTTTCCAGATCGAAAAAATCCCTTCGGACAATCTTTCAGGCAGCGACGGGCAGCCTTTAAACATTACAAGTGTTGCCAAAATCGGAGACAAAATCATTGCCGGTTCACGCAGCCGCAGCGCTTTGCTCGTCGAAAACAATCAAATTTTCGAGACTTTCAGCCGTCCGCGTCCCTTCTTCGTCAACGCTCTCGCTCAAGACAAGCGGGGAAATGTTTGGCTCGGCGCGGACAACGACCGTGCAGGAAGCGGTTTTTTCGCCGTGCGCGACATCGGAAATTTGAAGCGAATCGGCAAGCGAACGGGCAATGTTCTGGCAATCGAGCCGGACGAAAACGGCGGCGCGTGGGTCGGCACGGAAGTGGAAGGATTATTTCATTTTCCTGCGGCGGAGCAGCGGCAACCCGAACATTTTACGTTTGAAAACACGGCGGGCGGACTTCGCTCAAACACCATTTACGCAGTTTTTATCGACCGCGAAGGCGTCCTCTGGATCGGCACGAATCGCGGCGTCTCTCGCTTCGATCCATCAAGCCCGTTTAACCAGACGCTTTCCGAAAGCGGAAACAGCAATTTTGTGCGAACGCTTTATCGGGCAACAAGCGGACGAATTTTCGCCGGAACCAATCGCGGCTTGTTTGAACTGAATGGCGAAGATTGGCTCGAAGCGAAAAACTTTCCGGCGAAAACCGTTTACGGTGTCGGCGAAGATTCTGCCAGACAGCTTTTGATTGCCGCGCCGAACGGTCTTTTCAATCTGGAAGGAAAGTTGAATTTCGCGGGCGATATTCGCGCCGTCGTTTCCTTTCAAACGGCAACTTACGCGGCTGTTTTCGGACGCGGCATTATACAAATCGAAAACGGGCGGCAAATTCTTGCAAACGATTCGCCTACCGCTCTTTTCGCCGACGCGGACGAAAAACTATGGATCGGCACAGTGCGCGACGGCGTTTTTGTCTTCGACGGCAAGGAAGCGAAGCCGGAAAATGGACTCGGCGACTTGCGCAGCGCGGCGATTCGGAAAATCGTAAAAGACGACAGCGGAAATTTATGGTTTGCGGGCGAGCGCGGTCTTTTTCGCTATCGAAATGGAGAACTGCAAAATATAATTGAAGGCGAAGACGTGCGCGACGTGAGCGTAACGGGCGCGGACATCTTCGCGGCGACGCTCAAAAGCGGACTCGTTCACGCGCGCTACGACGACGAATTCGGCTGGCTCACGTCCCGTTTGAACGTCGAGCAAGGACTGCCCTCCGAACAGGTTTTCGCTCTCCTGCCGCTTGAAAATCATCTGCTCATCGGCACAAATCGCGGCGTCGTCGGCTACGCGCCGAGCCAGATTGCGCCACAGATTGTTCCGACGCGCGTTCTTAATCAACGGTTATACAACAGCGAGGAATTAGCGCAAACAATAAATCTCGAATACCCGCAAAACTCGCTTCTTGTTGAAGTTGCGGGCTTGAGCAGCCGCACGTTTCCCGAACAATTTCAATACGCATTTCTGCTCAAAAATTCGTTGGGCGCAACGCTCGATAAAAAATTGTCGGGCGATGCACAGTTTGCGCTCGCAAATCTACCGGCGGGCGAATATCGAATCGAAGCCCGCGCCTTCAACAAAGATTTGCTCGCTTCAGAGCCTTTAATTATAAACTTTTCCGTCGCCCGCGCGCCATTTCCGCTGACGGCAACCGCGCTCGGTGTGCTTCTCGCCATCGCTTCAATCGGTTTGATTTGGGCTATGATTGAACGCCGCCGCATCGGGCAAAAAAACCGTGAACTTGCCCACGCACGCTTCGATTTGGCGAACGAAGCAGAGCGCGAACGACGGCGCATCGCGCAGGATTTGCACGACCAGACGCTCGCCGATTTGCGCCAACTGATGTTGATGTCCGATGAATTGCCCGCCGAGACCGGCGATTTTCGCCGCGAAATAGAATCGGTTTCGACCGAAATTCGCCGCATCTGCGAAGATTTAAGTCCGTCGGTTCTTGAAAACGTCGGACTCGCGCCCGCGCTTGAGTTTCTACTCCAGCACACGACCGCGAATTATAAATTCTCCGCCGCCGAAGATTTGGAAGAAAAATTTAATTTCTCGCCGAACGCGCAGATGCAGATTTACCGCATCGCGCAGGAAGTCTTAAACAACGTCAGGCGTCATTCAAACGCCGCATCTGTTGAAATGAAAATCGAATCTTCAGAAGAAAACTACTTCGTTCTCTCGATTTCCGACGACGGCACGCCGTTCAATCCAGCCGAAAATACTGCTCAAACCGGACGCGGCATCGCCAACATCAAATCGCGCGCCGCGCTTATCGACGCCGAGGTTCGCTGGCTGAACGGCGAGAAAGGTGAAAATCTTTTTCGATTAAAAAAATAATTCTGTGGAAACCCACACTCGCCTGCCCGTGCCAGCGCACTTGGGCATTGTTGCCCGAACTGTTCAAATCTCTCTTTCAATCAATGATAATCGCTTTCAAGCTATGCGATTGTCATTCAAAAAAATTCTTTTAATTACTTTGGCGGCGGCGATTTTATACTGCGTCGTTTCGCAAATCTTCCGCATAAAAAATTCCGCCCGACAAACGCTCGCCGAAACGCGCGCCCGCCTGAATGCGAAGGCGCGAGTGCCGTTTGAAAAAACCGTACTCGCGCCTCACCTCTCAAAAGACGTTCAGATTCTGCAAAACGAAAACGCGACCAGAGATTTCATTAAATTTCGCAATTCGTATTTTGCTGCCACCGGCGGCGGACTCGCCGAATACTCTGCGGACGGAAAACCCGTGAAACATTTCACCGTTCTCGATGGTTTACCGGAAAGCGATTTAACCGCGCTCGCCGTCTTAAAAGACCGACTTTACATCGGTACGCGCACGAAAAATCTCGTGGTTTTTGACGGCGAAAAATTTGAAAATTATGTTTGGACAGACCGCACGGCACAAACCGTAACAGCGCTTTTGGAATCGGACGGCAAACTTCTTATCGGAACTTCCGGCGGCGGTTTAATCGAATTCGGCGGCGCGGATTTTGCGGAAATTAAAGCCGACGACAAAAGAATCTCGGCGATAAATTGTTTATATAAAGACGCGGCGAAACTCGTTGTTGGAACATTCGATAACGGTTTATGGATTTACGAGTCGGATGTTTGGACGCATTTGACGATTGCTGAAGGTTTGCCGTCGAACCGCATCATCGGCATTATTGCAAAAAACAAAAACCTTTACGCCGCAACCGATTTCGGCTTCGGCGTTTTGCAGGACAAAACTTTTCGCACGCTTGCCGTTTTACCCGCGATCTCCAGCATTACTCTGCGCGGCAATCGAATTTATTTAACGAAAGACGACGGAAGAATTTTCACGTTCGACGATTCGCTCAAAGAATTTTCGGGCGGCGAAGATTTGCAAAACGCACGGTTTGTCGTCGCGGGCGAAAAGTTCTGGCTCGTATCAAATCGGGGAATTTCAGAAATAAACGGTGCGCAGATAAAACCTTTCAATCAAACGGAAAACGATTCTTTGACCGACAATTTCGTATCGGCTCTGGCGTTTGATAAACACGAAAATCTTTGGATTGGAACTTTCCGCCGCGGCATCGACGTTTTCACCCAATCGGGCAAAAAGTTAAAACATCTCGAATCGGAAACGGTGCGTGAAATCAATTTTTTGCAATCAAACGGCGATGCGATTTCAGCCGCGACTTCAAGCGGTTTGCAAACTTTCAAAACCGATTTTTCGAGCGAAAATTTAACGCGTGGCGACGGCTTGCCGAGCGATTCGATAACGCATTTTTCGGGCGCTTTCTTAGCTACGGCAAAAGGCTTGGCTTTTCGTGAAAACGATAAAATCCGCGTTCTCTCGACCGTGCAAAATCTGCCGAACAATTCGGTTTACGCTCTGCTCGAAACCGGCAAGAAACTTTATGCCGGAACGCTCGGCGGCTTGGCGGAAATCGAAAACAACCGTGTCGTTCGCACGTTCAAAGACTCGAATTCAAATCTGAAAACAAACTGGGTGACGGCTTTAATTCGCGCCGGCGAACGAATGTTTATCGGGACCTACGGAGGCGGCGTTTTCGAGCTTTTGCCGTCCGGCGAGATTCACGCCTTTGAAGCTGAAACCGGCAAATTTACGGTTAACCCGAACGCGATTTTCGCCGACGGCGAGCGGCTTTATTTGGGAACTTTGACGGGCGTGCGCATTTTGGATTTGCGAACGCAGGAATGGAAAACGGTCAAAGAAGTTTTGCCGTCGGAAACCGTTTTGAGCATCGCGGGCGACGCTCGCAGCGTTTATTTCGGAACAACGAACGGCATTGCTCGAATCGAGAAAAGCTATTTTGAAAACGGAGAAACGAGATGAAGATTTTCACCACAGCGGCACAGACATCATGGAGAAAGATTAAGCGAGACAAACAAGGTTTACAGAATAAAGTTTTCTATAAAGCTCCCGCTTTCGGCAATCGTTTGCACTTAATTTTATTTAAAAAACTCTGTGTCCTCTGTGCCTCTGTGGTGAAAATTTTTTTAATTTTTTCTCTGGCGTCGGCGCAGTCCGGCGTTTTAATTCTGACGGGCGAAAACAAACCGAATCCGAAAATCCTATCTCTCGCGCAAATGAACGTCGAAATTACGATTGACAATCAGCACGCGAACGTGAATATCCGGCAGATTTTCGACAACCACGCGGCGCGGGTTTTGGAAGGCAAATACGTCTTTGCGCTTGCGGAAAAATCTTCGATTTCCGATTTCGCGGTTTGGGATAACGATACCCGAATTCCCGGCGTGATGATGGAACGCCGGCGCGCCAACAAAATTTACGAATCAATCAAAGCGCAGCAAACCGACCCGGGAATTTTACAGGCGACCGACGAAACCCAAAGCGCGGCTGGCTTTTCCGCCAAAATTTTCCCGATAAACGCTTACGGAACGAAACGCCTTGAGATGGAATACACCGAAGATCTGCCGGTCGAAAATCTTACATCGCATTTTACGTTTCCCTTAAAACCTTCTTACGGCGAGCGACAAACGGTCGGCGAATTCAACTTAAAAATTCGCGTTCTAAATGATTTCAATTTCGCTCCCGTCGAAATCGAAAATTCGCCGTATCCTTTGCAAATTTCAAAGTCCGAGCCGCACGAATTCGTCGGTGAGTTTCACGCTGCAAACATCGAACTTGAAAACGATTTTGCTTTCGATTACCAGATAAACGCGCCTGAAAATCGACTGTCAGTCGTCGCCTATCGCGCGCCAGAACGCATTTCCGCATACGATTTGCAGGATCCGACACTCGCCGACTCGAAGCCAGACGGATTTTTCCAAGCGCAGGCGATTTTCGCGCAAAATCCTAATCCGGTTAAGCCGCCGAAACGAATCGTTTTACTGCTCGACACGTCGCTTTCGATGTATGGCGACAAGCTGGCGCGCGCAGTCGAAGCAATTGATTTCTTTCTGCATAATCTAGCGCCGGAAGACGAATTTAATTTGGTTTTATTCAACGACGAAGCCGATGTATTATCTGCCGAACCGATAAAAGCGACCGCAGAAAACGTCGAAGAAGCGCTCCGGTTTGTCAAAGATTCCAGTTTGGGCAGCGGCACGAACTTGAAACGCGGTTTGCAAACAGCACTCAAACAAGCGGAAAAGTTCACGAACGGCGAGCGGCAAATCGTTTTGATTTCCGACGCGAATCCGACGCTTGAAACCGTGCGGACAAAGGAAATCGAGCGGGTTTTCGACGACCGAAACGTCAAACTTTTCGCCTTCGCGCTCGGCGCTGACGCCAATGTGAATTTGCTGCAAAATTTAACCGCCAAAACTCACGGCTATTTCGATTCGGCGCGCGAAACCGAAGACATTGCGCTCAAACTGAAAATCTTTCTCGACAAGATAGGCGCGTCCGACATTTCAAATTTGCAGCTCGCACCGGACGCGAATCTTTACGATTTATATGCTGTGGCGGGCGATAATTCGTTTTTCGGTTCTAATTTTTCGTTCGTCGGGCGCTACAAAAAGTCGCAGGCGCAAACTTTTAATTTTTCAGCCGAAACCGGCATTGAAAATATAAATCTCACCGGCGAAATAAATCTACCCGAACTCGATGAAACGCATTCGTTTCTGCCGCGTGTCTGGGCGCGGGCGCGAGTTGATGCGCTGATAAATGCGATGAACCGCGAAGGCGAGCGCGAAGATTTCATCGCGGAAATCATTCGTCTGTCGGAAAAATATAAATTTGTTACCGCTTACACAGCTTTTCTCGCTGCGCCGCGCGCGCTGCTTCGACCGCGTTTGATCCAACCCGGGGATCCGGTGATTCGCGTCAAAACAGACGAATCGGTGCGAGAAGTTTTCGCCGTTCTGCCGTTCGGCGAAACGCTGCCGCTCAGATTTATCGAATCGGAAAAAGTCTGGGAAACGCGCTTTCTCGCTCCCGTCTGGATGGCGGACGGCACTTATAAATGCAGGCTTTTATTGACCGACAAAAGCGGCAACGGCTATCAGGAAGAAAAAACTTTCGTCGTCGACAGCCGTGCGCCCCGCGTGAAAATAAATCTCGAAAAACAAATGTTCCGTGCGGGCGACAACATAAATCTGAAAGCCTCTGCCGACAGCGACACAAATCGACTCGTCGCGCGCATTTACGGTGCGAAACCCGTTCAATTATTTTGGTCAAATCGAGAAAAAGCGAATGTCGGTGTGCTGCGCATTCCCGAATATTTAGCTTCGGGAAAATACACGTTGACCCTTTCGGCGGAAGATTTCGCCCACAATCAGACGAGCGAAGAATTGACAATCGAGGTTTTAGGGAAATGAAGAAGAAATTAGCCGCAGAAGAACGCGGATTGACGCGGATAAATACAGATAATTTACAAAGAATTTACAGAAACAAATCCTTTAATTATCTGTGTTTATCCCTGCTTATCTGTGGTTTCATTTCTTTGTTTTTCTGCTTGAACGACAAATATACATCCTTTCTGATGCGCGGGTTTTCGCCCTTTTCGCAGAAAGTTTCCGCCGAAAGCGCGAACGATGCGATTGAAAACGCGCTTTATACAAAACAGGAATTTTTCGGCGCGCAGGCGATTGTGCCTTTGCCCACGAAGGATGCGCGGGAAAATCTCGCTCTTCTTGCCGAATCGCAGCCGGACGATCGAGAAATTCTCGAAAAACTCGCCGAGTCAAACGAGAAACTCTCGCGTTTCGACGAAGCGGAAGCGGTTTTGATTCATCTCTCAGAAATTGATTTTTCAAAAAACGAAACGCTTGCCGATTTTTACGACCGGCGCGCGCAGTTTGAAAAAGAAGCGGAAGTTTTGCGGAAAATCCTTTTCTCGACCGAGGCGCAAAAGCGTCCGGAGATGTTTGAGCGATTGATTGATTTGGCGCGCATTCACGATTTGCAGGCGTATTTGAAGACGGATTTTTACGCGGCGGTTGCCGAAGGCAATCCGAATCTATACGAAATTTTTGAACGGTTGATTGATAAGCTCGCCGAAGAGAAAAACTACGCGGAAGCCTTGAAATTTCTGCGCCAGGTGAAAGCGCAGTTTCCCGGACGTTCAAAAGTTTTGCTGGAAAAGGAAATCGAAATTCTGCTCGAAACCAACCGAGGACACGAAGCCGAAACAATTTATCAGGTGGCATTTGACCCGTTTTGGTCAGAGGTTGAAGCCGATAAGTTTTACGAATTTTTAAGCGAGCAAGACCGCCTGCGCGCCTATGGCGCGGAACTCAAAGCGAAAGTTAAAAACAATCCGGCAGATTTCGATGTGGCGATTCGGCTCGCGCTTTATCAAAAACACGGTTACGGCTCGGGCGACGACGAAATCGCGCTCGCCGTTTCCAATCTTGAAGCGGCGAAAAAGAATTGGACGACCGCCGAACTTGTAACGGCGACGCGCCTTCTTCTCAGGGAAAACGCTGGGGAGGCGGCTTCGCGATTTCTCTACACTCTTTACCTGCGCGATGATTTTAAAAACAACCGGGAAATGCGCGCGAAAATTTTGTATCAGCTTTTCGAGATGTTTTCCGACGTCGAAAGTCAAAAACTGCCGCTGACGCGAGGCGATTTGCGTTTTTTTGAAGACGTTGCCCGAGCCGACACGAATCCGGGCATTGCGACCGGAATTTTGTCTTTAATTTTTTCGGATACGAATCCGCGCGCAAAGCTTGAAAGCCAGGAAGCGAAAGCGACGAAGTTTTTCAATCGCGCCGCCGCGTATCGCGTGTTTCTCCATTACAAGGAAGAATTTCCGAACTCGCCGGAGCTGGCGCAGATGTATCTCGACATCGTGCGGCTTTATACGGCAACCGGGGAGACCGAAGTTGCGGAAAAAACGTTAAACGAATTTGCCGCGAAGTTTGAAAACTCCGAAGATTACGCGGACACGGCACTGAAATTAGCCGACGCTTTTGTCGCCGTCGAAAAACCGGAAAAAGAGCGTGAAACTTACCGGAAAATTCTCGATTATCTCGGCGCGCAAGGAAAACCGCTCGCGCCGAATGCGAAAGACGATTTGCAAACTTCAAACGAATTTCAAACCTTCGGTGCTACAAGTTTTCAACCGACGGAAATTTCCGTCGGCAGCGCAACGAATCGAAACGACGGCATCAACATTCCGAAATTGAAAAATTCCGTTGCGTCTTCAAAAGTTGAAACCAATTTCGGAAGCGGCTCAAGCGGCGGCGTTTATTCTGGCGACGAATTGGCGGGCGCCTTCCGCGATTATTTGTCGCGAAAAAATCCCGTCGTAACTTACGCTGAAGTTCTAGACAAACTCGTCGCATCGTTGGCTAAAGAAAAGAAAACGGCGGAAATTCTCGCGCTTTATTCAGACGAAACCGGCAAATATCCGGGCGAAGAATGGCTTTACGAGCGGCGCATCAGCTGGCTCGAACAGGCGGATTTGGTTGATGAACAGCTGCAAATTTACAACGTGGCGGGCGCCCGATTCCAATCGCGCGGCTGGCAGGATAAATTGGCGCGTTTCTTCTTAAAGCAGAAAAGACAAAGCGAATTCGCCGAGTTTTCAACCAATTTAATCGGCAAATTAAACGACGCGGAAGCCGCCGATTATCTTTCGCAGTTTGTCAGCAGCGATGTGTCGGGAAAGGAATTTGAACGACAGTTGTATCTGAAATTATACGAATCGGCGCACCGGCGTTTTCCGCATAATCTCGCGTTTGTGCAGGGATTATTGCGTTTTTATAAAACAAACGAGCGCGAAGATGATTGGCGCGATCTGTGCGCGGCATACTATTTTGAATCAAAGGAAATCCGCGAAGAATTTCTTAATCGTTTATCGGAAAAAGGCGAGCTGAGAAATTATTTGCAGGCGGCGAAAACAAGTGAAACGACGATTTACGAGCTTTTCCGCGCCGACGCTTCGGCGCGGCTCTCCGATTACGAAAACGCTGTCGCCGCTTACCGCAAATTGAATGAAATTTATCCGAACATGCCGGAATTCAATGAGCGCCTGATAAATTTCACGCGCTCGTTCGGACAGAAAAACCACGAGATTTTAGCGGAAGCGGCGAATATCTCAAAATCTCAAGCGGATTTTTCACCCGCGACAGTCGAATACAGAACGAGAAGCGGCGAGATTCGTGCCGAACTCGGCGATTATGAGACGGCGCGCGGCGAATGGGAAAAATTAATTGCGTTGCGGGCGGGGGATAAAGAAATCTATCTCGACGCGGCGACCGTTTACTGGGATTATTTTCAATACGACGACGCGCTGCGGACGATACAGAATTTGCGCGGGAAATTCGGCGACGAAACGCTTTACGCTTTTGAAACCGGCGCAATTTATGAAGCGCAGGACAAACAAGCGGAAGCCGTCGGTGAATACGTCAAAGCGTTTGACGCAGGCGACGAGCAAAAGGAACGAGCGAAAAAGCGTCTGGTTAAATTAGCCGCGAATTACACGAACAGCACGAATGAGTCTCCATTAGCAAGCAAGCAGGAAAATGAAGCCAACAATCGCTCTAAAAATAAATTGGAACAAACGGTCGAAGCGGCTTTTTTAACTGAAAGCAGGCGCCGCAAAGACGCTTCTTATCTGTCTTTGGGCTATGCAGAATTCTTAGCGAAAATCAAAGAAACCGAACGCGCTGAAACGGTTTTGAATCGCGCAATCAATCAAAGCAAAAACCGAGAGTTTCTTGAATCGGCGCGCAATTTTTACCAATCCGAAAACGTAAAATCCGGCGAGCAAATAGCTTTGAACCGCCTCGCGCAAACGGCGGAAAGTCCGCGCCAAGCGATTCAATTTCGCTTTCAGCTTGCCGAAATCTACGAGGAAAACAAAAACCGCGCGGCAGCGAAAAGCGTCCTCTCGGAACTCGTCCGTAAATTTCCGACAAATTACGGAGTCTTAAGCGAAGCGACGGATTTTTACGCGCGTCTTGGTTTTGACGACGAAGCGGTCGCGGTTCTGCAAAACGCTTTGCCGAAAAGTCGCGGGCATTATCGAAATTCGCTTGCCGAAAAACTGGCAAGCCGTTTGATTCGACTTGACAGGTTAGAGCAAGCCGAGCGAATTCTGACCGAACTGCACGGCGAAAACCGAGCCGACACGGGCGTTTTCGACGAGCTTGCAAAAATATACGTTCGGCGAAACGACGCCGCCAAAATGCGAAAAGTTTTCTTTGAGACCGTCGCCGCACTCAAAGAATCGAGCGCCGACAGGCGCGAACTCGACGAACAGATTGCGAATTTGAGAACCGAAATGATTGACGCTTTTACGCGTCTCGGAGATTACAAATCGGCAGTCGAACAGCATATCGAAATTATCAACCGCGACCCGGAAGACGAAGAATTAACCGACGACGCGATTCGATATGTACAGCGTTACGGCAGCGCGGAAACACTTCTGAGTTATTATGAGAAAACCGCCGAAGAAGCGTTTAAGAATTACCGCTGGAACGTCGTTTTAGCTAGAATTTATGCGGCGAACGGCGACCAGGAAAACGCCTTGAAAAATTATAAAACGGCAATCGTCAACCAGCCGGAAATGCCCGAACTTTACTTGGCGATTGCCGACATCGAAACAAGGCGAAACAATTTTGACCAGGCGCTAAAGAATCTCGACACGGTTTTGGAACTGACAAATGACGCGCCCGAAAACGTCAAAAAGAAAATTGAAGTTCTAAAACGCGCCGGACGATTAAACGAAATCGAAGCAGAACGGGCGAAGCTGCCCATTGAGGTCGAATCGAAAGTTGTTGTAAATCAATTTGCCGAAGCGAGAAAACTTGAAGCGAGCGAAATTGATAAAGCGCGCGTGCTTTACAAAGAAGCATTCGACAAATTGCTCGAAAGACCGCTCGAAAACGATTTGAAATCGGCGGACATTTCTGGTTATGTTCGCACGATTCGCGCCGAAGAGCCGCTCGATAAAATCAATGCGCGGCTTTGGATGCTGCGCGGAAAACTAATTTCGATTAGCGACGAAAACGACTCAACAAACGCGAGCGAAGCCAGAAAACGGCTTTCGACGCTCGACACCACAATCGCGTCCGTCGTCGGCGACACGGCTAAAAGTGTTGCAACCGGCGACGAACTCGCTCTCCTGCACGCGCATTTGAACGCTCAATTGAAAGAAAATTTCGGCTCGCCCGACAGATACAGCACCGTCGCGCTCGTTCAAGACTTGAGCCGCCGTGCCGGTTTCGGCGATTTGGAAGAAGCGATTTTACTCGAGCGGTTAAACGCGGCGGCTTCGCCCGCAGACCGGCAAAGTCGGCTGCGGTATCTCGTCGATTTTTACGACGAGCGCGGCGCGTTTGAGAAATCTTTCGACGCAATTGAAAAAACGGGTAGCGACGATTTGCTGCTAAGAGCAGAAGCGGCTCGGCTAGCCGGAAGTCGTGAAAAAGAACTCGACGCACTGCGGGCGATTTACTGGAAACCGAACGAGAAAACCACGGCGGCAGTCACCGAAGAAAACGTCGCGCGTTATCTCAAAGCTTTGCACGCCGAAAATCGTGCCGAACTTGAATCCTTAACCGAAAAGTCTTCCGCGTATCAACTGCAATTAATTAATTTTCTGCTCGCTAAAGGCGAAGCGGAACTCGCTCACGCCGCAATCAAAAACTCAAATTTCCCGCCGGCGTGGAAAGCCGCGCGCAACGCAGAAACGTCTCTCGCTTTAAAGGAATTCGGAGAGACGGACGAATGTTATTTCTGCGACGCTTTACAGTTCCATTCAATCGGCGAAATGATTCGGCAAGCGCCCGACAAAAATCGGTTTTTGATAAACGACGATTGGTTTCGCCTGACGCGCGAATACGGCGAATGGGTCGCGGAAAAGGAGAAAACGGAGGCAAACGCAGCCGAGCGCAAAGTTTCTGAAGCGGACAAATATTTAACCGCGATGACGGAAAATCTGCCGCAAAACGCCGAGCAGCAGTTTAAACTCGGCGTGTTTTATCTCGAAAGAAACGAACTTAAAGCGGCGATTGAGCATTTGCGGCTGGCGATTGAACGGGAAAGTTTTAATGGGTCGGGTTTTGCGGTCGGAGCGGAGAATTCGGCGTCCGACGATAAAACGAAATTGGCGACGCTCGGCGCGGCGTATTACAAAACGGGGCGGCGCGATTACGCCGAAGAATGCTGGGCGCGCGTGTTGGCAGACGGCGAGCCGGAAGAAGAATTGAAACGCGCTGCCGTTTTTTTCAAGACACTGCAAAGATACGGTTTGAGCCAGCAGGCGCGCGGGAAATTGCCGCCGGTTATCGTCCGATTTCTCTCGACGGCGGACGCTGACGATTCGCCGGAATTTCAAAATTTGATTCGCCCCATTTCCGCATCTTTCGCGGATGAAGCAGAAAAATCCGCGTATTTTCTGGATATTCTGAAGGCGCGTCCGACCGATACGTCGCTTGCCGAGATGCTCACGGGCGAAAATCTGATTGCGGAAAATAGGCAAGGCGATTTTTATGAATTGCTAATCGAGCGCGGCGGCAATTTAAGTTATTACGATTACAATTTCACCGCTGTTTTACAGCGAGTTTGGAGAGAGGCGGCGGACGCAGAATCGGTTTACGACCAGGAAAACGATTACAAAATTGAAGAGCCGGACGGCGAAAATCTCGTCTGGCGAAAGAACTTTCTTGAACTGCTTGTCCGTCAAAACGAAAACGAGCGAGCCACGAAGTTAATAGCGAAAATTGAACTGGAATTAAAAGGGCGTTACGCGCGTCCCGAATGGCTGCGGTTGGCGAAGATTCGGCTGCAAATTCGCGCCGGAAATTTCGATTCGGCGCAAATTGAACGCTTCGTCGGCATTACGGTTTCCGATTCGGCGACGGAAATAAAACCGCCTTCTTCCACTCGTTTCAACGACGTGTCGCAAGTTCTAAGAGAAGAAAAACGAGGTGCGGAAATCGCCAAATTGAGTGAATCTTTTTTCGCCCGAATGCTCGCGCTCGAACAACTCGATGCGGCAAATTTCGTCGGGTTGAGCAAAGCATTCGTTCAAACGGGTGAAACGGAAAACGCCGTGCGCGTTTTGCAATTGATGATTGATGCGGGCGGCGAAGCAACCGGCGAAACGGCTCTAGCTGAAATCGCTGCGCTCGACGCTGTAAAAACTAGAACGCCGGACGCCGCGAAACTGCCGGAAGCGAGCCGCGTAAATTCCCCGAATCAATCGGACACACTTGAACTTGCCGCCGAAACCGCGCTCGAATTCGGAAGGGCGAACGAAGCGATTTCGTTTCGCCGTCGATTGATTGAAATTAATTCTGTGGATTCAAATAATCACATCGAGCTTGCCAAACTTCTTGTTCAAAGGGGCGAAAAAGTGGAAGCATCGAATCTTTTGAATGAGATTATCGACGACCGAAATTCTCTGCGTTCGTCGCGTTTCAAAGCGCGAATGATTTTGATTGACGCGGGCGAAAAAGCGGAGTTCGGAAACGCTGAATTTGATTCGTTCACGCAATTTTATAACGGACTTGTCGCCGAAGAAACAGGGCAGAACGAAACGACGATTGAATTGTTTATAAATTCTCTCGTCAATGATAAGGACGCGGAAATCACAGCCGGGCAGCACCTTATAAAACTTTACGCTTCGACCGGCAAACTTCTCGCCGCGCTGAAACTCGCCCAAACGGACAAAGCGGCAAAGCCCGACGAATTGCTCGAAACGCTTTCTGAAGCCGCGGAGAAAACCGGCGATTTTCAAAAAGCGATTGAATTTGAGCGCGCCAAATCAAACGGCGGAAACAGCGAGCGGATTGAGAACCTGCAAAAAATGCTTGCCGATAAAGCCAGGCGGGCGACGGATTTTACGGTCAATGCCGAGGAGAATACGAGGAAGTTATGAAACTTAAATTTTTTATTTCGATTGTGATTCTCTGCTTCATTGCCTTTGCTGTTTATTCGGCGACCAAAACCGACGCGTTTGATCCCGCCGAAGATTTTCCGCGCGGCGCGCTGGTTTACGTTCAGGTCGCGGATTTGCCCGCGCTTGTAAAGCTCTGGAACGAATCCGGTTTCAGGGAAAAATACACGGAGAGCGAAAACTTCAAAGCGTTTAAAAATAATCATTTAGGTTTGAAATTGGCGAGCCGCTGGGCGGAATTTAATCAGGCGAGCGGCTTTCCGATTGACCTTGATGCGTTGAGTGGTCTTGCACTTAAACGCGCTTCACTTGCGCTTTACGACATCGGAAAGCTCGAATTCGTCTTTATCGCGCCCGTTTCAGACGAAGTTTTCACGGCGACGAAATTTGTGCAGAATCAAAATAATTTTGAGCAGCAACCGCTCGACGACGGAACAATCGTTTACCGCGCGACGGTCGAAGCCGACCGCGGGCGGCAAAAGCAGGAATTGATTTTCGCTAACGTGAAAGGGCGTTTTATATTGGCGACGAGCGAGAAATTGCTCGTGCAGACCTTAAATAATATTGGCGGCGGTGCGGCAAAAAATCGTCTGGCAGACGAGCCGACATTCAAATTATTAGCCGAGGAAATCGAGCCGCAAATGGCAACCGCTTGGGTCAATCAAACGGCGCTCGGCGCGGATTATTATTTTAAGCGTTACTGGCTGATGTCGGAAGTGGATGATTTGAAAAACATTCGCGCCGGGATTTTCGACTTTTCGATTGAAGAAGGAAAAATCGTCTAACGGAGAAAATTTCTTCTCAAAGAAAAAGTCGATTCCGTGCCGATTGGCAGCGCGCGCATAAACGAAATACTTTCGCTTGTACCGGAAAACATTCCGTTCTATCGACTGCAAAAAGCCAGTCCGAAATTAACGAATGAAGCAATCGAAAATACACTTTTCGACCGCAGCCAAACAGATAAGGAATCCGGGAAAGAGAGTAACCTTTATACTTCGTCGTTCGATACCTTCGGAGATTATTCAGATTATCGGGATTACAGCTATTCGGGCGAAAATTTCGACGAAGCAATAGATGAAACGGAAGAGGATGAGCGAGCGATTGAAAAGCAAGATCAGCAAACGGATTTTTCGACGTTTCTCCAAGCGGCGAATTCGCAAGCAGTTTTGACTTTTACCGAACCGAAAGTTTTGCCCGCGCCGCTTTTCGTTGAATTTAACCGCGCCGCGATTATTAGTTTAAACGCGCCGATGGCTTTCAAACGGGAAGAATTTGAAGCGGCGACGGCGAAGATGTTTTGCGGACGAACAACTGCTTCCGCGTCCAACATACAATTAAATTGGGAAACGAAAACTGAAAACGGTTTTGAGTGGAGGAAATTGGAGCTGCCGATGTTAGGTATTACGGCAAATTACGCCGTGCGCGGCGACGAGCTAATTCTGACGAACGATGCCGAACTTCTATTAAAGATTACTAAGTACAGGACAAAAAAGAATTGATATTTGAAAAAAAGGAAACATTGAGTTGAAATCTACTTTTAGAAATTTGTCGAGAATTTAGAAAAAGGAGACTCAACCCAATGGATATTTACTCGCTTGA
>JAABUN010002596.1_pt1 | contig 31313 bp, 33 predicted proteins | sample 5559311 | NCBI WGS metagenome assembly JAABUN01 (sample SAMN10711877, study PRJNA513370) | rock metagenome | isolation source: Antarctica rocks | place: Antarctica: Victoria Land, Siegfried Peak sud | reverse complement strand
GAACCGTGGGAACCGACCAAACGAAGACAACGCAACCGAAGCTGCGCCATTCAGATCTCGGCTGAGCAGAATCTCGCTAGCTATGTAAAAACATAACTGACAATTCTGTCATACCAAAGGAATTCCGTGTGGAGGACCGCTCGACGACAAACATCGCCCGCGCTACCACCCACAACGGGGTTTTGGCATTGACTTTTGGCGCGCTGTTGAGTTCTCAAGGAGCGGACGCTCACCGGTCAAGACCCTCGCGGGACCATCCTCGGGGCAAGCACGCTGTGGCCTTGCGGCCAGAACCCGACTCTACCACCCCAGCTTGGTTGGAATAACCATCCTGGTGTTGGAGCATCGGGTTGGTCAGTCCGCGGGACCGGCCACCGTAGCGGTGTCCGTTCCTCCCTGCGGCGTGACCCCACGAACGTTACGGCGCCCACAGGCTTTGAGTCAAGTTGATGGCCTGGCTACGCGCGCCGCCGTGCGACACACTCTGTCAGAAGGGTTCTGGACCAAACGCGGTCCACGAGACGCTGCCTTCCACGACAGGCTGGCTGGTGCGCTGTGCCGCCCGTCATCGGGCAGCTCTCGTCACCTGAACAGCTCGACAGCCGCCAGCGTCTTGCGTCCTCGCCGCAGCACAGCCCACCGTCCGTGCAGGAGCTCACCCTCGGAGAGCCTTGCCTCCGGGTCCTCCACCTTGACGTTGTTGACGTAGGCACCGCCCTCGCTCACCGTCCGGCGTGCTGCCGCCCTGCTCGGAGCGAGCCCGGCGGCGACCAGGAGGTCTACGACCGCCAGACCCTCGCGCGTGGCCCTGACCGTGTGCAGCTCGGCCGTCGCGTCCTTCAGGGTGCTTTCGTCCAAGCCGGTGAGCTCGCCCTGCCCGAACAGAGCAGCGCTGGCTGCCTGCACCGACCGGGTGGCCGCCTCGCCGTGAACCAGGGTGGTGACGTCTTCTGCCAGGGCACGCTGTGCTGCGCGCGCGAAGGGTCGCTCTCGGAGCTCGCGCTCCAGCGCCTGGATCTCCTGCGGGTTCCGGTCGGTGAACACCTTGAGGTGGCTGATCACCGTGGCGTCCTCCGCGTTCAGCCAGAACTGGTAGAAGGCGTAGGGAGAGGTCATATCAGGGTCGAGCCAGACGGTGCCGGCTTCGGTCTTGCCGAACTTGGTCCCATCGGCCTTGGTGATCAGGGGGGTGGTGAGGACGTGAACCGACTGCTGCTCTGCGCGGTGGATGAGGTCCACGCCGGCCGTGAGGTTGCCCCACTGGTCGTTGCCGCCGGTCTGCAAAGTGCACCCGTGGCGGCGGTACAGCTCGAGGTAGTCCAGCCCCTGCAGCAGCTGGTAGCTGAATTCGGTGAAGCTGATCCCCTCGCTGGAACCGAGCCGGGCGGCCACAGCGTCCTTCTTGACCATCACGTTGACCCGGAAGTGCTTGCCCACGTCACGAAGGAAGTCGATCGCTGACAGGGGGGCGGTCCAGTCCAGGTTGTTCACCGCCAGCGCTGGGGTGCTTCCTTCCCAGGCCAGGAACGGACGGACCTGCTGCTGGATCTTGTGCACCCACTGCGCGACGGTCTCCTTGGAGTTCAGCGCGCGCTCCGCGGAGGCTTTGGGGTCGCCGATGAGGCCGGTCGAGCCCCCAACGAGACAGATGGGCCGGTGGCCTGCGCGCTGCAGGTGACGCATCACGAGGAGCTGGACCAGGTTGCCGATGTGCAGGCTCGGGGCCGTGGGGTCAAAACCGCAGTAGAACGTCAGCCCGCCCTCGGCCAGGGACTGCCGCAACAGGCCCTCGTCCGTCGTCTGTGCCACCAGCCCTCGCCACTGCAGCTCGTCGAGGATGTTCGCCACTACCTCCGCCTTCCGTCCAGCCGGAGCGCGAACCGCCCCGTGCACGGGCCAGCCTGCCCGATGCGGGTCAGCGGATGCGCGCCCGTTCCGCTCGCCGGTACACCGACACCGATCTGTCCGCGTCGAGCCAGAAGCGCCACGGGAAGGCCTGAGCGTCTCCACCGGCCCCGCAGACCCCGACCCGCGGACCCGTACGCACCGTGGAGAGGGTGGCCGGACGCCGGGACAGGGACAGGCTCAGCGAGTCGGACGGCACCGGCGAGCCGTCCAGCCTCCCGTCGATCCCCAGCGCGGATGCCAACCGAGCAGGTCCGCGAGCCAGGTCACGATCGACTCGGGCGGCGGGTCGACGCGAACGTGCCAGGTCATGGCCCTGCACCACCTCGCCCGCCCGCAGCAGCACCGCGCTGGCCTGGCCGTCCGGCCCCGTGACGAGATTCGTGCACCAGTGCATGCCGTAGGAGAAGTACACGTAGAGGTGGCCGGGAGGTCCGAACATGACACCCGTGCGCGGGGTGCGTCCGCGGAAGGCGTGCGAACCCGGGTCGTCGATGCCCTGGTACGCCTCGACCTCGGTCAGCCGCACTGCTACCGCACCCTCGGCGGACTCGTGCCGGAGCACGGCACCGAGGAGCCGTGGGGCCACCTGCAGGGCAGGACGCCGGAGCAGCCGGATCAGTCGCTGCTGGTCCGGCGACGGATCTTCGAGCCGAGCCACACCAACGGATCGTACTTGCGGTCCACCACTCGCTCCTTCATGGGGATCAGCGCGTTGTCCGTGATCTTGATGTTCTCCGGGCAGACGTCGGTGCAGCACTTGGTGATGTTGCAGTACCCGAGCCCGTGGTCCTCCTGCGCGGCGCGCTGGCGGTCCAGGCTGTCCAGCGGGTGCATGTCGAGCTCGGCGATGCGCATGAGGAACCGGGGGCCGGCAAAGGTCTCCTTGTTCTGCTCGTGGTCCCGCACGACGTGGCACACGTCCTGGCAGAGGAAGCACTCGATGCACTTGCGGAACTCCTGCGAGCGCTCCACGTCAACTTGCGCCATCCGGTACTCGCCCGGGGCCACGCCCTGCGGGGGCGCGAAGGCAGGGATCTCGCGCGCCTTGGAGTAGTTGAAGGACACGTCGGTGACGAGGTCCTTCACCACGGGGAAAGCCCGCAGCGGCGTGATGGTGATCGTCTCGCCCTCGGTGAAGGTGCTCATGCGCGTCATGCACAGCAGGCGCGGCCTGCCGTTGACCTCAGCGCTGCACGAGCCGCACTTCCCGGCTTTGCAGTTCCATCGCACCGCCAGGTCGGGCGCCGCGGTGGCCTGCAGCCGGTGGATGATGTCGAGCACCACCTCGCCCTCGTTCACCTCGACGGTGAACTCCTCAAGTCCACCTGCGGAGTCGTTGCCGCGCCAGACGCTGAACGTGCCTTGGTAGGTCATTGGTCCTCAGCTCTCGTCGCTCCGGCCGGGGCTCGACCGGAGCGTCCGGCCAGGTCCTCGTCACTGAGGTACTTGCCCAGCTCTGAGTCCTCGAACAGGTCGAGCAGGTCGGGTCGGATGGCTGGCACGGCCTGGTGCACCAGGTCGATGGACCGGCCAGACCCCAGCCGGCACACCAGGTTCACCCCACGCCAGCTCGGGTCCATGCCGGGATGGTCCTCCCGGGTGTGACCACCGCGACTCTCGGTGCGCTCGAGTGCCGACATGGCCACGCACCGGGACGCCAGCACCATGTTCTGCAGGTCAAGTGCCAGGTGCCAGCCAGGGTTGAACTGACGGTGACCCTCCACGACCACACGAGCCGCGCGCTCCTCCAGTGCATCCAGGCGGGCAAGGGCGTCGCGCACCTCCTCCTCGCGCCGGATGATCCCGACGAGGTCGTTCATGGTCTGCTGCAGCTCGGTGTGCACGGTATAGGGGTTCTCGGGCGAGTGCCCGTGCGGTGCGGGGTCGAACGGGGCGACGGCGCGAGCCAGCGCGGTCTCGATGTCCGGCTCCCGCACTGCAGGGCGTCGGTGACCAAGCGAGCGCAGGTAGCCCGCCGCACCCGCTCCCGCCCTGCGTCCGAAGACGAGCAGGTCGGACAGGGAGTTACCCCCGAGCCGGTTGGACCCATGCATCCCCCCGGCCACCTCACCCGCCGCGTACAGCCCGGGGACCGACGCCGCGGCCGTGTCGGGCTCCACCTCCACCCCGCCCATCACGTAGTGGCAGGTCGGGCCCACCTCCATCGGCTCGGCCGTGATGTCGACGTCGGCCAGCTCCTTGAACTGGTGGTGCATCGACGGCAGCTTCTTGACGATGACCTCGGCCGGAAGGCGGCTCGAGACGTCGAGGAACACTCCCCCGTGGGGGGATCCGCGGCCCTCTTTGACCTCGGTGTTGATGGCACGTGCCACCTCGTCGCGAGGCAGCAGCTCGGGTGGCCGCTTGTTGTTCTCCGGGTCGGTGTACCAGCGGTCGGCCTCCTCCTCGCTCTGCGCGTACTGCGTCCGGAACACCTCTGGGACGTGGTGGAACATGAACCGCTTGCCCTCGGAGTTGGTCAGCACGCCGCCGTCGCCGCGGACCGACTCGGTGACGAGGATGCCCTTGACAGAAGGTGGCCAGACCATGCCCGTCGGGTGGAACTGGACGAACTCCATGTTCAGCACGCTGGCGCCTGCCCGCAGTGCCAGCGCCAGCCCGTCACCGGTGTACTCCCAGGAGTTGGACGTCACCTTGAACGACTTGCCGATGCCACCGGTGGCCAGGATGACGGTAGGGGCGTCGAAGACCACGAACCGGCCGGACTCGCGCCAGTAGCCGACGGCGCCAGCCACCGCCCCCGCGCCCGGCTCGCCATCCAGCAGCAGGTCGGTGATCGTCAGCTCAGCGAAGACCTTCATGCGGGACTCGAAGTCCCCGGTCTCGCGCTTGTCCTCCTGCTGCAGGGAGACGATCTTCTGCTGCAGCGTGCGGATGAGCTCAAGACCCGTCCGGTCTCCGACGTGGGCCAGCCGGGGGTACTCGTGACCACCGAAGTTGCGCTGGGAGATCCGTCCGTCAGACGTGCGGTCGAACAGAGCGCCGTAGGTCTCCAGCTCCCACACCCGTTCCGGCGCCTCCAACGCATGCAGCTCGGCCATCCGCGGGTTGTTGAGGAACTTGCCCCCACGCATCGTGTCGCGAAAGTGGACCTGCCAGCTGTCCTTGGAGTTGACGTTGCCCATGGACGCCGCGATCCCACCCTCGGCCATCACGGTGTGAGCCTTGCCGAACAGGGACTTGCAGATGATCGCCGTGCGGAGCCCCTGCTCTCGTGCCTCGATGGCCGCCCGCAGGCCGGCGCCGCCCGCACCGATCACCAGGACGTCGTAGGAGTACCGCTCGGTGTCGGTCATCGATCCCCTCAGAAGAAGCGCAGGTCGGTGATGGCGCCGGAGGCCACCAGGTACACGTACAGGTCTGTCAGTGCCACGCCGAACAGGGAGATCCAGGCGTACTGCATGTGCCGGGGGTTCAGCCTCGACACGAAGGTCCACGCCTTGTAGCGCAGCGGGTGCTTGGAGAAGTGCTTCAGGCGTCCACCCACGGCATGGCGGCAGGAGTGGCAGGACAACGAGTAGAGCCACAGCAGAACGGCGTTGGTGAGAAGAACCAGGGTGCCCAGACCCATGTGGCCCCATTCGCCCTCGCCGTTGCGGAACCCGAGGATCGCGTCCCAGGTCAGGATGACGTTGAAGATCAGCCCGACGTAGAAGAAGTACCGATGAAAGTTTTGCAGGATGAGGGGGAAGCGCGTCTCGCCGCTGTAGCCGGCGCGCGGCTCGGGCACCGCGCAGGCCCTCGGGGACGCCCAGAAGGCCCGGTAGTAGGCCTTGCGATAGTAGTAGCAGGTCATCCGGAAGCCGAGGGGGAACACCAGGACGAGCAGGGCCGGCGAGAGCCGGTACCAGTCCCCCACGAGGTGCAGCTCGCCGGAACCCGGGACGCACGCGGTGGCCAGGCACGGGCTGTACAGCGGCGAGATGTAGGGAGCCGCGTAGTAGTCCCGACCCATGAAAGCCCGCACCGTGGCGTAGACGACGAAGGCGAGCAGCACCGCCACGGTGAGGGTGGGCTCGACCCAGTACCGATCGGTCCGCAGGGTCCTGGCTGTGATCCTGGCCCGGCCGGGGGCCCCGACGCCGGCGACCGGCGGAGCGCTCACCGACGACCTTGGGCGCCGAGGCCCTCGTCGTCCGCTTCGGCCCAGAACCCGTCCGCGTAGTCGTCGTCGGTGATGTAGACGACCTCCGACTGGACCCCCGGGGGGCGCGGGGGAACGGCCGACAACAGGTTCAGGTCCGCAGCCAACCGAGCCACGTCGTCCTTGAGCCTGTGCACGTCGACCGTGTCGCCGTACTGAGCCGCTAGCCCCTTGACGGTGCGGCGCAGATCTGCCACCAGCGTTCGTGCGTGCGCGATTCCCTCTGCAGGGCTCATCAGGTCCTCACCACGTCAGGTCCACCTCCGCGACCTGCGACGCTGCAGGTCATTGCCGGGAAGTCTGTCGATCGGGGCAGGCCAGGACAAGGGGGACACGCCACGGCTTGGTCACAGTGCCTCAGACACAGACGTCCAGGCACGAGCCTGCGCCAGGGCCTGCCTGGCCAGCGTCAGCTGCTCGCCGACCCGCACCGGCGCGGTGCCACCGACCGCGTCCCGGCTCGCCAGCGAGCCCTGCACCGAGAGCACCTCGCGCACATCCGGCGTCAGCAGCGGGTCGACGGCAGCCAGGTCCTCGTCGCTGAGGTCCCAGAGCTCGATGCCACGCTGCTCGCACGCCCGCACGCAGGCGCCTGCCACCTCGTGGGCGGTCCGGAACGGGCTGCCCTGGCGGACGAGCCACTCCGCGACGTCGGTGGCGAGCGCGAATCCCTGCGGAGCCAGCTCAGCCAGGCGGTCGGTGTGGAAGGTCAGGGTCGCGACCATCCCGGCGACAGCAGGCAGCAGCACCTCCAGGGTGTCCACCGCGTCGAAGACCGGCTCCTTGTCCTCCTGGAGGTCACGGTTGTACGCCAGCGGCAGGCCCTTGAGCGTCGCCAGCAAGCCCGTGAGGTTCCCGATCAGGCGCCCGGCCTTGCCGCGGGCCAGCTCAGCCACGTCCGGGTTCTTCTTCTGCGGCATGATCGAGGAGCCGGTGGAGTAGGAGTCGTCCAGCGTCACGAAGGAGAACTCCTTGGTGGCCCACAGGACCACCTCCTCGCTGATCCGGGACAGGTCCACGCCGACCATCGCCGCCACGAAGGAGAACTCCGCCACGACATCACGCGCCGCGGTGCCGTCGATCGAGTTCTCGACCGGCCCGCTGAACCCCAGCTCGGCCGCCACGGCTGCGGGATCCAGTCCCAGGGACGAGCCCGCCAGCGCGCCGGAGCCGTAGGGAGACAGCGCGGCCCGCGCGTCCCAGTCGCGCAGCCGCTGCACGTCGCGCAGCAGCGGCCACGCGTGCGCGAGCAGGTGGTGGGATAGCAGGACGGGCTGGGCGTGCTGGAGGTGGGTCCGGCCAGGCATCGCCGCGCCTGCGTGCGTGCCGGCCTGGTCGCACAGGGCCTGCACCACGTCGAGCACGGCGGCCGCGACCGTCCGGGCGTGCTCGCGCAGGTACATCCGCACCAGCGTGGCGATCTGGTCGTTGCGGGAACGACCGGCGCGCAACCGACCCCCCAGCTCGGCGCCGGCGCGCTCGATCAACCCGCGCTCCAGGGCGGTGTGCACGTCCTCGTCCTGGGCAGCCGGCAGAAAGGCGCCGGACACCACGTCGGCCTCCAGCTCGTCCAGCGCCTGGACCATCGAGGCCAGGTCGACGGCCTCGAGCAGCCCGGCCGCGTGCAGGACGCGGGCGTGCGCGCGTGAGCCGGCCAGGTCGTGCCGGGCCAGTCGCCAGTCGAAGTGGGTGCTCTTGGACAGGGCGGCCAGCGCGTCCGCCGGACCACCGGCGAATCGCCCGCCCCACAACGAGACCGGCGCGGCACCCGGTGAGCCCGCGGATGACGTCACCTGCCCACCCTCAGGTCACGGGCCGAGGCCATCTTGGAAGGAAGGCCCCACAGGTCGACGAAGCCCTTGGCCAACGACTGGTCGAACTGGTCACCCTCGTCGTAGGTGGCCATGGCGAAGTCGTACAGCGAGTGCGCGCTGCGGCGGCCGGTGACCGTGGCGCGGCCGTGCTGCAGGGTGAGCCGGATGTCTCCGCTCACGTGCCGCTGGGTGTCTGCCAAGAACGTGTCGAGGGCGTCCTTCAGGGGCGAGAACCACAGCCCGTCGTAGACCAGCTCCCCCCAGCGCTGCTCCACACCCCGCTTGAACCGCGCCAGCTCGCGCTCGAGAGTGACGTTCTCGAGCTCGGCATGCGCCGCGATCAAGACCACGGCACCCGGAGCCTCATACACCTCGCGGGACTTGATGCCGACGAGACGGTCCTCGACCAGGTCGATCCGGCCGACCCCCGCTGCACCGCCACGGGCGTTCAGCTGCTCGATGGCCTGGAGCATGGACACAGGCTCGCCGTCGATGGCGACCGGTCGGCCCTGCTCGAACGTGATGACCAGCTCGTCCGGACCCGCAGGGCGGGCGGGATCCTGGGTGTACGCATACACGTCTTCGGTGGGGGCGTTCCAGATGTCCTCGAGGAAGCCTGTCTCGACCGCCCGCCCCCACACGTTCTGGTCGATGGAGAAGGGGTTCTTCTTCGTCGTCTCGATCGGCAGGCGGTGCTTCGCTGCGAACTCGATGGCGCGGTCCCGGGTCAGTGCCAGGTCCCGGACAGGGGCGATGCACGTCAGGTCGGGAGCGAGCGCCTGGATGCCGACCTCGAACCTGACCTGGTCGTTGCCCTTGCCGGTGCACCCGTGTGCCACCACGGTGGCTCCGTGCTCGCGCGCGGCTGCGACGAGGTGCTTGACGATCACCGGGCGCGAGAGCGCCGACACCAGCGGGTACCGGTCCATGTACATGGCGTTCGCGGCCAGGGCCGGTAGGCAGTACTCGTCGGCGAACTCATCCCTCGCGTCGGCCACGTACGCCTGCACCGCGCCGCAGTCGAGCGCGCGCTGGCGGATGACGTCCAGGTCCTCCCCGCCCTGGCCGACGTCGACGGCTACGGCGACGACCTCCTTGCCCGTGCGCTCGGCTATCCAGCCGATGGCGACGGAGGTGTCGAGGCCTCCGGAATAAGCGAGAACGACCCGGTCAGACATGGTGTGCTCCTTGTGGTGTCGTGGTTCTGGGGTCGCAGTCAGGCGGTGTCCCGGCCGGAGGCCAGGGCGAGGAACCGGTGGGCCAGGGCGTCGCCACCGTCCGGGCGGCGGGAGATGACCAGGAGGGTGTCGTCCCCGGCGATCGTGCCGAGCACGTCCGGCAACACGGACTGGTCGACGGCGGAGGCGAGGAACTGAGCCGCGCCCGGAGGGGTGCGCAGCAGCACCAGGTTCGCCGAGGCGTCCGCGGTGACCAACAGCTCCTCGCACAGCCGCCCGAGCCGCGCATCGAGCAGCTCTGCAGGAACAGCCGGGTGCGGAGTGCGGTCCCCGCCGAGCGATGGCACGGCGTAGACGAGCCCGTTCTCGCCCGAGCGCACCTTGCTCGCCCCGAGCTCGACGAGGTCCCGGGACAGCGTCGCCTGGGTGACCTCCACCCCGTCCTGGGCCAACAGCACCGACAGCTCAGGCTGGGAGTGGATGGCATGGCGGCCCAGCAGGTCGACGATGCGCGCGTGCCGGGCGGTCTTGGTGGACGGGGACGTCGTCACGATCGCTCCAGCAGCCAGGTCAGCAGGGCCTTCTGCACGTGCAGTCGGTTCTCGGCCTCGTCCCAGACGACCGACTGCGGTCCGTCGATCACGTCCGCCGCGATCTCCAGGCCGCGGTAGGCGGGCAGACAGTGCAGGACGATCGCGTCCGCCGTGGCCCGGGACAGGCACGCCTGGTCGATGATGAAGGGCGCGAAGGGGCTGGAACCACCTGCGCGCGAAACCCTCTCGGACTCCTGGCCCATGGAGACCCAGGTGTCGGTCGCCAGCACGTCCGCCCCTTCGGCCGCGTGCGCGGGGTCGTGGACGACGGTCACGGACCCGCCGGTACCAGCAGCCACCCGCTGCGCGGCGGCGATGACCTCGGGGTCGGGGACATGGTCGGCGGGGGTCCCGATCCGTACGTGCAGGCCGGCGGTGGCCCCGCCCAGCGCGTAGGAGTGGGCCATGTTGTTGGCACCGTCACCGAGGTAGGCCAGGGTCAGCCCGGCCACGGACCGGTCCGGCCCGCGACCTTTGTGCTCGGCGACCGTCTGCAGGTCGGCCAGGATCTGGCAGGGGTGGAACTCGTCCGTCAGCGCGTTGACCACCGGGACGGCGCTGACCGAGGCCATCTCCTCGATCCGCGACTGGGCGAAGGTGCGCCACACGATGGCCCGGCACTGGCGGTCCAGCACCCGGGCGGTGTCGGCGATCGGCTCACCGCGACCCAGCTGGCTGGACTGCGCGTCGATGACCAGCGGGTAGCCGCCCAGCTCGGCCACGCCGACGCTGAACGAGACACGGGTCCTGGTGGAGGGCTTGTCGAAGATCACGGCGACGGCCTGGGGGCCCTCCAGCGGCCGCAGCGCGAAACGGTCCGCCTTGACCCGCGCGGCCAGGGCAAGGACCTCCCCCTGCTCGGACGGGCTGAGATCGTCGTCGCGCAAGAAGTGCCTGGGACCGGCGTTCATCGGCGTGCTCCTTCGTCGGTGGTGGCGCGGGAGGCGCCCGCGGCCGCTTCGCAGAACCCTGCCAGTGCCTGTGTGAGCTCCTGCGCCTGGGCCGCAGTCAAGATCAGAGGCGGAGCAAGCCTGATCGTGTCGGCGGCCACCGCGTTGACGATGAACCCGGCCTCCAGCGCGCACGCCGCCAGCGCGGCAGCGACCGGCTCACCGAGCACGACGCCGAGCAGCAGACCCTCGCCACGGACCTGCTGCACCAGCGGGTGGACGAGCGAGAGGTCCGCCCTCCAGCGCCCGCCGAGGTCCCGGGCGTGCTCAACCAGACTGTCCCGCTCGATCACCCGCAGCGTCGCGAGCGCGGCCGCACACGCCACCGGGTTGCCGCCGAACGTGCTGCCGTGCTGGCCCGGGCCGAGCAACGTCGCCGCCCGCTCCCCCAGCGCCACGACGGCGCCGATCGGGAACCCGCCGCCCAGCCCCTTGGCGAGTGTCACGACATCGGGCAGGAGCCCCGGGCCCCCCAGACGCGGATGCTGGTGCGCGAACCAGGCACCGGTCCGACCGACCCCGGTCTGCACCTCGTCGAGCACGAGCAGCGCCCCAGCGTCCGTGGCGATCTCGCGAGCGGCGGCCAGGTACCCGGCTGGAGCCGGCAGCACCCCTGCCTCGCCCTGGACCGGCTCCAGCACGATGGCGGCGACGGTGTCGTCCACGGCGGCTCGCAGCGCTGCCACGTCCCCGAAGGGAACGTGCTCGACCCCGCCGGGCAAGGGTTCGAACGGCTGCCTGTAGGCCTCCTTGTGGGTCAGTGCCAGCGCTCCCATCGTGCGGCCGTGGAAGGCGCCCTCGGCGGCGATGATCCGTGATCTTCCGGTGCGCCGGGCCATCTTGACGACAGCCTCCGAGGCCTCCGTGCCGCTGTTGCACAGGTACACCCGCGATCCCGCAGGCGCCGCCAGCAGCATCAGGACCCGCTCCGCCAGAGCGATCTGCGGCTCGCTGGCGAAGAAGTTCGAGATGTGTCCCAGGGTGAGCATCTGGTCGTTCACCGCCGAGACGAGGTCGGGGTGGGCATGCCCGAGGGCGTTGACAGCGATACCCGCCAGCAGGTCGAGGTAGCGACGTCCCTGTGCGTCGAACACCTCGCAGCCCTGCCCGCGGACGAGCACCCGTTGCGGGGTCCCGAACGTGTTCATCAAGGCGCCGCTGTAGCGCTCGAGCGTCGCGTCCATCACGGCACCACCATGGTCCCGGTACCCGCACCGGTCAGCATCTCCAGCAGCAGGGCGTGCCGCAGCCGTCCGTCGACCACCGTCGCGCGCCGGACCCCGCCCCGCACCGCGCGCAGGCACGCTGCCATCTTGGGCGCCATCCCCGAGTCGATCTGCGGAAGAACGGATTCCAGCTCGTCCGCGCCGATCTGCTGCACGAGGGAGGCCGGGTCCGGCCAGTCCGCGTAGAGCCCCTCGACATCGGTGAGCACCACCAGCTTGACGGCGCCCAGGGCTACCGCCAGGGCTGCGGCGGCGGTGTCGGCGTTCACGTTGAGCACCTGGCCGGACGCCTCCGGTGCGACGGAGGAGACCACCGGGATGCGACCGGCATCGACGAGGTCGCGGATGGCCCGCGGATCGACACCCACGACGTCGCCCACGAATCCGACGTCCACGGGCCTGCCGTCCACCAGGGCCATCGTGCGCTCTGCCCTGAACAGGGCCGCATCCTCTCCGGACAGACCGACGGCGTGCGGACCGTAGGCGTTGATCAGACCCACCAGCTCTCGGCCGACCTGCCCAACCAGCACCATCCGCACGACGTCGACGGACTCCTGTGTCGTCACCCGCAACCCGCCACGGAACTGCGAGCCGATCCCCAGCCGCGAGAGCATGGAAGAGATCTGCGGGCCACCGCCGTGCACGACCACGGGGCGGATCCCGACGTGGCGCAGGAACACCATGTCCTGGGCGAAGGCCCGCTTGAGGTCCTCGTCCGTCATGGCGTTGCCGCCGTACTTGACCACCACCGTCTGGCCGTGAAACTCCTGCAGCCAGGGCAGGGCGTCGGTGAAGACGGCGGCCGCCTGCGCGTCGCGCGCAGGATCCTCGACCCGCATGGTCCGCGTCGTGCCCCATCGCCGGGGGGTGCTGGTCCGGCTCATGTCGAGTACGCGCTGTTCTCGTGGACGTAGGCGTGGCTCAGGTCGTTGGTCCAGACGGTCGCCCTGGCGTTGCCCGACCTGAGGTCGACCAGCACGTGCACCTCGCGGCCGGACAGGTCGACGCCTGCGGGGTCTGCGGCCGGTAGCGAACCGGCGCACACCTGCACCCCGTTGAGCGTGACGTACAGGTCGAGGGGGTCGAAGGCGGCACCGGTGGTACCGACCGCCGCCAGGATGCGCCCCCAGTTCGGGTCCTGACCGAAGACCGCGCACTTGAACAGGTTGTTGCGCGCGATGGAACGAGCGACCTCCACGGCGTCGTCCTGCGTCGCGGCACCCACCACCTCGATCGCGATGTCGTGCTCGGAGCCTTCCGCGTCCTGCATCAGCTGTTGGGCGAGGTCGTGGCAGACCTCGCGCACGGCACGGTCGAACTCCTCGGGGTCTGGACTGGTGCCACTGGCCCCGCTGGCCATCAGCACCACGGTGTCGTTGGTCGACTGGCAACCGTCTGAGTCGAGACGGTCGAACGTCACCTGCGTGCCGGCCCGCAGTGCCCTGTCAGCGGTCGTGGTATCGACGTCCGCGTCGGTCGTGATGACCACGAGCATCGTGGCCAGCGCAGGCGCCAGCATCCCGGCCCCCTTGGCCATGCCTCCTACGGTGAATCCCTGCCCACGCACGACCGACTCCTTGCGGACCTGGTCGGTGGTCATGATCGCCTCGGCCGCGTCGGCGCCCGCGTCGGTGCCGCTGCTCAGCACAGAATGTGCGGCTCGCACGCCAGCCAGCAGCGCATCCCGAGAGAACTGGACGCCGATCAGACCCGTGGAGCACACCACGACGTCGCCGGCGCCTGCCCCGACGAGCGCACCGACGACCTCGGCCGTGGCGTGGGTGGTGGCGAAGCCCTCCGGGCCGGTGTAGCAGTTGGCTCCCCCCGAGTTGAGCACCACCGCCCTGGCCCGTCCGTCGGCGGTCACCTGCTCGCTCCACAGGACGGGGTTCGCCTTGCACCGGTTGGAGGTGTAGACGGCCGCGACGCTGTCGCGTGGTCCGTCGTTCAGCACCAGGGCCACGTCGGACCTGCCGCTGGCCTTGAGCCCGGCAGTAACCCCAGCCGCCCTGAAACCCGCTGCAGCGGTGACGCTCACGGCGTGAGCCCGACACTGGTCAAGCCGGTCGCCTCGGGAAGCCCGAGAGCGAGGTTCATGCACTGGACCGCCGCACCAGCAGTGCCCTTGGTGAGGTTGTCCATGGCCGCGACCACCACGACCCGGCCGGCGTGCGCATCGAGGGCGACCTGCAGGTGGACGCTGTTCGAGCCCAGCGTGTCCGACGTACGCGGCCACCGGCCGGGGGGCAGCACGTGCACGAACGGCTCGTGGGCGTAGGCCTGCTCCCAGACCTGGCGGACCTGTTCGGCGGTGCTGGCGCCGGACGCGCCGCCTGGGGCCAGCCTTGCCGTGCAGGTCGCCAGGATCCCGCGCGCCATGGGGGCCAGGGTGGGGGTGAAGGAGATGGTCGCAGCTCCCCGCTCCGGGCCGGCCGCAGCCGCGAGGTTCTGCTCGATCTCGGGGGTGTGGCGGTGGGTTCCCCCGACCCCGTACGGGCTCATGGAGCCGAGCACCTGCGAAGCCGTCAGGTGCGGTGCGAGGGTCTTGCCCGCACCTGTGGTGCCCGAGGCCGCGACCACCACGACGTCCTGCGGCTCCAGCAGCCCCGCGGTCATGCCGGGGGCCAGCGCCAGGCTGACCGCCGTGGGGTAGCACCCCGGGACGGCAACCCGGCGAACACCCTCCAGGTGCTCGCGCTGGAGCCGGCCCCCGGCCAGCACCAGCTCGGGCAGCCCGTACGGCCACGCTCCCGGATGCTCTCCCGGATAGAAGGCCGACCACGCTGCGGGGTCGACCAGACGGTGGTCCGCGGAGACGTCGATCACGAGGGTGTCGGAGTGGACAGAGTCGGCGATCTTCGAAGCGGCTCCGTGCGGCAGCGCCAGGACCACCACGTCGTGGTCGGACAGGACCGGCGCACTCGTGCACAGCAGCTTCCGGCCCGCGAGCGGGACCAGGTTCGGGTGGTGCTCCCCCAGCAGCGAGCCGGCCGAGTCGTGCGCTGTCAGCGCGCCGATCTCGGCCTGCGGATGAGCGAGCAGGAGCCGCAGCATCTCACCACCCGCGTACCCGCTGGCTCCCGCTACCGCAACCGTGACCATGTGCATGAGTATACGTCGCTATGAATAACATGCAAATAACGATCAGGGTGCTGACACACCGTCGTCAGCGTGCAGGGGCGTGACGCGCAAACGCCTCGCGCGCGGATCAAGACCCGGTGCCGCGGCGCGCAGGAGCTCAACGGTGTCGGTCCCTGCGCGCAGGTACCTGCCGGAGTACGCGTCCAGCTCGCCGCGTGCGATCGCCACGGCCAGCTCGACGCAGGCTTGGACGGGAGTCCACTCGATCCTGCCCTCGTGCGAGGCCATCGACCCGGTCATCTCGCTCTCCACGACCCCGGGGGAGAGGTCGAACGAGCGCAGGCCGACATCCTGCCCGGCCAGGTGCAGGTTCCCGCTGAGACGGAACAGACCCGCCTTGGCCGCGCAGTAGGCCGAGTACACCGGCCGGTCGTCCGCCCCCGCGCCGGAGGACAGGGTGATGACCCGACCTCCGCCCGCCGCCACCATGGCGGGAACCACCGCCCTGACGCAGTGGAACGGGCCGATCAGGTCCGTCTCCACGACCGAGCGCCAGATGGCGGGATCCTCCTCCCAGGCCGGGACCTCCCGCGGCTCGATGACACCGGCGTTGTTGACGAGCAGGTCGACCGGGCCGAGCGCACCGGCCGCCTCCGCAGCGGCGGCCAGCACCTGGTCGGCGTCGGTGACGTCGGCGACCACCACGCCACACCGCGCGTCACCGACCAGCCGGCTGCGCAGCCCGTGCGCGACGCGCTCCCCCGCGGCCCGGTCCCGGACCAGGAGCGCGACCGACAGACCAGCGTCGACCAGACCGGTAGCCAGCGCCTTGCCGATCCCGCGTGCGGCACCCGTGACGAGCGCGATACGTGCTGGAACTACCTCGGCACTCACCTGCTCACCCCGCACGCAGTATCGCCGCGAACCGTTCCACCGCAGCAGCCACCGCGCCATGGCGCACGGCCGCGGACTCCTGGGCCGTCAACGTCCGGTCGCGGGCCCGCATCCGCAGCGCAAAGGCCAGCGACTTCTTGCCCTCGCCGACCTGGTGCCCGGTGTACACGTCGAAGAGGCGAACCTCCTCCAACAGCTCGCCCCCGCCTTCGCGCAGCGCCGCCTGCACGTGCACAGCCGGCACGGCAGCGTCCACGATGAGGGCGACGTCCTCCTTGACGACCGGGTGGGCGCTGATCGGCCGCGCCCGGACGGCCTGGCCGACGGATGCCACCAGCACGTCGAGGTCGATCTCGAAGGCGATCGTGCGAGCGGGCAGGTCCAGCACCTCGCACACCCTGGGGTGCAGCTCGCCCGCGTGCCCGACCAGGGTGCCGTCCGGCAGGTGCAGGGCGGCGCAGCGTCCTGGGTGCCACGGCGCGTGCACGTCCGAGGAGACGGCTACATCCACGCCGACGCCCCGACCGACCAGCAACGCGGCCTCGATGGCGTCCGAGAACTCGGTACTGCGCCCAGCACCCCACCAGCCGGCCGGCTCGCGTCGCCCGGTGGCCAGGCCGGCCACCCGTACCGGCTGTGGCGGGACCGCCGCCACCAGCCGTGCCAGCTCGTCGTCCTCAGGACGGGAGTCCACGCCGAGCCGCGGCGCCTGGCCTGGGGCTGGTTGGCGCGCAGGGCGGGTGACCGACCCGATCTCGTACACCGCCACGTCGACCGCGCCTCGAGAGACGTTGCGGCGCAGCACGTCTACCAGGGTCGAGAGCACGCTGGTACGCAGGAACGGCGCCTCGTCCGAGAGCGGGTTGGCCAGCCGCACCATGGTCCGCCGCGGGTCCTGCGCGTCCAGACCGAAGGCGTCGTGCACGGACGCCGGGACGAACGGGTAGGACAGCACCTCGGTCCAGCCGGCCTCGGCCAGCGTCCGGGCGGCAGCCCGCCGCGCACGCTGGGACCTGTCCAAGCCACGTCCCGGAGGTGCCACGGGAAGGACCGAGGGAATGTGCGCGTACCCCTCCAGACGTGCCACCTCCTCGACGAGGTCCGCTCCGACGCCGAGGTCGGGCCGCCAGCTCGGTGGGGTCACGCTGAGCTGCTCCTCCCCCGCGGAGCCGGAGACCGTGACGTGGCAACCGATCTCGGTCAGGCGCCTGAGAACCGTCTCCAAGGGGTAGTGCACCCCGACCAGGCGCGTCGGCAGGTCAGCCGGGAGCCCGATGGCCGCGGGCGGGGTGGTTGCGTCAAGGTCACCCACCGCCGGGTCTGCCGTCCCCCCACCGTGCTCGACCAACAGGCGCACGGCGAGCTCGGCCGCAGCCGGTGCGACTCCAGGATCGACGCCGCGCTCGAAGCGCTTGCTGGCCTCGCTGGGCAGCCGGTGCCGGCGGGCGGTGCGGGCGACCGAGACGGGGTCGAAGTGGGCGGCCTCGAGCAGCACGTCGGTGGTCCCGGGGCCTACCTCGGTCCTGGCCCCGCCCATGACGCCCGCCATGCCGATCGCTCGCTCCCCGTCGGGCCCGTCGCTGATGAGGAGGTCCTGCGGGTGGAGCTCGCGTACGACCCCGTCCAGGGTGGTGAGCTTCTCGTCCTGCCTGGCCCGGCGCACGGTGATGCCGGCTGCGTCCAGGGTGCCCAGGTCGTAGGCGTGCAGCGGTTGACCCACGGCGAGCATGACGTAGTTCGTCACGTCGACCGCGAGCGAGATGGGCCGCATCCCGGCCTGCTGCAGGCGCCTGCGCATCCAGAACGGCGACGGCGCGCCCGGGTCGATCCCCCGGACCGTGCGGCGGACGAAACGGTCGCAGCCCGGGTTGCCGTGGATGGGCGCATCGTCGTGGACGACCACCGGGTACGCGCCGACGTGGCTCGCAGGCACCTGCACCGACGCGGGGTCGGCGAACGACCCGGTGGCGCCGGTGGCGTGGCGGTACTCACGGGCGATGCCACGGATGCTGAGGCAGTAGCCGCGGTCAGGTGTGACGTTGACCTCGAGGGTCTGCTCGTCCAGCCCGAGCATCGCGATCGCGTCATCTCCCGGCTGCGCGTGCAGCCCCAGCGACCCGAGCACGATGATGCCCTCGTGGTCGTCCCCCAGGCCCAGCTCGCGAGCGGAGCAGATCATGCCGTCCGAGACGTGCCCGTAGGTCTTGCGTGCGGCGATGGCGAAGCCGCCGGACAGCACGGCCCCGGGCAGCGAGACGACCACGAGGTCACCCGGGCCGAAGTTGGAGGCCCCGCAGACGATCCCGCGCGGACCTCCGTCAGTCGCCGCGAGCGCGCTGCCCACCTCGACCGTGCACCAGCTGATGGTCTTGCCGTTCTTCTGCGGTTCCGGCTGGACCGTCAGGACGCGACCGACCACGACCGGGCCGGTGACCTCCCCGACGTCCAGCGACTCCTCCTCCAGGCCCACCCTCACCAGGGTGGAGGCGACCTGGGCCGCGGTCACGCCGGGGGGCAGCTCGACCATCTCGGCGAGCCATGCCAGCGGGATGCGCATCAGTCCTCCACCCCGTACTGGGCCCCGAACTGGGCGCTGAAGCGCACATCGCCCTCGACCATTTCGCGCATGTCTGCCACACCGTTGCGGAACATCAGGGTCCGCTCGATGCCCATGCCGAACGCGAACCCCGTGTAGACCTCGGGGTCCACCCCGCAGGCACGCAGGACGTTCGGGTTGACCATGCCGCAGCCACCCCACTCGATCCAGCCTGTTCCGTTGCAGGTCCGGCACTGTGCCTCCAGCCCCTGGCAGACGAAGCAGCGCAGGTCCATCTCGGCACTGGGCTCGGTGAAGGGGAAGAACGAGGGCCTCAACCGGGTAGTGATCCCCGCACCGATCACCGCCTGCGCGAAGTGGTCCAGGACGCCCTTGAGGTTCGCCATCGTCAGGCCCTTGTCCACCGCGAGCCCTTCGACCTGGTGGAACACCGGCGTGTGGGTGGCATCCAGCTCGTCGGTGCGGAACGTCTTCCCGGGGCAGATCACGTACACGGGGGGCTCGCGGTCCACCAGCGTGCGCGCCTGGACCGGCGAGGTGTGCGTGCGCAGCACGAGGCCTGACTCCGGCGGATCCACGAAGAACGTGTCCTGCATCTGCCGCGCCGGGTGGTCCGGCAAGAAGTTCAGTGCGTCGAAGTTGAACCACTCTGCCTCCAGCTCTGGCCCCTCGGCCACCTCCCAACCCATGGCCGTGAAGATGTCGCAGATGCGCTCCATCAGGGCGGACAGGGGGTGGCGGGCGCCGGGCGGACGCCGGACGGCGGGAAGCGTGACGTCGACCGCCTCGTCCACCAGCACCCTCGCGTTCCGCTCGGCCTCGAGCTCCTGCTGCCGCGCGCCGATGGCGGCACGGACCTGGGCCCGGGCCTTTCCGACCCGCGCTCCCGCCTCGGCACGAGCGGCGGGCGGCAGCGCACCGATCTCACGGTTGGCTAGCGCGAGAGCGCTGCGGTCGCCGTCGTGGGCGAGCCGGGCAGCCTTGAGGTCCTCGAGAGCGCCCGCGCCTGCCAGTGCGGTCAGCGCTGCGTCGAGCGCCGCCTGCACGGCCTGCGGTGACAGCGCGGCGACCTCGACGGGGTCGTAGCTGGAGTTGGGGGCGGACATGGGTCCAGAGTCTAGGAGCCTGGTTCCACCATGTGCTCGGGAGTACCCCCGGGCAGCGTGAACCGGAACTTGGCACCACCGTGGCGCGAGCGGCCCACGGTCATCCGCCCGTCGTGCGCCTCCACCAGACCTCGGACCACGTACAGACCCAGGCCGGTGCCACCGCGGCGCTCACCGCGCCAGAACTTGGTGAACACCAGGGGGATGTCGCTCTCGGGGATTCCCTCCCCTTCGTCCTCGACGACCACCTCGACCCCCGTCCCGGCCGGTGGGCCCGGACCCGTGGTTGGTCCGGTGCGCGAGGTGTCCGGCCCGATCCTGACCCGGACGGTCGGCTGGCCATGTCGCAGCCCGTTCTCGAGCAGGTTGGCCAGGATCTGCTCGAGCCTGTCGGGGTCGGCCCAGATCTCGGGGATCCCCGGCTGCACCGTCACCTCGAAGGCCCCGGCGCGGGCGCCTGCTGCGACCGCCCGCTGGACCTGGCCCCGCACGGCAGCCACCACGTCGACCGGCTGACGCCGCACCTGCAACCTGCCCGCATCGATGCGGGAGATGTCCAGAAGCTCGGTGATGAGGCGGGTCACCCTGTCCGCGTCCGCCTCGATGGTCTGCAGCATCAGCTGCTTCTGGGCGTCGGTGAAGCGGTCCCAGCGTCGCAGCAGGGTGGAGCTGAAGCCCTTCACCGACGTCAGCGGCGAACGCAGCTCGTGCGCCACCGTGGAGATAAGGCCGGCATGGTCGGACTCGGCGCGGCGCCGTGACTCGGTGTCGCGCAGCGCCAGCACGACACGCTGCGTCGGGCCCAGGTGCTCGCTGCGCACGTACCGAGCAGTGACCAGGAGCTCACGTCCTCCGGGCAGCAGCAGCAGCCGCTCGCGGTGGCCGGTCATGATGGCGATGCCGTGCCAGGGGTCTGTGACATCCCAGTAGCGCCGTCCGCTGGTGTCCTGCAGGGGCAGCACGGAACGTATGTCGCGACCGAGGGTCTTCGCCTCGCCCAGGCCGGTGCACCGTGTTGCCGCAGCGTTCCAACCGCGCACGACCGCTGCAGCGTCCGCGACGACGATGCCGTCCGGGTGGTCGTCCCGGTCGATCAGCGCCTCCGGTCGGACCGCGTCGGTGCACATGTCCGGAGCGTATCCTCGGCGTCTGTCAGCGTCGGTGCGCCCTGGCCGCGGCGTAGAGGCACACCGTCGCCGCAGTGGCCAGGTTCAGGCTCTCCGCGCGCCCGTGCACGGGCACCCGGACCACGGCGTCAGCGAGCGCCCGGTGCTGCTCGGGCAGACCCCACGCCTCGTTGCCGAAGACCCACGCCACCGGGCCGGCCAACGGGCCACGACCCTCGCGTGCCTGGTCCGCAAGATCGTCGAGATCCTCCTCGCCCGCACCGTCTGCTGCCAGCACGGTCAGGCCGGCGCCCTTGAGGGCGGCCACCGCCTCGTCGAGAGTGGGCCCGGTGACCACGTCGAGGTGGAAGATGCTGCCCGCCGTGGAGCGGACGCACTTGGGGTTGTGCGGGTCGACACTGGCCTGAGTGAACAGCACGGCGTCGGCTCCGGCAGCGTCTGCCGCCCGCAGGACGGTCCCGGCGTTGCCGGGGTCACGTACGTGCGCCAGCACCGCCACCAGCCGTGGGCGGGCGGCGGCGACCACCTGCAACGGGCGGTCGACGAGCACGCACACTGCCAGCAGCCCCTGGGGCGCGACCGTGTCGGCCATGGCGGTCAGCACCGCCTCGGTGCACAACCGCGGGCTGACACCGGCCGCACCTGCAGCAGCCGCGATGTCCGCATGCCGTGCGAGCGCCTGCGAGGTGACGTACAGGTCCTTGACGGCACCCGCCGGGAGAGCCTCCCGGATCGCCTGGGGGCCTTCAGCAAGGAACAAGCCCGCCCGCCGGCGCGCAGAACGCCCGGACAACCGGCTCACCGTTCTCACCCGCTCGCTGCGCGGGTCGGACAGCACCTCGGTCATCCGGGCGTACTCAGCCGTGGATGCGGCTCAGGCCGCAGAGGTCTCTGCAGCGGAGCTCTGCGTCGAAGCCGGCAGGGCGTCCTTCGCGGCCTTGACCAGGGTCGCGAACGCGGCAGCGTCGTTGACCGCCATCTCGGCGAGCATGCGGCGGTCGACCTCGATGCCCGCCAGGCCGAGGCCCTGGATGAACCGGTTGTACGTCATGCCGTTGGCGCGGGCCGCAGCGTTGATGCGCTGGATCCACAGCCGCCGGAAGTCGCCCTTGCGCTTCTTGCGGTCCCGGAAGGAGTAGACGAGAGAGTGGGTGACCTGCTCCTTTGCCTTCCGGTACAGGCGGGACCGCTGACCGCGGTACCCGCTGGCGCGCTCAAGTACTTCCCGGCGCTTCTTGTGGGCGTTGACTGCCCTCTTCACGCGTGCCACGTGGTGCTCCTCAGTGTCGTGCCTCAGTGTCGTGCTGGTCGGGGCCTTCCCGGCGGCATGTGCGTCCGGGTCAGGTCGGGGTGTCTCTCAGCTCACTTGCCGAGGAGCCTCTTCAGCCTCTTGACGTCGGCGGGCGCGACCACCTGGTCGCTGGACAGCCGGCGCGCGCGCCGGCTGGACTTGGACTCCATCAGGTGGCGGCCAAAGGCCTGCTCGCGCATGAGCTTGCCCGAGCCGGTGATCCGGACCCGCTTCTTCGTGCCGCTGTGGGTCTTGTTCTTCGGCATGGCTGCCGCTCTCCTCGGGTTCGGTCGCTGCTGCTCGGTGTCTTGCTGGTTCGTGCCGTGGTGCTACCGGTCAGCCCTGTGCGGGCTGGCTCACCGGCTGATCGGTCGTCGCCTTGTCGTCCGTGCTGGGCGCCTGCGCGGGCTTCGTCGCCCGTTCGGGTTCGACGGAGTCATCACGCTCGCGCCGAACACGCGCCTTGGGGCCGGTGGCACGCGCCGCTGCCTTGGCCTCGGCCTTCTTCTTGTGCGGGCCGATGACCATGACCATGTTGCGCCCGTCCTGCAACGGGGAGCTCTCGATGAAGCCGAGCTCGCCCAGGTCGGTCGCGATGCGCTGTAGCAGCCGGTAGCCCATCTCAGGCCTGGACTGCTCGCGTCCGCGGAACATGATCATGACCTTGACCTTGTCGCCCGCCGAGAGGAACTTCTCCGCTTGACCACGCTTGGTCGCGTAGTCGTGCGGGTCGATCTTCAGCCGGAGGCGGATCGTCTTGAGGACCGTGTTGGCCTGGTTCTTGCGGGCCGCACGCTCCTTCATGTCGTTCTCGTACTTGAACTTGCCGAAGTCCATGAGCTTGCAGACCGGAGGTCGTTCGTTCGGCGCCACCTCGACCAGGTCGAGGTCGGACTCCTGCGCCAGACGGAGGGCGTCCTCGACGCGTACGATCCCGACCTGCTCGCCGGCGGGGCCGACGAGACGGACCTCGGGAACACGGATCCGGTCGTTGATGCGCGGCTCGCTGATGTGTTGCTCCTCGTGACGGTGGGACTCCGCCGCGAACGGGAAAGGCCCCCGTCCGCAGTCGCGGAGCGAAGGCCTCGATGGTCGACAGCCGCCCGGGACGCCGTCAACAGCGCCCTGGAAGGCTTGCGGTACGCATGTGCCGCACCGACGACCTGAACCCGGCCACGTGGTGAAGCGGTGGCGTCGGGTGGGAGAGATCTCCGCTTCGCGCACCGGTGCCCAGGCTCCTACAAGCAGGATCCGACGGCACCAGCCGGTCTTCTGAGAGACTACACCCATGAGCGCCTCCGCACAGAATCCTGACGTCAGCACCGCCGCCGCCCGTGACCTGGCGGACGTCGCTGCGGTCGAGGTCATCACCACGGCTGCGGTGCACCTGATGAGCGCGGCGGCGGTCAAGTGCGGTCTGGTGGAGGGCCCCGAGTCGGGCGACCACCTCGACCTGGCCGAGGCGCGGGTCCTGATCACGGCCCTCGCCGGCCTGGTGACCTCTTCGGCGCCCGACCTCGGCGGCCAGCACGCCAGCGCCCTGCGCGACGGCCTCAAGACCTTGCAGCTCGCATTCCGGGAGGCCTCCGTCGTGCCGGACGCCCCTGGTCAGGGCCCGGGAGAGAGGCTGACCGGACCGGTGGCGTAGGCACGGACACGCTGGACCGCCAACCCGGTGAGTGCGAGCAGGGCCCCGAGCACCGCGACGCTGACGAAGCCGCCCCACGCCCCCACGCCGTCGATGGACGCTCCGGCCAACGGGGCGCCCACGGCTCCCCCGAGGGTGAGCGCCGACCCGTGCCAGCCCATCGCCACCCCGCGCGAGCCTTCGGGCACCAGCCGCGCCACAGCCTCGGCGGTGGCGGTGATGACGGGGGCGCACAAAGCACCGGCCAGCGTGATCGCCAGGCACAGCGTCCACAGGGAGTGCGCCAGCCCGACGGGGGCGGTGCTGGCGGCCAGCCCCAGGAGCAGCCACAGCGGGTGCGGAGCGTGCTTGGCCTGCCCGTAGACCAGGGCCCCGGCGATCGAGCCCAGACCCCAGAAGAGGAAGACCACTCCCGTCATCGAGATGGCACCCATCCCACGCAGCAGGGCCACCACCCCCACGTCCGTGCCGTAGAGCACCAGCGTCGCGCCGCTCGTGGCAGCCAGCACCGCCAGCAGCGCCGGCGAGGCCCAGGTGGCAACCCGCGGCCGGGGGCCGGGCTCGGGCGAGTCCGTGCGGTCGACCGGTACCGTTCCCGCCTCGACACCCGCCGCTGCCTGGGCCGCTGTCTCGGGCAGTTCGCCGAGGCTGCTGGCGGCGGAAGCGGTCCAGCTGGTCGGAGCGGGTGGGCGGGTTGAACAGCCACAGGCCCGAACCGGCCAGCAGGCCCGCCGCTGCCACTGCCAGCAGCCCCGTCTGCGTGGACCAGGTGGTCACCACGGCTACCGCGATGGCGGGCCCGGCCATGAAGGACAGCTCCACCCCGATCGAGTCCACGGCGTAGCCCGTACGACGACGGTCCTCCGCCACCAGGACGCTGAGGGACTGGCGCATCACGGTGAAGATCGGAACACCGAAGACGCCACCGAAGACGGCAGCCACCAGCAGCCAGGGGTAGGGCAGGAAGCCGGCCACGCCGAAGACGACCGTCTCGCCGACGATGGAGGGCACCAGAGCACGTCGCAGCCCGAGCCTGTCCACCTCCCGGCCACGCCACGGAGCCCCGGCGGCCGAACCGACGGTGAAGGCTGCCGCCACCCATCCGGCGGCCGCGTAGCCCCGGTCCAGCGTGGTCACCACGTGCAGCGTCAGGACCAGGGCCGCACCCGTGTGCGGGAGCCGCGCCAGCACCCCGAACAGCAGCAAGGCGCGGACGTCCCGCTGCGCCAGGAGCGCACGATAGGGGGCCAAGGACATGATGCCCAGGCTCTCACCGGGCACCGGCACAACCGTAATCGCTGGTCCATCGGGCGGTGGTCCGGACCTGGACGGCCGATGAGCCGGTCTGGTACTGACAACCTGAGAGGGGTCAGGCGGGGACGACCCGCAGCTCGACCGAGTCCACCAGGTCGGCCACGACCTGGCTGGCGGCGAGCGCCGCTGTGATCCTGCTGGTCACCGCGTCCAGGCCGGCGCGGTCCAACCCCGCCCGCACCTGCAGCAGGACCCGCAGCTCTGCCCGGGCGCCCGGCTCCTGGTGCACCGCCAGGACGGCCGGCTCGTGCGCCACCGCCTCCAGCACGGCCGCACGGACCCGGGGGTGACGAGGCGAGGGGATCCACGCCTCGTCCTGGGCGACCGCCCACACGGCGGGTCTGGGAACGAGCACGCCGGCCCCCGCTGGGTCGACCACCAGCAGCTCGCAACCGTCCTGGACCGCGGACAACGCCGCCCGACGTGCGTGCACCGGCACCGGACGGGCCCGTGCGTCCCAGGCCGCCAGTGCGGCGGTGCTGCTGAACACCGGCAGGGTCCGGCGCCCGTCCGGCGAGGTGAGCGTCACCAGCGCCATGTCGGCGCTCTTGTCGCTCCGCAGTCCGGTCAGGCTGCTCTGCCCGGACTCCCCGAGCACGGCCACCACCGGAACCAGGACGCGGGCCCGGGCCAGGGCTGCGACCACCGCCTCGGTGCCGCTGCCGGCGGAACAGGCCTGCAGGGCCTGCTCCAGGTCAGGGTCCGGGGACCCGTCGTCGTCCTGGAACTGCGCCGGAGCGAGCAGTCCGCTCACGGGGTGGGCGCCCCGGCCCGGTGCCCGTCCGGCAGGGGCAGCACCGCCTCCACCTCGACCTCCACCAGCATGGCCGGGTGCACCAGGGCGGCGACGCAGACCATGGTCGCCGCCGGACGCACGTGGCCGACGGCTGCGCGGTGCGCCCGGCCCACGTCGTCGCAGCGCTCAGGCCCCACCACGTACATCCGGGTGCGCACCACGTGGTCCAGGTCGGTCCCCGCCTCGTGCAGCGCCCGCTCGACGACCTGGAAGCACGCCAGGGTCTGGGCATGGGCGTCGCCCTCGTGCTGGACCTCGCCGTCCACGGTCGCGGTACAGCCCGCGACCAGCACCCTGCCGTCCACGACCACGGCACGGGAGTACCCGGTGCGGTCCTCCCACGGACCGCCGCTGGAGATGCGGCGGATCCGGCTGCCGGTGCTCACCCGCGGCCCCCGCCCGCGACTGCGAGGGCCTGCTCCAAGGTGAAGGCCCCGGCATACAGCGCCTTGCCGACGATGGCCCCCTCCACGCCTGCGGCCACCAAGGCCCTCAGAGCCACCAGGTCGTCCAGGCTGGAGATGCCACCGGAGGCGACGACCGGCTTGTCGGTACGTGCACAGAACTCTTGCAGCAGAACGGTGTTCGGGCCGGTCAGTGTTCCGTCCCGGGCGACGTCGGTGAGCACGTAGCGGGCGCAGCCGTCGCGGTCGAGCCGGGCCAGCGTCTCCCACAGGTCCCCACCCTCCTGCGTCCAGCCGCGAGCAGCCAGTGTGGTGCCGCGGACGTCGAGCCCCACCGCGACGCGGTCCCCGTGCTCGGCCACGACCTGTGCGGTCCACGCAGGGTCCTCCAGGGCGGCGGTGCCCAGGTTCACCCGGCGGCACCCGGTCGCCAGCGCCCTGGCCAACGAATCGTCGTCCCTGATGCCACCGGAGAGCTCGACGTCGACGTCGAGCCGGCCGACCACCTCGGCCAGCAGCTCCGCGTTCGAGCCCCGACCGAACGCCGCGTCCAGGTCCACGAGATGGATCCACTCGGCCCCCCCGGACTGCCAGCCGAGCGCCGCGTCCAGCGGGGAGCCGTAGCGGGTCTCGCTGCCCGCCTCGCCCTGGACCAACCGCACCGCCTGGCCGTCGGCCACGTCGACGGCGGGCAACAGCTGCAGGCGGCGGACGGTCGTGCTGGGGCTCACGTGGATGACCTCCGGTCGAAGGCGACCGTGACCAGGACCGGCCACAGCAGCAGGGTGAGGATGGCAGCCGTCGCGCGAAGGCCCCAACCCGGCACCTGGGTCCACAGCAGCACGTGCAGGAGCAGCAGCACCGCCACCAGGCCGAGATCCTGCCGGCGACGGCGCTGAGCCAGGATCGAGGTGGGTCGCCGCCGCCGACGGGTCAGGGCGGCCACGGGGCTCCGCAGTGCTCGACGGCCCCCGGCCCGTGCGCCCTTCCCTGCCTTTGCGACCTTCCCGGCCTTTGCGACCTTCCCGGCACGGCTGCGGCGCTGCGCGGCCTCGACCCGTTCCCGTTCGGCCCGGCGGTGGGCGCGGTCCTTGCTCAACCGGTGCTCGTCATCGCAGCGACCCCACCCAGGTCGCCAGCAGCTGTGAGCCGGCGTCCCCGGACTTCTCGGGGTGGAACTGGGTGGCACTGAGCGGCCCGTTCTCGACGGCCGCCACAAAGGGGATGCCGTGCTCTGACCACGTCACCGCAGGCGCGCGCAGGGGCGAGGACGCCTCGACCTCCAGCTCCCAGCGTTGCACCCCGTAGGAGTGCACGAAGTAGAAGCGCTCGTCCTGCAGGCCGGCGAAGAGCCGGCTGCCCACGGCCGGCCGCACCGTGTTCCACCCCATGTGCGGCACCACGGGCGCCTGCAGCCGCTCGACCGTACCCGGCCACTGACCCAGGCCATCAGTGGGCCGTCCGTGCTCCACCCCGTGGGCGAACATGATCTGCATCCCGACGCAGATCCCCAGCACGGGTCGCCCGCCCGCCAGTCGTCGGTCCACGACCCGGTCGCCACGGACGGCCAACAGCCCCTGCACGCACGCCTCGAAGGCACCGACCCCCGGCACCACGAGCCCGTCGGCGTTCTCGGCCGCGGCGTTGTCGGCGGTGAGCTCGACCCGGGCACCCACACGCTCCAGGGCGCGAACGGCGGAGCGGACGTTGCCGAAGCCGTAGTCGAGCACGACGACGCTGGGTGAGGTTGGCACGGGATGAGTTTACGAACACCGCGGTGCGCGCACCGACGCCCGTGCCGTCAGAGGCTGCCCTTGGTGCTGGGTACCCCCTGCACCCGCGGGTCGTGCGCCACCGCAGCACGAAGCGCCCGTGCCACGGCCTTGAACTGGGTCTCCACGATGTGGTGGGGGTCCCTACCGGCGAGGACCCGCACGTGCAGTGCGATCTGGGCGTGCAGCGCCAGGGTCTCGAAGATGTGCTGGGTGAGAGAGCCGGCGTAGGCGACCCCTCCACCTCCGCCTCCGATCAAGGCGTACTCCTGGCCCGGCGGCTCTCCGGTGTGCACGCAGTACGGCCGTCCGGAGACGTCGACCACCGCCTGCACCAGGCACTCGTCCAGCGGGACGGTCGCGTCGCCGTAGCGGGTGATGCCCTGCTTGTCGCCGAGCGCCTGCCGCAGGGCCTGGCCGAGGACGATCGCGGTGTCCTCGACGGTGTGGTGCCCGTCGACGTAGGTGTCACCCTGGGCCTGCACCACCAGGTCGATGAGGGAGTGCTTGGCCAGCGCCGTGAGCATGTGGTCGTAGAAGCCGACGCCAGTGCCGATGCGGGCGGTGCCGCTGCCGTCGAGGTCGACCTCGACCAGGACGGCCGACTCCTTGGTGGTCCGCTCGATCCGGGCGGTGCGGCTCATCGGGTCTCCTGGGTCGGTACGGACGTCACCTGGGCTGTGGCCGCCAGTGTGGCAGCCAGTGCCTGCAGGAAGGTCGCGGTCTCCTGCGGGGTGCCGGCGGTCACCCGCAGGTGCCCGCCCAGCCCCACGTCACGGACCAGGACCCCGCGCTCGAGAAGCCCTCGCCACGTGAGCTTCTCGTCGGCCAGGCCGCCGAACAGCACGAAGTTGGCATCGCTCGGCACAGGCGCCAGGCCGAGCCGGTCCAGCTCTTGCACGATGTGGTCCCGCTGGCACTTGATCGCCTCCACCGTCGCCAGCAGGGCACCGGAGTGAGCCAGCGCCGAACGGGCGACCGACTGGGTCAGGCTGGACAGGTGGTAGGGCAGTCGCACCAGGCGCAGCGCGGCACAGACCTGCTCGTCCGCCGCGAGGTAGCCCAGCCGCGCGCCGGCCAAGGCGAACGCCTTGCTCAGCGTGCGCGTCACGACCAGCCGCTCACGGCCCGGCAGCAGGCTGACCGCGGAGGGCGTTCCGGGGCGGGCGAACTCGGCGTACGCCTCGTCGACCACGACCATCCCCGGAGCCGCGTCGTACACAGCAGCCACCAGCTCGAGCTCCAGCGCGGTGCCGGTGGGGTTGTTGGGCGAGCACAGGAAGACCATGTCCGGGGCGTGCTCCTGCACGAACGCCACCACCGGCTGCTGCTGCAAAGAGAAGTCGTCCTCGCGGGGGCCGTCCAGCCAGCGCATGCCCACCCCGGTGGTGATGATCGGGTGCATCGAGTAGGTCGGGGTGAATCCCACTGCCGTACGGCCGGGACCGCCGAACGCCAGCGCCAGGTGCTGGAGCACCTCGTTGGACCCGTTCCCTGCCCACACCTGGTCCGCAACGACCTGGCAACTGGTCGCACCAGACAGATAGTGCGCGAGATCGGTTCTCAGCGCACCGAAGTCACGGTCGGGGTACCTGTTGAGCGCCACGGCCTCAGCGGCGACGGCTGTGGTGATGGCCTGCACCACGGCATCGGGCACCGGATAGCTGTTCTCGTTCGTGTTCAGGCGCACCGCCACGTCGAGCTGCGGCGCACCGTACGGCTCCAGCCCGTGCAGGTCGTCCCGCAGGGGCAGCTGGTGCAGGCCGCTCACGGAGCAGGAACCGGGTCGCGGAACCGGGCCGTGACCGCCTCTCCGTGCGCCGGCAGGTCCTCTGCGTCTGCCAGTGCCACCACATGGCCAGCTACCTCCGCCAGCGCGTCCCGGCTGTAGTCGACGACGTGCACCCCGCGCAGGAAGGTCTGGACGCTCAGCCCGCTGGAGTGGCAGGCGCAGCCGCCTGTCGGCAGGACGTGGTTGGAACCGGCGCAGTAGTCGCCCAGCGAGACCGGGGAGTAGGGCCCGACGAAGATCGCCCCCGCGTTGCGGACGCGCAGCGCCCGGGCGGGCGCGTCGGCGGTCTGGATCTCCAGGTGCTCGGCCGCGTAGGCGTCGACGACGGTCATGCCGGCCTCGAGGTCGTCCACCAGCACCACCGCCGACTGCGGCCCGGACAGCGCCACCGTGACGCGTTCAGAGTGCTTGGTCCGAGCCACCATCTCGTCCAGCTCCGCCTGTACCGCGTCAGCCAGCCGGACGGAGTCGGTCACCAGCACCGAGGCCGCCTGCGGGTCGTGCTCGGCCTGGCTCACGAGGTCGACTGCGACCAGGACGGGGTCGGCCCCGGCGTCGGCTAGGACCGCGATCTCGGTCGTGCCGGCCTCGGCGTCGATCCCGATCACGCCCTTGAGCAGCCGCTTGGCGGCGGCGACGTAGACGTTGCCCGGGCCTGTGACCAGATCGACCGGGGCGCAGACGATCTCGCCCATGCGCTCGCCCGTGGTCTCCTTGGCGCCGTAGGCGAACATGGCGACGGCCTGGGCACCGCCGACGGCGTAGACCTCCTCGACCCCGAGCAGGGCGCACGCGGCCAGGATGGTGGGGTGCGGGAGCCCGCCGAAGTCCTTCTGCGGCGGGGAGGCGACGGCCAGGGACGGCACGCCCGCCGTCTGGGCGGGGACGACGTTCATGACGACGCTGCTGGGGTAGACGGCCAGGCCGCCCGGGACGTACAGCCCGACCCGCGCCACGGGCAGCCACCGCTCGGTCACCGTACCGCCCTCGGCGACGTGGGTCACGGTGTCGGTGCGCCGCTGGTCAGCGTGCACCAGCCGGGCGCGCCGGATCGACTCCTCCAGGGCCGCCCGCACCGCAGGGTCCAGCGCCTCCAGCGCCGCAGCCAGGGCGGGCAGGGGTACCCGCAGCTCGTCGAGCCTGACGCCGTCGAAGCGCTCCCCCAGGTCACGCAGTGCCTCAGCACCGCGGTGGCGGACGTCGTCCGCGATCGGCCGTACCACCTCTACGGCCGCCTCGACGTCCAGGGCCGCCCGGGGCAGCCGTTCCCGCAGCTCTCGGGTGTCGAGCTGCTGACCTCTCAGATCAAGCGTTCGCATCACCCTTCCAGGGTAAGGGCGGCCGCGTACGCCTGCGCCCACGGTGGGCTCGCCCTGCCCTCTGCCTGTGCCACCAGCAGATCGAGGTGCGCGTGCCACCCGGGCAGGTACTCGTCCTGCGGTGCACCGACCCCGCGATGGACCAGCTCGAGCCGCGTGCCGGCACCCTCCGCCCGCAGGGCGATCTCGAGCTGGGAGGACTGCTCGCCTGGGAAGTCCCAGGTCATGGCCAGGGCGTGCGGCGGGGTCCAGGTGGTGACCGTGCTCACCTGCCGCGAAGCCTCGGGGTCCTGCCCGTCGTGCACCACCACGAGCTGGTGGCCAGGACCAAAGCTGCCCTCGACGAGAGTCCCCAACCAACGGCCCAGACCCTCGCTG
>JAABUN010002594.1_pt1 | contig 31341 bp, 23 predicted proteins | sample 5559311 | NCBI WGS metagenome assembly JAABUN01 (sample SAMN10711877, study PRJNA513370) | rock metagenome | isolation source: Antarctica rocks | place: Antarctica: Victoria Land, Siegfried Peak sud | reverse complement strand
ATGCCATGCACCTGCTACGAGAAAAAGAGTAAAAAAAGCAGAAATAAAACAAGAGAATAAAGCCTGAAGGCTAAAGGTTATGGCAGAATAAACCATAGCGGGCACTGCAACCGAAAACCACACTCTTCATATAACCGAAAAGGCTTATATCAACCTTACTCCTTCCACCGAAAACCCCATAATCAAATCACCCCCTACCGCGCGGTTCCGTACAACCGAGACTTCATCGTTGGTGCTGCGCACCCGACGAAGCCTTATTTGTTCGAGACTTCATCGTTGGTGCTGCGCACCCGACGAAGCCTTATTTGTTTGGTAGCAGCTTTTTTACGAGGACCACAAAATAAACTTTTTACTGTAAAACCATTTGTCGTCTTTTTTTATAAGGAAGTGAATATCTCCTTTACCACAAAATTCTCCGCATGAAAAAGAAGTATATAGACAAGCTGTGTCTTTCTGTTTATTAAAAGCGATTTTGGAAAAATGTATCGAACCGATTTTTCTTATAGGGTCAAAGGGGGCAATACTGTCATTATAGATTTTGAAATTGTATTTTGGTTTTAAAACAGAAATATTCGTAGTGTCCTTGCTCCAGTTTTGGTCGCACAATATTTTTAGTACGCCATTAAATAGTGTATCGCCTTTTTTTTGTTTGATTGTGTCGAGAAGATTATTTATATAATAATCAACCATATCCTCATGATATCTATATACTACTACATATAATGATGCCGTGTCTAATATTTTAAGTACACTGTCACGCCAATGGAGTTTTTTAAGATATTCAATACTGTCAATTTTATCCGTAAATGCAATAATAGGAATTGGAGGAGGATTGCGTTTCATCCAAAAACGGAATGTGGTGTCGGAGCCTATTACTTTGTCAAAGGCAAGATTTAAGATTTGACTTTCATCACTTTCGACATTTCATTTTTATATTGACAAGAAATGATACAAGTTGTCAGAAAAAGTAAAATTAATTTTTGCATTTTCTATTGTAAGATGCAGAAATTGAAAACGTCCATAAAGTTGCAGGCAACATTAAAGTTTTCAGTGTTTCTACACCCTCTTGCTCTTCTTTTAGCTAACTGTATTTTATTATTTATCCCCTTCCATTACATCTGAATTGGTTTTTGCTTTTACATAGTTCATGAAGCTATGTTTTGAAAGATGCTGTAATATTTTAAAAGCAGATGCTTACAACCGGCTGTTAAGAAGCCTTAGTGTAAATTCTCCCTGTTCATCTAAAGTAAATAAGGTAACAGACGAATTTTCCTGAACGATCCTTTGATAGTTCTTTACATTCATCCCAAGCTTATATGATAAATAAAAACGGTTAACACCATTATGCGCTACAACGAGAATATTTCCCGAATTAAATTTTGACAGTAACGAAAGAAAAAAATTATCCACTCTTTCAATTACCTGCAAAGCTGTTTCGCCTGTGCCGCCTGCTTTTGTTGTTGTGGGGTCTCGCTTCCAGTTATTCCACAGCTCTCTATTTTCAGGAATAAATTGTTCTTTGGGCTTTCCCTCCCACTGCCCAAAATCTGCTTCAATTAAACGGTCGTCTTTAATAACGTCATTCTCTCCGGAGGCTATTTTTGCAGTTGTATAAGCGCGTTGAAGTGGTGAGGAATAAACAGCATCAAACGTGTAATTTTTTAGTTGATCATAAACCAACTCTGCCTGTTGTATTCCTTTTTTTGTTAAAGGCAAATCTGTTCGTCCGCAGTATCGGTTTCCATCTGCATTCCATGCTGTTTCCCCATGTCGCAATAAATAAATATTAAGCATATTGAGGCTTGCTGTTTATATATCCCTTTTGCTGTAATGCTTCAATAAATTTTTTATAAATATTATTGTAGCTTTCTGTTAACTCTTTTACAGGATAGACTTCTTTTTCAATTTGAGTTAATGCTTTTGTTGCTTCCATAATAGAAGTGAAGTGTGTTTTTGATGCAGCTAAAATTGCTGCCCCAACTGCACCTGTTACATGCTTCATTTTATAAATAGGAAGATTTAAAACATTGCTGCGAATGGTAAGCCATGTATCGCTGTTGCTTGCACCCCCCGCAGTAAATACAGCCTTCACTTTCTCGCCTGAAAGCTTTTCGATCATTTCGTATGCATCCCTTTCAATAAAGGCAACACCTTCCATATTTGCAGCATAACGCCTTAAGGGTGATAAATGCTGTGGCTCAAATCCCCGGGCATGTGGAGCAATAAAAGGAAACCGTTCACCATCCTGGCGAAGCGGGTAAGCAATATGTCCTGTTGGAATAATTTTTCGTGCCTGTTTATTCAGTTTATCCAGGTCATCTTTAAATTCTTTGGTTACCCAATCGGCACCAGTATTACTTGCACCACCTGGCATCCAATAACCTTCGGGGTGGCGGTGACTGTAAAGCCTGTCTTCAGGGTCTTTGATCTCAACCTTTGTAACACCTTTTACAACTAATGTAGTCCCGATGGTTGTATTCCAGTCTCCAACATTTACTGCACCCGAAGCTATCTGCGAAGCACAACCATCGGTCATGCCTGCTACTACCTGAACATTTTTTTCTAAACCAAGTTCTTCTGCTAAAGAAGGAGCAATCGTTCCAATTGGAGTTCCCGAAGCAACTACATCAGGGAGCCATTCTTTTTTTAATGGAAGCTGATTATACAAATACGAAGGCCACTTTAAATTCTCAACATCGTAACCAGACTTTAATGCATTTGTATAATCGGTAATTCCCCAGCAGTTACTAAGCTTACCAATGATATAATCTGCAGCATGAATCCATTTAGCAACATGCTGCGCCTGCTCAGGAAAATTTTGAACAAACCATACTATCTTAGATAATCCGCTCGAACTATTGAACCCTGTATAACCAGTACTATTATATTCAAGAGCAGCTTGCTTACAAATTTTTGCTTCAGTTGCAGAACGGTTATCACTATACATAATCGCATTATGTAAAGGCTCGTTATGTTTATCTAAAGGAATAACAGTTCCTGAAGTTGAAGCGACTGATATAGCTTTAATGTCAGTAAGAGAAATTGTTTTTTTTGCCTGGGCGAGCAATGCTTTTAACGAACGTAAACATGCCTGCCACCACTCAGCAGGAGATTGTTCTTCTCTTGATTGACTGTTTAAAGGAAACGCTTCTTCACTGCCCACAACCAGGTTTCCTTCTACATCAATTAATACTACACGGGCACCTTGCGTTCCGATGTCTATTCCTAAAAAGTACGGTGCTTCCATTTTATTTGCTTTTATCAAATTTTCCTCAAGGCCGCACGTGCACTTTTCCACTGATCGTATAATGAGTCGCTATAATCCATATCCCTGGAATTAGTCTCCTCAAGGGTAACGGATGCGGTTTCTTTTTCTCCAAGTGTTTCATTGCATATAAGCGCACCACCTACAACAGATGCATGTTGAAAACCCTCACGTATCCTAACTTTTTTATTAATGAGGTTTGCCACAAACTGACGCAGCGTTGCACTCTGCAATCCTCCTCCGCAAACCCATACATAATCAGTAGTGTGCGATGAAACATCACAAAGCGTGTTGTAATTTTCTTTTATAGAACAGGCAATATCCCAAAGGGTAGCGTAAACAAAATCAGCACGTTTTAGTAAATGCGAAACAGGTGCATTAAAAATAAAAGCTCCTTTTGTAAGTGGCGATTTTTCATCAGCGATCGAAGACCCGAGAGAAGCAATACACTGCGAGTGTAAAATATCTGTTGACGCTATTTCACTTTCTATCACTTCATAACTTTCATTAGGATAAAATATTTCTTTCAGCCGCTGATAATTTAAACCTGTTACTCCTGCATTTGCTTCGAGTATAAATTTATCCTTATCAGTATGCCTGTTCGTCCAGGTTCTTTCTTTCTTATCAATGGTATATTCGTCAATAACTTTTGTGATGGGCGTGGTGGTTCCCGAAACAATAACTACATCTTCAAGAGAAGGTTGTGTGCTTTTTATAGCTAATTGCGTATCTGCTCCGCCAACTATTATCACAGCATCTAAGGCTATATTAAATTGTGCAGCAAATTCCGGAAGTATAATTTCTGATATGCTCCCTGATGAATGAAGAGCAGGAAGTATATTTTTATCAATACCAAAGATGGTACATAATTCGTCAGACCATTTTTTTTGCTCTATATCGTACAATAAAGTTTCCGAGGCCTGCGAATGTTCGTAGCCCAAAACGCCGCACAATTTATACTGCGCCCAATCGCTGATACTTGTAAAGGTGGTAAGTTGTTCCCACATTTCAGGATGGCGCTCTCTCACTCCGACTAACTTCATTGCAGAAAAAAGAGAAGATGGATAGCGGCCAGTCAATTCGTAAACACGACTTTTATCTTCTATAATGCTTTCCCACTGCCGCCCTCTGTGATCATGATTAGGCAAGCCGATAAGGGCCTCTCCGTTTTTTCCAAGCAATACAATTCCTTCTCTCTGACTCGAAGCGGTAATGGCTTTAACCTGAAAGCCCGGTACATTTTGCAGTACTTTCTGTGTAAGAACCTTAATTTGAGACCATAATTCATCAGGATCAAAGTATTGTGCTTCGAGGTACTTCTCATCTTTTATATAATGAACATTATCTCTTTCTATGTTTAATACTTCACCTGTTACACTGGCAAGTGCAACACGTACATTGCCCGTTCCAATGTCAACAATTATGTAGCCTTTTTGTGCTGTCATTCTTTTAAACTTTTACTTCTAACACATTTTTGTTTACCAATTGCTTTATATCCTTTTTATCGTTCACAAACCAATCTATTAAAGCCTGGTTCATAATATCTGCATGATGATCTTCCACTTCAAATGTAGCTCCTGCTATATGCGGCGTAGCTAAAACATTAGGCAAATGAATGATCCTGTAATCAACAGCATCAGGAGGTTCGTTATCAAACACATCTAATATAGCTCCGCGGATTTTATTATTCTCCAAAGCTTCCAGCAAGTCTTCACGTTTAACTACAATCGCACGGGCAGTGTTTACAAAAATGGCGTCTCGCTTCATCTTCGAGATCAGCGTTTTATCTATCATGCCTTCTGTTTGCTTGTTTACCGGCAAATGGATAGAAACAATATCGCTGGTTGAAAAAATATTTTCAAGCGTTGTCTTTTTATAATCAGGGTCAGGACTTTCTAAGAACGGATCATAAAACTGAATATCGCACGGAAAGCCTTTTATCATATTTGCAATTGTTTGTCCGACAGCGCCAAAACCTACCATGCCAACTGTTTTACCAGCAAGCTCATTACCCTTGAACTGAAGGTATGATGTATGTGCGCCTTCACCCCAATTTTCGCCTACAAGCCATTGCCAGGCCGCAATCGTGTTCCTCTTGAAAGTGATTACATTGGCTACAAACATTTCGGCAACTGCCTGTGCATTTCGGGCCGGAGTAAAGAAAACAGGAATGCCCGCTTTAGTTGCCGTAATAATTGATACGTTTGATGGCGTACCCCTACAAACTCCGATAAACTTTAAATGCGAAAACGTTTCAATTACCTTTTTTGTAACCTGGTCGTGTTCGGTAATTAATGCATCGGCTTTGGTATCATCCAACAATTTAATAAGCTCATCTTCATTATAGGCACGTCCATTCAGCTTCCATGGTTTGTATATAATCTTTCCTAAATTTTCTTCCAAAATCTTTTGCGCTTTTTCAGTATAAGGAGCTGTTACTAAAATCTTCATGTTATATATTCTTTCATTATTTGTTACTACTCAGGTCTTTTTTTTTAACGCAGAGTTCGCAGAGGTTTTCGCAGAGAACCGCAGAGTTAATAATTGGTTAGCGCCCGTTTTAAGCCATTCGTTAATTACATCTTGAAAGCCTCAGGTAAGTTAGTATTTTGGCAAGATGAATATAAGGGTTTATGTACTTTAATGGCACATCCAATTATTATTTCTGTAATTTCATTTTCTGTCATCATTTTTATTGTTTTTCTCTGTGGTTCTTTGCGTGCATTTTTCTCTGCGCACTCTGCGGTAAAACTTTTTAGTAAGCAGGGTGAGTAGTCACCAGTTTTTTAATAATGTTTGCAAAATGCTTCGCCTCTAAGGTTGTTAATCAAAGTGAAGGCTTCATCTCTGCCTCAGAAGTTTGTCCGGGAATGTTATAATTGACATGGTGAGCCGTTTTAGCATTATCTGGCAATGTGATGAACATAGTTAAGAAGGCGCTTAAAAAATAAAGCCCGGCTAAAATCCAGATAACACCTTCATTGCCTACGCTTCCTATAAAGAGCCCAACAATTGCAGGTCCTATAAATACAGGCAAACCAGCACCTAAATTTAAAATAGCCATTGCCGCGCCTTTATCCTGTTTCACCAGCGAAGGAACAAGCGCCGAAAGCGGCACGTACCCGGCAAGCAAGGCGCCCCATAAAACACCTGAAAATAAAACAGGCCAAAAGTTGCTTCCAAACAGTTGGGGCGAATAATAAAAAAGAAGCGTTGAAAGCGCGCAGCCAACACCGCCAAACCACATTACTGTATTTCTCCATCCCATGTTATCGCCTACAAAACCAAATATTAAATTGAAAAGAATGTTACTGGTAAAAATGGTGCCCCATATCTGTAACCATTCGGTAGTTGTAAATCCGTGAGAAGCCATATACGTAGGTAAAAAAACAGGAAAAGCAAATTGAGCAGTTGTATTGATGATGCGAACAATTCCGCCTAACAAAACTTTTGGTTCGTCTTTAACTATGGTTAACCCCTTTATCATTTCTTCAGCATTGGTATTGCGCCTGCCATCGTGCTGCGGTTTAAATTTGTCCCTGTTAAGCACGAGGGCGAAAAATGCTCCCACCAAAACCCAAAAAATGGAGCTCCATAAAGTATTGATATAGCTAAAGTGCTTAATAGACCATATAGAATAATAAGCTCCCAAGACGTTTAATCCGCCGGTAAATACAAACCAGAACCATCCAACTGCCCGCCCCAGCTTTTGCCCCGGGCTTCTATAAGTTATCCAACCAAGAAACGAATAAGCAAACAACGGATAACCGAATCCTCTTAAGGCATAAGTAAGAAGCATGATACCATAATTAAGATTGGGAACACCGAAACCTACAAAGCCTATAGTTCCAATAATATAAAGAATGATCCCAATGAGCATCGTCTTTTTTGGTCCCATCCCTTCTGCTAAAACACCTGAGAACCACGAGGAAATAGCTATTGTAATACCATACACAGTAAACAAAAGCGCCGATTGCTGTATGGTCATTCCCCGTTCAATTAAGTATGGACTTAACCATCCCTGCTCCATACCATCTCCCATCATAAAAATTAAAATTCCTAAATAGCCCCAGGCAATGTGCCTGGGGATGCCTGCTTTGTCGAGTAATGTATCATGTGTTGGACTTGCAGTATTCATATTTTAATATTGGTTTTGGATGCATTTAAGTGGTAGCTATTTAATTTATTGAAACGTGTACCTGACACCGAGTTGTATACGCCAGGGAGTTCCTCCTATTTGCTGAGTGCTAATATTTTGTACTGCATATTGATATTGTTTGGTAGCCTGGTTAAACCCATTAATATTTAGCAGGTTTGTATTACCGCGGTTATGATTTCTTCCCTTCTCTTTATCAAGCAAATTCATAAAGTTGAAGACATCTGCCGACAATTCTATTTTCTGTCTCTTTAAAGTGTTTACAGCCTTTATTAATCGCAAATCTAATGTAGTGTAGAAAGGATTAACGCCGCCGTTACGATCAGCAATTTTTCCTAAGCTATTGTTGATGTAATCCTTGACACTTTTATCTGTACTCTCATTGTTTAATAAATCAAGTATTCCTTTTTTTATAGCATCAGGTGTTGCGGGATCACTAGGATCATATACATAAGCAAGATCATTATTAAGAACAAAGTCACCATTTAAACTGGTACCACCGCCCACTAAGAATGAATAGCGGGTACCACCAATTCCAATTAAAGTTGCCCCCAGTTGAAAACCTTTCCACGATGGAGTAGCTCCATTAAAAACAAGTTTATCACGAAAACTAAAATCAGAATATCCATAATTTAGTTGTCTTGGATCATCCTTGACAGGCAAACCTGTTGATGTATTAGCTACACAACAATTATAAGTTGAATTATCTTTTGTTGTATTGTAGGTATAACTAGTGTTTACATAACCATCCTTTCCTACTCTTACGCTTGCATCAGCAACCCATGTTAATTGATCTCCTTCACCCGGTGATATCAGTTCCAACACACGGCCTACCTCTGTAGTTTTTCTTGAATCCTGCCAATCTACCAGGCCTTTAGAAGTAATTCTGTTTGCAGGAACAAAGACGCCACGGTTATCTTCAATTGGTATGCGGAAGTATGGCTCATCTACTAAATTTCTGTCAACATAAACGTAATTATTCCAGGTACGGGAATAGATAGCATTTAACCCTACTCTCAATCTTTCGCTAAAAAAATGGTTGAAATTGATATTGGCTTTAAAAGTAGAGGGAACTTCAAAATCTTTGCTTACAGCATTGATGGTTGAAATATATTTTACCCCTGCAGGTATGCCGGGAATAGTAGAAACATCTTTACGATACGAATTAAAATCCGGTCTCGGAACCAGATCGCCTGTAACATCTATTGAACCTACCTTAGTACCACTGTTCTGAATATTGTTTACCATGGCATAATAATGTGGTTGAGCAGCAAAAATTCCTCCACCTATTTTTAAAATATTTTTTCTTTTTCCGGCAATGTCCCAGGTTGCCTGAAAGCGTGGTTGTATATTATTCCAGTCGTGCGGCTTTACATCAGTTCTAACGCCTAAAGTTTTATCTACAGCAGCGTTATAATCGCCTGAAGTGAGAAATGCAGTTGCATCGTAACGAATGCCTAAATCAAAGTCTACATTTTTAAGAGGCTTCATACTTGCCTGCGCAAAAACAGCTATATCAAGAATAGTTTGCTGTACAGTGGGTGCCCCTTTTAAAGGAACTTCGCGGGCATAGCGATATGCTTTTAAAGCTGCCAAATCAGTTAGATTATTAAAGAAGAACCGGCCGTTCTGTTCGCTGGATAAATAAGTATCCATATAGGTTACCATATTATCTGTACCAAAAGTAAAATTAACCTTATCAGTGTTGAGGTATGCGGTGTTAGATAAGTGAACCTGCTTCATTAAATTAGACTCTGGTGAGAAACGTTGGCCACCAAATTGAACAGTTCTTGTTTGTGTTGCATTTGGATTTGTTGCAGTCGGAAAGGGAGACGTAACATTGATGATTGCTCTTGGTATGTTTTGATATGGAATTGGGTCTTGTGGTGTCTTGGGTTTATAAGAATACAGGTACTGAACATTGAACTCGTTCGTTAACTTCGGCGTTACGGCTGTACGCAATCCTAACATTATTGTAGTGGAAACATCTTTAAAGTTATTGTAAGACTCTAAAAGGTTGATATTAGAATTATCAGCATCGTTATAAGGTGAAAGGTAATGTGTGGTGTTACTTCTTAAAGTAAGTTTGTTTTTACTGTTAAGTTGCCAGTCTAAGCGAAGAAAGGCTGTGTTGGTTGTCGTTTTCCGGTTGAACTGTCCAACTTGTTGTCCCTTTACCCCATACAATTCTGAAGCAATTTTAAGTAGTTTATCTAAAGTATCTTTTCTAATGCCTAATCTTGCTTCATCATCAGCAGTTTTAATATCTGCTATCACCAAAGGCTGGGCAGCATCCTGCCTGTCATAAGCAATAAAAAAATGAAGTTTGTCTTTAATAATAGGCCCGCCTAAACTGAAACCAGTTTGATAATTACTAAAATTCTGCTCACGCTTCACTCCCCTTATATCGTACGAACTGGAAAGAGCATTATTACGGAAATACATAAATGCTGAACCTTCAAAATTATTAGTTCCACTTTTAGTTACGGCATTGATAGAGCCTCCCGATTGCCGTCCCTGCGATACGTCATATGCATTTGTTACTATTTTATACTCCCTGATTGCTTCAAGAGATATAGCGTACGGCCCTTCGGCTACCGTTCCGTTTGTCCACTGGTTTTTAGCGTTCATTCCATCAATCGTAATATTTGTTCCTGTAGTTCTCTGTCCTCCTAAACTAAAATCAGTGGCTCCCTGCAAAGGCGACAAACTATTAAGTCTTGTAAAATTGCGGCCTTCGTTAGGTAGCGTTTTAATTTGACCCGCCGTTATGGATGTAGCAGCACCTGCTTTTTGTATTTCTTTTCTATAACTTCCTCTGTCTGTAACAACTACTTCCTGCAACATATTCGCAGATTTGGAGAGATCAATGTCCACGGTAATTTTATCACCGAAATTTAAAGTATAGCCAGTGCGCTTCTGGCTTTGGAAATTAACATGACTTGCCGTAACGGAGTAAGGTCCACCTAAGGGTAACTGCCTGAATGAATACTCCCCTTTTCCGGTGGTAACAGTGCGGGTTTCAAAACCTGTTGATTCATTTCTTACTAAAATGGTTGCACCTTGTAAAGTTCCTCCCTGAATGTCTTTTACTACACCGGTAATTGATGCATCTGTTCCCTGGGCAAGAACAGTAAACGATGGTAACGATAGCAAGCAAACAATTAAAGACACAGCAAAAAATCTATTCCACTTATAAGTTCTATTACCATTACTTGATGGATTTGGAGAAAAAATTGTTTCCAAACTAAGATGAGGAAACATTGTTGCATGGTTACCCGAAGCTTTTGTTATGGCAATGGAAGAGGTTATCCTTGTCATTGCAACCTTAATGGTTTTAACTGTCTGGCAGTTGAAATTTTTTTTCATATGTTTTGGTTTGGAAGAAATGATTAGAAACAGGCAATTTTTATTGAACCGGAATTAGGGATACAATACCTAAATCGGAGGTGACTGACAAAATGCAAATACTGAAAGAAGTAAAAAAGATGGTAACAGGAATAATAGTTTATGATTGGTAATTAAGAAAGTAATTAATCTGTACATGGAAAGCTTGTTTTATAAAAATTTGACAGTTGTTGCTGAGTTGGTAACACAAGATTAATAAACATTTATTTAATAAAAAAATAAAAAAAATAAAATTAAAAGTTTTTTAAACTACTTATAAAACTATTTTCAACGTTTTAAAACTATTATTTTAAGCAAATAGAATAGCTTAGAAATATATTTATTTCGATTTGCAGTTTAGTATGTAGTTTAAATGAAAATTATTTAAGTTACCCTTGCAGAAGTTTATAAAATAATGAAGAATATAACTGACAGGCATCAACTAATCTTGCAAAAACTACAGGAAAACGGTCGTGTAAATATTCAGGAATTGAGTGACCACATGCAGGTATCGGAAGTAACGATACGAAAGGATTTAAAACTTTTAGAAGATAAAAATCTTTTATTTCGTACTAAAGGCGGCGGCTCTATAACCAACCCATATACTGTTGAGAAACCGATAGATGAAAAGGAATTTATCAATACCGAAGAAAAGAAAAAAATTGCTAAAGCGGCGCTTTCTTTAATTGGTGCGAACGACTCTATTATCATCGGCTCGGGTACAACCGTTTTTGAATTAGCACGTATGCTTTATCCTTCTAAACACCTTACAGTAATTACCCCTGCTTTAAAAGTGGCATTGGAATTATGTAACCGGCCTAATATTGATGTTTTACAACTTGGAGGATTGATTCACCCCAGTTCATTTTCTGCAACCGGTTATTTTGCTGAACTCATTTTAGAAAATATTTCTTCAGGTATGCTGTTTTTAGGATCGGATGGAATTGATCCGGAATTTGGCTTATCAATTACCAATCTTGCTGAGGCAAGCCTGCTTCAAAAAATGATTGAATTAGCACAAGTTGTAGTTATAATGGCCGACAGCACAAAATTTGGAAGACGTGGATTAGGAAAGATCTGTACGTTGGATAGTATTCAGTACATAGTAACAGATAACAAAGTGCCTGCTAATACTGTTGCATTGCTTGAGGAAAGAGGTATTAAAGTAATTGTAGCTTAATCAGCACCTCCTCCTACCCTTTATCGCGAAGCAGCGCATTACCAACTGAACATTCGAGGCATCTTTTTTCGTTGCAATAATTGTTTTTCAATTCTATCAGCGCCTGGCTTTCCAATGCATTGGCATTCGAAACTTTGAAGGAAGTCCATTTATTGGTGATCGTATTTTTTTCAGGTAAAAGCTCTGCGAGCCATTGCAGGCATTTGTCTTTTATTTGTTCATCACTATGATATGACCCGTAAGCAAACAGAACAGGAACGATTGTATTAATAATTATATTCTCTGCCATCTGCTTACCTAATTGTTTGGACTGGTAATTACCCGGTTCGTCTAATAAATAATGGTAGTGCCAGTAATCGTTAGCCGTTACATTCAACAGTTGCCTTACTTCATTTACATCATTGGTCTCCTTAACCTTCGAAAACAAATGCGAAGACAAGTGAACGAGCATTGCCAGTTGTGCCAATCTTATAGTAGGAAAATTAGCCGGGCGCATTCTAAGAAAAAACGGCTTTACAGAAATTTGTTTTAGTGAATATTTCTTTTGTAAAAAGCGATACTCTCTTTGCAGCAATTGCGGATACTCTTCATTAAACTCTTCCTCAAGCAAACCTGCCTGGCCAAGCAACAAAGCTTCCAACTGATGAATTTGGTTCTTATGTTTTGCAAGAATATTTACAGGCAGTGTTTTTGCAATAGTCTCAAAAATCTCCGCATTTACTTTTATCCCAAAGTTGCGTGCAAGCATCATCCAAAAAACTTCTTCCCAATGGTTATTAACTTCAGTTAGTTGAGCTGTTACTAAAGTTGATTTTCGTTGTAGCCTTTCTACTGCCAAACGCTCTTTCCATGCAAGCCAACTTATTTGGTTAAGTACCGGCAGATACATTTCGCAGGGAACAAAGTGCTGCGAAGCTATCAAATTTTCATATCGTTGCAGCAATACTTTTGGAACTAAGTTTTTGAGTGATAACGCAGGCAGAACAGATCCGTGATCATTTGTAATTTCAACATCATGTTCCCAAACCACGTGCAGAATAATGTTTCCATAATTTTTGTCTGATGTATGCTGGTGCTTCAGCCAGTCGGAAGAAAAAATATGAAGTTCTATATTACCAACCCATGTTGTAGTACCTATAATAATTTTCGCATTTAAAAAATCAGGACCTTGATTAGTGTTGTATTGCCCCGGATAGATAATTGATAATTTATCGCCTTGCTCAACATGCAGTTCATTCTTATTAAAGTATTGAAACTGCCAAATGAATTGAAGAAGACGTTCGGTCATGGGTGAGTAGTTGATTTGTTGATAGGTTGAAAAGTTGATAGGTTGATCAGTTGAGATGTGGATAGGTTAATAGATTCGGCTTATTATAGTTATCTTTAATAAATTGATTTATTTAACTTGACTAACAATGTTACTCCTCTCATAAGTGATACAAAAATAAATCCACTAATAATAAGCCTTTGTTTTTAACCTTATAAATTCTTAAGGTTAGCTAATCACCTCTTTCAACCAATCCAACAATTTAACCCTTCAACCATTTAACTATTCACCCCCCATTCAACCTTCCCAACTCCTGCACCACCCTGCTAACCGGTAATCCCATTACATTATAAAAATCGCCCTGAACACTTTTAATGCCTACAACTCCAATCCATTCCTGTATGGCATAAGCGCCTGCCTTATCGTAAGGCTCATATTTATCTACATAAAATTCAATCTGCTGTATTGTAAGCGGGTGAAACTCAACCGAAGTAATATCCGAAAAAGCAACTTCATGGTTATCGTATTGTATAACCACACCTGTTATCACCAGATGTGTTTTACCCGAAAGGGCCTGCAGTATTTCAATCGCATCATTTCTGTTAACAGGTTTTCCAATAATTTGAGAACCCAGCACAACAACTGTATCGGCAGCAAGTATAGGTTTATTTGCATGTTGCTGGTGAAAGGCTTCATCCAAAAACTTATTAACTTCTATTGCTTTTTGCCTTGCTATAAAAACAGGTACATCTTCTGCCGGTAAAGATGCAGGATAATTTTCCTCAATGCTTTTTACCACAACTTCAAAGGGCACCTCTGCCCATTCTAATAATTGTTTTCTTCGTGGCGAAGATGATGCGAGAATAATACTTTGCATAAAACAAACTTACAGTAAAACAGCTTCCGCATAAGAGTGTTTATGTAAGCTCATAAATAAAACCTGAAAAATATCATTGAAAGAATACCGGTAAGCATAGCTGCTTTAATAAGCGAACTAAGCCGGTGAAAATCTTCGCTTTTATTGGCCCGAAAAAGCAACTTAAAAATATATAACAACGGAATAACAATAAACACAATACAATAAAAAGCGCTCCACCACCATTTATGGTTTAATACATAAAACTGTACAATAATCAGAGCGCCAATAAGAACCACTAACCAAACTGCTGCAAAAACTTTTGTTGCATTCATGCCAAGAGCAATTGGCATGGTATAACCTCCAAAACGCCGGTCGCCTTCAATATCTTCAATGTCTTTTACCACTTCCCTTATCAGCGAAATAACAAAAGCAAAACCTGCATACAAAAAAGTTATCCGGGTTAAAGTACCTATCAAAACAGGCCTTGTAAGATTTGAAGCTTCGCACCAATAAATAACAAGTATAACCCATGCAGTTAAAAGCGAAATGAGAATATTGCCGGTAAGCAATTTTTTCTTTAAAGAAACTGAATATAAAAAAAGCAGCAAAGCTGTACCTATATGCATAAAACCGAGAAAGCGAACATTAGTTTTATAATCAATATAAAAACCAATGATAACACCAATTGCACTAAAAAGCAAATGCCAAAAAATAACCCAACGCCTGCTTATAATTTTTTCTACCACCAGCTTTTCAGGCTTGTTAATCTGGTCTATATTAAGGTCGAAGTAATCGTTGATAACATTACCTGCTGCAGCTAACAGTATGGAGGAAATCATTAACAGAACAAAATAACCGCCTGAGATATTAGGACTTAAACCGGCCCTTACAAAAACAGGATGCACAATACAATACACAAACAATATTTGTGTAATTGCAATGAACAAAAGATTTGGCCAGCGCACTAACCTTAAAAAAGCGGGTAAAAGTTTCAACCAGGCGAATTTTAAAGGTGCAAATTACTCAACAATAGTAAAACCTTGTATGTTTACCTGGAAGGAATGTGGGTGTCTTCTTTCCAGTCGCCTCTTAATTTCAGCACCTTTTCGATTGCTTCTCTTGCGCAGCCGTAGCCGCCGTTTAAATGAGAAATGTAAGCAGATACTTCCTTTATTTCAACTACTGCATCTGCAGGGCAACAAGCCACTCCGGCCTTTTTCATTACCTCAAGGTCAGGAATATCGTCGCCCATATAAAGTGTTTGCTGCCACAAAATATTTTTAGTTGAATGATAATTTTCAAGTACACTTACTTTGTCAATCACCCTCATAAACACCTCCTTTACTCCAAGTTTCATCAACCTTTCAGCAACTTCATCTGAAGCTCCGCCTGAAATCACTATAACATTATACCCTCGCTTAACCGCAAGCTGTAGTGCATAGCCGTCTTTCACATTCATCTTTCTGGCCATTAGTCCACCCGGCAAAACAATTAATGTTCCATCGGTTAACACCCCATCCACATCAAAAACAAAAGTGGTTACCTGCTTAAATAGCTGAAGAAGACTCATACCTCAACCCCTCCAAAAGTAGTCCTACGGACTAAAGGAGTTTTTAACTCTATGCTTGTAAAAAGGCTGAGAAATTCTGTAATAATTTTTTTCTTATTAAGTTTCATCATTTTTATTTTACTACTGTATTTTCACTGATTTCGGCCATCCAAAATTGAACAAAACAATATTCTCAGACGACACGTTCTGTATCAAATTGACACTGAAAAACTTTAGTTAATTGAAGCAATCCTGCAAAGGCAGCATGCATTAAAACCTGACAGCAGGGCATCTGAGTCCTTTTGTCTTATCAATCAATCCCTGCTTTACTATGGAAACTTCGTAAGCGCCGCGTGTTGCGTTGTATTTACTTAACGATGAGGTGGTAGCATCGTAACTGAAAGTTAGCCTGTAACCATTTTGCTGAAATCCTACCATTGGTACTATAGCATCACTTACACGGTAGTAAGCGCCAACAATCAGTTGTGTATTGCCATCGCCGCTAAGATCTCTCTGTGCATTTACGCCGGCTACATATTCCATCGCAGTGCTCATTCTGCTTATATATATATTTGGGTTTACGATCCAGGCATCGCTTGCCCTGAAACTGCCGTTTAAGAATAATGTATATCTTCTTGCTATCCTTGTATCAATTACATCAGTAGCAGAAAAACTTTCTTTAGGGCGGTTGATATTAGAAACACTAACACCTGCATTCAGATAAGTATTTTCGTTTGGAAAATAAGCATAATTTAAACCTGCCTGTAAGGAGAAATAATTGATTTGGTTAGTGTTTACAGTTTCGCCGCTTGCTGCTGTAAGATCGAAGAATTTACCGTTCCATTGGTTATCGAAAGTGAGCTTTGCAAAATCAACTCTTTTGTTAACCCAGCCAACATTAAATCCTGCACTTAACAAACTTCCTAATCCTAATTGCTGATGGTAGGCAACAGAGCCAAATGCACGGGTGCTTGTAAGGTTTCCTGAGCCTGCTGCGTCTCTTAATAATGCACCGCCAACACCAACCCACCCATTTTCGAACCGGTCGCCGAATAATTGAGCGTCTCCAAATGCGCTCATGGTTTTATAAGGGTTATTGGTAACGCTTGCCCATTGGTTGCGGTAATTGATTCCTATACGGTAATCGCCATCGGGTATAAAACCGGTATTGGCAGGATTAATCAATAGCGGTGAATTAAAGTATTGCGAAAAATGAAGGTCTTGTGCTGAAATAGTTTGCCAGCCAATCAGCATCATGAAAGCAATACCATAAATAAATTTCTTTTCCATCGCTTCGTTATTTCAATCTTTTATAATAAGGTTATGTCGCCTTTTTTAGTAAACCTGGTTCCGTCTCCAAATTCTACATCAAGTACGTAATTGTAAACTTCCTGCGGTTGACGTGCGCCTTTATAAGTTCCATCCCAACCCTGGCTGCGGTCGTTTGTTTGAAATACAACTGTTCCCCACCGGTTATAAATCCGCCAGGTCATTTTGGTAATGCCGTATCCGCGTACAAACACTTTATCGTTAATACCATCGCCGTTTGGCGTAAAAGCATTTGGCACATCTAATGCAGGAACAACTTTAGCCTGTATATCCTGGCAGGTTGTATCCATACAACCAAAATTATTCATAGCCACAAGGCAGGTAGTAAATTTTTTGGTCTCGTTAAAAATATGTGTGATAGAGGTTGTTAAAGTAGTATTTAGTGTATCGCCATCTCCAAAATTCCATAAGTAACGTGTTGCTCCTATCGAACTATTAAAGAAATTAACGGGGGTATTTTCCTGCGGCGGATTAGGTGAATAGGTGAATGACGAAACAGGTTTACTGCTTACGGTAATGGTAAAGCGGGCACTGTCTTCAAAATTACAGGTAGCGGAGTCAACAGCTTTTAACCTGATGGTGTATGTGCCTGGAGTAGAATATAAATGTGAAGGGTTGGTTGCAGTGGATGTAGTTCCGTCGCCAAAATCCCAATAAAATTGCTGACCACCGGCAGAGGTATTATTGATGATTGCATTGTAAGGCGCGCAACCACTTGCAGGTGTTTTAAATTGAGCCTGAATATTCGGAGATATCCTTACCTCTTTCACAATTGAATCGGGTTCGTTACAAAAGTTGGTATCAATCAGTACCAGTCGTACAGTATATGTTCCAATACCGGGAAAAGTATGTGTTACAGGTTGTAATCCTGTAATTACCGGCGGTGTTTTATCACCAAAATCCCAACGGAAAGAGGCCCTGCCAAAAGGCTTACCCGTTGCTACCGTAGTAGTATTAATAAACTGGTACGCAGTTGATTGACAGGGCGGTAATTTAACCGGCGTAAAACCAAGTATCGCCTCATCGTTTCGCACTCTTATAGTTGTATAAGCCGAGTCGGAAATATTACAGCTCGAGCTATCTACCGAAACCAGTTTTACAAGATAAGAACCTACATTATTATAAGTATGGCTGGTGCGCGGCGTAGTTGTAGTAACATCGGGAGTGCCGTCACCAAAATTCCAGCGGTAGCTTTTTCCGCTGGCAACAGTATCGGTAAAATCAACTGTAAGAGGTACACAACCACTGGTATCGCGGGGCACACCATTAATAGTTGATTGAATGCTGGCAGCAATACCGGCAAGATTAAACGCTATTTTAATAGCTGCAAGATTACAATCTCTTGATCCGTTGGTAGACGACCAAACACCGGGCGTTGTTGGGAAAGTTGCCGTACGCCCGCAGTTGGCACACATAGCCTGGTAAATGATCCCTTGCCTGTCGAAGCGGCTTGTTCCGCCATCAACGTGCTCGCCGCCTTGCTGGGTGCTAAACTGGCCAAAGAAACTTCCGTACAACTGACGGGTAGCGTTCTTTTCTAAAACAAAAAAGTAAAAGTCGCTTCCATCGGTAGTTTTTTGGATAGCATCGGGCGTAACCGAAAGACCGGTAGTGCCTGAGTTAGGGTAATTTAAACTGGTATTGATTGATCCACCCCATCCCGAAACATACACATTCTCACATCTGTCAACTAAAAATGCAATTGGAGAAATATTAGGAGCGGGGTTATTGGTACCATAAACCATTGAATATTCGTAACCTGAAAGATCGGGCTTAAGCTTTGAAATAAATTGCTTTCCGCCCGTTTGAGAAAAGGCAGCATTGAAAACAGGCCACGACCCGGTAGTAGTTCCCATTATATAAGGGTAGCCGAATTTATCGAACTGGATACCATATAACATATCTGCACCCGGGGTGCCAAAATAGCTTGTCTTAATTAACCTGCTTCCATCGTTGGTGATGATAGAAACAAAACCATCAGTAATACCGCCCACAAATGCAGGATTTACAACACCGGTTTTATCGCCGGGCAAATCGGTGCTAACAGTATTTCCACCAACATATATATTATTAGTGGAAGGATTAAGGGCCAATACGAAAGCAGCATCATCATTATTACCGCCGAGGAAACTGCTGAATAAAATAGCGCTGAGATCGGGGCTTGCTTTTATAACTACCCCATCTTGCCTGCCACCTCCATAAGCGGGTTGAAAAGCCCCTGGCGTAACAGGAAAGTTTTGAGATTGGGTACTTGAGGCAAGGTAAATATTACCTGAGCCATCTAATATAACCTCACTTCTTGCGTCGTCGCCATAATTACGGCGGATAGTTTCTGCGCCCTGAGGAAGTGCATATTTTGGACGGATATTTACCCCATCACTTGCAGTTCCGCCAATTTTACGCGAGCCGATTAAAGCATTACCTGCAGCATTTAACTTGCTAAGAATAATGTCGTAATTGCCGCCACTGCCAACTGTTGCAGCAGTAGTGGGAAAATTTAATGAGTTAGATCTTCCGCCGATAACAAGGTTTCCCTGGCCATCTACTATTAAACTGTGCGGCTGTTCATTTCCCGATCCGCCAATGTAAGTGGCATAAATACGGTTGGTACCATTAGGAGAAAATTTCATTATCCCAATGTCATATCCAGAAGGAGTACCATCCTCAGGTAGTCCGCCCGCATAATTTGTTTGAAAAGCGCCGGGGTTGGTAGGGAAACCTGTACCAAAAACAATTCCGCCGGCATAAAAACTTCCGTCGGGGCCGTACGTAGCTGTATAGCCCCAGTTATCCGCAGTGCTGCCGGTAAAGGTTGAAAAGATAAGTGTAGGGTCTATAACCAGTATTGCATTCTTATTATAATCAGCCACTGAAAATTGTACTGTTTTGCCGGTTAATTTAAAACGGCAGGCAACTTCTTTTTTTACGCCGTTAACTACCTGGTAAGCATAGGGCGCAAGTTCACGGGTTTCACCAATAGCTGTTTTAATTACCAGTTGTTCGTTCTTTACCTGCAAGTCTTCTACGCCATCGTACTTCATTGCAATGCGGCTTACGTCGGCAGCAGGGTTTACTATAATATCGTATTTAAGCTTGCCGTTGTTTGTATAATATCTTACATCAACACCCTGGTAAAGATTATTATAAGTAATGGCCTGGAAAGTTTTTACATTGGTTGCCCATTGTTTGGGATCATTTCCAATAAAATAATTGCTGTAAGTATCAAGAGGTTTATCGGGTGCAATAGTGGGGGTGCCTGCATTTAAAAACTGAACTTCGTAAGCGTGAGAGTGAACGGTTACCTGTTCATTTGTTTCAACACCAGCGGGTATATATATTTTTGTAGCCGGAGATGTACGTTTACGAATAGTTTCTTTCTGTTCGCCTTGTGTAGAGTGGAAGTAGGCATTAAGTTTATCCAGGTCTTCGTTACTGCTTTGTACCACTGTAAAACCTTTTTCGTGCAGGTAAAAGGCGCCGTTGTTCATCAAACCCCTGAACTTTATTTTTTGTTCCCACTGACCTTTGTTCTCAATAAATTCGAGGTTAGCATATTGAGCAAAAACTGAAATGTTGCTGCAAAGCAGACCAATTGCGCAAACTATAGGAAGGATTCGTTTCAATCCAAAATTTTTTTTAAGGTACAATAATAAATAGAAATAAAACTAATTACTGTTTGGCATCAGGCATTGTTAAAGTTTACCGGAAAGAAAAAGCTAAGAAATCTTACTCCAGGCAGTTTTGCCTTTTTGCAGCAACAAGTAATTCTTTAACTGCAAATTTTCATCCAATATAAGATTCTCATCCTGTTCAAGCAGAATTTCTGCCTCTTTTTTTGCCTTTACCAAAGTATCTTTATCACTTACGATGTTGGCCAACTTAAAGTTGAGCGCCCCGCTTTGTCTGGTTCCTTCAATATCGCCTGGTCCGCGCAGTTCAAGGTCTTTTTCGGCTATTTTAAAACCATCGTTTGTGGCGCACATTGTTTTAATTCTTTCTCTTGCTTCGTTGCCCAATTTATTGCCGGTAAGTAAAACGCAATAACTTTTTTCGCTTCCTCTGCCAACTCTTCCGCGCAACTGATGCAATTGACTAAGGCCAAATTTTTCAGCATTTTCAATTACCATAATGGTTGCGTTTGGCACATTTACTCCAACTTCAATTACAGTTGTGCTTACCATTATTTGTGTGTCGCCTTTTACAAACCGTTGCATGTTGTTTTCTTTTACATCCGGCGTTTGCTTTCCGTGCAACATGCTTATCCAGTATTTAGGTTCGGGAAAGAAGGCTTTTACATGCTTGTATCCATCCATCAGGTTTTCATAATCCAGCTTTTCACTCTCTTCTATCAACGGAAAAATAATATATGCCTGTCTGCCTTTATCAATTTCCGAACGGATAAAATCCATCACTTTTGCTCTATGCATTTCATTGCGGTGAACGGTGGTAACTGCCAGCCTTCCCGGTGGAAGTTCGTCCATTACACTGTAATCCAAATCGCCATAAGCCGTCATCGCCAATGTTCTCGGAATGGGCGTTGCCGTCATTACCAACACATGCGGATGAATAGCTGCTTTTGCCCACAACTTTGCCCGTTGTGCTACGCCAAACCGGTGCTGTTCATCTACAATTGATAATCCCAGGTTTTTAAATTGAACAGGATCTTCAATAAGTGCATGTGTGCCAACAATGATGTGTAAAGAACCATCAGTTAGTTGTGGTAAAATTTCTTTTCGTTCAGCAGTTTTAGTGCTGCCTGTAAGCAGTCGCACATTCACCGGCATATCTTTCAGCAGTTCTCTTAAGCTGTTGTAATGTTGTGCAGCTAAAATTTCGGTTGGCGCCATCATGCAGCTTTGAAAACCATTATCGGCAGCCAGCAACATTGTTAAGAGCGCAACAATTGTTTTACCGCTGCCTACATCGCCTTGCAATAAACGGTTCATTTGTTTGCCGCGGGCAGTGTCGGCTCTTATTTCTTTTATAACCCTTTTTTGCGCGCCTGTTAACTCAAAAGGCAAATATTTATTATAAAACGTATTGAAGTATTCTCCCACTTTTTCGAACACCACCCCTTTGCTATGTTTATGCCTGTTTAAACGTATCAATCCAAGCCTTACCTGTGCTATAAAAAACTCCTCGAATTTTAAGCGTTGCACTGCCGTCTCATATTCCTGCTGTTTTTTTGGAAAGTGAATAAGCGTATAAGCATCGAACCTTGGTATTAAGATGAGTTTTTTTAGAATTGCGTTGGGTAGGTTTTCAGGAATATCTTTTTGTGAGATCATGCCCATTAATGCCAATGTTAGTTTACCGATTTGTTTTCCGTTAAGGCCTTTGGCTTTTAATTTTTCTGTTGTGGGATAGATAGGTTCTAAAAAGCTTTTGCCTTCAGCCAAAGATGGATCCCACGGTTCAATTTCAGGATGTGTAATTTGAGCCTTCCCGTTAAAAAAGGTGACCTTACCAAAAACAAGATATGGCTTACCTTCCTGTAAATTCCTTTGTACCCAGTTGATTGATTGAAACCAGCAAAGTTCGAGCTTACCTGTCTTATCTCTTATTTGTGCCACTAAACGTTTGCTTCTTTTTTCGCCAAGAATTACAATGTTTTCGATAATGCCTGCCACCTGTATAAAATCGGTTTCATCATTTATGCTGTTAATTGGATGAACAGCCGTTTTATCAATATGACGAAGGGGAAAATGCTCTAACAAATCGCCGAAGGTATAAATGCCTAATTCTTTTTTAAGAAGATCGGCTTTAAACGGGCCAACACCCTTAAGATATTCAACCGGGTTTTCTAATATGGAAGGTGAGGATGTAATGCTTTTGCTGTTTGAAGCAAAAATAAAGGGAAATGGCAGTTTTAGTGAGAGGAGTTATTGATGTGGATTAAAGTCACCTAAAAAACAAAAATTTAAAAAAAAATAAAAACTACGGAAAATCTTAAAACAGAATCTATGTAGTCGCCATCTTGCATAATATTTTAAACCTGATTATTTTAAAAGATACTCCTTCATTTCTTCGGCATATTGCGCAGCAATCATTGCTGCTTCTTCTGCAAAATTTTCATCGTTGCCTGCATAAATAATAGCACGGCTTGCATTTACTAATATGCCTCCGTCTTTAGTTAAAGCTGCCTTCGAAACTTCTTCTAAACTTCCTCCCTGAAAACCTACTCCCGGCACTAAAAAAAAGTGATCTGGAAACTTTTGCCGGAGGTCTTGCAATTGTTCTGCTTTAGTAGCGCCAACAACAAACATCAGATTATTTGGTGTTCCCCACAAAGCAATTTTGTTCATTACTGTTTCATATAAAAAGCTTTCACCTGATGCTTCTGATTTTGTTGTTAACTGCTGAAAATCTTTGCTGCCTTTGTTTGAAGTTAATCCCAACACAATTGCCCATTTATTTTCATATTCTAAAAAAGGACGCACGCTGTCTTCACCCATATAAGGCGCTACAGTTATTGCATCAAAACCAAAGACCTCAAAAAATGCTTTTGCATATTGAGCCGATGTATTACCAATATCACCACGCTTGGCATCAGCAATTTTAAAATGTGTTGCAGGAATATAATTTACAGTTTGCTCAAGTGCTTCCCAACCTTTAATGCCCATTGCTTCGTAAAAAGCTGTGTTGATCTTATAGCTTACACATAGATCTTTTGTAGCATCAATGATCGCTTTATTAAATTCAAAAACAGCCGTTGGGTGTGACTGAAGATGTTGGGGAAGCTTTGTTATATCAGTGTCTAAACCAATGCACAAATAATTCATTTTTTGTTGTATCTGGTTTATCAGGGAAGCTCTGTTCATGTAAATTTTCCGGGCTTTAAAATATTCGTATTGTCAAGGCACAAAGAGGCTATGTTCGAAAGTATATGACTGGAAAATTTTTACTTTTTCCGTTGCTGCATCATTTCTGCAACCTGTTTTGCTTCGCTATCGCCTTTATTTAATTGAGATGCTATATTTTTATAAGTCTCCTCATCCTTGTTTTGGCTTAGCTTAAAAACATGATCTACTTCTTTCACCTCTATTTCAAAAGCAACAATGGCTTTCATCAACCTTTCAACATAAGCAGGATCAAGGTGTTCAACAAGTGAAGGAGAATCTGGGTTGTGTTCGAAATGTGCTGTTGTTCTTTTTAAAACAGTAAGTAATGCTTCTTCACTTAAAAAATGTAGAACGCCTTTAGCATGAACAGTTAAATAATTCCATGTGCCAACCTGCTTTTGATTGCTGTACCAGCTTGCACTTACATAAGTGTGAGCGCCGGCAAATATGGCAAGCACATCAGGATTTTGAGCAAAGGCTTTACAATGATCTGTTTGCTTTACAACATGCCCGATAAGAAACACTTTGCCGTCTCTTTCTTCTATTAGAACGGGAACATGTGTGGCAACAGGTTTGTTTTCTGCATCGCATCCTGTTAAAATTATGAAGGGATGATTTTGCATGAACTCCATTACCTGCCCGTTGTCATCAGCCTTAAAGTAGGGTACATTATACATTGGAGCGAAAGTAGGAAGTTTCGTTAAGAGATAAAAAGAGAGAAGAAGATAAAGAGGTATCCAAACAACTGGTATCACAAATTGTGATACCAGTTGTCTATATCGAAAAACTATGATTCTGCTTCTGTTATAGTTAACCAAATGCCCTATTGACTTAATGACCTAATGACTCCAATGACTAAATCTACACCTTACTTGCCAGCCCAACATCTTCCACCACTTCGGCAACTTCTGTAGCACTCATGTTTGCATTACGCATAGAAATACTTCGGGCAGCAGCAGCAGCAAATTCAGCAAAAGCTTTCTTACTCACCTCATCATCGCTCATCATAACAGGTATGCCCTGGTCGCCGCCTTCGCGTATGCTTTGCACCAAAGGTATTTGCCCTAAAAAAGGAATATCATATTCTTCGGCTAAACGCTTCCCTCCTTCTTTACCAAAAATATAATAGCGGTGATCCGGTAATTCTGCAGGAGTGAAATAACTCATGTTTTCTATAATACCAATTATGGGCACTTTTAGTTGCGCCTGGCCAAACATGGCTATACCTTTTTTAGCATCGGCTAATGCTACATCCTGCGGAGTAGTTACTACCACAACACCTGTCACAGGAACAGTTTGTACCAGTGTTAAGTGTATGTCGCCTGTTCCCGGTGGCATATCTATTACAAGGTAATCAAGCTCATCCCAAAGTACATCTGTTACAAATTGCTTAATAGCGCTGCTTGCCATCGGGCCACGCCAGACAACTGCATTCTTTTCATCTACCAGTAAACCTATGCTTAGTAACTTTATTCCATAACGCTCAAGCGGGACAATCATCCCTTTTCCGTTCACCTCTTTCATCATTGGTCTTTCGCCACGAACACCAAACATTATTGGCACGCTTGGCCCGTAAATATCTGCATCCATTAAACCAACCTTTGCACCGCCCTGGCTTAATGCTAAGGCAAGGTTTGCAGCAACAGTACTTTTTCCTACGCCACCCTTTCCGCTAACTACGGCTATAATATTTCGCACTTTCGGTAAAATACTTTTGGGATCAGTGCGGTTACTTGTTGTGTTAGATGTAAACTTCACATTTACTACCGCTTCTTTGTTCACCAGTATTTTTACTGCATTAATGCAGGCATTTTTAATCATGTCTTTAAGCGGACATGCAGGAGTTGTAAGCACCACTGTAAACGAAACATAATTGCCTTCAATCTCTATATCTTTCACCATGTTAAGGGTAACGAGGTCTTTGCCAAGGTCGGGTTCCTGAACATTGCTTAACGCCTTTAAAATATCATTCTCAGTCATCACTAAAGTTTTTGTTAAATAAAAAGTCGAACTGCAAAGTTAACCATTGAGTACCTTACTTTGTTTAAGAGGTTGAGCAATATCATCGAAAGTCAATTGTCATTGAGTCACTAAGGCCATTGGTTCATCAGGTTGATTATTTTACAAAAAGTATAGATTAATTTAATTTCAACAAAAAAAGAACTCTAATTGAATGAGTAAAAATTTACGATACTTTATTTTATTTATCAGCTTTTTTCCGCTTCGCTTGTATGCACAATTTGAGCATGTGCAGGACAGTGTGATACAATTATATGGAGTGGTAATGACTGCCGACAGCCTTCGCGCTTTACCTTCGGTTAGTGTTGTTATTAAAGGAACTAACCGCGGAACAATGACCAACGAGCAAGGTGTTTTTTCGATTGTTGTTTTAAAAGGTAACGAGGTTGAATTTACCAGCGTTGGCTTTAAACCTAAACTTGTTCAAATACCCACAAAGCTCGAAGGTAACCAGTACAGCATTATTCAATTGATGGTTACCGATACTGCTTATTTGCCGGTTACTATTTTAAAACCCCGCCCTTCACGGGCACAGTTTGAAAGAGATTTTGTAAACACACGCATACCCGACGACCAATATGAAATTGCGCGCCAAAATACTTCGGAAGCCAAACGGCGGGTTTTAATGAGAACTATGCCAATGGATGGAAGAGAAGCATCGAGCTACTCCTTAAAACAAACAGCAAATAAAGCTTATTATGCAGGCCAAACTCCTCCAATGAATATTCTTAACCCTGTTGCGTGGTCGGAATTTATAAAGGCCTGGAAGCGGGGAGATTTTAAGAGTAAGTAGCCCTCACCTAACCTCTCCCTGCAAGGGAGAGGAAATAAAGCATGAACAATTTTTTCATATCATACAAGAACCCGCTTACCGTTATTATTGTATTGATAATAGCGGGTGGTATTTTTGCTTACAGCAAGTTGCAAACTTCATTATTTCCCGAGATCACCTTTCCTAAAATAAAAATTATTGCTGACGCAGGTTTACAGCCGGTTGATAAAATGATGATTACGGTAACCAAACCGTTGGAAAATGCCGTCAAACAAATTCCAGACCTTGCTGATATACGAAGCACTACCAGCCGTGGCAGTTGCGAAATCTCTGCCTTTATGAACTGGGATGCTAATGTTGATCTTAGTCAGCAACGTATTGAATCTAAAATTGCAGAAATAAGAAACGATCTTCCACCTAGTGTGCAGATTACCGTTGAAAAGATGAACCCGTCTATTCTTCCGGTAATTGGTTATACTTTAGAAACCAACAGCAGCAGCCGTACGCCTATTGATATGAAGCAGGTTGCTTTGTATACGGTTAAACCATTTTTATCGCAGGTGTCGGGTGTTGCTGAAGTTCGCATTATCGGGGGCAAACAAAAAGAGTACTGGCTTACGCTGAATACCCAAAAAATGAGCACGCTTTCTATTACCCCTGATGCTTTAACCAACGCACTTAATCAAACAAACTTCATCCAGTCCAACGGGTATTTATCGGATTATAAATTGCTTTATCTTACTGTAACCGATGCAACAGTTCATTCGCTGGATGAATTAAAAAATGTTATAGTATCAAACAATAAAAGGATTGTTCAGCTAAAGGATATAGCGGAGGTAAATATTAATGAAGGCGTAGAATATACAAAGATTAATGCGAATGGAAGAGAAGGATTGCTGGTTGCAGTTATCAAGCAACCTAATGCTAACCTGATTGACCTCTCAAACCAGATGCAAACGAAGATTGATCAGTTGAAGAAAATTCTTCCTTCGGGCATCAGCATCAGGCCTTATTATGTTCAGGCCGATTTTGTTAACGACTCCATTAAAAGTGTTACCGACAGTTTATGGATTGGGTTGATGTTAGCCATAATTGTTGCGATCATTTTTTTACGAAGTGTGAAGGCAAGCGCTACCATACTTATAACCATACCTGTTACTATTTGTCTTTCAATAATTGCGATGTATGCTGTGGGTTACACTTTAAATATTATGACGCTTGGCGCCATCGCCGCAGCCATCGGTTTAATTATAGATGATGCGATTGTAGTGGTAGAGCAAATCCACCGGTCGCACGAAGAGCACCCGGATGAGCCTAATAATGTGGTGGTGCAAAAGGCAATTCATTACCTGTTTCCCGCTATGCTTGGTTCATCAATCAGCACAATAGTTATCTTTATTCCCTTCGAGATGATGAGCGGGGTTGCGGGAGCCTACTTTAAAGTAATGACCAATACGATGATCATTACTTTGATCTGTTCGTTTTTTGTAACGTGGATTTTCTTACCTGTTATCTACCTGTTTCTTACCCGCAATAAAAAGAATATTAAAGCTGCAAAAACTGAGAAGCCGCACGAAGTAAAAAAGCAGCAATGGGTTTCATTCTTTATACATAAACCTTATATCAGTTTTATAATTATTGCAGCGCTTGCTGTTGCCATTTACTTAATTCTTCCACAGTTAGAAACCGGTTTTTTACCCGAAATGGATGAAGGCAGCATTGTGTTGGATTATAGTTCTCCGCCTGGAACTTCTCTTTCAGAAACAGACAGAATGCTGAATGAAGTGGAGAAGATAATTACTAAGATACCCGAAGTGCAGGCCTACTCAAGAAGAACAGGTACGCAAATGGGTTTCTTTATAACAGAACCCAATCGTGGTGATTATCTTATTCAGTTAAAAAAGAAAAGAGACCGCACAACTGATGATGTAATTGCAGATATCAGAAAGAGGGTAGAGTCATCCCAACCGGCTTTAAAAATAGATTTCGGACAAGTGATCGGAGATATGCTGGGAGATTTGATGACGTCTGTTCAGCCAATTGAAATAAAAGTATTTGGTGATAACATTAATAAACTGCGTAAGTACTCAACGCAGATCGGCGAGATAGTTGGAAAGGTTCAAGGCACAGCCGATGTGTTTAACGGGATTGTGATAGCGGGGCCTTCTGTAAGTATTATCCCCGACAATTCTAAACTTGCACAGTTTGGATTAACGCCTGCAGGTTTTCAATCGCAGGTTCAGTTATCGTTACAAGGTGCAGTGGTAGGAAATATTTTAGAGAAAGAGCAATTATCAACAGTAAGATTATTGTACCCTAACAGCCGTACACAAAGTGTGCAGGGAGTGAAAGACCTCCAGATATTCTTACCGTCTGGCAGGTTAAAAGCAATTACCGATTTAGCCGCTATAAAATTAAATGCGGGTGATGCTGAAATAGAAAGAGAAAACCTGCAATCAATGGGCGTGATAACAGCGCGTTTAGAAAACCGCGATTTGGGAAGCACCATTAAAGACATTCAGAAAACTATTTCTTCTAACATAACATTGCCACAAGGTTACCACATTGAATATGGCGGTGAATATGCCGAACAGCAAAAATCGTTTCATGAGCTGCTCCTGATACTGATTACATCGAGCTTGCTGGTGTTTGGTGTTATCCTTTTTTTATTTAAAGATTTTATGGTTGCCTTAATAATAATAGCCATTGCTGTATTAGGTATTTCGGGCAGTTATCTTGGTTTATACTTAACGCATACTGCTTTAAATGTTGGCAGCTATACAGGCCTTATTATGATCGTGGGAATTATAGGTGAGAATGCGATCTTCACCTTACTGCAGTTTCGCGAAGCATTGAATACACGAAACGTTGATGAGTCAATCATCTTTTCTATTTCAACAAGGCTTCGCCCTAAATTAATGACGGCATTAGGCGCCATCATTGCCTTATTCCCTTTAGCGTTAGGAATAGGAACTGGAGCGCAGTTGCACCAGCCCCTTGCAATTGCAGTTATTGGCGGTTTTATTATAGCACTGCCTTTGCTGCTGATCGTATTACCAACAATGTTAAGGATTATTTATAGAAGGAAGAAACTGAGTGCGGTAACCGTAAGTTGAATAGCTTGTATTAAGGGTGATATGAGGATTTATATAAGCAAATAGCATTAAGGTGCGAGTGGGATTGTTGCAACAACAATCTAAATTATACGTACTGTAACTTGTTGAGATTGAATAAAAGGCGTTTTTTTATAATTGCTTATAATATGCATAAATTTACGCGTTATGTGCCATTTTAAAAGCGACCATCTTGACAATATTTAAACTACTCTTCGGACAACAAGCACTGTGGACAAGTGCAACTTTCTTTTTGAGAGTTTGGGTGGGAGTAATTTTTATACGTTATGGTCTATCATTGTTTCATGATAATAATATGGTAGCCTTTGCTGACACTTTAAAGACAGCAAATATTCCTTTCTCTTATTTAAGCGCTTACTTGTGCAAGACAACGGAGTTCTTCGGTGGACTGTTTTTAATTCTTGGCTTCTTAAAAAGAGTATCATGCTCTTTCTTAATCATTGATATGTTTGTTGCCACATTCATTTTTCACAACGGACTATTGTTTCAAAACGGCTTGACAACATTTCTACTTTTGATTTGCTGTTTGACAATATTACTTTCTGCAGCAGACAAACTAAGCATTGACTGGTTAATCATGAAATACAAAACGAAAACACAATGAAAAGTATGTATCTGATAATTTCATTCCTTACTTTTTTATTCTGCGGTTGCGGACAGACAACTAACAAAAAAAATTTTACGACAACCAACGACACACTTAACATCCCATCAAAAATAATAATGGTATCAGACAGCGAACCAGGTGAGCCAATGATTATTTCTGGTACAATTTACTTATCAGACAGAAAAACACCTGCGAAAGGTGCGATACTTTCTGTTTGGCATACTGACACAAAAGGATACTACATTGAAGGAGGCGGAGGAGCAGGCGAAGAACATCCACGAATACACGGAAGAATGAAAACAGGTTCTGACGGAAAATATGAGTTTCGTACAATTAGACCTGCACCATATCCAAGCAACAATACTCCTGCTCATATTCACGCACATATATCAGCTCCAGATTTTCCCGAGTATGCACTTATATATTATTTTGAAGGTGATAATTTGATTACAGACAAAAATCGTTCAGAATTAAACAGCCATCGTGGAGGAACACCTTCCATAATTGCATTAACACGGAACAGTAACGGAATATTAGTCGGACACCGAGACATAATACTTGAGTATGTAAAACCCTCAAACGAGACAATGAAATTGAAATGGTAAGACAAGAGAAAAAACGGCACATAACAGCAGGTTTGGCAATAGGCTGGCAGACGGAATAACAATCGGCTACAAATCAATATCAGCATTAGTTCCAGCGTGACGTTAATAATTTAGCTTTTAGTTGTTACCTTCATCTTTTGTTTTTCAATCGGCTTTGGTTCCGGTCTTGACATTATAAATTTCCAGCCCATCGCCAAGCCTTCAACGTTAGCTGTAATTGGGACGCCGGTTCAATAATCTAACGCAACGCTAAGTAAAAAAACTTAGCATTGTATGATGACAAAAAACTATGGTCGCCTCACCTTGGATGAGCGTATTGAAATTGAAAAGTTACTATCTCATCAAAAGAGTTATGCCGAGATTGCAAGGG
>JAABUN010002593.1_pt1 | contig 31357 bp, 29 predicted proteins | sample 5559311 | NCBI WGS metagenome assembly JAABUN01 (sample SAMN10711877, study PRJNA513370) | rock metagenome | isolation source: Antarctica rocks | place: Antarctica: Victoria Land, Siegfried Peak sud | reverse complement strand
TGGTCAAGATCGGAGCCCTGGCCGGGTAATCGGAACGGGAAGGAAGATCGTCAACGTCCGATCGGAGGACGATCAAGGCGCCGACCCGCCCGGACCCGCGCCGAAGTACTTCTTCAGGTCGAAGTAGTTAGTGGTCCCGCCCAGGAGGTGAGCACGGTGAGACATTCGTGTACCTCGAGCAGCCCTGCGGCCGCCTCGACGAGGTCGGGCCACAGCGGTGGCGCCAGCGCTCCGACGACCAGCAGCGGGAGCGCGTCCAGTCCCGCCGCCTGCAGGTGCTGCGCCAGCAGCGCGTGCTTTCCGGCGCAGGTCCCAGTTCCGGCTGCTGCCGTACTGGCCGCATCGGGCGGCGCGGGCCACCGGTACGGCAGCGCCTGCACCGAGCGGCTCAGCTCTGCCAGGGCCTCGGGTGTCACGCGTTCAGCTTGAGCGCCAGCGCAGGAAGACTCACCCGGGGACGGAACCTCGTGCACCGCAGCCCCTGATCTTGTGTCGTTCGACCATCCCTTGCGGACAAGATCACGACTGCCCGTCATCGGCTCCGCGAGTGTCCGGTGGTCGTTCCTCATACGGGGACGCGCTGCCAGGAGTTGTTTGCCCCACGCGCCAGCGCGCGGTGGTGGGGAGGTTGGGCAGGGTCGTCAGGTCAGAGGCGTTCTTGTCGCGGCCCGTTGGACGGACGACGGGCAGGGGCAGCACTAGGGCGACGACTTGCACGGCTGCGGCGACCGCGACGAGCAGCGTGATCGAGTGCTGGTACAGCGCTCCTGCCCCGACACCTCCGACCAGTGCGCCGGCTCCCTGCACACACCGCGAACACGCCGTACGCGGTGGCCCGGCGTTGCCGCGGGATGAGGGCGGCGCCGAGGGTTTTGACCGTGGAGTCCTGCAGCCCGACGGCGGCGCCCCACAGCAGCACTCCTGTCGCGACGGTGGTCAGTGAGCTGCTGAAGGCCACGGGAGGGATGGCGGCGACCAGGAACGGCAGGGCCAGCAGGCGGCGGAGGGCAGCGGCGCCGCCCGGTGCCGCTGTGAGCGCGTGCAAAGGCACGTCCAACTGCAGGCGCGTGGATTTGGCAGGACGAACTGCCAGGATGCAGGAACAGTGCGCCAGCGTGCTGGTCAGGGCCGCACGCTGGGGAGCGCAGTGTCCTGTGGGTGGCGCCGGGCGAGCGCGGCGAGGGCTGCGGAGACCGCGCCGACGCCGAGCGCGGCGATGACCGCTGAGCCGGCGATGTCGCCCGGGTAGTGGATGCCGTCGTACACCCGGGCGAACCCGATCAGCAGGGCGCACCCGAGCACGACCAGGCCCCAGCGGCGGGACAGGAACGCGAGCAGGACGAAGGAGATCGCGAACGCGGCGGTGGCGTGGTCGCTCGGGAAGGACTTGCCGGGGTCGTGCGGGGTGAGCACGTGTAGGCCGGGGTGGGTGGTGAAGGGCCGCGGCTCGAAGTAGACCGTGGTGGCGAGCAGGCCGAGTGCGAAGGCCAGGACTAGCCCCGAGCCGGCGGCGAACAGCGGCTGCCAGTCACGCCGGCGCAGGAAGGGAAGGCCCACGAGCGCCAGGACGACGAAGACCACGTAGACCAGGTACTTCGCGACGAAGACCATCAGGTCGTCCAGGAGCCACGAGTGACCTGCAAGGCTGTTGATCATGTGCAGGAGCCGGTAGTTCATCGATGAGGCTTCCTTGTAGGGGCGTATGTGCGGTTTCGCTGTTGGGTCAGCTGTCGAGGACGACGAGAAGGACGGCGAGGTAGTGCGTGGCGTAGCCGGCGAGCGTCAGCGCGTGGAACAGCTCGTGGAAGCCGAACCACCGGGGTGCCGGGTTCGGGCGCCGCAGGCCGTAGACGATCCCGCCGACGACGTACAGCAGCGCCCCGCTGATGACCAGCGCCAGGACGAGGGACCCGACTCGGTGCAGCAGGGTGGGGACGACCGGCAGGGGCAGGCACGGGACCAAGATGTAGAGCGACACGTACAGCCAGCGTGGTGCGTCCGGGCGCAGCACCCGGAACGCGACGCCGGCCAGCGCTGCGAGCCAGACCGCGGCGACCATCGAGATCTCCAGCGCCCCACGCAGCCCGAGCAGCACGAACGGCGTGTACGTGCCGGCGATGATCAGGTAGATGTTGGCGTGGTCGAGGCGTTTGAGCAGCAGGTGCGCGTCGGGCCGCCACCGTCCCAGGTGGTAGGCGGCGGACACCGCGAACAGCAGCCAGGACGGCACGGCGAAGGCCCAGGCGGCGGTTCGGGCGGTACCAGCGTGTGCGAACGTGATCAGCACGATGCCGGTGGCGACCGAGAGCGGGAACGCGCCGGCGTGCAGCCATCCGCGCAGGTACGGCTTGTCCGCACCCGAGATGTGCCGGCGCACCGGCGCTGCGGTCGCGGTCGTCACGGCTGCGACGGCTCCTCTCGTGGGGACTGGCGCCGCCGACGCAGGAGGTGCCGGGCGAGGAACAGCCCCGCAACCCCCACGAGCACCGCGACGGTGAGCAGCGAGTAGCGGCGGACCGTGTCGTAGACGACCTGGATGTTGTTCCCGGCGAGGTAGCCGGTCGCGGACCAGACGGCGACCCACAGCACTGCGCCGAGGGTGTTGAACAGCAGGAAGCGGCGCCACGGCATGCCGGTGGTGCCGGCGATGATGCCGTTGGCCTGGCGCAGCCCGGCGACGAACCGCGCGATCGTGACGACCTTGCCGCCGTGGCGGTCGAAGAACGCTTCGGCGGTATCGAGGCGCTCCTCGGTCAGCAGCACGTACCTGCCGTACTTGAGCACCGCGGGCCGGCCGCCGAAGTGTCCGAGCGCATAGGCCGCGTTGTCCCCGATCACGCAGGCGACGATCGCCACGACGGCGACCACGGCGATGTTGAGCTGACCCGCGCCGGCGTACACGGCGGCGGCGATCAGGATCGTCTCACCGGGCAGCGGCACGCCCGCGTTCTCCGCGAGCAGGAAGCCGGCGACCGCCAGGTAGCCGTAGCTGCTGAGCAGCGGGGCGAGGCTGGCGAACACCCCGGGCAGGGCGGGCGCTGCGTTCACCGGACCGGTCGCCCGGCAGTCAGGGCAGGGTGCAGCAGGCTCACCGGCAGGTCCCCTGCCGCCCGGAACGCCGCAGCTCCAGGACCACCGGGATCAGGCTGACGACGATGACGACGGCGACGATCGGGAGCAGGTAGCGGTCGACGTTGGAGATCGACGAGCCGAGACCGTAGCCGGCCAGCAGGACCCCGACGGTCCACAGCAGGCCCCCGACCGCCTGCCACAGCGTGAAGGTGCGCACCGGGACTCCGCTGATCCCGGCGAGCGGGTTGATGACGGTCCGGACCAGCGGCACGAACCGGGCGATCACCAGCGCCCGGCCGACGCCGTAGCGCTCCAGGAAGCCTTCGGCGCGGTCGGCGGCCTGCTGCAGCCGCGGGCTGCGGCTGCGCCGCAGCAACGGCCGGCCAGCCCGTTCGCCGATCAGGTAGCCGACCTGCGCTCCGGCCAGCGCTCCGACGGCGGCGCACAGCAGCGTGACCGGTAGCGACAGGTGCACCGTGCGGCTGCCGGCCGCGGACAGGACGCCAGCGGTGAACAGTAGGCTGTCACCGGGCAGGAAGAACCCGATCAGCAACCCGGTCTCGCAGAACAGCACCAGCAGGACGGCGAGCGACCCGGCTGCACCCAGCAGCGAGGCCGGGTCGAGCAGGTTGACCGCAAGCGGTGTCATGGCGTCCTTGTCGTCTTCGAACACAGAGCAAGCTCGGCGCGCACCTCGCCCGAGTAGGCGTGCTCCGGTCGTCAGCGCGTCCGGATCTGAAGGCTAGAGATGGCGCGTGAAGATCGGATGAAGGTGCTCAGCCGGCGGCTTGCTGCCGCACGGCAGCGGGACCGCCATGTTCGGGCCGGCGGCGCACCGCTACCCGGGCCAGGTCCGCGATCAGCTGGGCTGCAGGCCGGTCGACGGGCGGCAGGGGAGCGCGCGGCTGCGTGGCGGCGGCGTGCAGGCACGTGGCGAGCTCGTCTTTCGACCGTGCCCAGGGCACCAGCCCGGAGCTGTCGAGCAGCGCGGCGTTGGCCCGGCCGTGTCCGGCGATCGGGGCGTACGTGACGGCCGGCAGGCCCGCGGCGAGCGCCTCGGTCAGCGAGAGCCCACCGGCGTTGTGGACGAGCACGTCGCAGCCGGCCATCAGCGACGCGACGTCGCCCCGCCAGCCGAGCGCGCGGTGGCCGCGGTCGGCGATGCGGCGTTGCAGCCGGGTGTTGTGTCCGCACAGCACGACGGGGACGCCGCCGGCGTCACGCACAGCCCCGGCGGCGGCCTCGACGTCGCCGAGACCGAGCGAGCCGGCGCTCAGCAGGACAGCCAGGTCCTGCGGCGTGAGGCCGAGCTCGGCCCGGATGCGTTGGCGTTCGCGGCTGCCTACCGCCGCACCGAACATCTGCGGTACCAGTGGGCCGGCGGCGCGCATCGGGACGCCGTACCGCTGCTGGCCTGCCGCCGCGGTCGGCTGCGTGACCGTCAGGTGCTCGCCGACGTGCGGGTGCACCCAGGTCCGGTGCGGCGCCGGGTCGGTCAGGTAAGTGACGGTCGCCGCTGCCAGGCGGCCGGTCTCGGCGAGCTGCCCGATCGATCGGGACGCCAACGGGTAGGTCGACACGACCACGTCGGCGTCGGCGTCGGCGTCGGTCAGCGTCGCGGCGAGACGACGACCCGCGACCCGGCACAGCAGGTCTGCCGCGCCGAGAACGACCCGGGAGTCCTCCAGCCGCTGGAACAGCCACTCGAACACGAACGGCGCATGCCCCACGCTGACTCTGTAGCCATCCGCGAGGAGCCGCCGCAGCGGCCACGGCACGAAGTCCAGGTGGTCCAGCACCACCACGTCCACGCCGTCGGCGCGCAGCCGGCCGGCCAGCTCCCGGGCCACCCCGTCATGCCCGGCCCCGACGCTTCCGGACACGATCGTGACCCGGGGCGCGCGAGGCAACGCGGGCGCCTGACCGCGCTCTGTCGGGCCATGCGAAACCGTCCCGCGACGCGGCCGCGCGGAGGACGACGGGGGCGCGCCGGCGTCCACACCGGCAAACCGGTTCCGCGCCGGCCGGCGCGGTGCGAGGACGCCGCGAGCTGTCGGGACAGCCGAGGGTGAGCGCACGTGGTCCTCCGAAGTGGTCAACGATGGGTCGCGGCCCGGGCGTGGCTTCATGCCGCGGCGCCCGGGACGGCCGTCACGCAGGAGCCGGGGATGCCCGGGTCGGCGCGCCGGCACAGCTGCACGATGCCGAGCCCCATCAGCAGCAGCGCGGTGATCTCGAGGGCCACCGCGGCGGGCTGGTCGGCCGGTCTCTCGCCGAACACGTAGAAGCCGAAAGCGATCGCAGCCAGCAGCTCGAGCACCGTCAGGACGGGCAGCGACACGGCCAGCGGGGCCGCCTGGTAGGCGCGCTGGTTCAGCGCGAACCCCCAGACGCTGAGTGCGACCAGCACCCACAGCGCCCAGCCGCACAGCAAGCCGGTCACCCCACGCTCGGCGGACAGCACGGCCACCTTGAGCACGCCGGCGATCAGGCCGAACAACACCCCGCCGGCGGCCCCGAGCAGGAGCCCTGCCCGGACACGTCGGGCGGCCCGGACCGCCGACGCTGCCTGCCAGCTCGCCAGGGCGGCGAGGACGACGCCACCGGCGACCAGCAGTGCCGCGTCGGCCTGCTCCAGTTCTCCAGCCCCGGTGCTGGGGTGGGACACCACGACGAAGACCGCCAAGGCCAGCGCTGTCAACGCGGCCCAGCCCACGCTGCACCAGGTCGGGCGCTGCCGGTCCAGCGCTGCCTGGACCGGCAGCGCGAACACCAGCACGCTGACCATCAGCGGCTGCACCAGGGACACCGCGCCGACCGCGAGGGCCACGGCATGCAGCGCGAAGCCCACAAGTCCGATCAGCAGGCCGAGCAGCCACACCGGCCGACCCGCGAGGTGCACGAGCAGCCGCCCGGATCCCGACACCGCGTCGGGGGCCACCGCCGCCGAGGTGTGCTGCAGCGACGTCGACACCGCGATGCACAGGGCCGCGGCCAGAGCGGCGAGCACCGACAGGGCTGTCACCGGCGCAGCCCGTGCTCGGCGAGCTTCCCGACGTCCAGGCCGCGCCGGCGGCACCAGGCGAGCAGGTCGGGCAGGGCCTGGTGGGCCGAGTGCCAAGCGCCCGGTGCAGAGGTGCAGTCCGAATCGTGCAGCAGCACCGTGCCGCCGGCGACGGCCCCGGAGGTCACCTGGGCCAGCACCGAGGCGGCGTCCGCCCGCGCGGTCCAGTCCCGGCCCCACGCCGTCCACAGCACCGGGGTGAGCCCGACCGACGCCGCCGCCCGCAGGCCCGCGGCCGTCAGCGCGCCGTAGGGCGGCCGGAAAAACATCGGGCGGGTCCCGCTGCGGCGTTCGATCAGCTGCGCCGTCCGGGCCAGTTGCTCGGTGGTGCGGCCGGGGGGATGTCGCAGGTGGTTGCGGTGGTCCCAGCTGTGCACGGCCAGCTCGTGGCCGGCGTCGACCATCCGGCGCGGCAGGTCGGGGAAGCGCTCCACCATCTCGCCGAGCAGGAAGAACGTGGCGTGCACCTCGTGCCGGGCCAACACATCCAGGAACTGCGGTGTGCTGGCTGCGTCGGGGCCGTCGTCGAACGTCAGCGCAACGTGGCCCGCCGTGCCGTGCCCCGCCAGCGCCGGCCACAGCGGGCGCAGCAGCGGCAGCGACGTGACCAGCGGCGCCGCATGCACCGCCCCGGCCGCGGCCAGAGCGCCTGCGACTTTCCCGAGCGCAGGACGGCCAGGATGGTTCACCCGTCGACCTGCGCAGCGCACCGCGTCGCTCCGTTCCGCCTGCCTCGGGGACTCCTACCGCTGCCGACGGTAGGCAGACCAGCGTGAAGAACCGATGAAGCCCGTTTCGGTGCTCAGCGCCGCGGTGGCGGCCCAGCCGGCGGGCCGCAGGTCCGGCGGCTTCATCCCGGCTTCATGGAGGTGGGCCACACTGGGCGCATGCGGGTGCTGGTGGCCGAGGACGAGACCCGCCTCGCCGCGCTGCTTGTCCAGGCGCTGACCGAGGCCGGGTACGTCGCCGTCGTGCACCACGACGGGCCCTCAGCGCTCGCGGCCGCCCGACACGGCGGGTTTGACGTTCTGCTGCTGGACTGGATGCGGCGGCGGCGGTGCCTCCAGCCCTGCACCCCGACGCGTCCCGGTAGCCTCACTGGCTTGCGGGTTTCGGGCCGCCGTGTCCGCGAGGGACAGTGTGGCCAGGCCCTCGTCCGGCCGCTTGTCCAGGAACAGGTCCAGAGCAGCCAGCGCGGCGCGTGGCCCCACCCGTTTCAGGGCGACCGCGCGTGTCGCCGCCGCGGGCCCCGCGTCCGACGTACCGCGGAAGGCCCGTGACCGGTGACGGCACGGATGATCGTTCGTGCGTCGATCCTGGCCCATCTGCAGCACGCCGTAGATGTCACCGGCGGTCGGGCCGGCTCCGGAACGCTGCGTCGGGCGACCAGGTCTGCCACGAGCACCGCCGAGTCCCCGGGCAGGTCCTCGGGCGACTCCTGTGGCAACAACGACGCCTGCGCCAACCCCCTGGGGTCGAGTCGTAGGCTCCTTCCTGGACGAGGGAGTGCGCCGGTAGTGCCCGTCACAGCAGGAAGATCAAGCCCGGCCGGAGCCCCGAGGGCAGGTCCTCGGCTACAAGATCACGCCGGCGACCATCGGGAGCCCACATGACAGGCAGCAAGCCCAGCCACGACCACGGCGACCAGGAGGAGCAGCAGCCCGCCGGCCCGGACCGGACGCCGGTCGAGGACGACCCGCCGGCCCACCCCACCGGAGAACGTCAAGCGCAGGAGAACCGGGAGAACGAATCACCCGGCTGACCACCTCGGCCACGACCAGGATGCCGTGGAGCTGGGACTCGCTCAGCGCTGCTGACCCACGCGGCCCGCGGCGGGTCATGGCCAACATCGGCAACGTCGAGGTCTTCGCGACGACTGCCCCCCTGGGCGCGCCAGCCGCCACCTCGACTTGTGCTCCCGAGCTACCGCACCTGACGGCAGCCGGCCATCCTCAGCGCGGGATCGCTCGAGGTCGCCTGGTTCGACATAGCGACCTGCCGGCGCCCCTCGGTCTCGCGATTCGCCGCAGCATCCACCGCGCCCTGGACGCTCACGTCCGTTCGTCGATCCGCTTGCGGATGGCCCCCAGCCCAACCTCTCCTAGGCCGGTACCGACGATCGCGTAGGTCTGGCCGGTCACCCGGGTCACCGCCCAGAACCGGAACCCGACCACCTCACGCAGGGACTCCAGCACCGTCGCGGACGCCTGCGTGACGGTGCTGTAGGTGGCGTGCTCAGCAAGGTCCAGGCCGCGGTCGCGGGGCTTCTCGGGGTGGTCCGGCACGGCGCGGTCCTACCGGACACTGGCCTGCGGTATGCGCCCAGACTGGGGTGAATGACTTTCTGCGAGCCCACTGTCACCGAACGCTTTGGTGACAGGACACCGAGACTCCGCGTGGCGTGCCGAGGCCTGCCCGCCGACGTCACCGTGGCGAGCCGAGAACTGTCGAGCACATCTTCAGGCCGACGGGAGGCGTTCGGCGCACTGGCCGGGCCTCCGGCGGCACGTGAGCGCTGGTCGATCTGCTGCCACACTGCATCGCCACTTGCCGACGACGCCGACGCCCGACGTGCCGCCGTTGCCGCGGTCGATGGCGCTCAGGTGCCGGGCGGTCACCGGCCGCGCAGCTGCCGCAGCGCCAGGCTGCAGTGCGTGCTGACCTGCGCGGGCGTCAGCCCCGTGGCGCTGGCCACGGCCTGGTAGGTGGCGCGCCCGAACAGCACCAGACCCAGGGACAGCCGTTGCTGCTCGGTGAGCTCACCGGCCGCTTCGGCGTACCCGGCCGGCGCCTGCTCCCACCGGCCCTGGGTCCAGGCCATCAGCTCGGCGACCGCCGCCTGCCTGGACTCGGGTGTGCCGCCCCGGGCACCAGTCCTGTCAGGGGGCCGGCTGTCGAGCTGGCGCAGTTGCGCGGCCGGCACCGACCTCGACAGCGACGTCCGTGGCCGGCGACCGGTCCACCGGGCAGCGGCCCACCAGGCAGCGGTCCACCGGGCAGCGGGTCTTCTGGCAGCGGCCCCGGCGGCCGCCGTGAACTCCGGCCTCATGAGCGCGGGACCGGCACGCGCAGGTCCTGTCGTCGATCGTCGGTACCGCGGACCACCAGCGCCCCTTCCACCACGCCGGCTTCGAGCCGGCGCACCAGCCAGGGCTCCTGCCGGTCTGCTGACGACAGTGCCGCGCCCTGCTGCAGGACGTCAGACGGTACGCACCGACCCGAGCCTGTGTGGAGCAGTACGCGGCAGGCCACCCCAACGGGGCAGGACCCGCTCGTGTCACGTCGTCCGCGATCGTGATGCCGGCGGCCGGTGGTCGGCGAGGACCTGGCCGGCCGGTCCGGGCCGGCCGAGGTGGTAGCCCTGTCCGAGGTGGGTTCCCAGAGCGAGCAGCTGGTCGAGCTCGCCGGCGGTCTCGATGCCTTCGGCGACCAGGGTGGCGCCGAGCTCGGTGGCGAAGGCCAGCAGCGCCCGGGTGACGGCCCGGCGGCTGGGGTCGACGTCGACAGCCCGCACGAAGGCGATGTCGAGCTTGATGATTTCCGGGTTGAGCTGGGTGATGTGTTGCAGGCTGGCGAAGCCGGAGCCGGCGTCGTCCACGGCTAGCCGCAGGCCGCGCTCGCGCAACCCGGCCAGGGCCCGTAGCAGCGCAGCGACTGCAGCTGCGACGGGCTCGGTGCCGCGCCGGCAGAGCTGTCCAGTCCGCACAGCGTGCCGTACAGCGAACCGTCGGGCAGGCGCACCGGCACACCGCAGTACGCGCCGACGCCCAGGGCGGCGGTGACGCCCATGGCGCCCAGGACGGGGTGGGCGGCGACGTCCGGGACCGACGCGGGAATCCGACCGTCGATCATCAGCTGGCAGTAGCCCTCGGGACACCGGCACGGTGGTGCCCGAGGTCAGCGGCGGGCCCTGCTCGGCCGCGTCGAGGTGGATGAACGTCTGCTGCCCCTGCTCCAGCCGGGACAGGAACGTCAGCTCGACACCCAGGGTGCGGCGGGCCGCCGACAGCAGCCGCTGCACTACTGGCGACGCCGCCGGGTCCTCGCCGGCCGCGGGCTGCTCGCCGGCCCGGACGTCGGTCATCCCCAGCGCCGCCACCACCGTCTGGGCCGAGCAGCATCGGCGCAGGGCGTCGACCGCGGCGGCGGCCTGCCCGGCCAGGGCCGTCGCGATCAGCTCGTCGCAGTCGCTGAACGCCTCCTCACCGGGTGGTCGGGTCAGGTACAGCCCGCCCAGCACCTGCCCGTCGAACACCACCGGGACCCCGAGCAGCGCGGCCATCGGTGCGTGCCCGACCGGGAAGCCCACCGACGACCGATGGTCGGCGATCCGCTCCAGCCGCACCGGCTGCCCGGACAGCACGACGGCGACCAGCCCGACCGGGCGGGGCAGGTGCGGCAGCTGCGCGATCTTGCCCGGCGGTCATCCCCTGGTGCGCCAGCGCGCACGCCGCCCCGTCCGGACCGAGCGCCGCGCCGGTCCAGAACAGGCACGCGTACGGCTCTACCGCCACAACCTTGTCCCAGTACCGACCGACGGCAGCCGGGTCACCTAACGCGATCCGCAGACGCGCTGCTGTCCCGGCGCTCATCGCGGTGGCGGGCACGGTCAGGACGCTGCGGCGACCGGCTCGGCTACCGCGGTCGCGGCCGGCCCGGTGGTGCCAGCGGGAGCGCCGGCAGGCGGATCGACTAGATCGGCGCCCGGTGAGTCAGCAGATGCGTCCTGCCTGCCGCGGGTCAGCCGGCGCAGCTCCGAGGCCGGCACCCCGGCCAGCGTCACCAGCTCACCCATCGGCACCGTCTTGGTCGCCACGACCAGAGCCGCCCTGGCCTCCTGCTCGGCCGCTGCCAGCCGCTCCCGGGCCTTCTCGACCTTGGCGTACGCCGACGCCACTGACAGCGCCGCTTTCTGTCGCCCAGCCATCTGCTCGGCGAGTTGTGCCCGCACCGCAGCCCGAACCTCACGTGCAGACGCCACGGCCCCACTCCTATCCAGCGACGATACCGATCTTGGCGCAGACTATCCGCTCACCGCCGGCCCACAAGCACACGACCCTCAGCGACTTCGCTCCGCTCAGCGCGCACCCCAGATCGGCCCTGCGGACCGAAGGTCAGCCTGGGGCCGACCCAAGCCAGGCCCAAGAGCCTCAGCCGCTTGCACTAAGGTATTCCCCTGTCGGGGATACGATCAAGCCCGGGACGATCTTGGCTGCGGGAGGTGGACCGGGTGGCGTACGTGACGGTGATCGGGGCCAACCCGGAGCAGGTCGAGTACCGGCTGGCCGGCGCGCACGGTTGCAACCCGGCTGAGGCGGCGCACACGCAGTTCAGTTACCACGCCGACGGGCGGGAGCGTCCGCTGGTGTGGACCGGCGCCGGGCTGCCCGAGGTTGGCATCACGCCGGGGACGGTGCTGAGCGAGGAGCAGTTCGAGGTGGCGCGGGCCCTGATGGCCGGGTTGGATCCGCGCACCGGGGAGCGGCTGGTCGAGCCGAAGCTGGCGGTGTGCGAGGACGCGAAGGTGCCGCTGGCGCCGCTGGTCCGGGCCGTGCAGACTGTGGCTGCCAGCCGCGGGATCGAGCCGGTCGAGGTGTTCGCGTCGGTGAAGCTGGCGAAGGCGTATCAGCGGGCGGTGCGGTCGGTTGAGGCCGGCGGGGAGGGCGCGCGGCTGCGCGCGGACGAGGCCGGACGGCTCGCCGACGCGGCCGGCCTGGACGTCGAGGCGCTGTGGGGCAGCGGCGCGTACGCGGTCGCGTTCGGCAACCTGACCGAGACGCAGACCGTCACCGGACCGGACGGCGTGACGGTGGAGAAGGTGGTGCCGCGGCGGCGGGTGGTTGGGAACCTGGGCTACGACGTGAGCTTCACGTTGCCGAAGTCGCACTCGCTGCTGCTGGCGTTCGCCGACGACGACACGGCCGCGTCGGTCGAGCGGGTCTACACCGAGCAGGTCGGGGCCACGTTCGACTGGCTGGAGGAGCAGACTGCCTACGGGATGCGCGGCAAGCACGGCGACGGCAACACCGCCGCCACGGTGCAGGGCAGCGGGTTCCTCGGCTGGTCGATGGTGCACCGCGCCGCCCGCCCGGTGGGGGACCGGGTGGTCGGGGACCCGCACTGGCACGTGCACGTGAGCATCGCGAACATGACCCGCGGCACCGACGGGCAGTGGTCGACGGTCGCGGCCGGCGGGCGGGACCTGATGCGGCACGCCCCGGCCGCCGACCACGTGCTCAAGGCGTTGATCCGCCGGCGGCTGGCCGACCGGTTCGGGGTGGAGTTCGCCCGCTCCGAGCGCACCGGGGCGTGGGAGGTCGCCGCGATCCCCGACGCCACGCTGCGCACGTTCTCCAAACGCGGAGCGAGCATCGAGGCGATGCTGCGCGACCTCGGCTTCGACCCGAAACTGGCGACTCGGCGCGCGGAGGACCTGGCTGCCGCGCAGACCCGGCACGACAAGAGCCACGCCACCGCGGAGCCGGACGCGACGCTGCGTTCGATCTGGCAGGACGAGGCCCGTGAGCATGGCGTCGACCCCGACCAGCTGGCCGCAGCCGCGCTCCCGCGGCGCCCTCAGGAGCCGGCGCCGGCGACGCCGAGAGGCACCGGTGCGGCCGGGGCCGGCACGGTGGCAGGGATCGCCCAGGACGCAGACAGCCCCCAGTCGGGGCCGGCGGCGGGCACTGACAGCGCGCCAGACGGCGGCCCGTACGAGCGGGAGCCGACGCCCGGGCCCGGCGAGGACCTGGGCGACGACGTGGGCGGGCGTGAGCGGGAGGCGGCGTTGCTGCGCGATGTCGTGGCCCGACTGCTCGACCCCGAGCAGGGCCTGACGTCGGCGATGCGCCGGTTCACCCGGGTGGACGCGGTCGCCGCGGTCGCCGACGCGTTGCCGGCCGGTGCCGGCGACGTGCAGGAGATCGAATTACTCACCGACCGAGCGCTGCAGGACACCGGGATCGTGCCGCTGCCGTCACCGGTGCCGGCTCAGCGTCAGGCACCCGCCGGGGGGCGCCGGCAGCTCGGCGCCGGGCACATGCGCAACGCGGAGCGGTTCACCACCGCCGACGTCGTGGCCGCCGAGGACGTCATCCTCACCGCCGCAACGGCGTCGGCCGAGGGGCAGGGCGCGGCGCGGGTGAGCCCGCGGACCGCGGCGCTGGCCCGGGCGGCGGTCCAGGCCGGGCTGGGCTTCGAGCTGTCCGCCGAGCAGGGCCGGGCCGTGGAACGGCTGGTCACCAGCGACCGTCAGCTGGACGCGGTGCTGGGTCCGCCGGGGACCGGCAAGACGACCCTCATGCGGGCCGCTCGTGCGGCCTGGGAGGCCGAGGGCTACGTCGTGGCGGGCGCCGCCACCGCGGCTGTGGCCGCGCAGAACCTGACCGCTGAGTCCGGGATCACGTCGCGGACCGTCGCGCAGTGGGTGCACCGCATCTCCCGCGGCGACGGCCTGGCCGGTGTCGACGTGCTGGTGCTCGACGAGGCGAACCTGACCGATGACCGGGACCGCGCCAAGCTTTACACCGCGGCCGCGGAATCGGGCACGAAGCTGGTAGAGGTCGGCGACCCGAAGCAGCTGCGTGGCGTGGGCTGCGGCAGCCTGTTCGGGCGGGTGCACGAGCTGGTCGGCGGCGGGGAGCTGACCGCGAACCGCCGGCAGCGCGAGGAGGACGAGCGGGCCGCGATCGCCGCGTGGCGCGACGGCAAGTACAGCCACGCGCTGGGCAGCTGGTCCGAGCGGGGCCGGCTGGTGGCGACCGAGACCGGTGGGCAGGCGCTGACCGCGATGGTCGCCCGGTGGATGAGCGAGCGGGCCGGCGCACCAGACCCGCACGCGGAGATGCGCGGCGTGGTGATGCTCGCCGCCAGCAACGAGACCGTCGACCGGCTCAACTCGGCCGCCCAAGCGGTACGCGGAGCCGCCGGCGAGCTCGGCGCGCAGCGGACCTACGACGTGCGCGGCGGGCGCAGCGTGACGCTGCGCGAGGGCGACCACGTGCTGATCCGGCTCAATGACCGCGCCCAGCGGATGCACGAAGGCCCAGACGTGCTCAACGGCTACCGCGGGGTCGTGGAGGGAATCGAGGACGGCGGCGCGGTGCGGGTCGCCTGGCAGCAGCAGAGCCAGGACGGGCATGTCGAGCACCGCGCGAGGTTGCGCCCGGCCTACGTCGCCGCCGGTGGGCTGACGCTGGGCTACGCGATGACCGGGCATAAGGCCGAGGGGCTGACGGTGAGCGCGGACTGGGCGCAGCCAGCCGGGACGCACCAGGGCGGCACGGTGCTGGTCTACGGCCCCGGCATGGACGAGCCGGGGCTGCACGTCGCGACCAGCCGGCACCGCGACCGGATGTTCCTGTTCGCCGGCCGGGACCAGCTGGAAGGCGCCGGCGAGACGTACGAGCAGGGCGTGCCGCGCAGCGACGCCCACCGCGACGCGCGGGTCATCGCGGCGCTCGCCGAGCAGGCCAAGGTCCGGTCGACCAACGCCAACGACCGGCCCGTGCACGACGACCTGCAGCGCGGCCCCGTCCGGCCGGCGGCCGCACGCGACGACCCGGCCGGCCGGTGGCGGGCGCTGCAGGCGCAGGACCCGGCGACCGGCGGCCGGAGCACCGAGCGGACCACCTCGCCGGCGGCCGCGGCCGCCACCCCAGGTCAGGACAGGCCGATGAGCCGGTACAGCTTCACCAGCGGCGAGGACCGGTGGCACCTCGGGTGGGACCCGGCCGTCGCGTCCTACTACGCGCAGGTCGAGCCGGTGCGCACCCCGCCGGGAGCCGACGACGCGCAGGTCCTGCGCACCGTCGCCGGCGCACGGGTCGGTGAGGTGCCGACCCTGGCCGCCCTGGACGCCCGGCTCGGCGGGCGCGTCCAGGTACCGGCCGGCCTGCGGGAGCAACTGGCCGACGAACAGCTAGCCGAGCCCGGCCCGGCCCGACCCGCGGTCGCCGCGCAGCGCGCCACCTCCCGGCCGGGCGCCGCCGAGCGCCTGGTCGGGCTCGAGGAGCGCGAGCTGAACCAGCGGGCCGCCGCGTGGGCGGCGCTCAGCGGGCGGGCGACGACCAGCAGCAACCCGGCCGGTGCGGGCCGGGACAAGCCAGCCGCGAAGCCGGCCGCAGACCGGACCGCCGAGCAGGAGGCCCGCCGGCAGGAGGCCGCCCGGCGCGAGGACGACGCGCGCCGCCAGGACCGCGGCCGCGGACCCCGGCTGTAGCCCAGCCCGGCGTCCGGACCTCAAGGGGCGATCGCCCCGCGTCGAGGAGCAGGGGTGACCACCTGACCCAGCTGCCGGCGGACGGTCGAGGCCCACGCGATCCTGTGCGAGCACTGCCTGCGCGAGTGGGAGGCACACGAGGCTCAGGCGTGTGCGCCGGCCTGCCCCTGACCCCCGTCGACACCAGCACGCCGGTCCCAGGGTCGACGCACGGCGCCGGGACCGCAGCCCGGCCCCAGCTGTAACGGCAACGAGTACAGCGCGGCCCAGCCGGCGCCGACACTGCGACGGTGGCCGGCCGGGTACGAGCAGGGATGCGGTTGCGCGGCCTACTACCTGGCGCGGTGGCCCAGCGTGGCGCCGGAGGACGCCATGCACGAGCACCGCGGCGACTGTCCGGTGCGGCTGGCGCGCATGGAGCGGTACCGCCAACAGGCAGCGGCCGCAGCGGCGCGGTCGCAGCGCTGGGTCTAGGTGGCGCGGCGACCGCGGGCCGATTGCAGTTAGAGCAGCTCCCCGGTCGCTGTGTCGACCAGTGCGGCCGCGTCCGCGGCCGCGCCCGCGGACGCGCGCTCGGCGGCGTCGACGAGCGCGGTAGCGAGCAGGTCTGGGCTGGTGGTCTTGCCGGGCCGGGTCCGGTCGTGCCGATCGGTGCAAGACTTCTGTTGGAAGTTCTCGCGCAGCCGGACCACGCAGGGGTGCAGCCACCGGTCGTGCCAGTAGATCAGCGCGTCGTTGGGTTTCTTGGCCCGGCCGGCCTTCGCGGCCATCCGCCACGCTGTGCGCAGGGCGGCCAGCTCCTCGACGACGCCGCGGTGCGCCGGCCAGCACGGCAGAACGGTGCGGGACGGCTGGAAGTCGTAGGTGCACACAAGCCAGTCGACCCACCCGGCGAGGTCCTGCCAGTCCTGCGCGGCGGCGTAGTCCACCCAGGCCTTCGGCTCCGGTTCCGGCTCGTCGTCGGCCTCGGCCGGCTCCAGTTCCGCGACACGAGTCGCCAGGCCCTCCAGCGTGGCCTTGAGTTCCGCGGTCTCATGCCCGACGCCCCAGGCCACCGTGCGGACCAGCGACTCGACCTCCGCGACGTGCGCCGCGAGCCGCTCCAGCTCGCCGACCGGGTCCTGGCCGGAGTCGGGAGCGACGCCGGGGGCCTGCTCGAGGGCGAGCTGGGCGGCGTCTGGCTGGACGACGTCGGGCTGCTCGTCGGGGTCGACGCTCACTGCCGGGTGCTGCCGGCGCCGGTGATGCGTCGGCTCTCGACTTCGCCGCGCTGGGCGTTGAGGGCCTTGCCGCCGTCACGCTCGTACCAGGGGGTCATCCGCAGCAGCACAGCACGGCGGTTGCGGTAGATCAGCAGGCCGTGACCGTCGGGGATTTGGCGGGCCTCGTCGGCGCGCAGGACCTTGCGGTCGGTCAGCTGCTCGGAGGCGTTGGTGACGCGGCCGGTGGCCGGGTCGTAGGAGGTGGTGGAGCGGGTCAGCTCGACCTCCCCGACCAGCGTCGCGTAGCGGGCCAGGGCGTCGGTGTCGGTGAGCCCGCCCAGCAAGACCTCGGCGGGCATGTTGTCCAGCAGCGTATGCGCGCCGTCGGCGCCCCACCGGCGCCGAGCCTGCGCGAGGGACTGCAGCGCCAAGACCAGCTGCATGCCGAAGCCGCGGGCATCGGTGCCCAGGTCGGGGAGCTTGGGCAGCGGCGCGACGTTGGCGATCTCGTCGCCGACCAGGCGCAGCGGCGGGTCGATCCGACCGCCGGGCAGTCGGGCGGCCGCCGTCTTGGCGGCGTCGACGACCTCCTGCAGCAGCATCGCGCACAGCGGCGCGACGTTCGTCGACGCGTTGGCGTCGGCGACCAGCACGAGGGTGTCGGTGGAGCGCACAAACGTGGTGGGGTCGAAGCTCGGCACGCCCTCGCGGGGGGTGACCCAGCGCAGCACCCGGCGCAACGCCATCGGCTCGACGGCCTGTTGCAGCGTCTGCCGGGACGACGCCACGGTCTCGTCGGCGCCGGTGGCCACCGAGCGGAGCAGGCCCGCCCACAGCGGCTCGGCCTCAGGCAGCGCGGAGCAGCGGATGATGTCCTGCGCCTGCTCGGCGCCGTTGTCCAGGTGCACGGCCCAGTCGATGACGTCGGCGATCGGGCGGTTGTCGAGGTCGGCGGCGTGCAGCAGCCGGGTCAGCGCGGAGGCGGCGTTGGCCCGGAAGAACCCGGCGTTGGTGCTGCTCTTGTCGTCGGCGGCAAGGCCGGCGGCGAACGCCAGGCCGCGGGAGATGGCGGTCTCGCCGTCACGGCAGCCCGCGACCGGGTTCCACACCATCGGCTCGGGCCAGCCGAGCCGGTCCAGCGGGTCGAAGACCCACACGCGGCCCATTCTGGCGCGGCGGGTGGCGATGACGTCGAGAATGTCGGCGCGGGTGCAGGTGACGACCAGGCCGCCGGGGGCGTCCAGGGCGGCCGGGATCATCATGTCGCGGGACTTGCCGGCGCCGGTGGTGGCGACCACCACGGCGTGGTCCTCCAGCGGTAACACGACCGGCTCGCCGGTCGTGGTCGTGCCCAGCGGCAGCCCGATCTCGGTGATCGGGGCTCGCTTGCGTTGCGCGTCGGTCAGGCCGGGGCGGGTCTGCGCGGCGCTGGCCCGGGCGTGCTCGACGCCCAGGCCCTCGCGGACGGCGGCGTTGTCGGCGAAGCCCTTGCCGCGGCGGCGGCGGGCCCGCAGTGACCCCCAGGCGAAGGCCCAGGCGACGAACCCGGCGAACAGCAGCAGCATCAGGCCGGCGAACACGGCGAGGGTCGTCGTGGTGCTGGCTGGCTGGGCGCCGGCCAGGCCGGACAGCGGGTGGCCGCGCAGCAGGGCGCGCAAGGTGCGGGCCGGCTCGGTCAGGCTCAGGCCGTCCGCGGTCACGGCCACCGCGGCGTGCCAGGTCAGCAGCGCGCCGACCGCCAGTAGGCACATGGTGATGTTCGCGCGGGTCTTCCAGGACAGCAGCGGCGCGTACTGGTCCTCGCGGCCCAGCTGCCCGGGCGCGGTCACAGCCCCCGCCCGCGGCCGGTGGAGACCATCGCCTCGTCGGTGTTGGTCAGCCCGCGCTCCAGCCGGGAGCGGACGTGCTCGACGTGGATCTCGCGCCGGTTGCCGATCTTGAGCAGGTGGTGGCCGTCAGCGAGGTTGGCCAACGTGCCGCGCGAGCCGGGGTCCAGGCCGTACATGCCGATGACGGCCTCGATGTCGTCCTCGCGGTCCTGCCGGTACAGGTGCACCGTCTGGGCCTCCTTGAGCATCGCCACCGCCGGGTCGCCCTCGGGAATGTCGGCGGTGTGGTGCAGCGCGGCGATGTTGGACAGGCCCAGACCGCGGGCGAGCTTGCTGTTGCGTTGGAACACCCGCCCGCCCGGGCCGCCCACCAGGTCCCAGCCCTCCTCGGCGATGAAGTTGGTGCGCAGCCCGCGGTGGTGGCGCAGGGTGCCCAGCAGCCACACGTTCGCCACCGCCATGACCATGCTCACCGCGGGGGAGTCGTCGGGCAGCTGGGAGACGTCGAAGACGGTCAGCCGCTCGGCCAGGCGCACGTCGCGTGAGGTGGGCCCGTCGAACAGCCCGGACAGCTCGTCCGACAGCAGCGCGGACAGCAGGTGGTGGACGCCGAGGCCGGCCTGGTGGATGCGCTCGCGTGCCTCGGCCGAGTAGCCGTCGAACTCCGGGTGCATCCGGCCCAGCTGCGCCAGTAGGTGCTCCAGCAGCGGGACCACCCCGTCGGCCTCGGCTTGGCGCAGCGTCGCGGCGTGGGCCGCGCGCAGCGCGGCCTTCTCCCACTTGTCCAGGCCCTGGCCGTCGTTGGCCAGCTCGGCTAGGGCGATCAGCAGCCGGGCCTGCCCAGCCACCCCTGAACCGGCCAGGACCACCGGGTCCAGGATGTTCAGGGTGGTGCCGCCCGGGCCCAGGATCATCCGCAGCGGTTCGGCGCCGAGCTGGCGGCTGGTCTCGCAGTACTCGCCCTCGCCGCCCCGGTCCTTCTTGTCCATCACCACGGCGCGGCGATTGCGCAGGATCAGCGGTCGCAGCACGTACACCGTCTTGAGCAGGCTGGACTTGCCCGACCCGATCACCCCGAGCACCACCACGGCGGGGCTGGTGATCGTGCCGCGCTCGTAGGCGGTGAACGGGTCGTGTGCGACCGGCGTGTTCGAAAGCCGGTCTCGGCCGACGAAGATGCCGAAGGCGTCGGTGGGGGCGGCCACCAGCGCCGTGTTCAGAACCTCCGCCTGGCGGGTGGAGGTCAGCGCCGGCGCGGCCATCGGGGCATACCAGCCGCGCCGTGCCTTGCGCCCGGAGCGGCGCACGATGAACCCCTGCGGGCTGGGCAGGTCCAGCACGCCGGGGTCGGCCACCGCCACGCTGCCTGCGCCGCGGCGCAGCCGCCGGCGGCGCTGCTCGGGCACTTCTGCCTCGGTCGGCTTGGGCGCCGGCGGGGCGGCGAACGGCGGTGGCTCCACCGGCAGCGCGGAACGGCGCTGGCGGCGCGGCGGCGACGCATCGGCCACCTTGTCGAGGTTGACCTGCACGATGGTGAGCGGTCCGGGCTCGACCACCCGGAACGGCAGCTCGGGCCGGCGCGGGCCGTCGTCGACTGCGCCGGCGGGGCCGGCGTTCTCCAGGTCGGCCTTTGCGCCGTGCCGGGACGGGCGGTTCCGGAACAGCGCCATCAGATCGCCTCCTTGCTGCCGGCGCCGGCCAACAGGCCGCGCACCGTGGACCCGGTGGACTGGTCGACCGGTCGCATGCCGCGCGCGATCGGCCAGGTGCAGGCCGCCGCGGCGGCCTGCTGGGTGTCCAGCCACTCCAGCGAGGAGACGCCAGCGTTACCGGCCGCCTCGGTGATCTTGTCGGTGGCGTCGATCAGCGCTTCGCGGGAGCGGGCGGAGATGGTCAGGTGCCCGGCCCAGCCGGCGCCGTGGTGCCCGGAGCCCGGGCGCAGGTCGTCCAGGCGGGCGCGGGCCGCGGCCAGGCCAGCGGTCAGCTCCTCGCTGGTCAGCACGCCCTTCTCCTTCTGCGCCTCCAGGTCCGCCAGGTCGGTCGTGACGTCCATGCGGGCGGCCCGGCGGGCGTCCGCGGCCGGCACGACCTCGGTCTGCAGCGACAGGGTCCGCACGATCGGGTGCGGCATCCGGGACAGCAGCGGGGCCACCCACAGCGAGGTGCGCGGGCCGGTCTCGAAGCTCTCGATCGGCAGCAGCGCGGTGCGGTGCCACCACTGCTCGTTCTCGCCGTCCGGCCCGACGCCGCTGGTGATCGTCGCGGACAGCTCGTCGTGGGACGGCAGCCAGGGGGCGTTCACGTCCACGTCGGCGGCCTGGTCGATGGGCCAGGACGGCTGCTGCATGTGGCGCAGCACCGCGGCCAGCTGCGCCGCGGAGACGGGCGCGACTTCGCCGAGCTTGGCGGTGACCAGGTGGGAGCGCACCGACTCGATCTCGGAGCGCATCAGCGCCCGCCAGCCGGCCTGGGCCGGCCCGCGCCGGGCGGCCGCAGCCAGGAACGTCGGGGTGAGCGGCCAGCGGACCACCACGTAGTGGCGCTGCATCAGCCCCGACCGCGAGACCAGGCGGACCACCTCGTCGTACGAGGCGATCAGCTCGGGGACGGCGTGCTCGTCGTCGAGCTGCTCCCACACCCACGCCTCGTGGTACGCGGAGTCGACCGGCACGACGCGGGTGACGAACTGGACGCGGTTAGGCAGCGCCGACGGGGAGCCGTACCGGGCGAGCAGGTCCCCGACGGCGGTCATCGCGGCGTCGAGGAACCGGTCGGACTGGATGCCGCGGATCTGGCCCTCGACCGCGAACGCGACGCTGAGATAGGCGTCCTCGCCGGTCGGGGTGTGCCAGAGTACGCCGGGCTCGCCGCGGCCGCGCTGCAGCCAGTGCATCCCCTCCGCGCCGTCTGGCCAGTCGCGGTAGGCGTTCCAGGCCACCGCGGCGGCCTTGCGCTCCTTGCGGGAGCCCGCGGTCTCTTCCAGCCCGTCCGGCCGGGTGGCGACCGGGGCGAAGCGGTCGGTGCCGGTGCGCCGGCGCTCCTTCCACCCCTGCGAGCGCTGCCAGCGGGCCAAGGGGGAGCCGCGGTGGGTGCGGATCGTGGCCAGGTACACCACGGCCGAGGCCAGCACGGTCAGGACGAGACCGACACCCTGCAGGGTGATCGTGAGCAGGGCGCCGGCGATCGCGACGACGATCAGCCCGCCGGTACGGGCGTTGCCGTGCGAGCCGCCGAAGAAGCTGCGGCGCCCGCCTTCACCGCCGAGGACGCGTGTCTGCACCGGTACCTCCGTTGGTGTGGGTCTCGCCGTGCTCCATGTGCTCCGCGGCCATGTCGCCGGCGGCCTGCGCGAGCTCCGCGGTCGCGCCGACCGCGGCGCCGGCAGCCTTGAGGCCCTGGCCCGCGGCCTGCAGCGCGGCGCCGAGCGGGGCGTCGATGCTGGTCGCCTCCGCGGCCGTGCCGGCCTGGCGGAGCTTGTCGCCGGCCTGCTCGGCGCGATCGGACCCGGAGGTCATCGCGGCCGTCCCGTCGGCGCTGCCCGTGCCCGCGGTCGCCAGCCCCGAGGAGGACGTGTCGGCTCCGGGCCGCGCGGACCCAGCTGTCGAGTCGGCCGCGTCGTCCGAGCCGGCGGCGTCCGCGTCCGCCGAGGCCTCGCCGCCGCCACCGACGGCCGGCTCCATCGAGGACGACGAGGCGCCGCCGCCGCGGCTGGCCGCGATCATCCCTAGTAGCCCGCCTGTGGAGCCGCCACCGTCGCCCCCGGCGTCGGACTGACCGCCTGCACCGCCGACGCTGACCGAGTCGCCGTCGTCGGAGTAGGAGTCGTTGTCGCGGGCCAGCTGCGCGGTCTGGGAGTCGCCGTCCGAGGCCGCGTACCCGCCGCCGGCGCTGCGCTGGCTCGGCACGTCGATGCTCGGCCCGGCCGCGCCGGCGGTCGAAGGGCCGACCGGGGCGAAGGCGAGCAGCCCCAGGGGGGACAGCGTGGCCATCAGCAGCGCGATCGTCGCCGCTGCCAGGTTGGCCAGGATCGTCATGCCCGGCTGGTCGAAGTTCGTCGCCAGGCCACCGATCATGCGGAACGCCACGCCGAGGAGCAGGAACAGCAGGACGTGGGAGAAGCACACGCCGATCCAGACCATGACGACCTTGAGGCCCTTGCTGCGCTGGCGCGGGTGCGTGAGCCACACCAGCGACAGCGGGATGATCGCGCCGGTCAGGTACAGCGTGACCAACATGATCAGCAGCACCAGGAAGGCCAGGAGCAGCGCGACGATCAAGCAGCCGAAGAAGATGATGCTCACGATCGCGCCACCTACGATCTTGTCCGACTCGCCGGCCGCGATCGCATCCTGCAACGCCTTCGTCGTGCCATCGACGCTGCCGCTCACGCCCCACGCGATCAGCGAGTCGGTGATTGCGCCGGTCAGGCTCAGCAACATCGAGCCGACCAGCGGGCCGAACATCACCCCGCCCAGGAACAGCGGCGTGTACACGCCCATCGTCTCGGCCACCTCGTCGCCGGACACCCGGCGCCGCGCCATCTGCACGAAGTTCCAGCCGAGGAACGCCACCCACACAAAGATCGACAGGGCGAACGAGACGCGGTAGGCCGACAGGAACCACTCAGTGCTCAAGTCCGGGTGGGTCAGCTTCTCCAGCTGCGGCAGCACCGTGTCCGACAGGCCCGCCGCGGCCTCCTGCATCTTCTGAGCGATGTAGCCCAGCGGGTCCTGCGCGAAGTCGATGGCGTCAGCCACTCCCCCAGCAAGCTTGCAGGCAGGCGTGTCTTTGAGCCAGGGCGCGTCACAGGGGTTCAAACTTGGCACCTCAACACCCACCCGAGTACGGGGTGCCGATGCGCTGCAGGTCCTCGATCGAGCGCTCCGAGGTCATGTCGGCGTAGTGCCAGGTGCCGTTGACGGCCTGGAGGTGGACGGCTCCACCGATGATCGCCTGCTCCAGCGGCGCGCCGTTCAACGTTCCGTTCGCACCCGCGACGTAGGAGACGATCGCGTTGCGTCCGTCGAAGGCTTCGACGTAGTACCTACCGGCGGAGAAGTCGACTGCTCCAGTTGATGTCCCAAGCTCCTTCGAGCTGGACAGCGAGCGGCGCGCCGCAGGAGTCGCGTCGTCCGCGAACACCTCGCCGGCGGTCTCCTCCTGGTACGGCGGGGGCGGGGCAGCAAGGGCCCAGCGGACCAGCGTCGCGGTGAAGGATGCAGCGCCGACCGGGGTTAGAGGCGCATCCCGCTGGGCGGACAGGACCGCCCGGTCAAGCTGCGTCGCCCCACCAAGGCAGCCGTCGGCGATGGTCACTGCCGGCGCAGGAGAGCTTGATGGCGACGCGGTTGGCGAGGCCGAGGAAGAGGCCGCCGGAGCGGTCGGTTCCGGAGGCAGGACGACCACCTGGCGGCCGCGAGCTGCGAACACGGCAATCGCGGCAGCGACGATGGCGATGACGGTCAGCAGGCCGATCAGGACCCACGCCCAGCGTGGGAGGCCCCGACGTGGCCCTGAGTCCGGGGGCCCGGACCGCAGCGACGTACTCACGAGCACTCTCCCAGTGGGTTCAGGTCGGTCAGTTCGTCAGGTGATTTTGACGAGTCGGGCGGCGCCGCCGCGTGGAATCACCAGCCCACCGCAGCGACGGTCTCGGTCATCCGGTGACTACTGGCCGAAGATCGTGATAAAGACACTGACCACGACGGCCAGGGAGATCAGTCCGCCGAGCGCGATGCCGGCGTTCATGGCCTCCTTCTTGCTCTCCCGCAGGTTGCCGGGGTGCCCGCCGCGGTTCTGCGCGATGCCGAGGATGCCGTGGCCGAGGTAGCCGACGGCGATGAGGATGCCCAGACCCCACAGGCCGGCAGCGAGCTTCTGCCAGATCGCCGTGTACTCCGCCCCGAAGATTGTGAAGTCGGGGACGACGTTGTTAAGCGGGTTCTCCACGGTCGTTCTCCTCCTCAGCCCTGGCGGCCGGTGGTGGTGGTGGCCTGGCGCTGCTGCACCAGGTCCGTGTCCGTGCGTGCGGTCCGCAGGGCCTCGACGACTGCCGCGGCGGCGGCCGTCCAGGCGCGGGTGGACTTCTCGCTGAGTGAGGCGAGGGTGATCGATCCGCCGAGGCGGATGGCCGGGTCGAAGGGGACCTCGACCACCGCGGCGACTCCCAGCTCCTCGAGGCGGGCGCGCAGCCCCGCGGCGATGTGGGAGTCCTCTGGGCCGCCGTCGTGGCCGAGGACGACCACGACGCGGGAGACCAGGCCGTCGGGCGCGGCGACCTGCCCGCCGGCGACGCGCATGACCGCCAGCGCCTCCTCCAAGCCGGCCAGGGCGTCGATGGAGACCAGGCACGGCAGGACTGCGGCATCGGCGGTGCGCAGCGCCGCCTGGTAGGCCTCGTGGCCGGGGTTGTTGCCGGTGTCGGTGATCGTGACGCGGTAGTAGGTGTCCAGCACCTGCCTCGCTGCGAGGACGTCGGCGGCGGTGAGGACTGCGCGTCCGCCGACCGAGCCGATGACGTCGGCGTGCGAGGTCTGCGGGGCGGTGTAGCCGCCCAGGGTGCCGGCGGAGCGGACGTCGCCGACGCCGGCCAGCAGCTCGGCCAGGCCGCGGTCGGGGTCGCCCTCGGCGCGCTGGTTGAGGGTGCCGACGGACTCTGCGGCCTCCCATACCGCGACGTACCCGCCGCGCACGTGGCCGAGGATGCCGGCCAGGATCAGCGCGGTCGGCGTCTTGCCGGACCCGCCCTTGGGGTTGGTCACGATGACGTTGACCGCCCGGGTCCAGGTGGCCCGTCGGATGGTGGTCAAGGCCTCGCGATGCGCGAGCTCGGCCGGTTCCGGCGCGAGCTTGACCAGGCCGGCGGTGCCGCGGCTGAGCCGGCCGCGCCAGCCCCACTGCGCGGGCCGGGTGCCGGTAGCCGGGGCCACGCTCACCGGAGTCTGCGGCGCCGGTCGCGGCTGCGTCGGGTCCGCGGGCGCTGCAGCCGGGGCCTCGTGCAGACTCGCCGACGAGAGCCCGGAGGCGTCGCCGGCGGCGTCGCGCAGGTCGAGCACGGCCGAGCCGGCATCCTGCTCGTTGACGCTGGCCTGCTCCTGGTACCGGCGCGCCCGCTGCGCGCCGGTGAAGACGTTGGGTGCGGTGCGGTCGGTCGTGGTCATGCGCTACTCCAAGCGCTAGGTGAGTCAGAGAACGACGACCGTCGCTCTGACTGAGATGCGGCAGCCTAGACGCCGGGACAGACAGAACGTCAAGGCGAGTCACTCCGCGTGTCACCTCGGCTGCCTGGCCGCCGCTCCACGCGGTCGCCCGACCCGCCCGGCGCGCGTACAACCCCGCACCTCGGGGACCTCTACGGTTGCCTTCGCTCGCCTGCCGCGACAGAGCCAAGCCGGGGTCTGGGGGTGCCGAGGCCAGATGAGTCGAACAGAAGGCCAGCTAGACCCCGTACTGAGGGTGAAACGGAGACCGCATGACCGCCGCACTGATCGGCTCGCTCGGGCAGGCGCTACCACCCGTCAGGCAGCAGCAGCAGCTGTGGGACGGCTTCTTTGCCGAGCACTACCAGCACAACAAGGTCGCCGAGAGGCTCTTCCGCAACGTTGGGGTGCAGACCCGTCACGGCGTGGTCGACCCCTGCGTCGAGGACGTCTCGGACTGGCCGACCGGAAAGCGCATGGACCGCTTCGTCGTCGAGGCGCTGCCCCTCGCCAAGGAGGCCCTCGGCAACGCCCTGGACGCTGCCCGCGTGCGGCCAGAGGAACTCGGGATGCTGGTGGTCGCCTCCTGCACCGGCTACGCGACGCCAGGTCTCAACGTGCTGCTCGCCCGCGACATGGCCATGCGGCCCGACCTGCGCAGTCTGATGATCGGCCACATGGGCTGCTACGCGGCCATCCCAGCGCTCGGCGCCGCTGCGGACTACGTAGCCGTCCACGAACGCCCTGCACTGTTGCTGTGCCTGGAGCTGACGAGCCTGCACCTGCAGCCCGCGCAGGAAGTCCCACACCCCGTGACGGCCGACGCCGTTCAGCAGATGGTTGTGCACGCCTTGTTCGGCGACGCGGCGGCCGCTGCTGTCATCACCCCTGAGCACGCCGGCAGTGCAGGCGCCGGCCTGGAGATTCTCGAGGTGGTGGCGCTGACGGACACCACGACGTCGGACATGATGACCTGGGACGTGACCGATGTCGGGTTCAGGATGGGCCTGTCACCGGAGGTCCCGGACGTGCTGGGGCGACACGTCCGGCCAGCGACCCAGGAGCTGCTTGCTCGTCATGGTCTGGGCCTCAGTGACGTCGATGGCTGGGTAGTGCACCCCGGCGGCCCTCGAATCCTGGAGACCGTCGGCGACGCGCTCGAGCTCAGCATCGACGACGTCTCACCGTCGCGGACGGTGCTCAGCGAGTACGGGAACTGCTCTTCTGCGACTGTCCTGATGATCCTGGACCGCGTCCGCAAGCAGGTCCCGGCCGGTGGCCACGCCGTGATGCTGGCCTTCGGGCCGGGGCTCACGCTCTACGCCACTCTCCTTCGCGTGAAGTGAAGCGCGAGGTGTGGACCGGCCTGCAGCGGGCGCCTGTGGCGCCGCGCCCGCCCACTGCCAGGAGGGCCTAGTGGTGTCCGACGACGATGAACCCGCCCCGACTCTCGCAGGCAAGCTCGACCGGCTCTTCCAGGTCGTCCGCCCCCCGGGCCAGGACCGGGAGTACAGCTACAAAGAGGTCGCAGCCGCGATCACCGAGCGCGGCGGGCCGGCGACGACCGCGAACTACCTGTACCTGCTGCGCTCAGGTCGGCGCGACAACCCCGGGAAGAAGCTCCTGGAAGCTCTGGCGGCATTCTTCGGTACCAATGTCAACTACTTCTACGACAACACCGCCTCCAGCAACGACCTCGACGAGGAGATGCGGCTGCTGGCCGCTCTGCGCGACGGCTCGATCCGCCAGCTGGCCCTGCGCTCGCTGGACCTGTCGCCCCGCAACCTCAGCCACATCATGGGCATCGTGGACCAGGTCCGCGCGCTAGAGGGGCTCCCCCGCGGGGCACAGCCTCCTGCTGAGGCGTGGACGGGCGACGACGCGCAGGACGAGGAGGGGGAGGACGACAGTGCTGGGCAGTAGGCGCCGCGACCTGCAGCGTTCTTGCGTGGCCCGGATCGCGGAACTCGACCTGCCGACCCCTCTGCAGCTACCCGTGCTCAAGCAGCGCTTGGAGGAGCAGCGCGGCAGGGAGATCTGGGTGCTGCCCGACAAGGGCGACCTGCCGCCGGAGATCACGGGCCTGTGGTTGGGCGCCAGCACCCGCGACTACGTGTACTTCCGGGAGGGCCTCCTCGGGTGTCGGCTTGAGAACACGCTGCTGCACGAGTTCGCGCACATGATCTGCAAACACCGGTCGGCCAGCGTCGCGGAACAGGACTGGCTGCGCACACGGGCACCGAACCTGACTGCGGTCGGCAACATCGAGCACATGTGTATGCGGCGGGACTATGCCTCCAGCGACGAGCAGGAAGCCGAGTTGATGGCCTCGCTGATCCTGGCTCGCGCCGAGGGCCGATGGCAGCGGCTGGGCCACCGCAGCCAGCAGGACGAGCAGGCTGCCGCCCGGGTCGAGTCCATCTTCCGCACGTGACCAAGCACAGCCGGGGACAGGTGACGGCCGGCACGATCACCAAGGTCGTCCTGCCTGTGATCTACGGCGGCACGAGCCTGCGACTCCTGGCCGTGCTGCGGGACGCCGACGACCCGGCCGTGCGCGACCTGGCGATCGCGCTGGCTGCCACCGCCGCGGCCGGGAGCACCCTGCCGCCGAGCGTCCTGACGACCTTCCAGGGGGCCCTGGGCGACGCGAACTACGCGCGCTTCCTGTCCCAAGTCGGCACCGTCGTGGCGGCCGGGGCGGGCAACCGAGTGCTGGTGCGCTCCGCGTTCCCGCCGGCGGAGGCCGGGCCGCGAGTGGAGCACCGGCGCCAGCGGATGCTCGGGACGCTGTTGCTCATGGCGGTCCTGTTCGCCCGAGACCGGGCCGTGGCCGGCGAGCTGCAGCTGCCCACCGAGCGCATCTACCAGCCGATGCCCGCGCTGTACTGGGTCGCCTTCTCCGACTTCATCATGCAGGCCGCCGGCGACACGGCTCGGTTGGCCTTCCGGACCTCGCACCTGACCCGCGACGAGATGCTGCGCACCGGGTTGCGCTGCGTCGGCGCCGGCACGCTGGTCATGAGCGGCTTCTACGGTCAGCACACCGCCGGCATCGTGGGACGTCTCGTCTCACCGCGGCTACCCGAGCCACTACGCGGTGTTCCTGCCCAAGCCGTGATCGGAGGGGCGGCGGCCGTGATCGCGGTCGGCGCCAGCCTGCCCGGGTTCGCCTGGCGAGCCCGCAAGTGGGCCCGCAGCGTCAGTGACGTGCGCATGGCCGCCGGCTTGGAGTCGCTGTGGCGATCGTTCCGCACCGACCGACCCGAGGTCACGTTGATCGTGGGCCTTCGGCACCCGGAGGTGCGGCTGTACCGGCGCGTGATGGAGGTCCTCGACGGTCTGGACCGCCTCGGTACCCACCGCGATCCGGCGGGCCGCATCCGTGCACAGGCCGAGGAGTTCGGAAGCCAGCATGGGCTCGGCAGCGACGACGTGACAGCGCTCGCCCGTGCCGCGCTCGTGCGCTACGGCGCCGGCCACGCTGAGGCGACCGTGGAGGAGGAGCTCCCGGGGTCTCGGGCCAACGGGGACACGCTGCTGACCGGTGGGGAGGTGGACCGGGACTGGCGCAAGGAGGCCCGCCGGCTGCTCAGGACCGCGGCCTACCTCCGGACGGCCACGCTTGCCGACCAGGTCGTCCAGCGAGCCATGCAGCAAGGCAACGTCAACGAGAGGACGACTGGCATGTCCGTGGACGAGCTGGGACCGGCTGCCGGATCGAACGCGGCCGCCTGCACCTGCCTGACGCCAGGGTCTGACGAGGTGGGCTACCTCGAGTACGCCGTAGGTCGAGCCGAGGCCGAGGCTTTTGTCCTTGAAGAACGCGGACGCTGCCCGCAGCACGGCGCCGACGCCGCTGCGTCCTGACCCCGGCTTTCCTGCAGCGCCGCGTACACCTAGCACTCGGGCATGCCGGCCCAGCAGCAAGCCCGCCAGCGCCTGCGGGTTGGGATTGAGTCCGCGCTCACACCACCTGGTGTGCGGGCCGGGAGGCCTCCGGCCGTCGGCCTGTCGTGACGCCCGCAGCGTCAGAGGCTCTACAGTGCCAGTCTCAGTCAGAGAAACAGGCGCCCTGCTCTGACTGGATCGGACCTGCGATCTTGGGAGAGCAGCATGAGGTGCGGCATGCACGTACTCGTCGGTGCGTCGCTCATCGGCGTCGCAACGCTTGCTGGCTGCGGCCAGCAGACGGAGCGGGCGGGCGCCCCTGCTGACTACCCCGCGTACGTCCAGCCGGCCAGCCCTGACATCTCGAGTCGCCCCGGCAGCACGTCGGCCGCGCCGGCACCGCCGCCGTTGGACGACGCCGGTCCAGACGAGGGCAACGCGTCACCGGCCCCACCCGAAGCGGACTCAGCCCAACAGGCACGGTCCCGGGCCACGGCGCTCATGCGCGCGTTCGCCCGCACCGACCTGCCGCAGGAGCAGTGGTGGGACGGCGTGGCCGGCTACTTCACCCCCGCCGCGCGCCCGATCTACCAGTCCACCGACGTGGCCAACGTCCCGGTGCACAAGGTCGTCGAGGGCAGCGCACAGCTGCTGCCCGACAGCACGAAGTTCCGCGCAGCGGTCACCGTCGACACCGACAACGGCGCGTACACAGTGACCCTCGTCCGAGCCGACGGGGACTGGCTCGTCGACCGGGCGACCCCACCGAAGTCGTGAAGAAGCTCGCCGGCGCCGTCAGCGCGTTCCTCGCCGTCACCGTCGGCGGTTGCGGCGCGACGGTGCTCCTGGTGGGCGGCGCCGGCGCCGGTCAAGCCGCGGACTGCGCGCCCATCACGGTGCCCATCAGCGCGCCGACGACCCCCGGCGGCGCCACGGCCAGCGGCGACCCCACCGCAGGCAGGAGCCTACCGGCCAGCATCGGCCCCTACAAAGGCGAGCAGATCGCCAACGCAGCCCAGGTGATCCTCGCCGCCCGCGACCTCGGCATCGACGTCCGCGGGCAAGCCGTCGGCGTGATGACCGCCATCGGCGAGTCCACCCTGATCAACGTCGACCACGGGGACGCCGCCGGCCCAGACAGCCGCGGCATCTTCCAGCAGCGCGGCAATGGAGCCTGGGGCTCCTACGAGGACCGCATGAACCCGAGGACCGCTGCGACCAACTTCTTCCGGGCACTCCTGCAGGTCCCCAGCTGGGAGTCGATGGCGCCGACGCTGGCCGCGCACGCGGTGCAGCGCAACGCCGACCCCTACCACTACGAACCGTACTGGGACGACGCCGTGCAGATCGTCGGCACGCTCAGCGGCGACCCCAACCTGGCCGACAAGCTACCGGCGACCGGCGCCCTACCCTGCGCCCCAGGCTCCACAGGCCCGCTCACCGGCCCTGGCGGCAGCTTCCCTGCCGAGGCATGCAGCGTCGTCCCCGACCCGACCACCGGTCGCGGCTGCCTGACCCCCCGCATGCTCAACATCGCCACCCAGCTCAAGAGCCAAGGGTGGTCGATCAGCTGCTGGGACGCCCACGCCTGGAACCCCACCAGCGACCACCCCCTCGGCCGGGCCTGCGACGTCTTCCCCGGCAAGGGCGGCGTGCTGCCCAGCGCAGCGGAGAAGGCCAACGGCGACGCCCTCGCCGCGACGCTGCAGGCCAGCGCCGCGCAGACCGGCGTCAGCTACCTCATCTGGTACGGACAGACCCAGATCCGCGAGTAGACCTTGATTGTCGTTCGAGTTCATGATCTTCTCGTGGTTGAGTGGTGGCGCGGGCTGGGGCGTCGCTGATCGTCCGACGTCGTGGTGTCGGTGTCTCCGGGTCCT
>JAABUN010002592.1_pt1 | contig 31377 bp, 24 predicted proteins | sample 5559311 | NCBI WGS metagenome assembly JAABUN01 (sample SAMN10711877, study PRJNA513370) | rock metagenome | isolation source: Antarctica rocks | place: Antarctica: Victoria Land, Siegfried Peak sud | reverse complement strand
TGAGCGCCTCGATATCGGCGTCCACCATCAGCCGGGCGAGGTCCGGCGTGTGGATGGTGGCCTTCCAGCCGAGCTTCGTCTCGGCCTTCGATGCGTCACCCACCAGGGCATCCACCTCCGTGGGGCGCAGGTAGCGCTCGTCGAACCTCACGTGCTCTTCCCACTTGAGGCCGGCGTGCTCGAAGGCGATGTGGAGGAAGTCCCGCACGGTGTAGTTGCCGCCGGTGGCCAGGACGAAGTCTTCCGGTCCATTCGCCTGCAGCATGCGCCACATGCCCTCGACGTATTCGGCCGCGTAGCCCCAGTCGCGTACCGCGTCCAGGTTGCCCATGTAGACGTGGTCCTGCTGGCCGGCCTTGATGGCGGCGACGGCGCGGGTGATCTTGCGCGTCACGAAAGTCTCACCTCGGCGCGGCGACTCGTGGTTGAAGAGAATCCCGTTCACCGCGTACATGCCGTAGGCCTCGCGGTAATTCCTGGTAATCCAGTAGCTGTAGACCTTCGCGGCTCCGTAGGGGGAGCGCGGGTAGAAGGGCGTGTCCTCGTTCTGCGGAGGGGGAGTGGCACCGAACATCTCGGACGACGACGCCTGGTAGAACTTCGTCTCGATGCCGGCGAGACGGACGGCCTCCAGGAGGCGCACAGTCCCCATGCCCGTGGTGTCCGCGGTGTGCTCGGGTTCGTCGAAGGAGACACGCACATGAGACTGTGCCGCGAGGTTGTAGACCTCGTCGGGCCGGATGTCGGCGAGGAGGGTCACCAGGCGCGAGCCGTCGCTGAGGTCGCCGTAATGGAGGAAGAGTTTCGCCGAGGGGTCGTGCGGATCCACATAGAGGTGGTCCACGCGGGAGGTGTTGAAGGTCGAGGCTCGGCGAATCAGGCCGTGCACCTCATAGCCCTTCTTCAGCAGGAGTTCGGCGAGATAGGAGCCATCCTGACCCGTGATGCCGGTGATGAGCGCGCGCTTAGGCATGATGTTCCCCAGGGTGTTTCTGCCGAATGCCCGGTTGAGAGCCGGCGGCAAGGTGCGTGAGATACCGATCATACGCGGCGACGGCGTGCTCCTCGGACAGCGTTGTCTCCATGAAGCGCCTACCATTCTCGGCGAAGCAGCGACCCCGTTCTGTGTCTGCTGCGAGTAACTCCGCACCACGCACGAGGGCCTCCGGCTTGCCCGCGTCGACGCGCAAACCCGCCTCGGTTGTGGCGATCTCCTCAGCCGTGACACTGCCCTCGTCGGTCGCCGCGAGCACGGGCACGCCGGAACTGAAATACGACGTCAATTTACTGGGCACGGACATCTCCTTGACGCCTGGCAGTTCGTTGACGAGGAGGACGTCTGCGGCTGCGAGGGCTTCCTGGAAACGGATTCCGGGAAGGGAGTCCACGAACTCAATACGCTCGATTCCTTTGGCGAGCTCCTGCAGCCGCGCGCGCTGGTTGCCGTCGCCTACCAGGACGAAACGCACCGCGCTGGCCTGCCGGTCGGCGAGGCGGGCTGCTTCCACGACGTTGTCCAGCCCTTGCTTGGCGCCCATGTTGCCGGCGTGAAGGACGACGACGTCCTCGGGCTCCCAGCCGAAGGAGGCACGCGCTGCGGCTCTGTCCTCGAGCACGAACGGCTTGAGGTGCGTCCAGTTACGGATGACCTTCACACGGTCCGCTTCGACGCCGAGCTTCGTCGTAACGTAGGTACGGAAGCGGTCATGGATGACGACGACGCCGTCTGCCGAGCGCAGGATCCGGGATTCGATCCATTTCATGACCCTCGCGCCGGTCGAACCCGAAGTTCCCGTTTCCGTCATGCCGAGGCTGTAGAGATCCTGAACCCAGATGACGACCGGCGCTTTCTCACGCAGAAGGCGGGCTCGTAGCAGGGCCAGACCTGTCGAGAAGAGGGCTGGACTGACGAGGACGACGGCGTTGGATGAGCCCCAGCGCGAAGTTGCCACGCGGAGTCCGAAGGACACCTCCATCCATAGACGATGTGCGCCTTCTGGTCGCCTTGGCACGAAATGATTCAGCCTGTAAATGTCCACCTCGTGTAGCCGTTCGCGAAGGCTCCAGCCGATGTATCCCGGGTGACGAACCCATTCCGGGTAGTGGGGATAGCCAGTGAGAACCCGCGTATCGTGACCGAGCGCGGCGAGAGCAGTTGCGAGGCCGGCTGTATACGGCGCGTTACCGCTTCGTTCAGGTGAATAATGAAGGCCGACCACCAGCAGCTTCGGGTTGAGAATCGCCACTCGCGGAGCGTAGCAGGGTGTTGACTTGGCCTGGCGTATTTCACACTCGGGTGTGCTTGCGCGGCAGCGCTTCCCGTCATTCGATGGACCGTGCAGCCCCTATGATGCATCTAAGTAGCCATCGTCGGGCGACGCTCGGCAACGAACAACAAGTTGGACGGTCTCGAGGTCTCATGCAACAGGTCCTACAAGTGAGTGCCAAGCTCTCTGAGGGCGGGGCGGCAGGTGTGGCAAGGACACTCGCTGATGAGCTCAGGAGTTTGGGCATTAGAAGTCCTTTCGCTTATGGCTACGGCCGGAGAGGGCGTGAGTCGCACTTAGAACACCAATATGACGGTGTGCGGATTACACCGGGCCCTATTGCTGCTTTAAACCGAACCAATTATGGACTTATGGGTAGAGAGACGCGCCTGCAAAGTAGGCGACGGTGGGAGCAACTCGAGCAGGCCGTATTGCAATCCGACATCGTGCACCTGCACATACTCCATAGCTACTTCGCCGAGACCTCCCAATTATTCGATCTCCTCGAACGTGCGAATAAACCGGTCGTGTGGACGCTGCACGATCAATGGATTATGACGGGCCGGTGCGCTCAACCCGCGGGTTGCGAGTTGTGGAGGTCCGGTTGTAAGTCTTGCCCCGATCTCAAAGCTTACCCACCCGCCCGCATAGATCATGCGGCAGCGCGATGGTCCGAGCGGCGATCCGCACTGGAGCGACTGCAGAACAATGTAGATATCAAATTCGTTGCATGCGCTGAGTGGCTTGCTGAAGCAGCGCGTTCGTCGGGGCTTCGGGATGTACGGACGATCACCAATTCTGTAGATCGCGAATTCTGGACCACCGCACGCATCACGAAGCGTTTCAAGTCCGATCTCACCCGCAACCTCTTCATCTGCCGCGACTTGCGCGATCCGAAGAAGGTAGCGGGAGCAGCGCTGAGTGCCATCGAGGCCTTACCGAATCAGACACTAACGGTAATGGGTGATGATCCACCAGCGGACTTGCGTTATACCCGACACGTTCCAGCCACCGGAGACAGATCTACCATCGCAAGAACGATGGTGGAGCACGATCGACTCATATTCACATCTGATGTTGACTACTTTCCCTTAACAATCGCGGAGGCGCTCACAGCAAAATTGCAAGTCATCGCCCTTGATTCCCCTGCTGCACGGGAATTCGCGCGCCACCCCCTACTCTCCATCGCTTCATCTAAAGCCGAACTCCTGTCCCAAGCCAAGATGCCTCTTCCTATAGCTAGTGCTGGCGAGAGTGATGTGATGAAATTTGCTCCAGAGCGGATGGTTAGGAAGTACATCGGCGTGTACGAGGAGCTATTAGAGAGAGCTTCATCGTGAGGTCTCGATTAGCCGGCATCTTTCTATTCGTATTCGTTATATTTCAGCATTTCACGCTTGTAGGTGTGGGGACATACGAATTGACGCTAGGAACAACATCTGGGCTTTTACTACTCTTCCTTCTCCTAAGATCAACAGCCTATGTGGCAACTACCGTTACTTGGTGTGTGCTCATTATCCTCTCAGGTGCAGCCGTTCTGTTCAGCGGTTATACAGCAGGATCGGCCTACGCCACTACCGCAATGTTATTCCTCCTCTCTTCAGCGATAGTGTGCTCTGCTTTCGGCGCGATTCGTTACCAGATCGTTCAATCCGCCGCTTTCAAGAATGCAGCGCTACTCGCGTTGATCGTAGTGGTGGGACTGTCTGTTCTACAGGTTGTTTTTGCGCGTTTAGGTAGCGCGTCTTTCTTTAATATTTTTGGCACACGTCAGTATTATCATGAGTATAATCACCTTGTCGGTCTCGTTGATTTCCCCCGAGCTCAAGGCTTTTACCTTGAACCGTCGTATAACGCTTTCGTGATCGGCTCTATAGGCGTATTTCTCCTCACAATCCGTTGGCGGAGAAAAGCCACACTTGCGCTGGTGCTGACCGGGATTATAGCCAGCCAATCTGCTACCGCAATTATCCTCATCCTTGGATTCTTAGCTATAGCCGTGATGAAGGCGAGCGTTCGTGTGAGATTGCTTGCTCTGGTTGCGACGGCGCTTCTAGCAGTTTTTTCCGGGACCTATCTGTTGATAAGGGTAGCAACAATTACTACCGAGGGATCGAGTGCCTACTATCGAATACTGGCTCCGATTGAAGTCATGATTGATGTTCTTACGTATTCTCCTGCGGGAAAACCTTTTGGCTCGGTAGAAGAAACAATTACGGGCTACAACCTATTTATGGCGGGCATCCCTGCCACGTCTTTGGATAACGGCTTCTATGTACTTATATTTTATTTTGGATGGGCCGGAATTATTGCGATTTCCGCGCTCGGCCTACTTGTCGCTCGAGCTGTTTTCCGCAAAACCGAGCCTGCTGATGGAATGTGGATAGCCACTACCTGGTTGTTTGGTTCTCTCTTTTTTTCTGGTGCCATTATGACTCCAGAGTTCGGGATCATTACTGCAGTTATTATTATTGCTATTCGTACAGAGAGATCGGATGACCGAATTGGACTCCACTGCGCGACCAACACTGTCCATCGTCACGGTGACTTTTCAGGATCCTTCAGGTCTTGCCAGAACTCTGGCTTCCCTGCAGCCACTCATCAAGAGATTCTCAAGCCGCGTCGAGAATCTCGTGATCGACGGTGGCACGCAACCCGCTGAGACTTTGCGGCAGATCATCGATCGCTATCCCTCGGTCACGTTCAGCAGCGAGCCGGACGAGGGCATCTATGATGGCATGAACAAGGGGCTCCGCCGGTCCCGAGGCGACTTTGTCTGGTTTCTAAACGGAGGCGATGAAAGTTGTGTAGGTAACGAGGAAGCACTGTTTGATCTGTTCGAAGAGAATCCAGATAAATTGATTCTTGCCGGGTTCTATCTCAGGGCCGCAAATCGCTCTATACGACGAAGCCCTAGGGGGTCGTCATACATATCACACGGATTACCAACCTCTCACCAAGCGATATTTTACCCCGGCGTAAATGCGAGAAAGGCGCAGTACAATTTGGAGTATAAAGTATCCGCTGATTATGACTTCACCGCACGTATGCTGAAGGAAGGAGTCCAAGCAGTGGTCTCGTCCCTGCCAGTAGCCATATTTGATGTTGGTGGGATGTCAGAGACAAATGCGCGTCAGATAGCGGTGGAGGCCGAGCGTGTTCAGCGCAGCGTCCTCGGCTTGGGCTGGTTGAGTCGGCAGAAGAGTCAGCTAAGGCACAACGTCAGCAGAAAGCTCCGACTCGTGCTTTCGACTTATGTTGCGATTAAGAATAGGGCGCGTTGATTCATCATGTGGCGGATGGCGCGGTATGAGGGCAGGGCGCAGCAGTGAGTGACTGGAAAAGGGACAGGCGCAGATACGGCCGTCACGCCTGGCTGACACAACCGTCTCTATGGGCGATAGCCGTGTATCGTTTTGGGCATCATTTGACTACATACCCGACGGTCTTTCGTCGGCCGGCGCACGTCGCATATTTCTTCGCGTATTCAATCGTTCGACTGGTCACCGGAATTGATATACCGCGAGGGGCTCAGATTGGCGGCGGGCTCCTAATTCATCATTTTGGCGGTGTTGTCATACACCCGCGGGCCGTCATCGGACGAGACTGTACGATGCGTCACGGAGTTACGGTAGGAGCACGTGACTCCTCCGGGCCTCCAGTGGTGGGCGACCGTGTCGTTTTGGGTGCTTACGCGCAGTTGCTAGGTTCCATTCGAATCGGAAATGATTGTCGTATCGGCGCTATGAGCGTGGTGCTGTCAGACGTACCAGATGCCCGCACGGTGGTAGGCAATCCGGGAAGGGTCTTACGTGAGCCTTAGTTCCGATGGTAAACTGTCGAATCGGGAGTCACGTAGCTGGGCTTTCGTCGCGCAGGGCATCGTGGCGATAACGGGCCTAACATCCGTCACGGTCGTAGCGCGGCTACTGGGGCCGGTGGAATTTGGTTTGTACTTCATCGCTTTCACGTGCGCTGCGGTACTAGGCATCCTTCTTGACTCCTGTGTTGGACAGGCGATTCTTACTCGATCGCCGGGATTCGAGACCTCGTGGCGTAGTTGGCGAAGGGACTCAGTCGTTATTGCATCGCTCGGGGCTGGGCTTAGCGTTGTGGCTGCTTCTTTCTTCATAGATTCTGCAGATTTGACAGTCGCGAGCTGGTTACTCGCGGTATCGATACCAATGACCGTTGCGAGCATGGTGCCGCGGGCGCTTATCCTCCTATCGGGGAACGTCCGGAGCGTCGCTCTCGCTGATTCCCTTGCCGGATTGATCGCGAATGCCGCGTCGATCCTGACTGTCTACTGGACCGGCAGCCTGGCTGGTGCGGCGATGAGTGCGATTCTTCTCGCGATAATTCGCCTTGTGGTCTTAGCTTTAGTTCGACGCCATTCTGTCCCCGTTTCTTACTACCCCGTATCGAAGTTCCGCTGGGTAATCTGGCGTAGCTACTGGAGAGAGATGGCAGGAACTTATCAGAGCCAGCTTGTAAATTTCCTGTCCCGAACCGCTGACAACCTCATAATCGCGGTCGTCCTGGGTCCCGTTAGTCTGGCTCAATATTCCCGAGCTTTTTCCTTCGTGATAGGACCAGCGCAACAGGCTCAGATGGCACTGACCCCTACCGCAATACGTGATTTTGCCTCGATAACCTCCGAGGAGGCGGGTCTAGCGATGGTTCGAAAGCTCTCGAGCCGGCTTTTCGTGCTGCTGATACCGGGCGTCGTTGTTTTATCCCTAAGCGGTCCGGTGGTGACTGATGAGCTTCTTGGACCGGGATGGGAGACTGCCGGCGAACTGATGCGTCTTTCCGTTGGATTGGCGGTTTCGACCATTCTGTCCATGCCAGCGCGATGGGTACTTCTTTCCAAGCGTAACAACAGAGCGTTGCGCATCGATTCCTATTCGCAATTAGGATTGCTGGCGGGAGTTGTAATTGGTTCGATACTTGGCGGGGTTTCAGGAGCATTGGTGGCAAGCTCTTACGTAGTAGCGCCGCTCGCGAGTCTGATGATCTGGCGTCTCACGGGCAGTCGAACCAATTCGGTATACCTGACCAAACTCCTTCCTCTCGGGGGCGGGCTGGTCGTGATTTCAGCACTTTGTGCAGGAGTCGTCGCTTGGTCCGGTGTATCTGGAAGTGCGCAGCTACTTCTTTTGCTAGCTATCGGATGCGTGATAAGCGCACTCTTCTGGCTGATCAATGAGGCGGTCTTAAAAAGGGCGATTGCAGGGGATTAACTCGCTACTTGCCTCTGATGAGAAGTAGTAAACCGACGTTCGATGGTTTGGTAGAACACCTCACCGATTATGACGGAACATGGCAATACAACAAAAATCATCAAAATTAAGTGGAGATTCGGATCTTTCACCGCTGTGAGGAGAAATATGTTTCCAACGGCCAATATCGGACTATGAACCAAATAAATACTGTACGACCTGATACCTAAATAGACGGCTGGCTTGGTTTCCAGAAAAAGTATGACCCAGTTCTTATTACCACTCAAAAAACCCTTGGTGAACCAAGCAAGTAATCCTGCTGTGATGAGTCCAAACGCCATCTCCGATATCGCTACTTCACGGGTAAGGCGATCGTGGAAGATGATGAACAATATGCACATTCCGACCAAACCCATGATAGTCAGAGATGCGAGGTGACGAATTTGAACGACGCCTGTGGCAACCTGAGACGACATCATTCCGGCGGCGAAGAGAGCGATAAGCCAAGGATGTGCCCAGCTTGCCAAGTCGAGGAGCGACATGGCTACGCCCAGGACGAATAAGGAAATCACTACTGGCACAGCTCCGAGCCGACGCCAGAGTGGCAGGAGAACAACTGGCATCAGCAAGTAGAGATGGAACTCCACCGCCACGCTCCAAAGGGGTCCATTAATTTGATTTGCCCAACTTGGAGACAGATCCTGAATCAACAGGAGATGCGATGTAATGCCGCCTGTGGTGACTGGGATTTTTGAGTCCCAAGCAGTTTCAGTTCGCTGCTGTAAGGCAGGTACAAGCAGGATCAACAATAGGCTTAGGCCCAAGGCAGCGTAGTAGGGAGGTAAAATGCGGCGTGCGCGACGTTTGTAGAAGTTCCACGTACCTCGCGGGAGAGTTTGGGTGCCGCGTCTTGCCATCGGATACATGAGCACGAACCCGGAAACTACAATAAATACCGAAACGCCGAGGTATCCATAGCTAGTGATCCAATCGCCGATGACGTACCGGGAGCGGTCCTCGCTGGAACCTGTATAAAGCATCAGGTGGAAAAGTACGACTGCGGCAACTGCCGCGCCGCGAACGCCGTCGAAGAACTTAATATTCGAGTTAGTCCCACTATCTGCTGCGACCTGTGCCTCAGATTGGCGATCCTCTTCCACTTATGCGGACGTTTCAGAAGAGGTTGGTGATTCTCGCTTATTGAGAGGCAAATTAAATTGATCTCGCCAAGCAATGATCTCATCATGGGGGAGGTGAAGGTCTACCGATTTACGCTGATGAAGCGCATTTCTAATTACGGCACGATCGCCTCGCTGAAAAACCGGTAATCCTGTGTCGCGTCCTATCTCTATCGCGCGATTATCTACCGCGACGATGACGCCCCACTGGTTGGACTGGAATGCTCTGACGCCGCCGTGTAGTCGTGTACCGACATAATCGACTGATTGTGAATCGAGGAATGTCTGATAAGCGTTCAGAGTCGGGCTCAGTATTTTAAACTTGCCCTTTAACTCTTTCGCGTAAGTAGCATCATGTACGGACTGCGGCCATACCACGACGTTTTTATAGTACTTGGTCGCTTCATCTATGAGCCACTGATCTTCAGATCGGTCGCGATTATAGTTGGTGAGCGTCACAACACAGGAGTCTGGAGTATGTTGCGACGGCGCTATCTTCTTTAGTCCCCACATAGTGGGGCAAGCGGTATTGACCACTTGTAAGCCCAGATCGGTCAACTTATGCTTGGTGTAATTATCCCTAACTGAATGAGTCCATTCATCTGAGAGTACTGAGCGAAGCATTGCTCTTGTATAAGCATTGGGTGATTTCTGATACTGCCACCAACCTACTCCCATCAGGACTACTTTGCCTTTCAAGGCGGTGCGACTACGTCGGTCGAGCTTCCACTGGCGATACCACGGCATATTTGAGGAGAGCAAATTCGTGCCCCCAACGATGGCTAGCTGATGGCGGGCTGCAATTGAAGCCTGTCTCAGTGTCATGCGAGTCTGCGTTGGTAGGGACTGATTAATGCGCATGATTGTATCAAGGTGATAAGTGACGCTCTCCCGGATTATGGAGTCTCCGATATTCTGCGAGTTTATAGAAGGGTCCAACAGTACGGCTTCGAGCATTATCTAGGCTTCTTTCTTCCGGCTTGAAGAATTATATCTTGAGCCTTGGACAGTGGAGGGATCGGGGCCAAATTTGCTTTGGGCGGGGACCTGCCCGGCAACTACAGCTCCAGGTGTGATTAGAGCGTTACGTCCGATGATCGATCCCCCGAGTACGATGGTCCTAGATGTAAGCCAAACCCCCGGCGCGATGATGATCGGTCGGGTCACGAGACCCATATCCGAGCGGTGGGAGTGGCTTCCGGTAGTGATGAAGGTGCCCTGTGAGATCACTACGTCGTGACCGACGGTGACCTGATCCTGATTGTGAATCCAAACGTTGTCGCCTATCCAGCAGTCGTCTCCGATCTTAAGCTTCCATGGATACAGGACTCTGGTGCGTGGTCGGAAAATAACGCCTGAACCAATCTTGGCTCCAAAGACACGGAGGACCGCAACGCGGAGCCGGGAGCTTACCTGAAAAGGGTTGGTTACAAAGAGGATCTCGGCTAAGGCCCAGCAATACACTACAACTGCGGGTTTTGACCACGACGCACGACTGCCTGGGGCTTCATTGAGAGGTATTACCGGATGTTCGTTCATTTGATTCGCTTCGTCCTTCTTTTCGCTCCGGGAATACTGGCTATGAGTAGACACTGAATTAGAGGAGGCGCATGATTGACAACACTGCTGGTCGTAACTGTTGCAACATCTCCTTATACACGGAGTCACTTCGCTTATAGGGATCCACAACATCGTCCTGCTCGGGAGCATCGGATAAGGCGCTGCGGGCCCGAAGAGCTTTTGGCAGGGCTGCACGCCACCGGCCTACGCCTTCCACTGGTCCGTCGAGGTCGAGGTGCGGCAGGACGCGGGCGAACTCCCGCAGCGTGAAGGTCCTCCGCAGCATGACGGGCGACATCTCCACCACCCGGCTCCGGTGTTCGCGGGTGAGGGCGAGTACGAGGTCCTGGCCCTGCAGGATCTCCGGCGTCAGTTGCCTGGCCGAGAAGTCCTCCGCGCTCCCACCGAGCTCCCGGATGAAACCCGCCACGTGGGAGTCGATCGGATTACCCACCAAGGCCCCGGTGCCGGCGCTCTCCACGACGAACTGGCCCGGGAATCGTTCGTCCAGCCCGGATTGTAGGAGTCGCTCGGCCATGGGGGAACGGCAGATGTTCCCTGTGCAGACGGTGAGTATTCGAAACGGTTGTGCCTGAGACGCTGCCCCAGCGTCAGTCCCAGTCATGGTCTATGGTCTACCGATCCCCTTGTAGTTCCAGCCGGCGCCGCGCCACACGGCGGGCTCCAGCACGTTACGGCCGTCCAAGATGTTCTTCGTATGCACCGCTGCTGCGGCGACCTCCGGGGTGAGCTCCCGGTATTCCTTCCACTCCGTCAGCAGCAGCAGGGCGTCGGCCTTGTGCATGGCCTGCGTGAGGTCCTCCTCGTACATCAGCTCCGGGAAGCGGTGCCGAGCACCCTCGATGGCCTTCGGATCGGTGACCGTTACGTCTGCTCCCTGAAGTTGGAGTTGCGCAGCGATGCTGAGGGCGGGGGAGTCGCGGACGTCGTCGCTGTTGGGCTTGAATGCCGCTCCGAGTACGGTGATGCGCTTGCCGAGCAAGGAGCCGCCCACCAGCGTGCGTGTCAGTTCCACGACGCGGATCCGCCGTCGGACATTGATGTCATCCACCTCACGGAGGAAGGTGAGCGCCTGGTCGGCGCCGAGCTCACCTGCCCGCGCCATGAAGGCGCGGATGTCCTTCGGCAGGCAGCCGCCGCCGAAGCCCACGCCCGCGTTCAGAAACTTGCGGCCGATGCGCTCGTCCATGCCGATGGCATCCGCCAGCAGCGTGACGTCCGCACCCGTCACCTCGCACACCTCGGCCATGGCGTTGATGAAGGAGATCTTGGTGGCCAGGAACGAGTTCGCCGCGGCCTTGACCAGTTCCGCCGTCGCATAGTCGGAGCACAGGCGTCTCGTCCCCAGCGACAGCGGCGTGGCGTAGACGGCGTCGAGCAGTTCAGTGGCGCGGATACCCCCTTCGCCCGCTGGTATCCCGTACACGAATCGGTCGGGGGAGAGCGTGTCCTTAAGGGCGAACCCCTCGCGGAGGAACTCGGGGTTCCACGCCAGGACGGCGTCCGGATGCCGTTCGGCGAGGTCGTCGGCCAGCCGGGCCGCGGTGCCCACGGGGACGGTGGACTTCCCGACCACCAGGTTGCCCGGCTCGAGGGAATCCAGGAGCGACATGAAGGCACCGTCGACATAGCGCATGTCGGCCGCGTACTCGCCCTTTCGCTGGGGAGTGCCGACGCAGAGGAAGTGCACCTCCGCGCCCTTGGCGTCCGCCATGTTCGAGCTGAACTTCAACCGGCCGGTGGCCAGGACCTCGTTCAGGAGCTCCGACAGTCCCGGCTCGAAGAAGGGCGCCCTGCCAGCCCGGAGTTCGCTGATCTTCCGCGGGTCGACATCGATACCCACCACGTCATGGCCGAGCTTCGCCATGCACGCTGCGTGTACGGCTCCCAGGTAGCCGCAACCGATCACGGAGATGCGCATAGGTGTATGTCCTAAAGGAATAGAGAGACCAGTTCATCGCCGATTGTAGTCGTGGGTGGAAAACACCCTTACGAGGCGCGGTTGAGAAAGCCTTGACACAGGGTGAACCACGAGTGGCTACCGACGCCGTCGTGCTCTGAGCATGCCCCACGCGATGACCGTTCCAACCAGCGCCCCGCTCGTGTTGGCGACCACGTCATAGGGTGACGCCACCCGCTGCGGGAGGACCGCCAGTTGGGTGAGCTCGATGGTAGAGGACAGCCCGAGGCAGACCAGTGGGCCAAGCCACCGCCAGCCGCGTGGGGCGAGGATGAAGAAGAACAGACCCAGGGGGACGAACATAGCGATGTTCGCCGAGAACTCCACGAACGAGTAGTCCAGCCAGGTGGGAACCCCGCGCCCGTGCAGAGCGGCAAGGGCCCGCCGCAGCAGCCCGGCGGCGCCCGTGTCCACCGGAGACGGCGACAGGACGATTACGCCCACCGACGCCAGCCAGAGCACGCACAGGCCGAGGGTGATGCGGCGGTATCGCGGGGAAGGCAGCGGTGCTGTGCTCAGGACGGTTCCTTCGGCTCGGGAAGCGCGGCGGCAGCTTCGGCACCCGGTGGGAGCCCCAGTATCCCCGATGAGCCTTACAGCTCTCCGTGCTGTAATATGGACGGCGATGCCTAGGCGAGGGAGCGGCCTGCGGATTCTGCACGAATCAGCGGCGAACTCCGTGATCGACGGTGGCTAGCGAAGTCTCTCGGTCTGCTTTCCTGCAGCAGGGCGGTTCCTAGACCAGCCCACCACGCGTTCCTCCGTCCCGGCAACGTCCACGCCCGTGCTGCAGTCCGTGCAGCGGGTCACCACGCGTTCCGAGGAGAAACCATGTCCGAGCAGAAGCTCGCAGCACACGTCCGCACCGAGTTCGGCAAGGGCGCAGCCCGTCAGGCCCGCCGCGCCAGCATGATCCCCGCCGTCGTCTACGGTCACGGCGCCGATCCCATCCACGTGCTGCTGCCCTCCAAAGCCACCACGCTGGCAGTCCGCACGCCCAACGCCCTGCTCACGCTGGACATCGACGGCGAGGACCACCTCGCGCTCGTCAAGGACATCCAGCGCAACGCCATCAAGCAGATCGTCGAGCACCTCGACCTGCTGACCGTCCGCCGCGGCGAGAAGGTGGAGGTCGACATCGCGGTTCACGTCGAGGGCGAGCCCGCCATCGACGTCGTTTCGAACCTCGAAGCCAACACGGTTCTCGTCGAGGCCGAGGCAACGCACCTGCCCGAGAGCGTCACCGTCAGCATCGAGGGTCGCCAGATCGGCGAGCACGTTTTCGCCTCCGACATCGTCCTACCCCAGGGCGTCACGCTGCTCACCGATCCCGAGACGCTGATCGTCAACCTGATGGCTCCTGTGGTCCAGGACCTCGGCGAGACCGAAGAGACCGACGTCGATCCTGAGGCAACCTCCGAGGGTGCAACCGCGGATGACGCTGACCCGGATGCCGTCACTACCGACGCCGACGAGCAGTAAGCAGGATCCGCACGGTGTCCACTGACACCTGGCTCGTAGCCGGGCTCGGAAACCCCGGGCCCGGCTACGCCGGCAATCGCCACAACGTAGGCCAGATGGTCCTCGACCTGCTGGCCGCCCGCCTCGGCGGTCGCTTCACCTCGTCGAAGGCGCAGGCCGCCACGCTCGAGGGCCGCCTCGGCATCGGCGGACCGCGGCTCGTCCTGACGAAGCCGCTCACCTACATGAACCTCACCGGCGGGCCTGTGTCCGCGCTCGCCCGGTTCCATGACGTCGCCCCGGACCACGTGATCGCGGTGCACGACGAGATCGACATACCGTTCAATACCCTCAAGCTCAAGCTCGGTGGCGGCGAAGGCGGCCACAACGGCCTGCGTGACATCAGCAAGGCCATCGGCACCAAGGACTACTACCGTGTGCGGGTCGGCGTCGGGCGCCCACCCGGTCGGCAGGACCCAGCCGACTTCGTGTTGAAGGACTTCGGCACCGTCGAGAAGAAGGAACTTCCCTTCCTGCTCGACGACGCGGCAGACGCCATCGAACTCCTCATCCGTGAGGGGCTCCTGGCCGCGCAGCAGCGGTTCCATCCACAGAAGTAGGCGCCGAACCGCGTAATTCCTGCGGAGATTCTGCGTTTCCCTCGACCCGAAAGTCGGATCCGCCGTTAGTCCCAGTAGTAAAGTGGGAACCTAGGGCAAGCGTTTGGGGCGGAACTTGATACTGAGGTGGGACCGTTGCTCCGATTTTGGATCGGCGGCTGCGATGACGGGGATGTCAACCCCTGACGATCGGCGTGCCCTGTGACGGTCATAGACGGACGTTGGCCCTTCGCCGGTCGAGACGTCGAAGAAGCGAAAATTTCGGCTGTTCTCGGCGGAGATCCTCATCGAGGGGTCGTCCTCGTGGGTCCGTCCGGCGTGGGAAAGACGGCCATCGCTCAACGGGTCGTCAACGGTCTGGCGGACCAATTCGAACACGTCTATCTCCGTGGTTCAGCCGCGCACTCGGCTGTGCCTTACGGCGCCCTGAACGTACTGGTCGCGGAACTGGACGAGGAGACCGCGAAAAGCCCGCTTCTTATTTTGAGCGCGATGCAACGCATGTTCGGTCGCAGTACCTCCCGACGCGAAACAGTCATTCACCTCGACGGCGTGGAAGATATCGATGAGTTGTCCACCACGGTGATCGCCCACCTCGCTCGCATTCGCGCCGTACGGTTGTTGATTACCTGCGAAAATCTTCTACGTGTTCCGGGTGAATTCTTCGACCTTTGGAAAGACGGCGTTCTCCAGCGCTTCGACCTCGAACCACTTGGCCGTGACGCATCCTACGAGTTGCTCACGGGAGCGCTCGGCGGGCCGATATCCCGCTTTGCCGTCGATAGGCTATGGTCGGCCAGCGGAGGCAATCCAAGGTACCTGCAATTGGCGACCAAGGCTGATGTAGCCTCGGGTCACTTGTTCTGCCGTGATGGCATATGGGTCACCCGCGAAGGCCCACGTCCGGAATTCGGACGGTCCGCTAGCGACTGGTCCGCACTGAATCTGGCTCAGCTGCCTGCTGATGATCGAGCAGTCGTGGAGGTCCTCGCCGTATCGGGTCCGATACCCGTCGCTCTTCTTGTGCAGGTTCTACCGTCTTCGTCCATCGACGCGCTACAGGAATCAGGGAGGGTGGAACTCCTCACTGATTCGCTTCCCTCGGTGAAGCTTCCCTATGAGGTGATGGCGGACGTCGTCCGCGCCCAGCTGCTGTCCCTCAGGGGTCGCAGTGCCCTTGAGTCTCTTAGTGCGCTTCGCGGTCATCCGCTGATGCCGGGCCAAAGTGCGGTCACCCTGGCGCTCTGGCTGGTCGGACAGAGCGTAGAACTCACCACGAAAGAGCTCGTAGCAATGGCAGAACTCGCCAACGATTTCAGGATTCCCGGAGCGCCCCAGACCTTCCTTGCCGCTCTTCCTCCAGATCAGTTCGATAGCTCGGCGGTGATTCAGCAGACCCGGAATCTTTGGATAGAAGGGCATCTCGATGAAGCTCTCGTAAAGATCGAGGAGCTCCTAGGGTCTACTGCCCCCTCGCAGATGTCTCTCAGCCAGTGGGGGGAGAGCCACCTGATGGCGGCCAAGTTATCTGCCCGGACTGATGGCCGGGAGAAGGATGCCTGGACACTGCTCGACGACGTCGTCGCTCGCGTCGAGCGCGAACCATCAACCGACGTGACGGCAGAACTCCAAGCAAAGGTGGATCTCCTGCGGATGGAGCTGCATGTTTTCGCGGGTGACCTGAATAGGGTGGTCGCTGACGCTCCCCGTATTCTTGCGGCCACCGCGGACGAGTCTTGGTCCACAATCAGGATCCGGGGGGTTCTGGGAGTGGCGCTTTCCACCATAGGCGCTCAGTCGCAGGCCCTCAGAGCTGTCCGTAGCCTCCGTACCCGTTCGCACGCCCTATCCGCGATGACCTCCTTTGACCAGGACGAGATAGCTGCTCCGCTCTTCGACGTCCTCCTCCTCGCGGGTCATTGGGAGGAAAGTCTCGACTACGCCGGCGGTGCGCACGAATGGAAGGGCCGGACCGCCGTTCGGAGCACGGGATCACCCCTGGAGTTTGCAGAGGGCGTCCAACTCTCCTTCCTCGGTAGGAGCCAAGCAGCGCTTGAGAAACTGCTCCCCGCGATCAGCCAGTTCCGCGTCCGCGACCGGCACGGTTTGTTGCCCCTTGCCGAAGCCGCCGCCGCGTATGCCCAAGGGTTGGAGAACGCCCCGCACGCTGCGGAGGATCATCTACGTGCGGTTGATCTTGAGGGGGGACGCCACTCTTGGCTCCTGCGAGAAGCAGTCAACTATTTCTCGCTGATGACAAAGGCTCTACTTGGAACCACAGACGGCATTGCGACGGAATTCCATGGACGTGGTTTGGTACTGACGGACAGGGGATTCAACGGCCTTGGCCTCTATTTCCTCAGTCAGGCCGTACAACTGGGTCGATACGAGGCTACCGATCCCCTGCTGGCAGCTGCGAAAGCCTCTGATGGTCCTTTCGCGCGCCTCTGCGAGGAGTTCGCGAACGCGCTCTTGTCGAAGGACCCAGGTCGCCTGAAGGACGTGGCGAAAACCGCACTCGACGCTGGTCATCACATCCTCGCAGGTGATATCGCATCCCTCAGCATCGAGAACCTCGTCGAGAGTGATGATCCAATGATTCGGGTTCATGCGGAGCAGATCCTGCGGCGGACCTCAACGCCTGCCCGCCGGCATGTTCGACGAAAGCTGCTGAGTGAGCGCGAGCGTGCAATCGCACGCCTTGTCGCGCAGGGTGTAGCGAACAAGGAAATCGCGCAGCAAGAACACATCTCACCGCGTACCGTCGAAGGCCACGTTCATCAGATCATGGCCAAACTCGGGCTCTCAAGCCGCAGGCAACTCGCCCTGATCTTCGGGCAGCAACAGTGAGCGTTATGCGTTCCGTATCTGGAGCAGGAGGACGCGAGGAACTTGCCGCAGAGATTGCCGCAGTCTTGGGCAGCGGAGCCGAATGGGGAGTGATGATCGTCGGCGACGCGGGTTTGGGGAAGACAGCGCTCGCACAGTCCGTACTGACCCAGCTGCAGCGGCCGACACCGATCATGCGGATTTCTGGCAGTTCGTCTCTCCGCGCCATACCGTTCGGAGCGCTTGCCCCGTACCTGCACACTCTTTCCACTGGTGACGCGGACTCGCCCGTTGCTATCCTGCGGGCTGTGATGGCTCACTTGGCTACCGGGCAGGGCGACCGGTCAAACCAAGTGCCGCTCCTCGTCGTTGATGACGCACACCATATCGACGAGAGCTCGAGCGCATTGCTGGCGCAGATGATCAGTGCCCAGCGCGCCAAAGTCCTGCTGATGGTCAAGGATCCGTCAAAGGCCCCCGAGGGGCTTCGAGCCCTCGGTACTGACGGACTCCTGAGGCGCTTCGACCTCCAGCCACTCCACCCCGAGGAAGTCCGACTGTTTGTCTCGCAGCTGCTCGGCGGGCCCGTCCTGAGCGGTATCAGCCGGATGCTCGCACGGGCAACAGGAGGCAATCCATTGTTCCTTCGCCTCGTGCTGGAGGAGGGTCTTGCACGAGGCAATCTCATGCAGCGCAATGGTATTTGGAACGTGAGTTTCGATCACCCGATCTCAGACATCCGGCTGAGCGACCTCATCCGCGCAGAGCTCAGGTTGCGCAAGACCGAGGACATCGAGGCCCTGGAGATCATCGCCTTGACGGAGCCCGTACGTTTGGATGCGCTCCAGCGTTGGACGGACGCGGACGTCATCGGCCAGCTCCAGTCTGACGGTCTCATTGCCGTCGGCCAGGAACCGGACCGTCTAGTCAGCTTTACTCCACCAATTTATGGCGAGGTAATTCGCAGATACATCCCGGCAGCACGCAGCATGATGCTCCGCGGTGTAATCCATGACGACCCGGAGCCCATGGAGCGGTCTCCGGAGGTGTTCCTCCGAACGATCAGGTGGGGTTTGGAGTGCGGCGCGCCACTGGAGCAAGAAGAACTCCTTCGGGGTGCGGTGATCGCGAATCGGCTTCGTCATCACGAACTCGCCGCACGCGCCGCACACGCACTATCTGCTCCTGAGCTGCGGGGGCCTGCCCTGGTCGAAATCGCACGGGCGGAACTTGGCCGAGGAAATGTTGCCAACGCTCAGGAACTGATGAGTGAAGCACTGCGTCATTGCTCAGATCTTCCCAGTACTAAACGCGGCATCCAGTTGTCCTTCGACCTCAAGGTGATGACGGGTGCGTCCTCTGAGGATCTGCGCGATGACATTGACCGCTGGAGATCGATGATCACGGATCTGGAGGAACTGACGAGCGGGGACACGAACGCGCCAGCCATCGAGGAAGCTCTCCTCGGGTGCAGGATCCTTGAGTGTCACGTCCTGATCATGCAGGGCTGTTCCGACGTCGTCGAGGTCGAGCTTCGTGCCATCCTGGCACATCCGGCTGCAACGCAGGAGACGCACGTCGGGGCGATGATCTTGCTTGCCGAACTCCTCGGAAGCATGGGGCGCTCGGTGGAGGGTAGCACTTACTCAGGCGAAGCGCTCGCCATCATCAAGGCAGAAGGCGAGTCACTGCTCGATTACCGCGAATCGGCTGTCGCTCGCCACGTCGTCGTCCTGACGAATACCGGCCGTACCGAGGAAGCCAGAGAGATTCTGCGTTCCGATGACCAGACGCATTCTCGGGGTATCGTCTACCTCGCTGGATGGGAAGACTTCGTCGACGGTATCGATGCACTGCGTGCTGCGCGAAATCGGGAAGCGTGTGACCGCTTTCTCCTTGCGGTCGAGGCGATCCGTGAATCTGACACACCTCAGGTTCTGACGTTGCTGCTGGGATTGGCTGCCTATGCAGCAGCGCTCGCAGGTGACTACAGCCGCGCCGAGGCCCTGAGAAAAGAATTTGATGTGAGCCCCGAACGCGGTTCCCGTGCCGTGAGCCTCAAGGGGCAGATCTTTATGGTCGCAGCAGCAGCACTGGTGGGCGACTCCGTCAGCGAGCATGCGGATCTCCTCGGCATATCTGCAATCGCAGAAAAGGAGGGTTTGCATGAGGCGGCCCTCACCGCCCTTAGAGTACTTCTGATGCACGGCGATACAGCTGCGCTCGAACCACTCATCAGGGTGGCGAAGATGTGCGATGGGCCGGATGCAGAGGATCTTCTCGCTTTCGCGGAGGCAGCTCTATCAATGGATTCGACAGCCATGGTGCGAGCAGCCACCCTTGCAGGCGAGCACGGCAACGCAGTCCTCGAGTTCACTGCGCTTACTCTCTCACTCGATGTCCTGGTGGAGACGGGTGCTGCCCGTGAGGCCAGGACGCTCGAACGTAGATTGATCGAACTGAGGAGCAAGCGCGAGGGTCCAGTACCGAACCCACTGATCTCCGCTTCGCCTTCCGCAAGGACTCCTCGCCTGACTCCGACTGAGCGCTCGATCGTGGCGCTCGTCCGTAAGGGCCACTCGAACCGCGAAATTGCAGTTTCAAAGGAAGTCTCCGTTAGAACGGTGGAAGGCCATTTATACCGCATTTACGCCAAATTGGGTGTGAACCGCCGCGAGGAATTGCAGGGGGAGTAGTGCCTGAACTATGTGTAGGTGTTGCGACGCCTCGGAATAGGTGATTACCACTCGTGCGGGGCTTCCATTAGATGCATAGGCTCAGGGGCAGCACTGCGTTAGTCGTTAGAGAGTCGCCGGACACGGCCGAAGTTGATCGACGACGCTCCTGTGCAGCACTGTTGCTCCAGGGTCGGGACACCGCCTCGTAGAACGGCGCCTTACCGACGATTCACGGAACCACTGCCCGCCGCGGGTGGTTACGCCTTGCCCACAAGCGGAGCCGGCGATGTCAGGACCTTTTGAGACCGAGGTCCGTCCCCAGTCATCGTCGGCTCCTTCGCGCAAGCCAAGCGCATCTCGTTCTCCTGCCGATGATCCGGCGACTGGTATGCCAGGTAGCGGGCAAAGAGTAGGAACGGGTACTACACCAGTAGGAGTGCACAGAAGTGTGAGTTACTGCAGGAATAAGGGAGTAGCCACTACTCGTTTATTCCTGAATTCGGCCCCATACGATTCGTGAAATAGATTTTTCGCTTAGTTGCTCGTATGGGGACTTCATGATTATCACGGCACAATATTTCCATCTCCTCTGCGCGACGCGTAGTTACTGGTCCGTCTCACATGGCCGGGTTGAGACCGTATGAGAAAGCGGAACGGCACCCGTCGAATCCTTTCCCTGGTCTCCATCTACGCCCTTGTGGCAGGTCTGCTCGTCGGTACGCCGTCTCTGGACCTGGAAGCACATGCCGCGCCCGGCAATCTCGTGGTCAATCCATCCCTCGAAGAAGGTGCCCCGGGTCCGACGTGTTTTTCACGTTCAGGATGGGGTTCGGAAGGAGCGTGGAGTTTCCAGCCCGGACGCACGGGAGGGCGGGCAATGGGACTCACCATCGCAGGGTACGAGCGCGGGGACCGAAAGCTTCTGCAGACCGAGACCGCAGCGTGTGCGCCGAAGGTTACCGCCGGCGCCACGTACGACATGGAGATTTGGTATAAGTCCACAGTGGCGGTGACGCTAACGATGTTCCGCCATACCCAGCAGGGCTGGGCGTACTGGGGCGACGTCAAGCAGGTACCAGCCGCTGGTGAGTGGACCGCCGCACAGTCGATCACGCCAGTGATCCCCGCAGGTACCGATCAAATCATCTTCGGTCTTTCCATGAGCACGAACGGGTCTCTGACGACCGATGACTACTCGCTACTTCCCGTCGAGGCCGCACCGGCACCTCAGTTGCCAGCTGGCCAACTCGTCACCAATGCGAACCTATCCCAAGGTGCTCCGGTTCCCACCTGCTTCCAGGTTGCTGGTTGGGGCCAGCGAACAGCAGCTCAAGGGCTTTCGGCTGACGTCCCCGCAGGATCCGCCGCTGGGACGCGGTCATTCCAACTGACGGTGAGCAACTACTTCTCAGGTGACGTCAAACTACTGACATCAGAGGCCCCGGGATGTGCTCCCGCCGTCGCCGCCGGGAAGCAGTACGACATCGCCGTCGACTATAAAAGCACCGGTACGGGGCAGCATGGACTCAGCATCTTCTCCCACACCGCGGCCGGCTGGCAGTACTGGACCGATCTGAAGGCCGTACCCACCTCGGCAGCGTGGACCACCGTAACTGCTCGGACTCCCGCAATCCCCGCTGGTGTCGACCGCATAGCCTTCGGGTTGTCGGCGGCGGGTAACGGGGCCCTCAACACTACGAACTATTCAGCGAAGGAAGTAGTACCGCAGGTGCAACCTGCTCTTGGCACGCCCGAGAGCGTCGGCACCTGGGCGGTTCAGAATGAGCAGCTTCCCATCCGGGCGCTGCACAACACGCTTCTCCACGACGGTCGAGTTCTCCTCATCGCCGGGTCTGGGAATGACGAGCAGCTTTTTGATGCAGGCGCCTTGCGAGCGGTGGTCTGGACACCGGAGACCAACACGTTCAAGGACGTGCCCGTTCCCTACGACATGTTCTGCGCAGGCCACGTGACGCTGCCCGACGGGAAAGTGCTCATCGCGGGAGGTACAGAGCTGTACCCCACCGAGGACCAAGGGCCGAACACGTTCAAGGGCTCTAAGAAGAGTTACTACTTCGACCCCACCGATGACACCTTCCACTCAACGGGTGACATGACGGGAGCTCACTGGTACCCGTCCCTCACCAAGCTCGGGAATGGTGACGTGTGGTCGGCGGGTGGAATCGACGAAAAGGCTGAGGGGACCGTCGTGACCGAAATGTTCTCCTCGAAGACCATGAGCTGGTTGCCCCAGAACCAGGTACCGCAGACGTGGAGCTACTGGGGAACGTACCCCCATATGTTCCTCCTCGACGACGGCAAGATGTTCTACACAGGAGCGCACACCTTCGGGAACGGCCTGCCAGGCACGGGGGCAAGTGTCTACGACTGGATGACTGCGTCCATCTGGGACGTCCCCGGCCTCCGCCAGAAGGACATGCGCGACCAGGCCGGATCGGTATTCGTCGGACCCGCGCAGGACCAGAAGCTCATGATCGTGGGTGGAGGCAACACGGACGGCAACGCGCCGGCCATCAACCTCGTGGACATCATCGACTTCAAGCAGCCGAACCCGACCTACGTCCCGGGACCGGACCTTCCAGGAGCGGGCAAGGCGTACATCAACCTCGTCAACCTGCCGGACCGCAGGGTGCTGGCAGCCAACGGAGCCCAGTTCAACCGCACTGGAAACGTCAACACTGCCGCCATTTACACTCCTGCGACGAACGCCTGGCAATCCATCGACGCGGACCCCGTCGGTCGCAACTACCACTCGACGGCGATCCTGCTGCCGAGCGGAAAAGTGGCCATCATGGGCTCGAACCCCGGTGACAATTCCTTCGAGTTACGGGTATCCGTCTACAGCCCGTCCTACTTGTTCAAGGGAACGAGGCCCACGATAGCTACCCAGAACGCGGCCTCCTACGGAAACCCGATCACCCTGAATGTGACGGGCGCTCCTGTATCCGCGTCGCTGATCTCCCCGATGTCCGCAACGCACCAGACCGATACCAACGCGCGGCTCGTGGACGTTCCCTTGACCGGAACGGGTGCCACGCGGACAGCCACCATCCCCGCCAACCAGAATCTTCTTCCGCCCGGCCCCTACATGCTCTCCGTCCTCGACGCCAACGGTGTCCCGAGTATCGCGAAGTGGATCTGGATCTCATGACACAGGACAAGCAGCAAGGACAGGGCCTCTCCGGGGCACCGACGCAGCGCACTCGGCGGTGGATCCCGTTGCTCTCCGGAGCTGGAGCCGTAGCCCTCGCCGCTGCGGTGTGGGCTGGGCAGGTGGCCGTGCAGACGGCCCTTCCGTCCGCCGCCGCTGAGCGTCCCGCATCATCGGACGCGGTAGCGACACCCACCGGTGCAGCAACCGAGATTGCGAAGACGGCTCCCCAGCCGGACGCCGCGGGTGTGCCGGCACAGGTCCTAGCCCGCGGTCCCGTGAAGGAGTCGACCGCCCCCAGGACCCCGCCGAGCAGCACCGCACACGACGCCCATTCCGCACCGGTACCATCGCCGGCCGCGCAACCAGGGCGGGCTGCTGGCAAACCAGTGGGGGAACCTGCTGCTGGCATACCAGTGGGGGAACCTGCTGCTGGCATACCAGTGGGGGAACCTGCTGCTGGCATACCAGTGGGGGAACCTGCTGCTGGCAAACCAGTGGGGGAGCTCCCCGCTAGAGCCACCAAGCCCGGCACCTCGCCGGAGAAGTCACTCGCTGCGGCCAGCTCAGAGGCCCCCGTTGCCGCGGCCGGGTCATTGCCGCCTGCCGCGAAGGTCGGAGCAGACCGCTCCGCAGGGCTCGTGCCCCGTGGACCGATTGATCCGAAGGAGGTGTCGCGTGGCTCGCAGCCTGCGCTCGGCGGTTGTCTTCGTGAGTACGGCAAGAGCGGCCAGTGCGTCCCGGTGATCCCACCAAGTATGGCGGCACACGCCCTGCAGATGACGGAGAGCGGCCTCGACCCGTTGACGATGGACCACCCCTGGTCTTGCACCGAAATGCGGCAGACCTTCCCGGACGGACTCGCCGTGCGTCAGGACGGCGTCGATCCCCAGGGCCTTGACACGAACGACGACGGCACGGCCTGCGGACCCGCCGACTGACGCGCAGCCCTGACCTCCTCTTCACATCCATTCCCTGGAGTTCCTATGTCTCTTTACTTTCTTGCATCAGCGCTCGTGATCATCGTTGCGCTGACCCTCTTCGCCATCGCCTCATCCACCCTCTACCTCAACACCTACGCCTGGTGGGATCCCAAGACCCAGATCCGGACCTCTTACAGCGGGCTCCTCGAAACTGAGAACCTATCGTTCTCCCTGATAATGCCGTGCAGGAACGAACGCGAGGACGTGATGCGAGCAACCCTCGCCGCTCTCCTGGCGCAGACGCACACGCGGAAGGAAATCATCGTCTCCGTAGGCCATGACGACCTCGAGACGATGGCGTGTGCTTTCCGCCTGGCGAACGAGTTCCCCGAGTTCGTGCGGGTGGCCGTGGACCAGCACGAAACCAAGAACAAGCCGCGCCAGCTCAACGGGGCCCTCGCCATGTGCAGGAACGACGTGGTGGGCGTGTTCGACGCAGAGTCCATTGCGGCGCGTGAACTCCTCGCGAATATCGACAGCGTCTTCACGCGGCGCAATGCCGACGTCGTGCAGGGAGCCGTCCAGCTCATCAACTATCGCGACACCTGGTACTCGTTGAGGAACTGCCTCGAGTACTTCACGTGGTTCAGGTCAAGACTGCACGCGCACTCCCGTCAGGGCTTCATCCCCCTGGGTGGCAACACCGTCTTCATCAAGCGGGACCTGCTCGTGTCGGTCGGAGGCTGGGACGGCTCCTGCCTGGCCGAGGACTGTGACCTCGGTGTCCGGCTCTCGACGCTCAACCGACGAATTGTCGTCGCGTACTCGCCCGAACTGGTGACGCGCGAAGAGACCCCCGACTCCCTCGCGACTCTGGTGCGGCAGAGGACACGCTGGTCACTCGGCTTCATGCAGGTGTTCGCGAAAGGGGACTGGAAGTCGCTACCCACCCGCCGTATGCGCACCATCGCGTGGTGGACCCTGATGCAGCAACATTTCATGGCCTTCGCAGGGGTGTGTATTCCGATCGCAATCCTCGCGGCGGTGTGGGGGCAATTCCCGCTGCTGGTCACGATGATTGCGTTCCTCCCTCTTATTCCGACCATGGCGACGATCGCTTTCGATGTATGCATGTTGCGGGAATTCGGTCGCGACCACCGGTTCGAATTGTCCGCCTATGACTACGTGCGCCTCGTTATCGGGACTCCGTTCTATCAGATCGTTCTCGCATTCTCCGCGCTCCGAGCTCTCGTGAAGTTCCACCGCCGTGATTTCGAGTGGGAGAAGACCAGCCACTCCGGTTCGCACCTCGCCTACATCGAGGACGCCGCGCCTGCGCGCGTCTGACCCACCCATTCCCTTCTCCGTTGTCGGGCTCGTGAGGCTCGAACGGTGCGTCATGCCTCAAGGAGGCCGTCATGGCCCTGCTCGAACTGAAATCCCCACTCCGGTTACCGCAACCGGGGCTCCGTCGCCACGGAGCCCACGTGGCCCCCCTCACGCGGAACCAACCGTTCACTCTGACCAGGCTCGGGCCGGGCGACCGGTACACCATGCTGGGCCTTCTGCTCGCCGCAGGCATCCTCAGCCTATGGAACCTCACCGGCGCCCCGGGCTACCAGGACGACGAGGGGACGTATACGGCTCAGGCCTTTGCCGTTCATGACGGCCAGCTCACCCCCTACACCTACTGGTACGACCATCCGCCGCTCGGCTGGATCCAGATCGCTGCCCTCAACTGGCTTCCCTCGCTGCTGCAGCTCGGGGACGGGACGGCCATCGGAGCCACCCGCTACGTCATCTCCGTTTTCTTCGTCGCGAGCGCGATGCTGCTCTACATGCTGGCGCGGCGACTTCACGTCCGCGTCCCCTTCGCTGCGCTGACGACCATCGTCTTCATCCTGTCGCCGCTGTCGCTCGTCCTCGGTCGCCAGGTCTACCTCGACAACATCGGCGTTCCCTGGTTGCTGCTGGCGTTCTATCTGGCCCTGAGCACGAATCACTCGCTGAGGGACCATGTCCTCGCGGGAGCCTGCTTCGCGATCGCAGTGCTGTCCAAGGAGACCCTGGCCATCTTCGGCCCGGCCCTGCTGCTCGCCATGATCAACCGCCCCCGGTGGAGCAACCGGGCCTTCTCGGTGGTGGGGTTCCTTTCCGTCGGCGGGCTCCTCCTTGCGTTCTACCCCCTCGCGGCGCTGCTGCGGAACGAGCTCCTGGCAGGAGAGGACCACGTCTCCCTGCAGGACGCTCTGGCCTACCAGTTCTTCGAGCGATCCGGTTCGGGCACCATCTTCCAGGAGGGCTCCAGCCGGGCCGAACTCCTGGCCGGATGGCTCTACTTCGACAAGTACCTGATCGGTGCAGGCCTCGTGGCGGCGGCTGTCTGCCTCCTGCGTCGGAATACCCACTTCATCGCCCTGGCCATCCTGGTGTTCGGCCTACCGATCATCCTCGGGCAGGGCTATCTGCCCGCCATGTACATCATCGCGGTGATCCCGTTCCTCGCCCTGGCGCTCGGGGTAGCAGTCGACGTCGCGTGGAACGGCACGGAGAGGTTGTGGCAACACAATCACCACCTGCGGGTCCCGCTTCGGACGTCCTTCGTCCTCGGCCTCGGCGTGGCACTAACGCTGATGTCGATGCCCCAGTGGCTCCAGCAGGACCGGGTACTCCTCACTGCCGACAGCAACAGGGAATGGCTGAGTACGTTGCGCTGGGCCCAGGACAACCTCGACCGGGACAGCGTCGTGCTGGCGCCCTACTCCATGTGGCAGGACCTGAACGCTAGCGGGTGGAACGATCCGTGGAACATGATCGCCATCGAGAAGCCCGACCTCGACGAGCAGTTCGAGGCCGTGCACCCGGGCGGCTGGCGAGACGTCGACTACATCATCGTCGCGCCCATCGTCGTGGACAACATCGAGAACCTCGACCTGACCCAGACGGAGAAGGTGCTCGCGAACTCCGTTCCCATCCAGACCTTCGGTGAATGGAGCATCAACAGGGTTGACGTTCCAGGGGGGAACTGAACATGCACCTATCGGTCATCGTGCCCACGTTCAACGAGACACTCAACATCGCAGAACTGATCAGACGCATCGACCAGGCCTGTACAGGCATCGACGCGGAGATCATCGTCGTCGACGACTCCTCGGACTCGACACCCGCCGAGGTGATGCGGTGTTCGTCCCGGACCCGGGTCCCGGTGCGCCTCATCCACCGCGATCATCCCGAGGGCGGCCTCAGCGGCGCTGTCGTGGAAGGAATGGCAGCGAGCCGTGCCACCTACTGCGTCGTCATGGACGGCGACCTGCAGCACCCGCCCGAGATGATCCCGGCCCTCATCGGCACCGTCGACAACGGGGTGAGCGATATCATCGTCGCCTCGAGGTACTGCGGTAACGGCGGCAGTAACGACGGGCTGTCCTCCGCGTATCGTCGACTCGTCTCCACCGGGGTGACCTCACTGACCCGATTTCTCTTCCCGTCCAAGCTGCGGAACTGCACGGACCCGATGACGGGATTCTTCGCCGTACGCCGAGCCTCGATCGATCTCTCCTTGGTACGCCCCAACGGCTTCAAGATCCTGCTCGAGATCATCGTCCGGCACCGACTGAGGGTCAGGGAGATCCCGTTCGTCTTCGGGCAGCGCACGGCAGGTGAGTCCAAGGCGACGCTGAACCAGGGCCTGCGCTTCATCCGTCAGCTCGGTGAGCTGCGGATCGGCCGCGTGGGGCTCTTCGCCGTTGTCGGGGGTGTCGGCACCGTCCTCAACCTGCTGATCATGGGTGTGCTGCTCCTCCTGGGAACGCACTATGTGGTCGCCGCCCTGATCGCGGCGGAACTGACGATCCTCAGCAGCTTCTTCATGCAGGAGAAACTGGTCTTCGCAGGCGATCGCAGGACCGCGTCGGACCTCCGCGTGCGGATCCTCCAATCGGTGGGGTTCAACAACGTCGAAGCACTGCTCAGGATCCCCATCCTCGTGCTGTTAGTGGAAATGCTGTCCCTCAACAGCATCCTGGCCCAGGCCGGCACGCTCGCCGCCGCTTTTGTCATTCGCTACTTGTTCCACTCCAAAATCGTTTACCGCAAGAGGGTCACCTCCCCAGTCGTGCTGACACGTCACGTCGAAGCAGTGGCCGCTGCACCAGCGGCTGCGGAGGAAGCGCATAGCAGGAGTGTCGTGGAGCCCGTGACCGCCGCTCAACCAGGCACCTTTATCCCAGCGCTACCGGTCCCTGGCCGTAATGGGTCGCTGGCACTCGAAGACGCCCTTTTGCCACTGCCCATCAGACATCAGGAAGTAGCGCACCTAGACTAGTAGTAGTGGGTGGGCGTCTCCACTGGGCCACCGTGGCGACGAGCTTCGTCAGCATCCCTTCGCCCGGTGACCGGGGTGGACCCGTCTCTACCCCGCCGAGGAAAGGCCCGCGAAGAACTCATCGCTCCCCGCAGGCCGTTCCCGGCGGCGACTGTCAACCGACCCGCACGATGTACAGGTCGGCCGTGGCGGATCCCTCTGGCCCAACGACCTGAACGAGCTGGCCCCCGGCCCTGAGGACCACAGGCTTCGTCTGATACGTGCCGCTCGAACCTCCGACATACCCGAGCTCGACGCCGTTGACGTAGGTGTCAAAGAAACCGACCCCTGTGACGACGTACTCGAACACGTACGTGCCATCCGTGTAGGCAGGTGCCTCGAGGAACCTCGACCCGGTGACCGTCCCGAGGAAGGTGCGCTGGAACGTCGGCTCGCTCTTTCGTTGCTCGTGCTCGCTCTTCCGTTGCTCTTGCTCGGTCTTTCGTTGCTCTTGGACGACGGACCCGCGCTGGTCGATTGCCGGCGTCGCGCTCGCGACGCCGGGGACGAATCCGAGGATCATCGTGGCGGCGAGAGCGCTTGTTGCTGAGATGATCGCCTTACGGCGAGGTATCGAGATGGTCATGGTGCTACTCCTTCATTGTCCGCCTACGTGCGCGGGTACTTATTTGGAAGCTTGGCGACGGCACACGCGAGAGGTAATCGGGCATTCGTTGCCTAAACGCCCCGAGACCACTCGGTACCTCATAGCACTCGCCGGAATACTCTAATCCCCGCGGAAAACTACCTAGTATGAGAAGTTCTCTACTCTAAAACTACCAAGGCGACCTAGATAGCGGAAGTTGACTCGTTTCGCCAGCTCAAGAGTTCACCTCCTGTTAGCAGGCGAACGGCTTCGCTCCGGTCAGTTGCAGGACGGGTTGTTCATGGTCGGCACCGAGCGCCGAAATGAAGGGACGAATCCGATGACGGTCCCTCGGACCCGCGCAGGGGTGCACCTACCCTCAGGTCGACCAGGAAGCGCGGTGCGACCGCGACCAGTTGCGGCATGTGCCCGAAGGTGAACGCCCCAAGGAACGAGCCCACCGTGGAAGGCACATAGCAGGCGGTCAAGAGCCGTCTCATCGTGCCACGATGCAGCAAGGCTTAGGCTCCACTGGGATGCCGCGCGCCTGCCGTGGTGGCAGGATTTGAGCAGAGAACCCTTGCGTAATTGCCGCGAGGAACACTGACTGATCGGAGGAGCTCCCGTGCCCGTGGTTGAAACACCCGTCATGCTCACCCCGTCCGACGCCGGGCTGACCGACGCCGAGGTATATCGCATCCGCAACGATTTCCCGATCCTCAACACGGAGGTCAATGGCAGGCCGCTCATCTACCTCGACTCAGGCGCCACGTCCCAGAACCCGGTGAGCGTCATGGAGGCGGAGCAGGAGTTCTACGAGCAACGCAACGCAGCCGTACACCGCGGTGCTCACTCGCTCGCCGTGGACGCCACCGACGCGTACGAGGACGCCCGCGCCGCCGTCGCCCGTTTCATCGGTGCACGCACCAGCGAGCTGGTCTGGACCTCCAACGCCACCGAGGGCATCAACCTGGTGGCCTACGCGATGTCCAACGCGGCGCTCGGGCGCGGCGGAGAGGCCGCACGCCGCTTCGCCGTCGGGCCCGGTGACCGGATCGTCGTCACCGAAATGGAGCACCACGCGAATCTGATCCCGTGGCAGGAGCTCGCCGCGCGCACGGGCGCGGAGCTGCGGTTCATCCCGGTCGACGACGACGGCACGCTGCGGATGGAGGACGCCGCTGCGGTCATCACGCCGGCCACGAGACTCGTCGCCTTCTCGCACGCCTCCAACGTCCTCGGCACCATCAACCCGGTCGCCGAGCTCGTCCGGCTCGCGCAGGACGCGGGCGCCCTTACGCTCCTCGACGCCTGTCAGTCCGTGCCGCACCTGCCCGTCGACGTGAAGGCCCTCGACGTCGACTTCCTGGTGTTCTCCGGCCACAAGATGCTCGGCCCCACCGGCATCGGCGCGCTCTACGGCCGCGCCGACCTGCTGAACGCCATGCCCCCGTTCCTCACCGGCGGTTCCATGATCACCACCGTGACCATGGAGCGCGCCGAGTACCTGCCCGCCCCGAACCGCTTCGAGGCGGGGACCCAGCGCATCTCGCAGGCCGTCGCGCTCGGAACCGCCGCGAACTACCTCGCCGAAACCGGTATGCAGCGCATCGAGGCGTGGGAGACGGCGCTCGGCGCGCGGCTCGTGGAGGGCCTCGGTGCCATCGACGGTGTCCGGGTCCTCGGCCCGGGGGCGGGGCAGCCCCGCATCGGGCTCGCGGCGTTCGACGTCGACGGAGTGCACGCCCACGACGTCGGGCAGTTCCTCGACGACAAGGGCATCGCGGTGCGCGTCGGTCACCACTGTGCCCAGCCCCTTCATCGGCGCTTCGGTCTCACGGCTACCACGCGCGCCAGCACGTACCTGTACACCACGACGGCTGAGGTGGACGCGTTCCTGGACGCGCTCGCGCACGTCCGTCCGTTCTTCGGAGCGACCGGAGGAGCACAGTAGATGAGCAGCGGCCTCGAACAGCTGTACCAGCAGATCATCCTCGACCACGCCAGGGAACGGCACGGGTCACCCCTGCGCGAGTACGATGGCGAAGGCCGGGCAGGGGAGTCACACCAGCTCAACCCGGTGTGCGGGGACGAGATCACTCTGCGGGCAGGCGTCGCCGACGGGACGGTCACCTCCGTGACCTGGGACGGCGCCGGCTGTGCCATTTCGATGGCGTCGGCCTCGGTGCTGACCGACCTGGTGCAGGGACTGCCGCGGGACGAGGTGATCTCCCTCGTGGACGCGTTCCGGGAGGTCATGCGCTCACGCGGCAGGATCGAGGCGGACGAGGAGGTGCTCGGTGACGCCGCTGCGTTTTCCGGCGTCTCCCGCTACCCGGCCAGGGTGAAGTGCGCCATGCTGGCGTGGGTCGCGCTCGAGGAATCACTGCTGGCGGCCAACGCCTGACCGCGCAGGCCGTCGTGTCGGGTCAGCGCGTGGGCTGCGGGATCAGGATGGTGAAGCAGCTGCCCTGACGGGGCTCACTCGTGACGCTGATCGAACCACCGTGTTCGCTGACGATGCTCTTGGTGATCAG
>JAABUN010002591.1_pt1 | contig 31384 bp, 17 predicted proteins | sample 5559311 | NCBI WGS metagenome assembly JAABUN01 (sample SAMN10711877, study PRJNA513370) | rock metagenome | isolation source: Antarctica rocks | place: Antarctica: Victoria Land, Siegfried Peak sud | reverse complement strand
ACTTGGGAACGGCGGAGTGGCCTCGCTCAGCAAGCGGCCGCTTCCTGACGGGCGCGGCTCCGAAAGACGGCCGCTTCTGGCTACTGCCAAAGAAAGCCCCGGAACGACAGTCCCGGGGCTTGGAGGGTTTACTGGTCACCGGACCGGCTTAGATGCCCGCCCACGGGTCGCTGTAGGCGTCGAAGGAACCCCAGCCGCCGAGGGTACCGACTTGCAGACCCCCACCGTACCCGCCGCCGACCGGGTCGCTGGTCGTGTCGGCGACCGCCGGGCCGATCGGGTCGTCGCGGACGATGCCCCGGAGGGTGAACGCGGCGTTGTACGCCGCCCCCGTCTTGCTCCCGCCGGACACCTTGAGGGTGTACGTGTCGGCCGGCAGGAAGATCGACTTGGCGGCCGTCTGGCCGCCGAGCGTGCTGAACGACCCGACGACCTGGTTGCTGCTGTTATAGACGGTCACGCGGACGGCCGCGTCGGCCGTCGCCCACACGACATCGACGGCGAAGTAGTGCATCCGCGCGCCGGTCGTCGTCAGGGAGTACGCCTGCTGCGGGGCCAGGTTGGTGACCGCCGCGGCGGCCAGGACGGGCAACTCGACCGGGTTGGCCCGGAGGTCGACGCCGAAGAAGTAATTCCCTTCATTCAACCCAGACGTGGCCGGGTTGTTCGCCGCCACCTCGACGAAGTACGCGGTGTTGGCCGCCACCCCGCGGATTTGGACTGTGTACGAGCTGGCGTCGTTGCCGAGGACTTCGGCCGGCAGCCGGCTGCCGGCCGCGTCGTACACCCGGAGGACGGGGTCGAGCTTGCCGGCTTCGGTCGCCCAGACGGTGACGACGGCCGCCGCCGGCGCATCGGCCGGGGTAATGAACTTGTAGAAGTCCCTGTCCCCGTCCCGCTTGCCGTCCCCGTCGGCGTCCACCCCGCCGTCGTGTTCGATCGTGCCCCGGAAGCTGCCCTCCCACCGGGCGTTCGGGTCGAAGCCGGTGGTGCCCATGTTCCAGGCCGTGGCCACCGACTCGTTCCGCGACCCGTCCGTGAAGTACTGGGATGGGAGGGTCACGCTCAGGGCGTTGGCCGCGTCCTTGCCGACCGAAAGCTTGTACGCCCCGACGGTGAATGGGGTGACGTTGTTCGCCTCCACCTTGATCGTGTACGTCTTCCCTTCCCGGCCCGCGACATAGAGCGATTGGTTGCCGTTCTGCGGGTCGGCCGAAGCAAACAACTTGACGACCGCCCCCTTGTCGTCGGTGACGGTCACCCTGGCCGTCAGCAGGCTCAGCTTCTGGGTCCGCAGTTCGACCGTGAAGTCGTTCGACCCCTGCGGGACCGTCACCTTGTAGTAGTCCGCGTCCGCGGCCGTGGTGATGTCCCCGGCGGCGACGAACGGGGTCGCCCCGGCCGTCCCGTCGGTCCCCTGGAGTTGATTGTCGCTGGCCACGAACGTCAACGGGCTGGCAGTCGCCGCCGTCTCGTTCGGGGCGAGGGCGTCGAACCGGTCCGGCTTCCGCGCCCCGTACAGCTTCTGGATGGCGGCCACGTCCCCGGCCCCCAGGTCGGTCCGCCTGTTGAGGTAGTTGGTGAACATGGCCGACGCGGTGTCCGGGCTGTTCGGCAGGCCGAGCGAGTGGCCGGACTCCTGCAACAGCACGGTGTACAGGTCGTATGTGTTCGCCGCCCCGGTTATCGAGAGCGGCTGGGCCGTGTTGACGGTGATGTCCCCGGCCTGCGCCCCGAGCAGGTCGAACGGGACGGTGGTGGCCAGTTCGGCCCCGGACAGCGTCCGGCCGCCGATGCGGATGTCGCCCTGGCTCGCGTTCCCCTGGAGAGGGCCGGCCGAGCCGAAGTCGACCTTGTTGTCGCCGACGGTGCTGATGTTGATGTTCGCGTTGTTGATCCAGGACTGGAACGCTCGCAGGGTGGTCTGCTGCCAGGCGGTGGCCTGGGTCGTGGTCGTCCCCAGGTCGGCGAACAGGTTACTGCCGGTTCCGTTGATCTTCGTTCCGTCTGGGGCGAAGCTCAGGGTGAGCTTGTCGGCCTCCGGCCAAGCCGTGCCGAAGAGAGCGGGGACGGCCCGGTCTTCGAGGCGTTCGGCCTGGAGGCGCGTGCGGGGTAGTCGGCGGGCGGGCATCTCGGTGTGCGTCCTTCTGAGTCGCTAATGAACAGGGTGGCCCCGGGTGGGACGGCCACCGTGTCAACCCTGCCGTCCGACCCTGGGGGGGTCGAAGCGGCGGTCATCGAACCAGAGCTTTTCTCGACGTGTGTCTCTAGAACGAAGAACGAGCGAGGGACGAGTCGGACGCCGAATTGCGCGGGTTTTAACGGCTTTGCGGGTCGGCCGGCTCAAGAATCAGGTCGTGGAACGAGCCGCCCGTCTTTTCGACAGCCTGGATTATCGCCTGGTGGACCGGCGACCCCAGCCCGGTCTGCCGGATGGTGTAGATTTCCTGCCGGCAGCCGAGGAACCCGTCGACCGCCGCCGCGTCCCACTGCGTGCCCCGGCCACGGGCGAGTTCGGCCTCGACGACTTGCGGGTCGAGGGCCGGGCGGTAAGGTCGGGCGCTGAGCATGGCGTCGCAGGTGTCGGCCACGGCCAGCACCCGGCCCAATAGGGGGATGGCGTCCCCGGCGAGGCGGTCCGGGTAGCCGGTGCCGTCGATACGCTCGTGGTGCGACCGGACGCCGGGGCGGACGTGCCCCAACTGGCGGATGCCGGCGAGGATGCGGTCGCCGACCGCCGGGTGCATTTGCACCTGCAAGTACTCGGCATCGGTCAGCCGGCCCGGCTTGGTCAGGATCGCCTCCGGGACGCCGATCTTGCCGATGTCGTGCAGCAGACCAGCCAGGTACAAGTCGCTGACCGTCCCGGCCGGCAGGCCCATTTGCTTGCCGATCCGACTCGCCATCCGGGCCACCCGCTCGCTGTGCCCGGCCGTGCACGGGTCTTTGGCGTCGATGGCTGCGGCGAACCCCTGGACGACGCCGAACAGGGCTTCGCTCAGGTCGGCCGTGTACCGGGCCGACCGCTGCCGCGACCGGAGCGCCCGGACGGTCAGCCGGGCGGCCCCGAGCGCGCCCGGGGCGAATGGCCGGTCGGCGAACTGAAAGACGGCCAGCCAGGCGGGCTTCGACCGGCCGGCCCGGACGAGCAACACCCGCGACGGGAGCGGCCCGGCTAGGCCGCGGCAGGCGGCGGCCACCTCGGCCGAATTGACCTGCCGGGCGGCCAATTGGCTGTCGGTCGGTGTACCCGCCTTGACAAGCCGGGCGACCAGCCGCCGGGCGTGGTCCTGGTCCGGCCGGCGCGGGCCGGCGAGGACGACCGGGTCGGCCGACAGCGGCACCAGGGCCGCCGCGTCGGCGGCCGTCAGGTCGCACACGGCGTCGAGCAGCAGCCGGGCCTGGCGGTCCGGCCGGTCGGCCCCGTCGAGGTCGGCCAGGAACCGCTCCAGCCTGGCCCACCCGGCGTCCTCGTTCGGCGTCCGGCGGGTGTCTCGGGCCACTTGTGCCCAGGGCGTGTGCTCGGGGGTCATCGGGCAAGCCCTCGCGGGGGAGTGTCGGCTGGGCCAGTGCATCCCGGCCGTCACTTCGCCGCCGTCTTCCGCACCTTGGCGGCCGCCGCCACGAGCGCCCGGAAGTCCGGGTCGGCCCGAAGCGGGTCGAGTTCCGGGTCGGCCCGGACGTAATCGACCGTGAACCCCTCGGCCGCGAACGCCTTGGCCAGCAGTACCAAGGCCCGGTCCCGGTCGGCCGGCACCTGCTTCGAGGTCAGGGCGTACACCCCGGCCACCTGGTAGTGGTTCATGGCCGACGGATCGGCCGCGAGGCAGGCGTCGGCGTCGGCGTGGGCGGCCGGCCGGTCGCCGAGTCGGGCCAGCAGCACGGCCCGGCCGGCCAGGGCCGGAGCGTGGCCGGGGTGGGCACCGAGGACCGCGTCGAGAACCTTGATCCCGTCGGCCGTCCGGCCCAACTGGTCGCTCAGCAAACCGGCCAGGCTGACTTGCCACCGCGGGTTACTCGGGTCGAGCCGGATCGCTTCCCGGGTGTCGGAGACGGCCTCCGCGGGGTCGGTCGTCTCACGCATCTTGGCCCGGGCGATCCAGCTCGGAATGTCCTTCGGCGTGCGCTTCAGCCCCTCGGCTACGTCGGCCTTCTCGGCCGCCTTGTCCCCGAGTTGGGCGTGGACTTGTGACCGGAGGAAGTAGATGCGCGTCTGGGTCTCGCCGGACTCGAGCGCGGTCGTCAGGTCGGCGAGCGCCCCGGTCGGGTCGCCCAAGTCCCGGCGGCAGAGCGCCCGGTTGACGTAGGCGTCGGCCAGACTCGGCCGGAGTTCGATCACCCGGTCGAAGTCGGCCGCCGCCAAGTCGTAGTGTTTGAGTTCGAGCCGGACCAGGCCGCGGTTGAACCGCGCCCGGACGTGGTCGGGGTCGAAGGCCAGGCAGACCTCGAAGTCGGCCGCCGCGTCGAGCGGCCGGGCCAACCGGAGTAGGCAGACGCCGCGGTTGAATCGGGCGTCGAAGTCCGACGGGTCGGCCTCGACGGCCCGGCCGAGCGGCGCGAGGGCGGCCTTGTATTGCCGCTCCTTCATCAGCTCTACGGCTGCTCCGACCAGGGTCAGGGGGGCGTTACCCACCAGGGCGGCCAGCCGGTCGGCCTCGGCCGGGTCGCCGACCCCGCGCTCGGCCGCCTCCTTGGCGGCCCGGGCGGTCAGTTGTTGCACCTCGGCGACGGCCGCCTTCAGCTTCTGTTGCGTCGCGGCCGGGAGCAGGGTGACGGACAGGCGGCCGGCCCAGGCCGGGTCGGCGTCCGCCCCGTAGGGGGCCAGCGCCTTCTTGCCGTCGGCGACGGTCTCCGGCAGCCGGGTGGGGTCGACCACCCCGACGGCGAGTTCGGTCATGACCTGGTGCCGGCCGGCCCAGAACGCCTCGTTCTTGGCGTGGGCGCGGTTGGTGTATCCCACCGCCCTGACCGCCAGCAGGGCCATCAGGGCCAGGGACGGGACGGCGACCTTGGCAACCGTGGCCAGCTTCGGGTTCCGCCGCGTCCACTTGTCTGCCCGCTCCATCAGCGACGGGTTCGGGGCATACTTGAGCGGCCGGGCGGTTAGTTGCCGGTCGAGGTCGTCGAGGAGGGCGTCGGCCGACTGATACCGGTGGGCCGGGTCGGCGGCCAGGAGCTTCAGGACAATGGCTTCGGTCGCCGGACTGACGGCCGGGTTGACGGCCCGCAGGGGAGGCGGGCCGGCCCGCCGCTGGGCGGCCATCTTCGGCACCACCTCGCTTATCTTGCCGGCCGGGATCGGGAACGGGGCGTGGCCGGCCAGCAGCTCGAACAGCATCAACCCCAGGGCGTACAGGTCGCTCCGGGCGTCGACCGGGGCCTTCAGCCCGCGGAAGGCGTCGAGGTGTTCAGGCGACATGTACGGCAGCGTCCCGCCGACCTTGGTGGCCGGGGCGGCAGCCGTGTCGTCGGCCAGGTTAAAGTCGAGGAGCATCGGCTGCCCCTCGTCCGTCAGCAGGATGTTCGCCGGCTTCAAGTCCCGGTGGATGATGCCGCGGGCGTGGGCGTGGGCCAGGCCGTCGGCGATCCGGGCGGCCAGCCACAGGACCGCCTCGACGTAAGAGTAGTGCGTCAGCTTGTCGAGGATGGCGTTCGAGACGGCCGGGGCCGCCGTCGCCGGCACCTCGCCGTCCGAATGCACCCGGCTATCGACCCGGGTGACCGACTTGCGGTTATTCAAGGTGCTGATGAAGTGCTGGCCGGTCCCCGGCAAGACGCCTTCCTTCCGCAGCCCGCCGACGATGTCGGCCAAGGTGGTCGCCCCGAAGTACGGCATACAGACGGCGTGGAGCGTCCCGCAGGTGTGGACCGAGTAGATCGGTACGATGTTCGTGTGCTGGAGTTGGGCGAGGGTCTGCGACTCGTCGCACAGGGTGGCCGACACCTTGAGGGCCACCGGCCGGTCGGCCAGGTCGCCCTGGCGGGCCAGGTAGACCCGGGCGAACGCCCCGCGGCCGAGTTCGTCGACCAGGCGGAAGCCGAGGAAGTCGGCCCCGGGTTCGGGAAAGCCGGCCACCCCGGACGCCAGCCGTTGAGCGGCGGCCGGCCGGGTGGCGTGCAGATCGCGGAACAGCCCCGCCGCCCCCGGGCCGGTGAACGGGACCGATGCGGACTGCGGATCGGCCCGGAACTGCCGGTACGCCTGGGCCGCGTCGGCCACGCCGTCGGCCGTCACGGTCTGGAAGTCTTCGCTGTGTACGTCGGAGGCCACGTCCAAGACGGCCGTCCGCGGGCGGGAGTCGTCGGCGTCCGGCCAGTCGGACGTATCGACCCCGTAGGCGGCGGCGTAGTCGGCCGAGCTGGCCGGGTGGCCGTGGGCGAGCCGCTGGCGGTATTCTTCAAAGGCGATGTCGGCCAGGGGGGACGGGGTCTGGGCCAGGTCCGGGAAGGCCTTCAGGTAGTCGGCCAGCGGCGTCGGCCGGCCGGCGTCCCAGCCGAATTCGAGGTCGATGCGGACCAACTCGACCAGGACGGCCGCCCGGCCCGGGTGGCCCAAGGGCGGCACGTCGGCGGTCGTCAGGGCGGAGGCGTCGGCCGCCCGGGCGGCCTCGAACCGGCGGACCTGGCTCTCGCCAGCGGCGTCGAGGCCGACGGCGAGGGGGGCGTCAATCGTCGGACTCACTAGTGGACTCCTCACCGGGGGGCATCCCGAGGACCGCTCGCAGCCGGTGTCGGGTGTCTTGTAATAACCGTTCGACCGTCCGTTTCGACCGGCCGGTAGCGGCAGCGATCTCGGCCACTTCGCACCCGGCCATCCGCAGCCTGACCACCTCCCGGCCAGCGACAGGCATCCGGTCGACCGCCTCCTCGACGCTCGTCACGAGCAGGTGCTCGGCCGGGTCGGGGGTGGCCCCGGCCGGGTCGGCCGCGTTCCACCCGACCGTCAGCCGCAGGTCGCGTTTGCCGGCCCGGTGGTGCTGCTCGGCTGACCGCAGCCGGTTGAGCGTGAACACCAGCAGCAGGTCCCACAGCTCCTCGCCGGTGGGGAGCGTGTACCGCCCCGCCCGGGCGGCGGTGAAGAACCTGCGGAACACGCTCTGGGCGATGTCGTCCGGGTCGACCCGCCGGCTCAACCCCCGGCTCATGTTGGCCCGGGCGACGGCCAGCACCCGCCGGGCGTACCTGGCGTGCAGGGCTGCGGCCGCCGCCTGGTCGCCGGCCTGCAGCACCCGCAACAGGGAGCCGTCCGACGGTAGGGGCGTCTCGGTCGGCTCGGGCGGGCCGTCCATCATCTGCTCTCACGGGGAAGAACCGGGGGGCACGGGTGCGACCGCCAAAACCGGCAAGTCCGTGCCCCACTCCGGGAGTCTAGCTCACGCCCGACCGTCACGCAGCGTGGATCGGCCCGACGCGGTTCGGTTGCACAGGGTGAGGAACGATGGTGCGCGGGATGGTTACGCCAACCCCATCCCGTTCAGCAGGGGACACGCAGTGGGCGAGAGCGTGCAACGGCATCGCATTTGCTTTGATATTACAGTAGTTACCCTGCAGCCCCCCGGCCTGAGGACCGGCGGCGGGTATTTGGCTCATTTTTCCTGAATCTCCTGCCCCAAAGGCCCATATGCCCGTACTGCCACTGGTCGTGTTCTCTCACCTCCGCTGGGATTTCGTCTTTCAACGCCCGCAGCACCTGATTACTCGCCTGGCCCAAGGCCGGCGCGTCCTGTTCATCGAAGAGCCGATCCACGACCCGGCCGGCGGTCCCCGGTGGCAGACCCGGACCCCGGTCGAAGGCGTCACCGTCTGCCAACCCGTCACCCCGTGCCCGGCCCCCGGCTTCGCCGACGATCAGCAGGCGTACCTGATCCCGCTCGTTAAAGAACTCCTGGCCGGCTACCCAGCCGGCGGGTTCGACTTGTGGCTCTACACTCCGATGGCCTGGCCCCTCGCCGAAGACCTACGGCCGCGGGTGACCGTCTACGACTGCATGGACGAGCTGAGCGCATTCCAGTCCGCCCCGCCCGAACTCCTCGAACGGGAGCGGCAACTGCTGCTCGCCGCCGATGTGGTGTTCACCGGCGGGCCGAGCCTGTATAAGGCCAAGAAGGACCGGCACCCGAACGCCTACTGCTTCTCGTCGAGCGTCGACGCCGCCCACTTCGGGAAGGCCAAGTCGGGCGTCGCCGAGCCGGCCGCTCAAGCCGCTCTATCCCACCCGCGCCTCGGCTTCTTCGGCGTCCTCGACGAGCGGTTCGACCGCGATTTGCTCGCCGCCGTGGCCGCCGCCCGGCCCGACTACCAGTTCGTGCTGGTCGGCCCGGTGGTCAAGGTCGATCCGGCACAGATGCCCCAGGCCGCCAACATCCACTACTTCGGCCAGCAGTCCTACGCCGACCTGCCGGCGTACCTCGGCGGGTGGGACGTTGCCCTGCTGCCGTTCGCCCGTAACGACTCGACCAAGTTCATCAGTCCGACCAAGACCCTCGAGTACATGGCGGCCGGCAAGCCGATCGTCAGCACGCCGATCACCGACGTGGCCGAACCCTACGGCGACATGGTCGCCCTGGCTTCGACGGCTGAGGAGTTTGCCGCCGCATGTGACCGGGCGCTCGCCGAGACTTCGGCCGAAAAGGCCGCCCGGCTGGCCAAGTTCGACGGCGTCCTGGCCCGCACGTCGTGGGACCGGACGGCCGCCCTGATGGCCGAGGCGATCGAGGCGGCGGCTACCCGTGGCTTCTCCGAGACGGCGTCGGACACGGTCCCGGTGGTCGTCGTCGGGGCTGGGCCGACGGGGCTGAGCGCCGCCTACCACCTGGGCGACCAGGCGATGCTGATCGACGCCAACGACCGGGTCGGCGGGTGGTGCCGCTCTATCGTCGATAACGGATTCACGTTCGACTACGCCGGCCACATCATGTTCTCGAACGACCCCTACGTGCATCAGCTCTACAAGATGTTGCTCGGGGACAACGTCCACTGGCAGGACCGCGAAGCGTGGGTTTACTCCAAGGGGGTCCACACCCGTTACCCGTTCCAGGGGGCGCTCTACGGGTTGCCGGCCGAGGTCATCAAGGAGTGCATCATCGGGGCGGTCGAGGCCCGGTACGGCACGGCGGCCAAGCCGGAGCCGAAGGCACTGCCAGCCGTGAACGGCAACGGGAATGGCCACGCTAACGGCAATGGCAGTGGAGCCAAGCTCAACGGGTCGGCCAAGGCGGCCGCGGCCGCGGCCGTGTGCGGGCCGGGGACCGACCCGAAGGATTTGAGCGACTGCTGCGGCGACGGCGTGGCCGAGGCGACGGTCCCCCTGGTGGCCAAGGCCGTCGCGGCCGAGGCAGTCAAGTTGGCCGGGCCGCGGAACTTCGAGGAGTTCATCTACCAGGTGTGGGGGTCCGGGATCGCGAAGCACTTCGCCATCCCGTACAACCGCAAAATCTGGGCGGTGCCGCTCGACCAGATGGAAACGAGCTGGCTCGGCGGCCGGGTGCCGATGCCCGACCTGGCCGAGATGCTCGACGGGGCGCTCTCCCCCAAGGGCAAGCCGATGGGGCCGAACGCCCGGTTCGGCTATCCGCTCAAGGGTGGCTTCCAGGCTCTGATGGACGGCTTCCTGCCGCACTTGAAGGGCCAGGTCCGGCTCAACACGAAGGTGACGGCCGTCTCCCCGTCGAAGCGGCGGCTGACCCTGTCCGACGGGTCGGTGGTCAAGTACGAGCAACTGATCAGCACCATGCCGCTCCCCAAACTCGTCGGCATGATGGGCAGCGAAGCCCCGGCGGACGTGAAGGCGGCAGCGGCCAAGCTGCGGTACACGTCGGTCAAGTGCGTCAACGTCGGCGTCGGCCGGGAGTCGCTGACCGACAAGCACTGGATTTACTACCCCGAGGACACGGTGTTCCACCGGGTGTTCGTCCAGGGGAACGCCAGCCCGCACTGCAACCCGGCCGGCGGGTTCGGGCTGACCTGCGAGATCACCTACGGCCCCCTGAAGCCGCTGCCGTGCGACGGGCCGGAGCTGATCGCCCGGTGTGTCAAGGAACTGGCCGAGGTCGGGCTGATGCGCGACGGTGACCCGGTGCTGACGGCCAACATCGTCGACATGCCGTTCGCCTATGTGGTGTACGACCACGCCCGGGCCGGGGTGGTCGCCCACATCCGGGAGTGGCTGACGCAGTACGACATCCACCTGGCCGGTCGGTATAGCGAGTGGGAGTACTACAACTCCGACCACGCCTTCCTGGCTGGCAAGAAGGTGGCCGACGCGGCAGCCGCCCGGATGACCCCGGCGGTCGCTCCGGCGAAAGTCGGGCGGGCGGGGGTTTTGGCCTGACATTCGCTTCATCTCCGTCCGGGGTTGTAACCCCCCGGACGGACCCACCTTAACGATACCTGAGATGACGCCGCTTTCCCGTCCCCTGCCCCGTCGCAGGGGCCGGGGTAGTGGCGTCCGCACCTTGCTCCCGCATCAGTCGAGGGACGACCCCATGCCGGACGTTGGCTCCCGTGGGGGAACCCGGCCGCTCGAAATGTGGGCCGGCGTCGAGTGTACCGTCAACCGCGTCGCCGGGACGTACTTCGACCAGCTCGCCCGCACCGGCCACGCCGACCGCCCCGCCGACCTCGACCGCTTGGCCGGGCTGGGGGTGGCGGCCGTCCGCTACCCCGTGCTGTGGGAGCGGACCTGGCCCGACCCGGCCCGCGATCCCGACTGGTCCTGGCCGGCCGACCGGCTCGACCGGCTCCGGAGCTTGAGCGTCCGGCCGATCGTCGGCTTGGTCCACCACGGCAGCGGGCCGGCCCACACCTCGCTCATCGACCCTGGTTTTCCTACCGGCCTGGCCGAGTACGCCCGGCGGGTGGCCGAACGCTTCCCGTGGGTCGACGCCTACACCCCGGTCAACGAGCCGCTGACGACCGCCCGGTTCGCCGGCCTGTACGGCCACTGGTACCCGCACGGCCGGTCGGACGCCACCTTCGCCCGCGCCCTCGTGACCCAGTGCCAGGCGACGGCCCTGGCGATGGCGGCCGTCCGGGCCGTCAACCCGCGGGCCGTCCTGGTCCAGACTGAAGACCTCGGCCAGACTCACGCCCCGGCGGGCCTGGCGGCCCAGGCGCGGTTCGAGAACCACCGCCGATGGTTGTCGTGGGACTTGCTCTGCGGCCGCGTCACCCGCCGGCACCCGCTCTGGCGGTACCTGACCGGAAAGGCCGGCATCGGGCCGGCCGAGTTGGACGCCCTGGCCGCTGCCCCCTGCCCCCCGGACATCCTCGGGGTGAACTACTACCTGACGAGCGAGCGGTACCTCGACGACCAGGTCGAACACTACCCGCCGGGCCGGTGCGGCGGAAACGGCCGCCGGGCCTACGCGGACGTGGAGGCCGTCCGGTGCGTCCCCGCCGGCCCGGTCGGGGTGGCCGACCTGCTCGCCCAGACGTGGGAGCGGTATCGGCTGCCGCTGGCCGTGACCGAGGCCCACCTCGGCTGCACCCGCGAGGAGCAACTACGGTGGCTGGCGGCGGTGTGGCGGTCCGCCCACGCCGCTCGGGACGGCGGGGCCGACGTGCGGGCCGTCACCGCCTGGTCGGCGTTCGGGGCCTACGACTGGGACTCGCTGGTCACCCTCGACCGGGGCGTGTACGAGCCGGGCCTGTTCGACGTGCGGGCCGACCCGCCGCGGCCGACCGCCCTGGCCGGGCTGGTGGCCGAACTCGCCGCCGGGGGCGACCCTGGCCACCCGGTCCTGGCCGCCCCCGGCTGGTGGGACCGGCCGAGCCGCCTCTATGCCCACATCGCCGGCCCCGCCCCCCGGCCGGCGGACCCCCTGGCCCCCGACGCCCGGCCGGTCCTGATCGCGGGGGCGTCGGGGACGCTGGGCCGGGCGTTCGCGCGGGTCTGCGGGGTGCGGGGGCTGCCGCACCGCATCCTCGCCCGAGCGGACCTCGACATCGCCGACCCGGCGTCGGTCGCCGCGGCCCTCGATGCCTACCGGCCGTGGGCCGTGGTCAACGCCGCCGGGTACGTCCGGGTCGACGCGGCCGAGGCCGAGCCGGACCGGTGCCGGCGGGCGAACGCGGTCGGCCCGGCCGTCCTGGCGGCCGGGTGCGCGGCCCGCGGCGTCCGGCTGGTCACGTTCTCGTCGGATCTGGTGTTCGACGGCCGGGCCACCCGGGCGTACCACGAGGCCGACCCGGTCGCCCCCCTGAACGTGTACGGGGCGACGAAGGCCGAGGGCGAGGCGGCGGTCCTGGCCGCCCTGCCGGGGGCGCTGGTGGTGCGCACAGCCGCTTTCTTCGGCCCGTGGGACGAGCAAAATTTCGTCCACCTGGCCCTCCGCGCCCTGGCCGGCGGCCGGACGTTCGCTGCGGCCGACGACCTGACCGTCACCCCGAGCTACGTCCCCGACCTCGTCCACGCGGCCCTCGACCTGCTGGTCGACGGGGCGGCCGGGGTCTGGCACCTGTCCGGCCCGGACGCGGTCACCTGGGCCGACTTGGCCCGACAGGCGGCCGGCCGCGCCGGCCTCGACCCCGGCCGGATCATGGGCCGGCCGGCGGCATCGTTCGGCTGGCCCGCCGCCCGGCCGGCCTACGTCCCCTTGGCCAGCCGCCGCGGGGCCACGCTGCCGGCCCTGGCGGCGTGCCTGGACCGTTACCTGGACGAGGCCGCCCCCTACGGCCGGACCTGACGGTTTCGGCCGTAACGGCGCGGCGCTTGCAACACCCCTACCGGCGGTTCGTTTGGCCGTCGCTCTTTCCCCCGAGGCGTCTGCTGTGAAGCTCAACACCCTGAACGACGTGCTGACCGACAGCATCAAAGACCTGTACAGCGCCGAAACCCAGATCACCAAGGCTCTGCCCAAGATGGCCAAGGCGGCCGGCAGCCCGAAGCTCAAGCAGGCGTTCGAGACGCACCTGGCCGAGACCGAGAAGCAAGTCGAGCGGCTGGAGAAGGTAGCCGAACTGATGGGTATCTCCGTCAAAGGAAAGACTTGCGTGGCGACGAAGGGTCTGGTCGAGGAGGGCCAAGAAATCATCGACGAGGACGGCACCCCGGAAGCCAAGGACGCGGCCCTGATCGGGGCGGCCCAGAAGATCGAACACTACGAGATCGCCGGGTACGGCACGGCCCGGTCGCTCGCCGAGAAGTGCGGCCTGACCGAAGTCGCCAGCCTGCTCCAGCAGACGCTCGACGAGGAAGGGGCCACGGACAAGAAGCTGACGGCCATTGCCGAGGCGCTGCCCGCCCCGACGAAGTAGGGGTTTAATTCCGTTCCTGGACAAAGGTCTCAGGGGCCGGATGCGTCAGCATCCGGATTTTCGCACCGCCCGGAGCCGGTCGGGGAACGCGGAGGCGTCAGCCCCCGGCACCCGATACGCAATCCCACCTGATCCGGGAGTCGAGCCATCCGAGCCGCCAGCCGCGACGAAGCCGCTGTCCGGGACAGCGAGGTCTGCGAGCGGACCTGCCCCGACGGGACGGCCGAACAGACGGCGCGCGAAGAAGAAGACCGGTTCCGGTCGGTCGCCGACGCTGGCCCGGCCGTGTTATGGGTGACCGACCCGGCGGGCCAGTGTACGTTCATGAGTAGCGGCTGGTACGAGTTCACCGGCCAGCCCCCGGGGTTGGGCTTGGGCCGGGGGTGGGCGGATGCCGTCCACCCGGCCGACCAGGGGGTCAGCCAGACCGCGTTCCAGGAGGCCAACGCCGCCCGCCGGCCGTACCGCGTCGATTTCCGCGTCCGCCGGCACGACGGCGTCTACCGGTGGGCGATCGACATGGGCCGGCCCCGGTTCGACCCGGCCGGGGACTACCTGGGCATGGTCGGCAGCGTGGTCGACATCGACGACCGTAAGCGGGTCGAGGTGGCCCTCGCGGGCCGCGAACGCGAACTTCAGTCCCTGGCCGACAACACGCCGGACATCCTCACCCGGTTCGGCCCGGACTTGAAGCACCTGTTCGTCAACGCCGCCGTCGAGCAGGCGATCGGCGTCGGTCCCTCTGCCGTCGTCGGCCGGACGCAGCGGGAGTTGGACCTGCCGGCCGGCTTGTGCGACTTGTGGGACACCGCCCTGCGGGACGTATTCGCCGCCGGTCGGCCGCGGAGCATCGTGTTCGGCCACGCCGGCCCGACCGGCGAACGCCATTACGCGGCCCGGCTTGTCCCCGAGTTTGGCCTGGCCGGCGGGGTCGAGACGGTCCTGGCCGTCACCCAGGACGTGACGGCGGCCAAGGCGGCCGAGGCGACCGTTGCCCGACTGGAGGCCGACCGCGAGCGGCAGCGGCGGCTGTACGAGACGATGCTGAAGAACACCGCCGACATCAACTACATCTTCGACCCCGACGCCCGGTTCGTGTTCGGCAACGAAAAGTTGACGACCGTTTTGGGCCGGGAGTGGGCCGACGTGGCCGGCCGGCCGCTTGAAGACATCGGCTACACGCCCGAGCTGGCCGACAAGCTGCAGCGGCAGGTCCGGGAGGTCGTCGCCACCGGCTGTTCGGTCCGGGACGAGACGCCGTTCACCGGCGCGGTCGGAACCCGCGACTACGAGTACATCTTTGCCCCGGTGTTCGGCCCGGACGGGGCCGTCGAGGCGGTGGCCGGGTCGACCCGCGACATCACCGACCGCCGCCAGATGGAGGAGGCCCTGCGGGCAAGCGAGGCGCGCTTTCGGTTCCTCGACGCCCTCGGCCAGGCGACCCGCGGGGCGGCCGACCCCGGCGAGGTCATGGCCGTCACCGCCCGGCTCTTGGGCGAGCACCTCGGCGTCACCCGTTGTGCGTATGCCGATGTCGATCCCGACCAGGACCGGTTCACTATCCGCCACGACTGGACGGACGGGGTGCCGAGTACGGTCGGGGTCTACTCGCTCGACCTGTTCGGCCCCCGGGCGGCCGCCGACCAGCGGGCCGGCCGCAGCCTGGTCGTCCGGGACATGGACCGGGAACTCGCCCCGGCCGCGGGGGGCGACACGTTCCGGGCCATCGGCATCCGGGCCGTCATCTGCTGCCCGCTGCTCCGGGGCGGCCGGCTGACCGCCATGATGGCCGTCCACCACGCCGCCCCGCGCGACTGGACGGCCGCCGAGGTGACGCTCGTCGAGGCCGTCGTCGAGAGGTCGTGGGCGTACATCGAGCGGGTCCGGGCCGAGGCCCAACTGGTCGAGGCCCACCAGTTCTTCCACTCGTCCCTCGACGCCCTGTCCAGCCACATCGCGGTCCTGGACGAGAACGGCGTCATCGTCGCTGTCAACGACGCTTGGCGGCGGTTCGCCGACGAGAACCACTACCCCGGCCCGAACTACGGGGTCGGGTCGAGCTACGTCTCCGAATGCGAGGCGGGTTCGGCGGACGACCGGGGGATCGCCGCCGGGTTGCAGGACGTACTGCACGGCCGGAAGTCGCTCTTCGAGACCGAATACCCGTGCCACTCCCCGACCCAGGAGCGCTGGTTCGTGATGCGGGTGACCCGGTTCAAGCCGCCGGGACCGGTGCGGGTCGTCGTGTCCCACGAAAACGTGACGCAGCGGGTGAAGTCGGAACATGCCCTGAGGGACGCCGACCGCCGCAAGGACGAGTTCCTGGCCACCCTGGCCCACGAGCTGCGCAACCCGCTTGCCCCGATTCGGACCGGCCTGGAAGTGCTTGACCGCGACCCGGCCGCCGGCACCGCCGGCCGGACCCGGGCGATGATGGCCCGCCACCTGGGGCACATGGTCCGGCTGGTCGACGACCTACTCGACGTGTCCCGGATCACCCACGGCCAGCTCGACCTGCGGCGGGAGCGCATCTCGTTGGCAGCCGTCGTCGAAACCGCCCTGGAAGCGAGCCGGCCGCTCGTAACCGCCGCCGGCCACACGCTCGAGGTCGACCTACCCCAGCACCCCGTCTGGCTCGATGCCGACCTGACCCGGCTGGCGCAGGTCGTGTCGAACCTCGTCAACAACGCGGCCAAGTACACCCCGAACGGCGGCCGCATCACCGTGACGGCGGCCGTCGACGGGCCGACCGTGGTATTGCGTGTCGCCGACACCGGCCTCGGCATCCCGGCCGACCAACTGCCGGCTGTGTTCGAGATGTTCGCCCAGGTCAACCATACCCTCAACCGGTCCCAGGGCGGTCTCGGCATCGGCCTAACGTTGGTCCGCCGGCTGATCGAGATGCACGGCGGGACCGTCACGGCGGCCAGTCCCGGAGCCGGCCGGGGGAGCACGTTCACCGTCCGCCTGCCGACCGCCGCCGGGCCGCCTCCGGAGATCACTTCTAGGCCGATTGCGGCCGCCGGCCCGGTCCGGGTGCTGGTCGTCGACGACAACATCGACGGAGCGGAGAGCCTGGCGATGCTCCTCGACCTGACCGGCCACACCACCCGGACGGCCTACACCGGCCCGGCCGCTGTCGCCGCCGCCCAGGCGTTCCTCCCCGAAGTGATGTTCCTCGACATCGGCCTGCCGGGGATGACCGGGTACGAGGTGGCGGCCGAACTGCGGGCTTCCCCGCCGGCGGTCCGGCCGTTGATCGTCGCTCTGACCGGGTGGGGGAGCGCCGACGACAAGGCGAAGGGCGTGGCCGCCGGCATTGATCGGCACCTGACGAAGCCGGTCGACCCGGCGGTGGTTATGGCGTTAATGGCGGGGTTTTGCGCGGGGCGATGACGGCCACTCCGCCCGCCGGGACCGCCCCGGCCCGCCGGATTATCCCCTCGCGCAGCCGGTCGAAGTCCGCCGGGGCCGCCTTGGCCCACGCCCGGGCGGCCAGTTTGAGGTACGCCGACGCCTCCGCCGGCCGGTCGAGCCGGGTGCAGAGGGCTTGCAACCCCAGGGCCGCCCGGACGCTCCCGGAGTCGTGGGCCAGCGCTTCGAGGAACGCTTCTTCCGCCTCGGCTGCCAGCCCGGCATCCAGCGCCGCCAGCCCCCACGCCTCCATGTAGTAGGCTCCGTTCCCCCAGGCGTGGTGGGTGAAGTCGTCCTTCGTTTTGTCGACGGCCCGGCGGAGCAGCTTCACGCCGGCCTCCCCGTGGCCCGTCGCGCACGCCAGCCGACCCTGGACCTCCCACAACCGCAATTCAAGCGTCCGGCCGCCCTTCTTCGACTGGCCGAGGTGCCGCAGCACGTCGGCTTCGGCGGCCGCGCGGGCGGTGTCTCCTTGGTCGAGGGCCAGCAGCGCCGCGTAGTAGGCGGCAGCTGGCTTGTCGGTCTTACGCAGGTCGGCGACGAGTTGACCCGCCGCCGGCCAGTCCTGCCGGGAGAGGGCGGCGCGGAACCACTCGGGGCGGAACGTGTACTTGTTGCGCTCGGCCTCCGCGCGGATGGCGTCGGCTTCGGCGAACCGGCCGTCGTGGACCAGGGTCTTGGTCAGGACTTCGAGGTGGTGGGCGTACTGGTGGTCGTCGGCCGGGCGGACGTTCATGGCCCGGTGGTAGGCCCGTTCCAACTCGACGGCCTTGAAGCTCCAGTCGGTCGTGTGCCGCCACTTGCCCACGCGGGTGGCCAGGTGGGCCTGCATGTGGTAGGCGTGCGGCAGCCCCGGCGACGACGCGATGTAGTTCTCGGCGTACACCCACCCCAGGGCCGGCCGGCGGACGTTCTCGAAGTGGTGGACGAGCTTGTGGTTGGCTCCCGGATGCAGCGGGTTGAGCCGCAATAACGCCTTGTGGAACGGGACGGCACCATTGACGCCGTCGGCCAACTCGGCCCGGGCGAACCACCCCTCCTCGTCGTCGTCATAGAGCGTCAAGAGTTCGTCAAGAGTCTGAATAGCCTTCCTCTTACGCTCGTCGGCTGGCGTGTCGGGCCACAACCCCTTCTCCTGGAGTTTCGCCCGGACGAGCAGTTGCTCGCGGTGGCTTGCCCGCTCCATGCACGCCTTCGCCCGGCCGAGGCAGTAGTCGGCGAACGGCCGGGCGAACCGGTCGGGCAGCCTCTTTTGGAAAGCGGCCCCGGTCACGGCCAGGAAGGGAGCCGGGTCGGGGGTGCTGCCGCGCTTCCACTCGTCGAAGGCCTTCGCCAGCCCGAGCCAGGCGAAGGCGCAGTCGGGGTCGTGCCGCAGGGCGGTCTCGTAGTTCCGGGCCGCCTCCATCCAGATGTACGAGTAGTAGTACCCGGCCGCTTGGTCGCAGAACGCCTGGCACTCCGGCGACGCCGTGGAAACGCGGTAGGTGTAGACGCACAGCCCCGGCGTCGCCTTCGCCGGGCCGAGGCCGGTGAGCGGCAGCCGGTCGGCCGGCGGGGTCGAGAAGGCGGCGAGGGCCGCGGCGAGGGCGAGCATCGGCGTCTCGGAACGGGGCGGTATGAGCCGGGTGCGTGGGCGTCCGGGTTCTTTCTACGCACGGTGCCAGTTTACCAGAACCCGTACGCCCACGCACCCGGCTCATGTCCCCCACTACTCAACGCCGGCCGGCCCCCTACTATGGTGGGTGCGTCGGCCCACCCCCGCGGCCCAGGCTTTAAGTGATCATGACCCAACCCGCCATCGAAGTCCGCGACCTGTGCAAGCAGTACGGGTCGGTCCTCGCCGTCGACCACGTCACCTTCGCGGTCCAGCCGGGGGAGCTGGTCGGGTTCCTCGGCCAGAACGGGGCCGGCAAGACGACCACCATGCGGGTGCTGACCACGTTCATGCCGGCGTCCAGCGGCACCGCGGCGGTCGCCGGGTACGATGTCATGTACCAGTCGATGCAGGTCCGCGAACGCCTGGGGTATCTGCCCGAAAGCGTGCCGCTATACCCAGAAATGCGGGTCGAAGAATTCCTCCACTACCGGGCCAAGTTGAAGCAGGTCGACCGCGAAACCCGGGCGAGCCGGATCGATTACTGCCTCGAACGCTGCCGCATCCGGGAGGTCCGCCGGCGGCTGTTGAACTCGCTGTCGAAGGGCTACCGGCAGCGGGTCGGGCTGGCCGACGCGATGCTGTCCGACCCGCCCGTGCTGATCCTCGACGAGCCGCTGACGGGTCTCGACCCGGTCCAACAGGAAGAAACCCTGTCGGCCATCCGTGGCCTCGGCGGCCGACACACGGTGCTGTTCAGCAGCCACCACCTGCCGGATGTCGAGAAGGTGTGCGAGCGGGTCATCATCATCGACCGCGGTCGGGTCCGATACGACGACACCCTGGCCAACATCCGCAGCGCGGCCCCGACGTATGTGTTCGAGGTCCGCGGCCCCGAGGCCAAGGCCCAGGCGGTCCTGGCCGGTCACGCCGGGGTGTCCGACGTGGCCGTGACGCCGGGGGCCGAGGCGGACCTGGCCGTGTTCACCGTCCGCACCGACCACGGCCACGACCTGCGGGAGCCCCTGGCCCGGCGGCTGGTCGAGCAGGGCCTGGGCGTCCGGCGGGTCGAGGTCAAGCGGCCGAACCTCGAAGACACGTTCATGCGGGTCGTGTTCCAGCGCGACTAGACGGGGTTGGGGTTTTTCAGAGCCGCGCCCGTCAGCAAGCGGCCGGCGGCTGAGTGGGGGATCAAAGTCGGTGGCCAGGGGGAGTCGCGGCCGAGGCCGTCACTTGTTGAACGGCGGAGTGGCCTCGCTCGGCAAGCGGCCGCTTCCTGACGGGCGCGGCTCCGAAAGACTGCTGTTACCGGGCCGGAGTTGCTACGAGATCGGCCGACTGAGGAGAGTGATGAGTACGAGCGCCCTCGACGACCCGGACCGGCCGAGCGACCCGCCGGATGAAGGCGATGCCGGTCGGCCCGAACTCGCCCCGTCCGACACCCGGGCCGACGCCCCCGCCTTCACGCGCCTGGCCGGGGCCGTCGGCCTGGCCCTGACGGTCGCCGGGGTGGTGTCGGTGGCCGCCGCCGGGCCGAACGTCCCGGTCAGCGAGGGGTGGGGCTACCTGATCGGCACGGCCGGGCTGGCGCTGCTGTTCGTCCATGCGCTGCGGGACGCCGACGCCGAAATCCGCCGGGCCTACGGCGGGCTGGCATTCGCCTTCCTGGTCCTGGCCGTGGTGGTCAGCTTGGTCCCGCCGGGGGCGAGCGAGGGGGGGGCGGTCAACCGGGTCGGGGAGCGGCTCCTGCCGTGGGGGGCGACGCTCGGGTTTTTGAGCCTCGTCTTCTTCATCCCGTTCAGCCGGCACGAGACCGACCCGCAGTACCGGCGGGTGATCGAAACGACGCTCCTCGCCGTCGGCGGGTTGCTCGTCGTCGGGGTGCTGGCCGGCGGGCTGTACGCCCCGGACTTCCTGGTCGGCCCGGGCATCGTCCTGGGGGTACTGGGGGTCGGGTTCTTGGCGTTGTACCTGTCCGCGGTGGACCCGGCGGTCGGGGTCGGCCGGCAGGTGGCGGTCGGGCTGGGGGTGGTCGGGATCGTCTGCCTCGCGGTGGCCGTCGGCCGGTCGGTCGTGCCGAGTGTCTTGTACGAAGGCCCGAACGCATTGCGGACGCCGGCCCGGACCCTCGACGGCTGGAAGGTGGGGCTGCGGGCGGCGGCCGTGCTGGCGGCCCTCGGCGTCGCCGCCCTGGGACTGGTCCGGTCGCTGCCGGTCTGGCTCAAGACGACGGCCGTGGTGTTCGGCGTGGCTCTGGCGGGGGCGCTGGTCGTCGGGAGCCTCACCAAGGGGTTGGCCAACGCGCCGGGTCCGTTCCTCGTCCCGTATGGGCTGATCCTGGCCGGGCTGGGGCTGCTCTACGGCGGGGTGGCGGCCGGGGTGGCAAGTGAGAACCACTTCGTGGTGCTGACCCGCCGGGAGTTAGCCGCGTACTTCTACTCGCCGATCGGCTATCTGGTCCTGTTCGGGACGGCCGCGGTCGCGTGGATCGGGTACGTCATTTTCGCCAACTACCTCGCGCGGCAGACGGCGTTGGGCGGTGTGCCGGAGCCGATCATGGATTATTACCTGAACTTCCAACTGGTCGGGGCGATCATCACGGTGTTCCTGGTCCCGGCCGTCACGATGGGGCTGTTCGCCGAAGAGAAGCGGTCGGGGACGTTCGAGGTGCTGTTGACCGCCCCGGTGGCCGAGACGACGGTGGTGCTGAGCAAGTTCTTCGGGGCGTGGCTGTTCTACCTGATCTGCTGGCTGCCGGCGGGGTTGTACCTGGTGGCCCTGCGAGTGGCCGGGGGGGCGGCGTTCGACTACCGGCCGGTGCTGACGTTCTACCTGGCCCTCGCCGCGAGCGGGGCCGCGTTCATCGCCATGGGCGTGTTCTTCTCGAGCCTGACCCGCAACCAGATCGTCGCGGCCGTCCTGACGTTCGCCGGGATGATGGTCTACCTGCTAACCGTCGTCGCCCGGGGGATCGACTACTTCGGGCCGGGGGTCAAGGTGGCAGTCGGCCAGCTCGACTTCCTGACCCTGTGGGAGCAGGCGGCCCGGGGCCAATTGGCCGTCCAGGCGGTCGTCGTCCAGTTGTCGGTCGCGGTGTTCTGGCTGTTCCTGACGGTCAAGTCGCTCGAAGTGCGGAAGTGGAGCTGACATGAGTCCCGACCCGGTGCCCGCCGCTCCCGCCGCCCCGACCGCCGCCCAGCCGGTCGTCGCGTTCGTCGTCGCCTACCGGCAGGTCGTGGCGGGGGTGCTCGTCGCCGTCGCCTTCGCCGCCCTGGCCGCCGCGCTCTACTTCGGCAACCGGGCGTTCGACGCGGCCGTCCCGCCTCCCCCCGGCGGGATCGACGCGGCCGACACCCTGACCGCCCCGCCGACGGGCGACGCCCTACGCCGGACCGAGTTCACCCTGGCCGCCCTCGGCATGGCGATGGTCGCCGTGGCCTTCGGCGGGGTCGGGGTCACGCTGTTCGCGGGGCTGCCGAAGCCGACGGCCGCCGCCCGGCTGGCCGACGCCCGCAAGACGATCCTCATGGTCGGCGGGCTGGCCGGCCTGATCCTGATGTTTTTGGGGCTGGTCTTCTTCATCTACTACTTCGGGGCGCTCGTCGCCTGGCTCGACACCAAGAAGCCGCCGGCCGACACGTACAAGGTGCTGCTGGCCCTGTTGGCGTTCGTCGGCGGGGCGGGAGTCGCGTTCCTGGCCGTCCAGCCGGCCCGGGCCGACGAGCGCGACGACCCCGTGCTGCGGCGGCTGGTGTACGGGTCGAACGTCGCCCTCACCACCCTCCTGCTCGTCGCCGGGTTGGTGGTGCTGAACGTGGTGGTCGGGCTGAAGGTGCCGAACAAGATCGACACGACGGCGACCGGCGTCTACTCGTACAAGCTGGCCGACGCCACCCGGGAGTTCGTCGCCGGGCTGACGACACCGGTCAAGATTATTACGACGTTCCCGGACGAGGCCGACTCGGTCGTTGCCGACACCCGGCGGCTCCTGGACGAGGTCCGGGCGGCCAACCCGCAAATGGTCACGGTCGAGTACCTGTCGCCGACGGTGAACGATGGCAAGATCAAAGCCCTGGCGAACCGGTTCCCGCTGGCCAAGGAGATCACGCAGAGCTTCGGCCTGGTGGTGACGGCCGGCGAGGACGAGAAGCAGTATGCGTTCGTCGGCGAGCGAGACTTGATCGAAGAAGACCCCAGCGGTCGGGGGCGGGGCGGGCGGCGGTTCGTCGGCGAGGCGAAGCTCGTCCGGGAAATGGTGTTCCTCGCCGAGAACAAGGTCCGGGCGGCGGTCTACTTCACCACCGGCCACGGGGAACTGGACGTGGCTGCCGCCGACCCGGCCGCCGGGCCGGACGCCGCCGGCACCCGGCCGGCCCCGGGGCTGAAGACGGCGCTCGACGCGGCCTACGCGGACGCCAAGCCGCTCGCCTTCGACCTGGCCAAGCCGGCCGTCCCGGCGGACGCGGCGGTGGTGGTCGTCGCCGACCCGCGGGCCGCGTTCCGGGCGGCCGAGATCGACGCCCTGCGGACCTACATGCGCGACCCGCGGGCCGGGGGGAAGAAGGGGAAGCTGATCGTGATGAGCAGCCCGTCGCCCAAGCCCGACGGGACCGGAGTCGTCGACACCGGTCTGGCCCCGCTCCTGGCCGAGTTCGGCGTCGCGCTCGGGGACGGATACCTCTTCGCCGTCAACGCGCGGAGCGGCCAGGTGTCCGCCGACCTGACCGCCGCCCCGACCCGGGCGGCGGTCGAGGCGCGCAACCCGGTCGCCGCAGGCCTGTCGTCCGGCGTTCTGTTCCGCAACTGCCGGCCGGTCGCCCCGGCCCCGGCCGGGGCCGGCGGGCTGACCACCGAGGTCGTCCTAGTCAGCGTGCCGACGATCACCTGGGTCGAGCCGGACCGGCCGGCCGACCCCGGCCAGTCGTTCGCCGAGCTGATCGAAAGCAAGGAGGCCCAGCGGCGCAAGCAGGCGACGGAGCGGAGCCGGCCGCTCGGCGTGGCCGTGGCCGAGGCCGGCGTCGGACGGCTGGTCGTGTACGGCAGCGGCGAGGCGTTCGCCGCCCCGGCCCGCCGCGGGGCCGGCGGCGCGGCGGCCGAACTGTTCGGGCTGACGGTCAACTACCTGCGCGACCGGCCGCCGGCCGCCGACATCGCGGGCAAGACGTACAACACTTATGAATTGTCCCCGACGGCCGACCCGGCCCGCCTGCTGGTCCTGCCCGGCGTCGCCGGCCTGGCCGGGGTGGCGGCGCTCGGCGTCGGCGTCTGGATGGTCCGCCGCCGGTAGGGCCGCGACCGTCCGCCCCTGGCCCCGCACCCGGTAGCCCCCGCCATGAACTTCCGCCTAACGGCCCTCTTCTTCGGCGTCGTGTTCCTCGCCCTCGTCGGCCTGCTCGTCGTCGTCCTGACCGACGACGGCAAGCCGGACGGCGTGGCGGCCGACGGCCTGTTCGCCCCGCTCGCCCGCCAGGGGGTGACCGAGGCGGCGATCGACGCCGTCGAGGTGGCCCGGACCGACCCGGCCGACGAGAAACTGGTGTTCGCCAAGGCCGACGGCAAATGGTCGCTCCGCGAGCCGTTCGCCGCCAAGGCCGACCAGGCGGCCGTCGAGGGGCTGGTCCGCGACCTGGTCCGGGCCAAGCCGGTCCGGTACGAGGAATTGCCGAACCCGGCCGTCGCCGGGACGGCCCCGCCGACGGTCCGGGTCACCCTCAAGAGCGGCGACCAGGCGCTGACGGTGAACGTCGGCATGACGACCATCGGTGGCACGAGCGCCAAGACGTTCGTGACCACGTCGGCCGCCCCCGAACGCGTGCTGGCCCTGAACAAGGCCGACCTGGCCGGCCTGTTACGCCCGGCCGCCGCGGACGGTGACGGGGCCGCCTGGAAGCTGGCCAAGTGGCTGCCCGACTACCGGCAGCGCAAGCTCCTCGGCGGCGACCTGCGCGACGCGGCCCTCGAAGCGACGGCCGTCAAAATTGCCGCCGGCGGCAAGGAGTTGGCCCTGGCCCGGACCCCATCCACCGGGTGGACATTCACGACCCCGCCGAACTTCGGCCCGGCCGACGACGCCGGCGAAGTCGCGGCCCAGGGCGGGGCGGCCGCGCTGACCGGGGTCCGGCCGCTGGTGACCCTGCTGACGAGCCTTGAGGTGACCGGGGCCGAGGACTACATCGAAGCCCCCGGCGACCTGGCGCAGTACGGCCTCGCCCCGAACGACCCAGCGGCCGTCCGCATCGAACTGACGACCCCCGCCGGGCCGGAGGTCGTGACCGTCGGCAAGCCGGCGACCGGGCCGGACGGCAAGCCGACGACGCCGGCCAAGGTGTACGCCAAGCTCGACGGCGACGCCGGGGTGGTCCGGGTGCCGTTCGACCGGCTCGACGCCCTGAAAGCCACGGTCGCCAACCCCGGCGAACTACGGAACAAAGACCTGCTCCCGGCGAGCCTCAAGGACAAGCTCGACGCGATCGACCTGGCCGTCGGCGGGCAGGTGGTCAAGTTCCGCAAGGTGCCGGTCCCCGGCGAGCCGGCCCCGCAGTGGGTGATCTACGGCGGTCCGACCGGCCCGGTTGCCGCCCAGGCCGACGAGGTGAACCGCCTCGTGGACCTGCTCACCCGCCCCCGCGCCGGCCGGGAAGTCCTCGCGGCCCCCGCCGACGCCATGTTCGCGGGACCGGAGACGCGGTCCACGATCAAGGCGTGGGCCGGGGCGATCGACGCCAAGCCCGATCCGAAAGTCCAGCCGGGATCGTACCCGGCCGAGCCGGAGGTGAAGGCACCGCCGACGGCCGAGGTGGTTCTCGGCCGGCAGGAGGGGCCGACCGTGTTCGCCCGCAAGACCAGTGGCGGCCGGAGTACCGATTTCAAGACCGGCGATGCCCTCCTGACCCTGGCTACCAAGCCGCGGACCGACTGGATCGACCCGAAGTTCGCCACGTTCAACCGGTCCAAGGTGAACCGGCTGACGTTCGCCCGCGGGGCCGAGACGTTCGATGTGGAGAAGGCCGACGCTGGCGGATGGACGTTCGCCCAACCGCCGGCCCTCAAGGGCAAGAGCGCCGACGCGGCCCAGGTCGATTCCCTGCTCGACCAACTGGCCGCGATCCGCGCCGACCGGGTGGTGACCGAGCAGCCGACGCCGGACGAGTTGAAGAAGTACAACCTCGACCCCGCCGCCCCCCGGTTGCGGGCGACGGTGGCCGTCAAGGATGACGTGAACAAGACGCGCGTCTACGAGTTCGGCACCGACACCGACGACAAGAAGGGCGTGTTGATGCGGCAAGCCGGCCGGCCGATGGTCGCCCGGGTCGACCGGACGCTGTTCGACAAGTTCACAAGCGTTGACCTGCGCGACCCGGTCGTCTACCGGCTCGATCCGGCGAAGGTAAGCAAGCTCAAAATCCGCGGCTGGAAGGGGCTGATCGGCCCGGAGCCGCTGACGTACCAGCTCGAAAAGAAGGGGGCCGAGTGGACAGCGACGACGCCGAACACGAACCCGGACACGGCCAAGGTCAACGCCCTGATAGCGGCCGCCAGCGTGACTAAGGCCGAAGGGTTCGTCGGCCCGGTCAAGCCGGAGTACGGAACGAACGTCGAGGCAGCCCCGGAGGCGATCGAATTGACGCTCGAACAGGCCGGGACGCCGCCGGTGACGCTCGTCATCGGGTCGAAGGCGGACGCGGTCAAGTCGTATGCCACGGCGTCGGCCCTACCGGGCGAGGTGTTCCTGCTGAACGCGGCGACGCTGCGGCCGTATACGGAGCGGCCGGCGGCGTTCCAGAAGTAGGGGATTCGCGGCCGGAACCCACCGACGTTCGTCGGTGGGCTTTCATTCCGCCCGTCCCGCCCCGACCACCTGCCGCACGCCCCGCCAGCGCTCCCGCCAGCCGCGGCCGTGGGTCATGCGTAACAGCCCCTCGACCATCGCCCCGGCCGCCGGCGTCGGCGTCAGGGCGGCGTCGACGTGCGGGCGGAAGGTGCCGCGGCGCTCGCTCACGACTTGCGGGACGGTCATCCCGAGCAGCCCGTCGGCCCCCTGCGTCACCCCCCAGCCGCTCGCCCCGCGGCCGCCGAACGGGGTGCCGGGGTGGGCCGTCGGGACGATCACGTCGTTGACCACCACGCACCCGGCATAAAGACCGGCGGCCAGCGCCCGCGCGCCGGCCCAGTCGCGGGTAAAGATCGCCGCCGTCAGGCCGAACCGGCCGTTGTGGCCGATACCCCCGTCCGGGCCGGCGTCGGCGACGGCCAGCACCGGGGCGAACAGCGGGTCGGCGGCCACGGCCGCGGAGCGGTCCGGGCCGAGGACGACGGCCGGGCGGAAGCCACTCCCCGCGGCGGTGGACCGGATCACCTCGCACCCCGCCTCGACCGCCTCGCCCAAAGCCCGTTCGGCCCGGTCGGTCTGGTCGGCCGTCTGCAACACGACCGGCCGGGCGGCGGCGACCAGCGGTCGGAGGGCGGCGACGAACTCGCCGTACACCCCGGACGCGACCAGCGCCCGTCGGGTGGCCATGCACGTCTGGCCGGCGTTGAGCGTCGCCCCGTACCAGGCGGACCGGGCGGCCAGCGGCACGTCGGCGTCGGCCCGGACGATGACCGCATCGACCCCGCTCAACTCCAACGTCGACGGGATCAGTCGCTCCCCGAGCCGCGCGGCAAGCTTGCGGCCCGTCGCATCCGACCCGGTGAAGTGGACGAAGTCGATGTCCGCCTCGGCCAACTGCGGCCCGGCCTCGCGCGTGCCGGGGAGCCGCACCACCAGGCCATCCGGGACGCCGGCGCGGGCGAGCAAGTCCGCGAGGACATCGGCGGTGGCGGGGGTCTGCTCGCTCGGCTTCCACAACACACCGTTGCCGGCGACGAGCGCTTGCAGCAGCGGGACGGTGGTCAGGAAGACCGGGTAGTTCCACGTCCCGATTAGCCCGACGACCCCACGCGGCCGGCGGTGCAAGGTGTCGCGACATCCCCACAGCCAGAGCGGAGTGCCGGTGACGCGGTGCGGCCGGAGGAGCTTGACGGCGTCGGTCAGCAGGAACTTGCAGGCGCTGGCGGTCGGCAACAGGTCGGTGGCGGTCACCTCGGCCGGGCCGCGGCGGACATCGGCCGCGACGGCGGCGGTGAGGGCGGAACGCCGTTCCACGAGCAGGTGGCGGACCTCGCGGACGACATCCAGACGGCGGGCGACCGAGACGGCGGCCCAGCCCCATTGGGTGACACGGCAGCGCGCGGCGTCGGTGGCGAAGGGGGTGGGCATGGGGACAGGATATGACGCCGAGAGCCGGATGCGTGAGCGTCCGGGTTCTGCCCCCTGCGGGAGGTAGAACCCGGACGCTCACGCACCCGGCTCATGCTAGTTCGGTGGTGCGACTACTCGCCGGCCGGGTCTTTGCCATCGACCCACGGGCCGGCCAGCTTCTGGTAGTCCGGCGGAACGAGGACGCTCCCCCGGTCGCCGCCCTGCCAGCCGATGACCTGGTTCGGCTTGCCCCGCTCCTTGGACCGCTTCTCGCCAGCGTCGACGTGTTTGCGTTGCGCCTTGTCCCAGAAGTACGCCTTGCCGTTGCGGTAGCTCTGGACGCCCATGTTAACGGTGGTGAACGCGGCCGCCCCGAGGGCCGGGGTCGAGAACGACATCTCGGGCTTCGTGGCCTGGACCGCCTCGACGAAGTTGGCCCACAGGTTGTACGTCATGTTGTCGCCGAGTTCGGGCGTCTTCGTCTCGAACTTCTCGGTCTTGCCCTTGCCGCCCTGGCCGGGGCCGCGGGCCGCCTGGGAGACCTCCTCGTCGATGATGTCGAACCCCTTCACCATGTCGCCGCCGCCCTTGAACACGACGGTGGCGAGCTTGCCGCGGATGCACTCCTCGATGTCGTGGCTGTTGACCATCGTCGCGGTGACGATGAGCTGGCACCCCTCGTCGTAGTCGGCCACGATGGTGGCCACGTCCGGCACGTCGCGGGTGTCGTACTCCATGTACAGGCCGCCGCCGCCGACGACCCGCCGGGGGTACCGGACGCCCATCGCCGTGATCAGGTGGGTCACCTGGTGGACGAACAGGTCGGTGAACATGCCGCCGCCGAACGGCCAGTAGCACCGCCACTGGCCGAAGACGGCCCGGTCGAACGGCTGCTCGGCCGGGGTCGGCCCGAGCTTGACCCCGTTCACGTCGAACTCGTGGCCCAGGAACATGCCCCAGTCGATCGTCTTCGGGTTCATGTCCTTGGTGAGCGAGTAGTACCGCCACTGGCCGACATCGGAGTTGCGGAAGTAGCGGGTCTGGGCCTGGAGGACGTGGCCGATCCGCCCCGACTTGATCTGGTCGTAGGCCGTCCCCCACGTCGGGTCGGCCATCGACTGGACGCCGACGGTCATGACCTTGCCGGACTTGGTCCAGGCGTCGACGACGGCCTGGGCCTCGGCGATCGTCTTGGTCATCGGCTTTTCGCAGTAGACGTGCTTGCCCTTGTCGAGGGCGTCGATGGCCTGGCGGGCGTGCCAGTGGTCCGGGGTGGCGATGCAGACCGCGTCCACGTCCGGGTTGTCGAGGATGACCCGGTAGTCCTTGGTCACCCGCTTCTTGTCGTCCCGGTCGATCCCGCACCGCTTCGCGGCCGGGTACAGCCCCTGGCCCTTGGCGGTCTTGGTCTTGCGGTCCATGCCCTTCGTGAAGTCCCCGTCCCACACGTCGCACACGGCGAACGGCTCGACCGGCTTGCCCTGCTCCTTCATCTGGAGGGCGACATCGATGTGCTGCTGGGCGCGGCCGCCGGTGCCGATGAACCCGAGGTTCAGCTTGCCGTTGGCCCCGATCACCTTGGCGTAGCTGCTGGCCGGCAGGGCCAGGGTGCCGGCCACGCCGGCGGCGGCACTGGCCTGCAAGAAGCCTCGCCGCGAGGGGGTAGTCGCCATGACTGTCACGCTCCGTATCCGGATGGGGAGGGAAAGATACGACCGGTCACACCAACCCCTGGGTCGAGGGGTTATTTCTTGGCCCGCGTCTGGGCGAACAGCCAGGCGTAGAGGTCGTCGGTGGCGTAGGCGGCGTCCCACGAGTTGTGCCCGACGTGCCCCAGTTCCGTGTACCGCGGGGAGCCGCCGGCGGCCTTGAGGGCCGCGACCATCTCGCGCGACTTGTCGACCTTGACCGCCGTGTCCGCGTCGCCGTGCCAGCACCAGCACGGGATGTCCTTGAGCGTCGCGGCCGTCCCGACCTTGCCGCCGCCGCAGACCGGCGCGATCGCCGCCCAGCGGTCCGGGTACGCGGCCGCCAGGCTCCAGGTGCCGTACCCGCCCATCGAGATGCCGGTCAGGTACTGGCGGTCCTTGTCGATTTTGTACTCTTTCAGGACCGCGTCGAGGATGGCGACGGCCCGCTTGCCGTCGGGACCGTCCGCCGCCCAACCGGTCCGCCGCGACTCGCACTGCGGGATGACCACGATGGCCGGGAACGTCCTGGCCCGCTTGGTGATGTGGCCGTTGCCAATCCCCTGTTCGATCGGCTGCTTCGTGCCCCCCTTCGACTCGCCGGACCCGTGCAGGAACAGCACGACCGGCACGGCCGTCGTGCCGTCGTAAGTCGGCGGGACGTACACGACGTAGGGCGATTCCGATTCGTCGGCGTTCTTGAACGTCTTCGCGGTGAATCCGGCCGGCAGATCGGCGGCCGCGACCGGCAAGGCGATAAGAAAGGCGGCCACGGCGAGCAGGGTGCGGGCGGGCATAACGGGACACCTGGGCCGGAGGCGGGGAAAGTCAGCGTACCAGATTCGGCCGGCGGGTGCCAGCGGCCGGCACAATTCCGCGGAGACTGGGGCGGGAACCCCAGGCGTGTGACAAGGGCCGGATGCGTAAGCGTCCGGGTTCTACGCTCGCGTGGATCAGAAGCACCCGGACGCTCACGCCTCCGGCCCTTGTCACACCCGGCCCCCCTTACGGTCGAGGCTCCACAAGCACCCGCCGGAGCTTCAGCCACGCCGCCAGGTGCTTCGGCCACGTCTCGGCGTAGGCGTTCCCCTTCGTCCACTTCGGATCGGTGCCGAGGCCGATGCCGTGCTGGCCGGAGGCGTAGATGTGCAACTCGGCCGGCACCTTGTGCCTCTTCAGCGCCACGTAGAACCGGGCGGCGTTCTCCGGCGGGACGCCCTTGTCCTCGTCGGTGTGGAACAGGAACGTCGGCGGCGTGTCGGCCGTGACGTGGTCCTCGTTCGAGAACTCGGCGAGCAGGTTGGCGTCCGGCTTGTCCCCTAGGAGGTTCTTGAGCGACCCGCCGTGCGTCACCCCGGCGGCCGTCGAGATGACCGGGTACGCCAGGATCAGGAAGTCCGGCCGGCAACTGGCGCGGTCGATCCCGTCCGGGGCGTCCTTGTCGCCGGCGTCGAAGTGGGTGCCGGCCGTACTCGCCAGGTGGCCACCGGCCGAGAAGCCCATGATGCCGACCTTCTTCGGGTCGATCCCGTACTGAGTGGCCCCGGCCCGGACGGTGCGGATGGCCCGCTGGGCGTCGAGCAGCGGGGCCTTGAGCAAGGGTCCGGGCCGGCCCTTGCCGGCGATCCGGTACTTGAGGACGAACGCATGGACGCCGAGGGCGTTGAGGTATTCGGCGACCTGCTTGCCCTCGTGGTCCATCGCCAGGAACCCGTACCCGCCGCCGGGGCAGACGACCACGGCCGGTGCGTTTTTGGGGGCGTTCGGCGCGAGGTACGGGGCGAGCGTCGGCTTGTCGTGGTCGCTGTCCCCCACGGCGAGCGGGGCGGCGGCCGGCCACAGCGGGACGCCCGCGGGGGCCGCGGGCTGGGCCAGGAAGAACGCGGCCAACGACAACGCGACCATGACGCACCCGGGGAGGAGGAGACGGCGGACCGGCATAGGAGACGATCTTATGCCCGCCGAGCGAAACCCGAACGGGGGAAAAGGGGGGTTACTCGGAAATCACCCGCTTCCCCCTGGGGTGGGGGCATTATTTCTAATTCCCGCCGGGGAGTTAATTATAGGAGTTACGCAGTTGGGGACGTGAACTGCCGATCTCTCGACATCAGGCAACGAAACCGCGCGGCTATAGGCGAATTAATGGCGCGAAAACCGACCAAACCAACCGAAAGCGATGCGCTCGTGCAC
>JAABUN010002590.1_pt1 | contig 31388 bp, 27 predicted proteins | sample 5559311 | NCBI WGS metagenome assembly JAABUN01 (sample SAMN10711877, study PRJNA513370) | rock metagenome | isolation source: Antarctica rocks | place: Antarctica: Victoria Land, Siegfried Peak sud | reverse complement strand
GTGACCAGCCGGACCGCCCCTCATCGGCAGCCCAGCCACCATCCCGGCAACGCCATCCGAACTCTCAGGCTGCATGACCACCAAACTCGGGCTGCGCTCACCCGTTTTTCCTCAGCCTGCTAGACCTCGCGGGGCGCCTGTCGGGGGCACCTGGCGGGGCACCTGTCGGGTGAAGCCCGTTAACCTCTCATAAGGTATACCGACGCCGACGGCCGACGACCGACGCCTGAGTGGGACCGGCATGTACGACAAGCTCCGCCCCTATCTCGACCGGCGCGTCCCGTTGATGCTGGCGCTCGGGTTCTCGTCGGGGCTGCCCCTGCTCCTCGTGCTCGGCACCTTCACGACCCGGCTCGCCTTCTCGAATATCGACGTCAAGGCGATCGGCCTCTTCAGCTACGTGGCGCTACCCTACAGCCTGAAGTTCCTGTGGGCGCCGGCGATCGACCGCTTCGACGTTCCCGTCCTCGCCCGGCTGCTCGGCCGCCGCCGCGCCTGGATGGTGACGACGCAGCTCGCGACCGCCTCCGCGCTGACGCTGATGGCCTTCTCCGACCCGACCACCAGCCTCGCCTTGCTGGGGTTCGGGGCCTTCCTGGTCGCGTTCACGGCCGCGAGCCAGGATGTCGTCATCGACGGCTGGCGCATCGACGCCGCCGGGACCGAGATGCAGGGCGTGATGGCCGCCACATCCAATCTCGGCTACCGCTTCGGCCTGATCACGGCGGGCGCGGGCGCCCTTCTTCTGGCGGACCAGGCCGGCTGGACGACCGCCTATCTCACCATGGCGGGCCTGATGGTGGTCGGGATGGTGGCGGCCTGTTTCGCACCGGCCCTCGACCGGACCGCCCACGCGCGGCCGGCAGGGGAGGGCACAACTCGAGTGCCGGCCGGGAAAACCGAGACATGGTCGTTCCAGGGCGCCATCCGGGCGCCCCTCGACGAGCTCTACGGCCGCTTCGGCGCCTCTCTGTTCGCCATCCTGGTGTTGGTCGCCCTGTACCGGATGCCGGACTTCATTTCGGGCGTGATGTCGAGCCCGCTCTACCGGGCGGTCGGCTACAGCCTCACACAGATCGCCGCGGTGACGAAGCTCTATGGCATCTGGGTCGGCATCGCGGGCGGCTTCGCGGGCGGCTGGGCGATCGCGCGCTTCGGCCTCTACCGGAGCCTCGTCGCGGGCGCTTTCCTCGCGGCCGCGTCCCACCTCTCGATGGCCTGGCTGTCGCTCTACGGCCCGGACGTGTGGGCGACCACGATCCCGGCCGGCGCGCTCGGGCTTTGGCCGGCCGAGCCGATCGCGGTCGCGATTCCGTGGCGCCTCGCCATCGCGATCTCGATCGAGAATTTCTGCGGCTCCTTCGCGGGCATCTCGCTCATCGCCTACATGTCGGGGCTGACGACGCCGGCCTTCGCGGCCACCCAATACGCGCTCTTCTCCTCGCTCTACGCGCTGCCCGGCAAGCTCGTGGCCGGCACCTCGGGCTTCATCGTGGCGGCCTGGGGCTACCCGGCCTTCTTCACCTTCACGGCCGCGGTCGGCATTCCGGTCGTCGCGCTCTGCCTCGCGGTTGGCCGTCGCGGGACTAAGAAGCCGGAGCCGAAAGCCGAGCCCCAGGGCCTCGCCGCGGCCCGCACCGCGTGAGGGCAGGCTCCGGCGACCTCCTGGCCGACCGCCGCTACGGCTACGCCGAGGCCGCCTTTCGGGACGGCGACACGGAAACCGCAGCCGATCTCGCCCGGCAGGCGCTCGAGCTCGCGCCGGGTTTCGCGGCCGCCTGGTTCCTTTTGGGGGAGGTTCGGGCGGGGCAGTTCCGGGCCGCCGGAAGCGGCGCCGATGCCTCAGAGGCTTTCCGCGACGCGATCGAGGCCTTCCAGGCCGCGCTCGCGGCCGACCCGGAGGACCCGCAGGGCGCCCGGGCCAGGCTGGCAGCATTGGGGGTCGGCGACCCGCTCGCCGCGCTCGGCCAGGGCTATGTCCGGGCGCTCTTCGACGAGTACGCGATCCGCTTCGACCGCCACCTCACGAACTCCCTGCGCTATCGCGGGCCGGAGTTCCTGCACGGGGCGGTGCGGCGGGCCTGTGGCCTCCGGCTGCGCCCGTTCCGGTTCGACGCAGCGCTCGACCTCGGCTGCGGCACGGGACTGGCGGGAGAGGCGTTTCGACCGGAATGCGGGACGCTCTCCGGGGTCGACCTCTCGCCTTCGATGGTCGAGCGCGCCCGCAAGAAGAGCCTCTATGACGGACTCGCGGCCGGGGACCTGGTCGAGTGGCTTCGGGCGCAGCCCGACCGGTCCGCCGACCTCGTGCTCGCGGCCGACGTGTTCGTCTATGTCGGAGACCTCGCACCCCCTTTCGCTGAAGTGGCGCGCGTGCTCCACCTCGATGGGCTGTTTGCCTTCACGGTCCAGGCGCATGAGGGGGAGGGCGTCGCGCTCGGAGAGGACCTGCGGTTCGCCCACGGCGGGCGGTACCTCCGGGACCTCGCCAAGGGACACGGCTTCGCGACGGTGATCCTTGAAAGCGTCTCGACGCGCGAGGATCGCGGCGAACCGGTGTCAGGCACCTTGGCCGTCCTGGAACGAAGCCGACTGCCCAGGACTCGAGACGCGTCTCAGATTTGATCCGGAACCCGCAGGTTTGCCGTGCGAACCTCGCTGGACCGAGGCTGAGAGAGATCGCCACGAGCCTCCAAGAGACCGGATTCAACGAGAGCTTCCACGCGATCCGGCACAAAATTGAGGGCATCATACGGATCACGATCGCCCATCGCGCCGAAAACAACGCTTGACCGGGTTCGGCGACTGATCTGCTCGAGTGTCTTGACCGCCACCATAGCGAGCTTTTGCCATTGGGCAGTGACCTTAGCCATTAGAGCGAGATCGACTTCGGCAGTTTCTTTTGACCCCTTTCGACATCCATGTTCTTAGCCTTATCGGGCAGCCTTCGACCTTGACTGCGTTAAGCGTAGCCCGGCTGTCATGCGAGGTCGGTCCGGGCGAAGCCGTACCCCTTGTAGAGCAGCGGCATGCCCCGCAGCTTCGCGCAGGCGTAGGAGAAGCAGTCACCCATGTTGAGCTTCGCCGGATGGCTTCCCTTGCCGTATCGCGCGTGCGCCTGCAGCGCAGCCGAAGCTTCGGCCGCCCCGATCGCCAAAACGTCGATGTCAGCCCCGGCCAGGAACGCGAGGACATCGTCCTCCGCCTCTCCCGGACCCGAGCGCCATTCACGCGCTACGGCTAGAGTGGCTTCGTAGATGGAGATCGGGTGAGTGGCCCGCCAGCGGGCGGCGTCCAGCCGCTGCGAGAGCGATCTCGTCTCCGGCTCGCCGAGCAGGATCGCGACGATGGCCGAGGCGTCAACGATCATTCGTCGTTCAGAGAATCAAAAAAGGCCTTGTCGGCTTTCAGACCTGTTCGCCCTCTCGCCCGAATGCGGTCCTGGATGGGCCGGATCCGCTCGATGAGGGGCACTCGCTTCAGCTCGTTCTCCACCGCCAGCTTGATAGTCTCGGTAAGTCCGAGCTTCTTGATCTCGGCGAGGTTGCGGACCAGGCGATCGGTTTCCTCATCGCGGATGTGAAGCGCCATGATGCACTCCGTGTAGATGATCGGCGTCGTAGCGTGTACACAGTCCGATGACAACGCCGGTCTCCCTCCCCGAGAGGTTCCGGGCCTGGTTCGCCGCGCGCGGCTGGGAGCCGCGGCCGCATCAGCTGGAACTCTTGTCGAAGGCTCGGGCAGGCCGGTCCTGCCTCCTCGTCGCCCCGACCGGCGCCGGCAAGACGCTGGCGGGGTTCCTGCCGAGCCTCGTCGAGCTCTCCGAGCGCCGGCCTCGGCCGGCCGGGCGAGCGCCGGCGAAGAGTAGCCTCCATACCCTCTACATCTCGCCCCTGAAGGCGCTTGCCGTCGACGTGGCCCGCAACCTCGATGCGCCGGTCGCCGAGATGGGTCTCGCCATCACGGTCGAGACCCGCACCGGCGACACGCCTCCGCACAAGCGCAAGCGCCAGGTCGAGCGCCCGCCCGACATCCTGATGACGACCCCCGAGCAGCTCGCGCTTCTGCTCGCGAGCCGGACCGCGACGGAGCTGTTCGGCGGGCTCCGGCGCGTGGTGCTGGACGAACTGCACGCGCTCGTCACCTCGAAGCGAGGCGACCTCCTCTCGCTCGACCTCGCCCGTCTCCACGCGCTCGTGCCGGGGCTGACGGCGGTCGGCCTCTCGGCGACGGTGCGTGAGCCCGACGCGCTGCGGCGATATCTCGTGCCGCAAAGGGGGCCGGCGCTCGCCGCGCCTCCCTCTCCCCGTCGGGGAGAGGGCTGGGGTGAGGGGGACAAGCGCTCTCCCGGAAGCGCCGAGCCCCCTCACCCTAACCCTCTCCCCCCTGGGGAGAGGGGACAGGTCGGCCTCGCCGACCTCGTCGTCGTCTCCGGTGGGGCGGAGCCTGACATCCGCATGCTGGAGCTCGACGGCGACCTGCCGCTCGCCGGCCATATGGGCACGCTCTCGCTGCCCGCCATCTACGATCTGATCCGGGCGCATAAGACGACTCTCATTTTCACGAACACCCGATTCCAGGCCGAGTTCACCTTCCAAGAGCTTTGGCGGATGAACGACGACACGCTGCCGATCGCCATCCACCACGGCTCCCTCAACGTCGAGCAGCGTCGGCGCGTCGAGGCCGCCATGGCCGAGGGCAAGCTCAAGGCCGTCGTCTGCACGGCGACCCTCGATCTCGGCATCGACTGGGGCGATGTCGACCTCGTGGTCAATGTCGGCGCCCCAAAAGGCGCCTCGCGCATCATGCAGCGCATCGGGCGCGCCAACCACCGCATGGACGAGCCCTCCAAAGCCTATCTCGCGCCGACCAACCGTTTCGAGATTCTCGAATGCCGGGCCGCGCTCGACGCTGTCGCGGTGGCGGCCCAGGACAGCCCCGATCCACGCGCCGGCGCCCTCGACGTTCTCGCCCAGCACGTGCTCGGCATGGCCTGCGCCGAGCCGTTCTCCATGGAGGCTCTCTACCGGGAGGTCTGCTCCGCCGCCCCCTATTCCTGGCTGACCTGGGAGGATTTCGAGGCCGTCGTGGATTTCGTCGCAACGGGCGGCTACGCGCTTCGCGCCTACGAGCGCTTCGCCAAGATCAAGCGCGGCCCGGACGGCCTTTGGCGCGTGCGGGATGGGCGCGTGGCGCAACAATACCGGCTGAATGTCGGCACGATCGTGGCCGGCATCATGCTGAAGGTGCGGCTCGTCAAGCAGTCCCGGGCCAAACCGGGCATCCTCATCCCGCGCGGTCGGGTCCTGGGCGAGGTGGAGGAGGGATTCTGCCAGACGATGAGTCCCGGGGATACCTTCATCTTCGCGGGCGAGGTTCTCCGCTTCGAGGCCGTCCACGAGGATGAGGCGCACGTCACCCGAACGAGCGCGGGAACGGATCCGAAGATCCCTGCTTACGCGGGCTCAAAATTCCCGCTCTCGACGTTTTTGGCCGCTCGGGTGCGGGGCCTTCTCGCCGACCGTGACGGCTGGGACCGGCTGCCCATGGGGGCGGGCGAATGGCTTCGCCAGCAGAGCCGCCGCTCCCTTATCCCGGAGCCCGGCGACCTCCTCGTCGAGACATTTCCGCGCCAGAAGCGCTTCTATCTCGTCGCTTTCCCGTTCGAGGGACGATTGGCGCACCAAACGCTCGGCATGCTCCTGACCCGTCGCCTCGAACGGGCGCGCCTGCGGCCGCTCGGCTTCGTGGCGAACGATTACGGGCTCGCCGCCTACGGGCTCGGCGATGTCGGTGCGCGGGCGGCCGAAGAGCCCGGCTTCCTGGACGATCTCTTCGCCGAGGACATGCTGGGCGACGATCTGGAGGACTGGCTCGCCGAATCCGCGATGATGAAGTGGACGTTCCGGGATTGCGCCGTGATCGCCGGGCTGATCGACCGCCGCCATCCCGGCGAACGCAAGACCGGCCGGCAGATCAACATCTCGACCGACCTCGTCTACGACGTGCTGCGCCGCCATCAGCCCGACCATCTCCTGCTCCGGGCGGCCCGTGCGGATGCCGCGACCGGTCTCCTGGATGTGAAGCGGCTTGGCGCGATGCTGGCGCGCATCCGGGGCCGAATCAGGCATAAGCCGCTCGACCGCGTGTCGCCGCTCGCGATTTCCCTCATCCTCGAGATCGGACGGGAGCGCGTGTTCGGCGAGGCGGCCGACGAGATCCTGGCGGAGGCGGAAGCGATGCTCCTCGAAGAAGCGCTGGCGTGACGGCTTTGCGGGCGGCGGCCGTTGAGCAACCTGCCGTGGCCGAGATCGATATCGCGGGTCTCGCCTGCGTGCTCGATCCCTCCGGCGCGCTGCTCCTGGCCGACGAGAGGATCCTCGCGGTTGCGGACCTTCACCTCGAGAAGGGCTCGTCCTTCGCAGGGCGCGGAGCCATGCTGCCTCCCTACGATACGGTCGACACGCTCGCGAACCTTGCCGCCGCGATTGCCCGCTACGAGCCCCGGGCGGTGGTCGCCCTGGGCGACAGCTTCCATGACCGGCGCGGGCCGGACCGCCTCGGGGAGCGCGACCGTGCAGCTTTGGCCGCGCTTGCGGTGGGCCGGGACTGGACCTGGGTCGCGGGCAACCACGATCCCGTCCTGCCGCAAAATCTCGGTGGGGCCGTGGTCGACGAGATCGCGGTCGGGCCGCTCACGCTGCGCCACCACCCGACCATCGGTGCGGAGCGCGAGCTTGCCGGCCACCTACACCCCGTCGCCAAGGTCGTTCTCTATGGGCGCGGAGTGCGGGCGCGGGCCTTCTTGACCGACGGGGAGCGGTGCATCCTGCCCGCTTTCGGGGCTTACGCCGGCGGACTGAACGCCTGCGACCCGGCCTTCCAGCCCCTCTTCCCTCGAGGCTTCACCGCCCACGTCATCGGCCGCAACCGCATCTTCGCGCTGGCACGGTCGGTTTTGTGCCGCGACTAGGTGGGTTGCCGGCCGCGCGCGTGGCAGATAGGTCCGGACATGAGGTGGGACCCCGCTATGCAATCTACTACGGGCCGGCTCCGACCAGCGATCTGTGGCGGTTCGGTTCCGGTTTAATCGGATACGATGCGGCGACGGGATCGGACACGGAGGCCGCCGACCCTCTCCCCTTCCCGGAGTGGCGGGCCCTGACCGAGGAGCCCCGCCGGTACGGCTTCCATGCCACCCTGAAGGCGCCCTTCTCGCTTCGGTCCGGCCTCGCGGAGCGCGACCTCGTCGCGGCCGCGACGGGCCTGGCCGCCCGCCAGGTCGCGGTCACGATGCCGCGGCTCACGGTGCAGGGCCTTGGGACCTTCGTGGCGCTAGGATTTGCCGAGCGCTCTGCCGCGGTGGACGCACTCGCGGCCGCCTCCGTGCACGCTTTCGAGCCTCTTCGGGCGGCTTTGAGCGCCGAAGATCGTGCCCGGCGCCTCCGATCGCCCCTGTCGTCGCAACAAGCGAAGTATCTGGACCGCTTCGGCTATCCCTACGTCCTCGACGAGTTTCGCTTCCACATGACGCTGACCGGCCCCTTGCCGCCGGAACTTCGGCCGCAGGTACGGGATGTGCTCGCGGAGCGTTGGGCTGCGATCGAGGAGGAGCTTACGTTGGACGCCTTGTCGGTCGTTCGCCAGCAGACCCGCTCGGAGCGCTTTCGGGTGATCGCGCGATATCCCCTGCTTGGGTGAGGTCGAGACCCGTCGATTGATGCGTCTCGAGCGACCACAGGCGCGCCGTCCAGGGCGTGGTGGGCTGCCGCGGGCCGCGCATCCGCCAAGACGGGCCCCGTTCGCGTCGAAAGTTTTCCGCTGCGGAGGGTGAGTGCAGTGACTTGGGAGGTTGGCAGTCCGGCCGCGCCACGGGCGAATGGTCCCGGCCGCCTCGTGCTGGTGGTCGGACCGAACCTACCCGGTGAACGAGCCGGCAAACGATAGGGTCAGTCCCGGCGGAAGATCACGCTCGCGATCCAACCAAAGGCGAGCGACAAGGCCGCGATGCCGAGCCCGTACAGGAGGGCGCGGTCCTGCGCGACGGCCGTGATCTGCTCCTCGAACCCTGTCTTGACGACCTCGAACGAGGCGTTGCCGCGCGTCAGCAGAGCCCCTTCGGACAAGACCAGAACCTCCACGTCGTAATTCCCCGTCGGGGCCGTCCCGGGCAGCGACAGGGGCGCGCGGAAGAAGGCCTCGGTCACGAACACGACGCCTCGCGCGCTCTCGGTCCAGAGCCCGTCGCGTGTTCTCAGCCGGATGAGCGCCGCCCGGAACGGGTCGTTCTCCCGGGCGCGGTCGAGCGAGAATTCCGGCGCGTTCACGATCGCGTCGACCCCGAGCCGAAGACGGGCCCGGATGGTCGGGCTCGCGACATCCTCCAGCGGTCGGGACGACAGCACGCCGAGCACCGCCGGCGCGGCCACGAACCGCCGTTGGCTGCGGTTGATCCAAACCGGCCCGAAGGCCTCTTTCTGCCGCACGGTCAGAGTTTCGCGCGGACCCCGGACCGTGACCACGACATCCGTCACGCCGACTCTGCTGGCGGTTTGCGAGTCCCGCTCGATCACGCCGAACAGAACCAATTGCGCGCCCGTGTAGTTCGGACCGATCGCGACCTGGTTGGCCGAGAGCGACACGACGAGGCGATCGGCTCGGCCCTGCGTCGGCCCGGCGACGAGGCCGGCCAGGATCAGGGCCGCGACGGCTCTCATCGACGTCCGTCCGGCACATAGATCGAGAATGGTTCGACCGGCCTCACGGCAATCTCGATCGCGAACCGGATGCCGACGGCCAGCACCAGGATGCCGAGAAGGACCCGGAACAGGTCGGCCCTGAGTCCCCGCCCGGCCCGGGCGCCGAACTGAGCCCCGAACACGCCGCCGATGATGAGGATGATGGCCAGCATGAAGTCCACGGCGCCATTGAAGACGGCCTGAAGCACGACGGCCAGGAGAGCAGTGCAGGCGATCTGAATCTGCGAGGTGCCGATCACCACGGCTGTCGGGACGCGGAAGAGGTAGAGGAGAGCCGGCACCATGATGAAGCCGCCGCCGATGCCGAGAAGCGTCCCGACGAAGCCCACCGACACGGCGAGGCCGGCGATCGGCAGGACGCTGGCATAGAGCCGCGAGCGCGGAAACCGCATTCGGAGCGGCCAGCCGAAGGAGTTCGGGTGCTCGCCGGCGCGCCGGCGCGGCCGCATGATGCCTCGGCGCTTCGACCAGAAATCCCGCAAGCTCTCGGCCAGCATCAGCGAGCCGATCGCCGTGAAGAGCGTGACATAGGAGACCACGATGACGAGCTCGAGCTGACCCGCCCTTCGCATGGCGCCGAACGCCCAAACGCCGATCACCGCTCCGACGAAGCCGCCTGTCGTGAGCACGGCGGCAAGCTTGAGATCGACCGCGTCTCGGCGGAGTGCGCCGAGCGTCCCTGTCGTCGAGGAGGCGGCAATCTGGGCCGATTGGGTCGCGACGGCGATCGCGGGTGGAATGCCGAGGAAGATCAGTAGCGGCGTCATCAGGAAGCCGCCGCCGATTCCGAACAGCCCAGACACGAAACCGACAGCCGCTCCCATCCCGAGGAGCAGCAGAACGCTGACCGGCATCTCGGCGATGGGGAGGTAGATCTGCAATGTCGTTCGTCCGGCCAGGCTCTCGGCCCGGTGTCACACGATGCCCCTATCGAAGCCCGCGCCTCGCGCCACTGGCCGATCCCTGGGACTTACAAGCCGCGGAGGTTAGACGGGAAACGGGCTACGAATATTCCGATCAAACAGGAATCGTATGAATGTCCGGTGAGCAGATCTCCCGATCCATCGAACACAGCGGTTCTGCTCAGCCCTTGTTGCGAAAGTCGTGAGCAAACCGGGCGTCTATCAGGCCCGGCTCTCGCGCCCCGCTCGTTTCACAGGCGAGTCGGGCCAGCCCGCGGCCGGAACCTGGACCTCGTTCGCGGCTGGGTCCGCCGCCTTTGCGCGCCAGCGCTCGCCCGCTGCTTTAGCTCTTGCGAGATCGGCGGCGGGAAGGCGCGCCGCGACTTCGTCTCGCTTGCGGCCGGCATCCACGTCGCCCTGCGCGGCCGCCAAGGCCAGCCACTCGTATGATTTTGACAGGTTCTGATCGGTGCCAAGCCCGCGCGCATAAAGGACCGCGAGGTTGAACTGGCTGTCTCGGACGCCATGCTCGGCCGCCCGGGTGAACCACGCGATGGCGCTTGCATAATCCGGCTTTGCGCCGCCGCCCTCGGCGATCAGGACGGCGAGGTTGTGCATCGAGCGCGTATTGCCGTTCTCGGCCCCGCGCCGATACCACAGCTTGGCGGCGGCGAGGTCGCGCGTGACGCCGACGCCCTTCTCATAAAGATTGCCGGCCCGGAACTGCGCGGGCGCCAACCCCTTCTCGGCGGCCTTCTCGAACAGTCCGGCGGCGGCCTTCGGATCGCGCGTGACGCCGCGTCCGTCCGCGGTGCGCGATGCGAGTTCGTAGAGTGCGATCGGGTCGCCGAGAGCGGCTGCGTGCTTGATGCCCACGGGCAGCGCCGCGGCGGGCTCCGGGCCGGCATGGGCCCGGGTGGTCCCCTGAGGCGCCGGTACGGCAGGGATGCCTCGCTGGGCTGCCGGTGGCGTGGTAGACGAGATCGCCGCGGCGCTCCCGCCCGCCGCGTCCGTCTTCGCAGGCTCTCTGTCCGGAACTGCGGTGACAGCAGGAGGTGTGGCTTCCTCGCGATTGGCGACCGCAACAGGGTTGAGGCCTGCCGGAGCCTCGGTCAGCTGAGCGACATCCGGCGCGCTGGACGCAGGTTTGGCTCCGATCGACTGGGTCGTGATCGGATCGCTGCTGTCGAGCCGGCTCGTGGCGATCGGCGATGGGCCGACGGAGACGCCGGCCGGCATAACGCTCGTCGAAGTCGGGGAGGGCGCGGAACTAAGCTTGAGGGCCGGCGCCGGATCCGAGGCTGACAGCAGGTCGGGTTCCATTGTCGAGCGAACGACCTGAACCGTGCCGATCGCCAGGACCAATGCGGCTGCGCTCAGGAGGAGAGGTCTCCTTCGCTCGTCGATCATACGGCGCAAGCGGCGCGCGAGTTCGGCAGGGTTGAAAGCCGCCAGCCTGCTGGCCGCCTCCGGGGCGCCGGAAGACTTCTTCTTCGGCGCCGAAGCTTCCGCCGCGGCTGCTTGCGCCGCCCGGCGCGCCGCCGCAATGAAGCTCGACTTGATATTGGCCGGGTCGACGGAAACGCGCTCCTCGCCTTCGGCCCGCGACGGGGCGCCCGGCCGACCCGCGCCGGGCTCGAGCAGGATCTCGTCCTCCGGTGCGGTCGGAAGCGGCTGGTTTGCTTCGGCGGGGCCCGTCTCGGCGATGCTTCGCTCAACAGGCTGACGCGGAGCCCGGAGATCGGCTTGCGGTACGACGACGCCGGTTTCGCTTCGAGGCGTGATTGCCTGCGGCGGGTCGACAGGACCGGTTTCCAGCGAGGTGATGCGGTTCATCACCTCTTCGAGTGTCGCGTTCACGGCCGCGAGGCTGTGGTGAGTGCGCTGCTCCGTCGCCGCGTGATGGTCTCTGAGGGCGGCTAAGTGGCCGTCGACGTCCCCGCCCTGCGGCATGGAGCCGAGCGCCTCGACGACGGCCGTCCGGGCTGCATGCTCGGCCGCCTCCATCGCGCTTTCACGCCAGGTCGAGACCTCCGACAGGAGTTCCCCCATCGAGCGCTCAAGCCCCGACACGGCCGGATCCGATCCGGTCGGCTCGCCGATCCGGGCGGCGAGGTCCTGGATCTGCCGCTCGAGGTGGTCCATGGCGTCCGTGTCAGAGACGCGCTGCTCAACGCGTTCCAGCTTATCCACGACCGCGGCCAGCAACATCTCGATCGGCTGTCCGACTCCGCGGATGGCGTCGGCCATGTCGCGGCCCGGGGCTCCCGAGAGCAGACCGGGTGAGGCCAGGGCCGCGCGCATCTCGTCCACCGTGCTCTTGAGCGAGGTGAACTCGGCGGGGTCGACCTGTCTGCCGCCGACCTCGGCGACCTCGCGTCTGAGATCGGCCAGATGCGTGCTGACCAAGGAGAGCGCCTGGGGCGCGGCCGCCCCGGTCAGGAGATCGCGCACCTGCTCCACCTGACGGGTGAGCGACCCGATGATCTCTGGATCGACCCCGGACGCGGCCACGATGTCGAGCTTGTGAGACAGGACGTCGATCTCACGCGAACCAGGCCTGCCGGCCGAGAGGTTGGAATCCGCTAGGCGGCGGATTTCGGCCTGGAGCGTCTCCATCTCGCCCGAGATGGAGACCTTCTGCTCCGCCACCCGCATCTCGGCGATGTCGACGGTCAGGGACCGGATGGCCTGTTCCAGCCGGTCGAGATCGTCGCGCGTCGCAGCGCTCGCGACGGAGTCGCGGATGATGTCGACTTCGCCGCGCAGGGCGTCGGACCCGGCCTTCGACTCCGCGCCATTCGCGTCGATGCGGCCGGCCAGCTTGGTGATGTCAGCCCGCAGCGTCGTCAGGATCGCGGTTTGCGACCGCGCGAGGGTGCCAAGCGCGGGCAGGGAGGCGCGGTCGCCCTCCGTCCCGGTTTCCAGGTGATTTTGATGCAAGCGGATTTCTGCGACCGCGTCCTGCACCTCGGTCGCGGGTGTGAGGCCACGACGCCCGATCGGGCGCGGCACGGACGCGATGCGCTCGTTGAGTTCCCCGATGCGACTTTCGAAGCTGCGAAGAGCGGCATCAAAATCCGGCGCGCCCGCGGCCAGTGGTTCGGGCTTTGCGGAGAGGCGCGTCTCGATGCGCTCGATGGCCTTGAGGGCGGTCTGGACGGCTTCGGGTTCGGCCTGGTCGACCTTGCGGCCGATCTCGTCGAGGCGGTGGCCAAGAGAACCGACTGCGTCAGCGAGAACCGACGCGGCGCCGTCTTGAGCACGCGAGGCGGCACGCGAGCTTTCCGTCAACTGCTCCTGAGCGCGCTCGATCCAGGATGCCACCGATCCCAAAGCCGCCGCCGTCTTCGTCGCAGTCTCGATCGCGCGGCGTTCGCTCGCTCCGGACGCGGTCATCAGCGCCTCGTAGTCGGCGCCCGAAGCGGCCGGGCGGGCCCGGGCTTGCTTCTTCGTCTTCGCATCCGCCGCGACACCGGAGGTCGCAGCACCGCTTTCCGGTTCCGTCGCGGTCCACTCGGTTGAGATGTCTTCGCGGCGAACGGGATTTTTCGTCATGGCTGCGCTCGCGTCGCCGCACGGGGAGGAGGCAGACGCTCCGCCAACCCCGGTCTGGCGAGACGTCGCGTCGCAGCGATCAGTTCGGACAATATGAACGATCCGCTAATGCTCTGCGTCACGAGTTCACTTTCACGATCCAAGGTAAACAACGGGTTAATCCCGGCGGGCTGCAGCCGGGGTCGCGACGACGTGAGCTTTGCGGCCGTCTTCGGCCTGATCTATGGACCTGCACGGCGCCGAGCCCGTGCCGAGCAGTCCAGGACCCACCTTCATGCCGAGCTATAAGGCGCCGGTCGACGACGTGTTGTTCATCCTGAACGACGTCCTCGAGATCAGTCGCTACAGCAACCTCGCGGGTTTTGCGGACGCGACCCCCGACATCGTCGAAGCGGTGCTGTCGGAGGGGGCGAAGCTCTGCGAGGAGGTTCTCGCGCCATTGAACGGGGTCGGCGACCGTGAGGGGTGCCGACGTCACCCGGACGGTTCCGTCTCGACGCCGTCGGGCTTCAAGTCGGCCTACGACGCCTACCGCACTGGCGGCTGGATGGGTCTATCCGCTCCGACGGAATACGGCGGTCAAGACCTGCCGGTGACCATCAACTCGGTCATGCAGGAATTCACCTCGTCCGCGAACCTCGCCTTCGGCATGTATCCGGGGCTAACGCAAGGCGCGATGGCGGCCCTCCTGATCCACGGGACCGACGAGCAGAAGCGGACCTTTTTGCCGAAGATGGTCGAGGGCTCCTGGACCGGGACCATGAACCTGACGGAGCCCCATTGCGGCACCGATCTCGGCCTCCTGAAGACGAAGGCCGTCCCCAACCCCGACGGCTCCTACGCGATCACCGGCACGAAGATCTTCATCTCGGCCGGGGAGCACGACCTCGCAGAGAACATCATTCACCTGGTCCTCGCCCGGATCGAGGGCGCGCCGTCCGGCACCAAGGGCATCTCGCTTTTCGTCGTGCCGAAACTCACCGTTCGAGCCGACGGAACGATCGGGACTTCCAACGGCGTGTCCTGCGGCTCGATCGAGCACAAGATGGGCATTCACGGCAACTCGACCTGCGTCATGAACTATGATGGAGCTATCGGATCGCTCGTCGGCGAGGCCAATCGCGGTCTCAACGCCATGTTCGTGATGATGAACGAGGCCCGGCTCGCGGTGGGCATCCAGGGTCTCGGCCAGTCGGAGGTGGCCTACCAGAACGCCGTCGCGTACGCGAAGGACAGGCTCCAGGGCCGGGCGCTGACCGGGGCCGCCGAACCGGACAAGCCCGCCGATCCGATCATCGTCCACCCGGACGTGCGCCGCACGCTCATGTCGATCCGCGCCTTCAACGAGGCCGCGCGGGCGCTCGCGCTCTGGACGGCGCTCTCCTCGGACATCGCGCACCGGTCGGAGGACAAGGCGGAGCGCCAGGCGGCGGATGACCGGCTCGGTCTCCTGACGCCCGTCGTCAAGGGTGTCCTGACCGACATGGGCTTCGACAACACGGTCCGGGCCCAGCAGGTCTTCGGCGGCCACGGCTACATCGAGGAGTGGGGGATGTCGCAGTTCGTCCGCGACGCCCGGATCGCCATGATCTACGAGGGCGCGAATGGCATCCAGGCGATGGACCTCGTCGGCCGCAAGCTCGGCCGCGATGGCGGACGGGCCGTGATGACGTTCTTCGGCGAGGTGCAGACGTTCTGCCAGGAGAACGGCTCGGATCCCGAGATGAAGCGCTATGTCGAGCCGCTCGCGACGGGACTGGAGCATCTTCAGGGCGCCACGATGTGGTTCATGCAGAACGCGATGGCCAAGCCCGACAATGCGGGCTCGGGCGCGACCGAGTACATGCACCTGCTCGGCCTTGTGGCGCTGGGCTACATGTGGGCCCGCATGGCCAAGGCCGCTCTCGCCAGGAAGGCTCAGGGGAATGGCGCCGCGGGTCTCGACGGACACGTCGACCGGATGGATGCGAAGCTCGCGACGGGCCGCTTCTTCATGGAGCGCATGATGCCGGAGACCGGCGCCCTCTCGCGGCGCATAGAGGCGGGCTCGGAGGCCATCATGGCGCTGCCGGCGGAGATGTTCTGAGGCCCGCGCGTGCCTCCGGAGGACCTCGACCGACGACGTGCGGCCAAGCGCTTCAACGAGCGCCTCCAACTGCTCGCGGCGTTCCTGAACAATTCGGGAATCGCTACGCTCCTCGGCGGCCTGGTGCTGCCCTCATTCAGCGATAAGCCACCGTCGCTGAGCGGAAGCATTGCCGCTTTGGCTTTGGCGCTCGCAGCCCATATGTTTGGCGCAAGCAGCGTTAACGCTGTTGCGGAGCGAGGATGAGCATGGATGGCTGGCTTGCGCTCATTCCTGCGGGAGTCATCGTATTCGGCATTGCCGGGTATGTCTGGGTCAGCCGCGAGAGCGCGATGCTCGACCGCCGTTTCGGGCCGGATCGCGGCTGATCTTGATCCATTCGGAGCGAAGGATGGCTGAGGCTTACATCTACGACGCCGTCCGCACCCCGCGTGGCCGCGGCAAGGCCGACGGCTCCCTTCATGAGGTGACCGCACTGCGCCTCGCCGAGACGGCGCTGCGGGCGATCCGGGACCGCAATGGCCTCGACACCGCCCTGGTCGACGACGTGATCCTCGGCTGCGTCGACCCGGTCGGGGAGGCGGGCGGCGACATCGCCCGGGCCGCGGCGCTGACCGCGGATTACGGCAACCACGTGCCGGGCGTGCAGATCAACCGCTTCTGCGCCTCCGGGCTCGACGCCGTGAACTTCGCGGCCGCCCAGGTCATGTCCGGTCAGGCCGGGATGACGATCGGGGGCGGCGTCGAATCGATGAGCCGGGTCGGCATCGGAGCCTCCGGGGGAGCATGGCCGGTCGATCCGGCGATCGCGGTCAAGTCCTACTTCATGCCGCAGGGCGTCTCGGCCGATCTGATCGCGACGAAATACGGCTTCTCGCGCGACGACGTCGACGCCTACGCGGTCGAGAGCCAGAGGCGTTCCCAGCGCTCCTGGAACGAGGGCCGCTTCGCGAAGTCGGTCGTGCCGGTGCGTGACGTGAACGGTCTCACCATCCTGGCCCATGACGAGCACATGCGGCCGAAAACGGACATGCAGTCGCTCGCGAGCCTGAAGCCGTCCTTCGTGCAGATGGGTCAGATGGGCGGCTTCGAGGCGGTCGCGATCGATGCCCATCCCGAGGTCGAGGCGCTGAACTACGTCCATCACGCCGGCAACTCGTCCGGCATCGTGGACGGGGCCGCCGCCGTGCTTATCGGCTCGAAGGAGGCCGGCGTATCGGCTGGGCTGAAGCCGCGCGCCCGCATCCGGGCCTTCGCCAATATCGGGTCGGAGCCGGCCCTGATGCTGACCGGCCCCGTTGACGTGACGAAAAAATTGTTCCGTCGCGCCGGAATGAACAAGGCCGACATCGATCTGTTCGAGCTGAACGAGGCCTTCGCGTCCGTGGTTTTGCGCTACATGCAGGCTTTCGACATCGATCCTGACGAGATCAACGTCTGTGGCGGCGCTATCGCGATGGGGCATCCGCTCGGCGCGACCGGCGCCATGATCCTCGGCACCGTGCTGGACGAGCTTGAGCGGACCGGAAAGGGAACGGCGCTCGTGACACTCTGCATCGGGGTCGGCATGGGAACCGCGACGGTGATCGAGCGGGTGTGACGTCGTGCTTCATCGAAGGAGGATTTGGAAGATGCAGCTTCTCAGGAATGGACTTGTCGTCGTGGCCCTTGCAGCCGCGCTGCCCGTGGCAGCCCAGGATGCCGAGCAAATCGGGCTCGCCCGCGAGATGTTCGTCGCCATGCGGGCGAGCGACAACTTCGACGCGATCCTTCCGAGTATGATGCAGGCGATGAAGCCGGCGTTGACGGCCGGCAATCCAAAAGCCGCCAAGGACTTCGACGAGATCCTGCCGCTCATCTCTCAGGAGTTCGTGGCCATGAAGGGCGGGATGATCGACGAGATGGCGACCATCTACGCCAAGTCGTTCGAAAAGGGTGAGCTTCGCCAGTTCGTGGCCTTCTACAAGACGCCCGCGGGCGAAAAGCTGACCCGTCTCACGCCCACCCTGGGCCAGCAGATGATGGTGGTCGGGCAGAAATTCGGGCAGCAGGTCGCCGTCAAGGTGGCGGAGCGGATGAAGGAAGAGCTGCGCAAGCGCGGCAACAAGATCTGACGGTCGGACTGCTCCCCTCACCCTGGCGTGGCGCTTGCGCGAAGGTGGTGGCTCCTGAGAAGGGAAGACATCTCATGAACCTCACAACCTTCCGCCTCGAGATCGACCTCGACGGGATCGCGCTCGTGACCTGGGACATGCCCGGGCGCTCGATGAACGTGCTCACCACCGAGGTGATCGCGGAACTGGCCGAAATCGTCGAGCACGTCGCTTCCGACGCGGCGGTGAAGGGCTGCGTCGTCACCTCCGGCAAGGAGAGTTTTTCGGGCGGCGCCGACCTCACCATGCTGCAGGGGCTCGGGATCGAGTATGCGCGCCTCGCGAGGGAAAAAGGCGAGGAAGAGGCCATGCGGTTCTTCTTCGAGGAATCGCGCAAGCTGTCGCTGCTCTACCGCCGACTCGAAACCTGCGGCAAGCCGTTCGCGGCCGCCGTGCACGGGACCTGTCTCGGCGGGGCGTTCGAGCTCGCGCTCGCCTGCCACTATCGCGTGCTCTCGTCCGACGACGCGACTCGGGTCGGGCTGCCGGAGATCAAGGTCGGGCTGTTTCCGGGAGCTGGCGGCACCCAGCGCGTGCCGCGCCTGATGCAGACCGGCGACGCCCTCCAAATGCTGTTCAAGGGCGACCAGATTCGCGCCCAGATGGCGAAGGGCATGGGCCTCGCCCACGAGGTCGCGCCGCGCGCCGAGATCGTCGACAAGGCCAAGGCCTGGATCCGGGCCGGCGGCTCGCCGGTCGCGGCCTGGGACCTGCCGAAGTTCAAGGCGCCGTCCGGCAAGGTCTATTCGCCGGCCGGCATGATGGTGTGGCCTCCCGCGAACGCCATCTATCGCCGTGAGACGCACGACAATTACCCGGCCGCCAAGGCGATCCTGCAATCGGTCTATGAGGGCCTGCAGCTGCCGATGGACCTCGCCCTCAAGGTTGAGAGCCGGTACTTCGCCCAGATTCTGCGTTCCAAGGAAGCGGCCGCGATGATCCGGACGCTGTTCCTGTCAAAAGGCGAGCTCGAGAAGGGCGCCCGTCGGCCGAAGGGCGCGGCCAAGACGGCGCTGAAGACGGTCGGGATCGTCGGCGCCGGCTTCATGGGAGCGGGCGTCGCCTATGTGACGGCACAGGCCGGCATGGACGTCATCCTCGTCGACCGCGACCAGGAGGCGGCCGACAAGGGCAAGAGCTACTCGCACAAGCTTGTCACCGACCAGATCAACAAGGGTCGCGCCAAGACGGCCGACCGCGACGCGCTCCTCGGGCGCATCACGGCCACGCCCGATTACGGAGCGCTCGCGGCTTGCGACCTCGTGATCGAGGCGGTGTTCGAGGACCCGAAGGTCAAGGACGAGGTCATCCGCAAGGTCGAGGCCGCGATCCGGCCGGACTGCATCTTCGCATCCAACACCTCGACGCTGCCGATCTCGGGGCTCGCGAAATCGTCCGTGCGGGCGGACCACTTCGTCGGCATCCACTTCTTCTCGCCGGTCGAGAAGATGCTGCTGGTCGAGATCATCAAGGGTCAGGCGACGGGCGACGCCGCGCTCGCGACGGCGCTCGACTACGTGCGGGCGATCAAGAAGACGCCGATCGTGGTCAACGACGCGCGCGGCTTCTTCGCCAATCGCTGCGTGGGGGCCTACATCCTGGAAGGTCACCTGATGCTGGGCGAAGGCGTTCCGCCCGCGATGATCGAGAACCTGGCCAAGATGGCCGGGATGCCGGTGGGCCCCCTCTCGCTCAACGACGAGGTCGGCGTCGATCTCGCCCTGAAGGTCGTGCGGGCCACCAAGGCCCAGATCGGCGAGGCGGCGATCAACCCGGCCCAGGAGAAGCTCCTCGTCGCCATGGTCGATCGCGAGGGCCGGCTCGGCCGCAAGAACGGCAAGGGCTTCTACGACTACCCCGCGAAGGGGCAGGGCTCGAAGCGGCTCTGGCCGGGCCTGGCCGACCTTGGCGGCGCCAGGATCGCGCCGGACACGATCGACCGGGAGGAGATCAAGCACCGGCTGCTGGTGGTGCAGGCCCTGGAAGCGGCCCGCACTGTCGAGGAGGAGGTGGTGACCGACCCGCGCGAGGCGGATGTCGGCTCCATCCTCGGCTTCGGCTTCGCGCCCTTCACGGGCGGGGCGCTCTCCTACATCGACGGCATGGGAGCGAAACGTTTCGTCGCGATCGCGCGCGAGCTCGAGGCGAAGCACGGCCCCCGGTTCGCCCCGCCGAGACTGCTCGTCGAGATGGCGGCGAGCGGGGGGACGTTCTACGGCCGGGCGGACGAGATCCGGGCGGCGTAGGCTGTCATTCCGGGGCGGCTACAAGCCGAACCCGGAACCCACGACGGGACACTCCGTGTTGCAGAGATCGGCACGGGGCCGAGTTCAATCGGGGTTCCGGGTTCCGCTGCGTGGCCCCGGAATGACGAAGGAGGCGTCAATGTCCCTGCTTTTCCCCATGCTGGCCGCGTACAACGCCTGGGCGAACCGCCGCGTCTATGACGCGGCTGCCGCGCTCTCTGACGAGCAGTACCGGGCCGATCGCGGCGCGTTCTTCAAGTCTTTGAACGGAACGCTGAATCACCTCCTCGTCACCGACCGGATCTGGATGAAGCGCTTCACGGGAGAGGGGGAGGCGCCGGACCGGCTCGACGCCATCCTACACGATCGGCTGGCCGAGCTTGGCGAGGCCCGCGAGCGCGAGGACGCGCGCATCCTCGCCTATGTCCAAGGCCTGGACGACGCTCAGCTTTCGGGCGTCATCACCTACCGTCGCGTCTCCACGCCGGAGATCTTCACCCAGCCGCTGGCGCCAGCGCTGATGCATCTCTTCAATCACCAGACCCATCACCGCGGGCAGGCGCATGCGATCCTGACAGGCCTCGTCGGGGAGGCGCCGTCACTCGACCTTCTCGTTTTTCAGCGGGAACGCGGCTCGCCGCTCTCCCGCACCGACGCCCACCCGGGCGCATGAGGGCTCACGCTCGCGCAAGGGACCCGAATGCCTGACGGCGGACCGTCTCACCCCGGGCATCCTCAAGCCGGGCTGCGTCAGCACATCCTGCCGACCGCGGGCACGATGCTCGGCATCTGCACGACCCTGATCGGGCTCGTGAAGATCCTGGAGACGCAGAGCGTCGCGAGCCGCGTCGACGAGTTCGGCGGATCGTCAGCGCGCTCTTCCTGTTCAGCGCTGTCGCGTCCTACGCGTCGATCCGGACCGAAGCTCGCGCGACGATGCGCCGAAGGCTCGAACGTGCGACCGACATCTGCTTCCTGGTCGGGCTGCTCGGCTTGGACGGTGCGGTCGCTCGTCTTCGCCTGCGAGGTGCTCTGAGCCGGCCTCGCCATCCACAATCGTCCGCTCAGATGATGCGGTCGCGCTCCATTTCCGCGATCTCGTCGGCCGAGAAGCCGGAATCGCGCAAGACCTCGGCCGTGTGCTCCCCGATGGCCGGCGGGTGCCGCTCCATGCAGGACGGCGTGCGGGACAGCGTCATCGGCTGACGGAGCAGCGTGAGCGTGCCGGCATGCGGGGATTCGATCGTTGCCTGCGGCTCGAGGTGCTGAACCTGAGGATCGGAGAAGAGCTCGTCGATCGCGTAGATCGGCCCGCATGGCACGCCGGCCTTGTTGAGGCGAGCGATCCAGGTGGCGCTGTCCGCTCCCCGGAAAAGCGCCGCGATCTCGGCGTTCAGCCGATCGCGGTGGGTCGAGCGGCTGACCCCGGTCGCGTAATCGGGATGGGTGATGAGCGCCTCGGCTCCGATCGCCCGGCACAGGCGTTCCCACATCGCCTGCCCGGTGGTCGCGACGTTGAGATGGCCGTCCGAGGTCTCGAAGACGCCTGTCGGGATCGAGACCGGGTGGTTGTTGCCGGCCTGTTTCGGGACCTCGCCGTCGATCAGCCAGCGCGTCGCCTGGAAGTCCAGCATGAAGATCTGGGACTGAAGGAGGGAGGTCTGCACCCACTGGCCTTCGCCCGAACGCTCCCGTTCGAGGAGCGCGAGCAGGATGCCCTGCGAGCAGAAGATGCCGGCCGTGAGATCGGCGATCGGGATGCCGACCCGCACGGGTCCCTGCCCGGGCAGGCCCGTGATCGACATCAGGCCGCCCATGCCTTGCGCGATCTGGTCGAAGCCCGGCCGGTCGCGGTAAGGGCCGTCCTGGCCGAAGCCCGAGATCGAGGCGAGGACGATGCGCGGGTTGATCTCGCGGAGCGAGGCGTAGCCGATCCCGAGCCGGTCCTTCACGTCGGGCCGGAAGTTTTCGACCACGACGTCGGCCCGGGCCGCAAGGCGGCGGAACACCTCGATCCCGCGCGGCTTCTTTAGGTTCAGCGTCATCGCGCGCTTGTTGCGCTGCAGGTTCTGGAAGTCGGAGCCGAGGCGCGGGCCGCCGAGAGGCTCGCCTTCCTCGATGCCGGCCGGCATCTCGACCTTGACCACGTCCGCGCCCCAATCCGCAAGCTGGCGAACCGCGGTCGGGCCGGAGCGGACGCGGGTGAGATCGAGGACCCGGATCCCGGAGAGGGGGCCGTTCTGGCCTTTCGCCGTCATGGGTGGAACGCCGCTTCGCCCGATAGGCGCGCCATCATTTCACCCACACGAACTTCTCGGCGGACGCATTCCCGGCCGCAAGGGACGCCGCGATCGCGAGCATCGACATGATCCTGGATGCCACGTGAACCCTCTCCAGCTATGTTGTCTTAAGCCTGTTCTGTACGGCCGCCCTGCCGGTCATCGCGCCTGGGCTTCGACGACATCCTGAAACCTCCCTGACGGCCGACCTTGTGAACGTCGCCGGTGGGGTGGCGCTGGAGTTCGTTGGCGAAGCTAACCTTGGTGGACGCGCAACCACAAGGTCCCTGAAGATGCTTGGCTACGACCGGTTCGCGAATTCAGCGTCATGGCTCGACGACGTCCACCAACCCGATCAGGACGCCAAGGCCGACCCGGCCACCATAATCGTGACCATCGCCCAGCGAACGAGCGCATGATCGCGACTGGCGTCACCATGCCAGCGTCGCAGGGCAACCGCGGCAGTGGCGGCGCAAAGTGAGTGTCATTCAGTTGACTCCCTTGGCCGATCAAGTATTATATTACACATGATAGAAGTCCGCCAGACGCCCGTCTTCATGGATTGGGTGAAAGGTCTGCAGGACGTCAGCTCGAGCGAGGATCGTGACCCGAATCCGGCGCATGGAAGTTGGAAATGCCGGCGACTCGAAGTCGGTCGGAGATGGGGTGAGCGAGATGCGGATCGATTACGGACCAGGATACCGGGTCTACTTCGTTCGCTGCGGGCAGACCGTCGTCGTTCTTCTCTGCGGAGGCGACAAGCGGACCCAGTCGGCGGATATCGCAAGAGCGAACCAGATGGCGCGGGAGCTATGAATATGCCGCTTGAAACGACCAGGTTCGATGTCACGGACTACCTCCGAACCCCGGAGGACCGCGCCGCCTATGTCGAAGCCGCCCTGGAAAGTGATGATCCTTCTTCCATCGCCGTTGCGCTCGGCGATATTGCTCGAGCGCATGGCGTCACGGCTTTTGCCAGAGAAATCGGCGTAAGCCGGGAGACGATCTACAAGACGTTTCGGCTAGGTGGAAACCCGACGCTGGAAACCCTCGGGAAGGTGACAAAGGCGTTGGGCCTTCGCTTGTCCGTGGTTGCCGCGACGTAAGGGGCGCAGGTGAGTAGCTGCTGTCATACGATCGCTGCCGCGGAGTGAGCGCAACCTTGGTCAGCACGAGTCCGATTCATCTCTCCTCTAGTAATTAACGGAGAGGGAGGCCGGAGCTGTTTTCGATTGACACACGACCCGCGCGGTCCGTCAGAGATCGGGCTTCGTGAGATCCCAGAGGAGGCGGTAGATGCCGGTCGTGACGACCTCTGCGTCCGACGCGAGCACCTCGCCGAAGCGGCTCCCGATGACACCCGAAACCGACTCGACCTCCGAGCCATCGACGAGGACGTACCAGTCGCTTGCGCCGGGATTCGGGGCATCTGGCTCGGTCAACGAGGTTGAGAGACGCGGGTCGCTTTCCAGAAGATGCATCGACACGATCCCGGCCAGGCCGCTCGGCGCCAGCTTGGCCTCGATCCGGCCGCGCAGCGCGTCATGGCTCCCGGCTTCCGGGCGGAGCCGGACGAGGCCGAGCGCGGCGCCACGGCCCTGGCCCCGGCTCGCGGTGATGCGCGCGACGGCCCGCCCCATGTTGCGGAAACGCGAGATATTCGTCTTCGACCAGGCGGTCTGGTTCGCGAGCGCCGCGCGATAGGCCGGGCTCGACAGCGCCTCGAAGGTCGCGGTCGAGTAGAGCCCGAGATATTTCGGCGCGGCCTCCACGGCGACGTAGCGCCGGGCCTCCAGGAAGCCCGGGATGGCGACCCGCTCGGCCAGGTGCTCGCGGTCATACCATTCGTTGAACTCGGCCTCGTGTTCCGGGTCGACGTCCATCGACGTCATCAGCATTCCCTGACCGGCCAGCGGCATCTGACGCTCCTTACCTTCGCGGTCCGGAGGACCCGGTCGACATCTCGACAGCCGAGCCGGCGCTCCGCTGAGCCACGTCGATCAGAAGCACGGCGGCGGCGCCTCCCCGCGCCCGCAGCCCGGTCGCGCCCGCTCCCTCCAGCGTGTCCCCTGCCTCGAGGATCGTGCCGCCCACCTCGATCTGCCCTGCCGCGCAGAAGATGGCGGCGACGCCCGGCACGATAGGCGCCACATGCCCGGCCGCGATGGATTGAGCGGTGACGCGAGCCGCGAGCGTCGCTCGATCCACGAAGACGTTGAAGGCGCGAGCCGAAGCTCCGAACGTTCGGCACGCGCTCGGGCGATCGCCCGGGAAACAGAACGGCACGAGGAACCCGCATGCCGCTGGGCCGGCGCCCTCGATGGTCAGCTCCACGGGCCCACCCTCGATCACGGTGAAGACGCGATCCACGTCCGCAAAGTGCGAGAAGGGCGCGTCCTGGTTCAGGTCGGCGATGCTGAGCAGCCAATCGATTCGGCCGTCCGCCTGTGTTCGCCGCAGGATGTCGCGCGTGACGCCTCTCCCGTTCGGCCAAGGGGTCGGCTTGAGTTCGCCCGAGCGGATCACCAAAACCCCGCCGCTCAACCCATCCCCTCGTTCATCCGGACCCCCAGCTCCGCCCCGTCATGAGCTTGGTCGAGAGGGTTGGCTCACGCAAGGGGCGCTCCAGGCCGCAAGACCGGTGAGGCTTGACAGGCCGGCGGCGGAAGGGCCGGACTGCCGGAAACCGGGCCGCCATGACGGCCCGTGGGAGAGTGAATGGCCGATCAGGATCAAGACGGCGCCGGTCGCGTCCTGGTCGAGGTGGCGGAAGGCGTGGCCGATGTGCGCCTCAACCGCCCGGACAAGATGAACGCGCTCGATCCGGCCATGTTCGCGGCGCTCGCATCCGTGGGCACCCGGCTCGCGGCGGTGCCGGGGCTCAGGGCTGTCGTCTTGTCCGGTGAGGGGCGGGCTTTCTGCGCCGGTCTCGATATGGCGAGCTTCGCAGCCGTCGCGGCCGATGGAGCCGCAGGCCTGATGGGAGGCGACCTCACGGACCGCACGCATGGACCGGCGAACATCTTCCAGGATGCCGCGCTCACCTGGCGCCGTCTCCCGGTGCCGGTCATCGCGGCTCTTCACGGCGTGGCGTTCGGGGGCGGCTTCCAGATCGCTCTCGGGGCCGACATCCGCTACGTCGCGCCCGACACGAAGCTGTCGATCATGGAGATCCGCTGGGGCATCGTGCCCGACATGGCCGGCACCCTCCTCATGCGCGGCCTCGCGCGGGCGGACATTGTTCGCGAGCTGACCTATACGGGTCGAGTCTTCTCGGGCGAGGACGCCGTCACGTACGGTTTCGCCACGCGCGCCTGCGCCGAACCGAGGGCGGCGGCGCTGGCGACCGCGCGCGAGATAGCGGCAAAGAGCCCGGACGCGATCCGGGCCGGGAAGCGCCTCCTGAACATGTCGGACGAGGCCTTCGCGGCTCGCGTGCTCGCGGCGGAGTATCTGGAGCAGAAGGGTTTGCTCGGCTCGCCCAATCAGACCGAGGCGGCGCGGGCCAACATGGAAGGGCGAGTCCCCATCTTCCAGACCATGGGGCTTGAGCGGCGGTAACGCCTGATCCGAAGGAACGACGATGAAAGCAGTTCTCAGCCGCGCGGCCGGCGGGCCTGGCACGCTGGTCCTCGCCGATGTGCCGGACCCTTCTCCCGGGCCGGGCCAGGTGAGGATCAAGGTCGAAGCCGTCGGCGTGAACTATCCGGACGTCCTGATCATCGAGGACAAGTACCAGCTCCGGCCCGAGCGCCCCTTCTCACCCGGCGCCGAGGCGGCCGGCACGGTCGATGCGGCGGGCGAAGGGGTCTCGGGGCTATCGGTCGGCGACCGCGTGTTGGCGATGTCCGGCTTTGGCGCCATGGCCGAGAAGCTGGTCGTCGCGGCCGGACGATGCGCCCGTATTCCGGACACGATGCCGTTCGACGAGGCCGCGGCCTTCCTGATGACCTACGGCACCTCCCATCATGGGCTGACAGATCGCGGCAGGCTTCGTGCAGGCGAGACGCTGCTGGTCCTGGGTGCGGCCGGCGGCGTCGGGCTCGCGGCCGTAGAGATCGGTGCGGCGCTCGGCGCCCGGGTGGTGGCGGCCGCCTCCTCCGAGGAGAAGCTTGCATTGGCGAGGAGCCGGGGCGCGGAGGGGGGCTTCGTCTACCCGCCGGGTCCCTTCGATGCGGATGGCCGCAAGGCGCTCGCGGCCGCCTTCAAGCAGGCTTGCGGGCCGAGCGGGGCGGACGTGATCTACGATCCCGTCGGTGGCGATTACGCGGAGGCGGCCCTGCGGGCGATCGCTTGGCGAGGCCGGTATCTCGTGATCGGCTTTCCGGCCGGGATACCCCGCATGCCGCTCAACCTCGCTCTTCTGAAGGGCTGCGACATCGTCGGAGTGTTCTGGGGCGGCTTCGTGGAGCGGGAGCCGGACGCGCATGCAGCGTCGCTGGCTGAGCTGTTCCGCCTCTACGGCGAAGGCCGGATCAGGCCCGAGATCTCGCAGCGCTACCCCTTGGCGCGGGCCGGCGAGGCCATCTCCGCGCTCGCCTCCCGTCAGGCAACCGGCAAGGTCGTCGTCACCGTCCCCTGAACCGCGAGGCTCCGGGCGCCGAGCGACCCTGCCGGCGACCGCCCATCCCGCAACGCACAGCGAGCGGACGCCATACGGCTTCTCTTAACGAAGCTCATGCCTAATCACCCGTTCGCCCGGCCGGAGGTTCCGGGCGGAGGATCGGTCAGCGGGATCAGGCATGGCAAGACCTGTGCGGGCGCGACCCCTTCTCGCCTACGTGATGGCGCTCGCGGCAGCCATGACGGTGCCGCCGCTCGTCTTGGCTGTGGTCACCACCACACGCTGGGTCACGGCGGAGCGGGAGCGCCTGGAGACGGTCACAGGCGAGACGAACGATCGCGCCATGTCGCAGGTGGATCGATTCCTCGCCGGCAAGGTGGCGATGTTGCAGGCTCTTGCGACCTCGCCGGCAATCGACTTGGGCGACTTCATGCGCGTGGACGTCCAGGCTCGCGAGCTCCTGGACCTCCAGGGCCTGAACATCGTGATGCGCGATCTTCACGGGCAGCAGTTCGTCAACTCGCGGGTGGCGTTTGGAACCGTCCTCCCAAGGGTTCCCATCTACGACGCCGACCACGTCGTCGCGGCGACCAAAGCACCGGTGATTTCTGACTTGTACGATGGGGTCATGGCGCGGGGGCCGCTGGTGCGCGTCATCGTTCCCGTGATCCGCGACGGAGCTGTCCGGTACACGTTGACCGCGAGCCTCGCGCCTTCGGCGCTCGCGCTCCTGCTCCAGGAAGCCGGGATCGCCGAGCCCTATTTTGCGTCCATCGCCGACCGAAGCGGCCGCATCCTAGCGCGCGCCCAGCACGACGACAGCCGGGTCGGCACCAAGCTCCCGGGGTTCGAGCAGGCGTCGGGCCAGGAAGGGACGTGGTCCGGCACGAACCCGCAGGGGGTGTTCGTCTATGCGACCTATCGGCGGTCCAAGCTGTCGGGCTGGTTATTCGCGGTCGGCGTCGACCGCGCTTACATGGACGCGCCGCTCTTCCGTTCGCTCTGGTGGCTCGGATCGCTCGCGGTCGTGATCGGATTGCTGGCCTTCGCGGCCTCCTCCTTCCTGGCGCGCCAAATCCTGCTGTCTCACCGCCAGATCGAGGCGGCCGCCGAGGCGCTCGGAAACGGCGAGGTCGTCACGCCTCCTGACACCCGGCTTACGGAGACGAACCTGATCGGCCGCGCTTTGTCGGATGCGTCGAACCGCTTGCGAGATCAGGCTGCCGCGCTCGTGTCGGCGAACAAGCATCTCGAGCAGCGCGTGCAGGAGCGGACCCGCGAGGTGTCCGAGCAGGCGAGCCTCCTTCACGCGACGCTCGACAACATGGATCAGGGCCTGCTGCTGATCGGCGCCGACGGCAACGTGCCGGTCTGCAACCAGCGCGCGATGGAGCTTCTCGATCTCCCGCCGAGCCTGATGACAGCCCGGCCCGCCTTCCTCGACGTCCTGCGCTATCAGACCGGGATGGGCGAGTTCTTGAACTCCGAACCGGGGCTCGCCCAGTGGGTGGAGGCCGGAGGCTTGGAGCAGAAGGCCCACACCTATGAGCGCGAACGGCCGAACGGGTGCGTGCTCGAGATCCGGACGGTCCCGCTCGCCAATGGCGGCGCGGTCCGCACCTACGCGGACGTCACCGCCCAAAAGGTCGCCGAACGCCTGTCGCATCACATGGCACGCCACGACGGGCTGACCGGGCTTCCGAACCGAACGTTGTTCCGGGAGCGCTTGACCCTGGAGCTGGCGGCGGCAACTCGACATGGCAGGCCGTTCGCGGTCCTCTGCCTCGATCTCGACCGGTTCAAGGCGGTGAACGACTCGCTCGGGCACCCGGCGGGAGATGCGCTTCTCGGTATCGTAGCCGACAGGATCAAGGCGACCGTCCGGGAGGAGGACGTGGTCGTGCGGCTGGGCGGTGACGAGTTCTCGATCATTCAGCTCGGCGGTGCGCAGCCGAAGGTGGCGTCCGCGCTCGCAGAGCGGCTCGTGGAGGCGGTCAGGCGGCCCTTTGATGTCGGCGGGCACGTGATCCATGTCGGGGTGAGCATCGGCATCGCGCTGGCGCCGTCGGACGGTTCGGACGCGGACCAGATCTTCAAGAGTGCGGATCTCGCCCTCTACCGGGCCAAGAACGAGGGGCGGAACACGTTCCGGTTCTACGAGGCCGCCATGGACGTCGCCGTGCAGGCGCGCCAGGCCCTGGAGCTCGACCTCCGACAGGCTCTCGCGCGCGGCGAGTTCGAGCTGCTTTATCAGCCTGTCATGGACGTGCGCGATGGCAGCATCTCCGGATTCGAGGCGCTGATCCGGTGGCAGCACCCGTTGCGCGGCTTGATCGGCCCTACCGAGTTCATCCCGCTGGCGGAAGACACGCGCCTGATCATCCCGATCGGCGCCTGGGTGCTGCGCGAGGCCTGCCGCGAGGCCGCATCTTGGCCAGGCTCCACCCGCGTTCAGGTCAATATCTCTGCGATCCAGGTCGAAGATCCGGGGCTTTTCGGAAGCGTTCTCGCCGCGCTCGGCGCGTCGGGGCTCGCGCCCTCGCGTCTCCAGCTCGAGATCACGGAAACCGTGCTCATGCACGAGTGCGAAACGGTTCTGGGAGCGCTCCAATCCCTGCGAGACTTCGGGGCGAGGATCGCGCTCGACGATTTCGGCACCGGCTACTCCTCCCTGAGCTATCTGCAGCAGTTCCCGCTGGACGCCGTGAAGATCGACCGCTCCTTCGTGGCCGGTTACGAGAACCCGACCACGGCGGCCATCTTTTGCGCCATCGTGGGATTGGGTCAGGGGCTCGGGATGTCGGTCACCGCCGAAGGCGTCGAGACGCCGGAGCAGCTTGAGCACGTGCGCCGGTCCGGTTGCCTTGAGGTGCAGGGCTACCTGTTCAGCTGTCCGGTATCGGGCGAGGAGGCCCGTAAGCTTCTGTCCCGGCCGGCGACCGCGGCCGCCGCCTGACGCGACCGCGACGGGAAGCCGCGGCGGGCGCGGCCAAGCTCCGCCTCGCTTGCCGTTCCCCGCGAACAGGGAAAGGTCGTGTCGCAGGTCGATACGACCGTGTGAGGGGCACGAGACTCGGCGCTGCAGGAGTAGCGCTCCATGCCGCATGGGGGTCCGCAGACGCTCGTCGGAGCCGCCCACTATGGAGCGAGGTTCTTGTAGAAGATCGTCGTGTCGCAGGGCTGTCCGTCCGGGTAGAGCGCGTATCCCGGTACGCGGCCGACCTCCGTCCAGTTCAGCCCTCGGTAGAGGCGTTCGGCGTCGCCTCCCGTCGCGGTATCGAGGACGAGGAGCGTCTTGCCCCTCCCGCGCGCCAAAACCTCCGCGGCGACCATCAGCGCCCGGCCGATTCCCCGTCTCCTCGCCCGGCGGTGGACGAGCATCTTCGCCACATCCGCTCGGTGAGGCTGGTTTTCCGGCTGCGCCATGACAAGCTGCACGGTACCGGCGACGTCGCCATCCTGCTCCGCCACCAGGAGTTCGGTCGTCCCGTCCGCCACCCGGTCCCGGACCCCGAGCCAGAACGCATCTGCGGTTCCGGGCGCGAGCGGCGTCATGAAGCTGACGGACGCGCCGCCACGGACGCAATCCATGAGCACCCGCGACAGCCCGGCGATGCGCGCCTCCATCTCGCCCGGGTCCAGGCAACGGATTGTCAAATCTTCGGTCAGGGGGTCTCCTGAGCCAGGCGCGGAACGCGCCGTCTCGCAGCAGCCGCGAGCCGGTGGAAGGCTTAGGCGCTTTCGCTGAAGATCGCGCCCTGGCCGGTGGGAAGATGCAGGATCGGGAGCCCGACCTGGTCCGCGTATCGGTCCATGGCCTCTCGAGCCCCCGGGCATGTCTCGAAGCCGTAATCGTCGCACAGGATGACCCCGCCTCGCACCATCCGGGGTCCGAAGAAGGCGAGCGCTTGCGATGTCGGTTCGTAGAGATCCACGTCGATGTGGACGAAGCAGAACGTGTCGGCGGCGACATCGCCGAAGCGCTCAGGAATCCAGCCGGGGTGGAACGTGATCCGGTCGGCGAAGGGCGCGAGGTTGGAGGTGACCTCGGCAAGGCTGCCGGCCAGAGCGCCGGCTCGCCAATGGCTTCCATCCCGCGCATCGGGCTCTGACAAGCCGGCGAAAGAATCGAACAGGCGTAGCCGCTTGCGGCCTGCTCCCGGAACAGGCGAGGCCGCGAGGCCCTTCGCCAGCAAATAGGCGCTCGCGCCCTTGAAGACGCCGCACTCGGCGACGTGGCCGGGGCGATGCATGACGATCTTCAGCAACTCTCTCATCGCGAACTTGCGATCGTAGCTTCGGTAGTTCGTACGGTCGAAGCGTTCGTAATCGGCTTGGAAGACCGTGTCCTTGAAGTAGGACCTCGCTTCCTCGCTGACCCGCGCGTCCGGCACGAAGGTCGCGAAAATCCGCTCCGCCCAAGCGTAGCTCTCCGCCGACCCGAGAGCATCCGGCTCGGCCGCCAGCGCCTGGAGCAGCATCGATTTTCGCGTATTCCCTTCGGCTCCCAGGTCGACGAGGACGGTGTAGCTTCGTCCGTTGCTGCCCGGATCGCTGCCGTCGGGGGTGGAGAACCACAGCTGCCGCCCCCAATGGGAGTACCGGCCGCCGCCCTTCGACAGGATCGCGTCGTGGGTCGAATTCCCGGGCCCAAGCTCGACCCCGTCCTCGAACAGACGCAGGATCCACCGGGACGGCCGCTCCACATCCCCGCCTGTCAAACGGCGTCGAAGATTGACCCCGGATCGGCGTGCAATGTTGACCCCTCTGGCTCGCACGACGGGAGTGATCACCCCGGCTGAGCTGGTCGGGGTTGCTCGGCCGGGGTGATCGCGGCTCCA
>JAABUN010002589.1_pt1 | contig 31394 bp, 30 predicted proteins | sample 5559311 | NCBI WGS metagenome assembly JAABUN01 (sample SAMN10711877, study PRJNA513370) | rock metagenome | isolation source: Antarctica rocks | place: Antarctica: Victoria Land, Siegfried Peak sud | reverse complement strand
TCTGCATACGAACAAATATACGAGAGAGCACTGACATATCCTTGTAGGCATTCCGCTCGACGCCGCCGGGGATGCGCGAGCGCGCCACGCTGCTAGGCGGCACGTTCCACTCGGGCCCCACCGCCGGCCGGGGCTGGCGACTAGAGGCGGCGCTGCCCCGAACCGGGATGCCACGATGAGCATCAGGGTCCTCATCGCCGACGACCAACCCATCGTGCGCACCGGTCTGACGATGCTGCTCGACGCCTAACCCGACATCGACGTGGTCGGCGCGGCCGCCGACGGGCGCGAGGCTGTCCGCCTGGCGCTCCAGCTGCGCCCCGACGTCGGACTGTTCGACATCCGAATGTCGCTGATGGACGGTATCGAGGCCACCCGACGTCTCGCCGGCCCCGACGTCACCGACCCTCTGCCGATCGTGGTCATCACCACCTTTGACCTCGACGAGTATGTCCACGGAGCGCTCAAAGCCGGTGCCCGCGGGTTCCTGATCAAAGACGCCGGACCCGCGCTACTGACCCAAGCCATCCACGCCGCCGCCGGCGGAGACGCACTGATCGCACCCAGCGTCACCGTCCGCCTGCTCGCAGCATTCGCCCACGCACAGACCTCACCACCGAGGCAGCCGATAGAACCTCTCACCGCCCGCGAGGAACAAGTGCCCCTGCTGGTATCTCACGGCCGACCAACAGTGAGGTCGCCGCTGACCTCTACATCAGCAGCCCCAGCACCGTCAAGACCCACCTGGACAGCCTGATGCGCAAGCTCAGCGCACGTAACCGGGTCGAGGTCGCCATGTGGGCCCACGAGGCCGGCCGCATCTGAGACCGCAAAGGCTCCCGCCGCCGTCTGCTGCAGCGGACCATAGCGTCACCATTTCGGCATGTACCCCCAGAAGGGACACTGCGTCCGCTCGCCGAGTGATGCCAACTCAGCCCGCTGAAAGACCAACTCCAGCATTGTGAATCCGCTGCAGCCAGGATCGCTACTCCGCACGACACAGACCCGCGTCATACCGCCACCGCTGACGCAGTCAGCTGCAGCCGAGGGTGGGTCGCCTCAACGCAGGGGATCGTCCTCTAGCCAGTCCTTGAGAAGATCGACGTTATGTTCGAGGGTCAACGTCGGTTGCGGTAGCGTCCGCTCCTTCCAACGTCGGTCCTGTCCCGGCGTCGTCACCCGCCCGCAGTAGGGTTCAAAGTCCACTGGATAGGCACGCCCCTTGGCATCGACACACATGTCCGGGGCTTCGGACTGATGGAGGTCGTCGAGGTCATGCCCACTGGCACCCGAGGCAAGGAGTTGGCGCCCATCCGGTTCCAGGCTGAGCTGTCCACCATGGAGGGCACCAGCTTCGTGCGGTTGCCGGAGTCGGCCAGCAAGCAGCTGCCCTCGCGTGGACAGGTGGCCGTGCGCGCGACCCTTAAGGGCCACGCGTTCGAGACCGTCGTGGAGCCGGATGGGCGCCGAGGCCACTGGGTCCGTGTCGGCCCTTCTCTGCAGCAGGCCGTCGGGATCGGCCCCGGGGACACCGCCCAGCTGACCATCGAGGTGGCGCCGGACTGGCCGGAACCGGACGTGCCCGAGGATCTCGCCGCCGCCCTGGCTGCCGCACCCGCGAGCATCCACGACGTCTGGGAGGACATCACGCCGATGGCGCGGTGGGAATGGGTCCGCTGGGTTCAGGCGACAAGGAACCCCGCCACGCGGCAGCGACGGGTCGAGGTAAGCATCTCCAAGATGGACCACGGCAAGCGGCGACCGTGCTGCTTCGACCTGGCCTCATGCACCGACCCGGACCTGGCCAGGAGCGGCAAGCTGCGCGGGCCTTCCTAGCCGACTCGTCCTGCAGAAGCGGGCTCGGCCATGGTTACCCAGTGATCTCAACCGCGCAGCGGTTGCAGCCGCGCCCTCAGGTGGCCAGCAGCACGCCGGCAAGGGCGGTGCTCGCCACGACGCCGGTGGATGCAGCGGCGAGGAGGAAGGGCCGCACCCCGACCTTCTTCATCGTGGCCAACCGGACCGAGCAGCCGAGGGCGAACATCGCTGCGCTGAGCAGCACGGTCTGCCCGACCTGCGCCACCTCGACGGCAGACTCACCCAGGACCCCGGTGGAGCGCAAGATGACCATGGCCAGGAAGCCCACCACGAACAACGGCACGAGCGGGGGGCGCTTCGTGCCTGCGCTCACCACGGTCGTGCGACGCAGATGCCAGCCGAGCACGGCCAGCACCGGGGCGAGCATCAGCACTCGGGCCAGCTTGACCACGACGGCCGCGCCCAGCGCCGAGCCGCCCAGCGTCCCGCCGATGGCGACCACCTGGGCCACCTCGTGCGTCGAGCCGCCCGCCCAGAGCCCTGCCTGCTCGGTGGAGAGGCCGAAGAGGGTGGCCAACAACGGCACGGCCGGGATCATCAGCGTGCCAAAGATGACGACGAGCGCGATGGCCGTCACCACGTCCTCCTCCTCGGCGTCGATGACCCCGTCGACGGCGGCGACGGCCGCGGCACCGCAGATGGAGAAGCCACAGGCAATCAGCAGTCGTTGCCCGGGTGCGACACCCAACATCCGGCCGATCAGGAGGGTGCCGAAGATGCCGATGACTACCACGGCAACGACGGTGCCGATCATGGCAAGGCCCAGGCCGGCGATGTCCGACAACAGCAGCTGGGCGCCTAGCAGCACCACCCCGAGCCGGAGCAGCCGCTTGGCCGCGAACTTCAGGCCGGGCTCGGTCGTGGCCGGCAGCGGCACCGTGTTGGCCACGACGACGCCCAGCAGGATGGCGACCAGCAGCGCACTCATGATCGGCACCACCTGAGTGACCAGGAGGCTGAGACCCACCGCGGCTGCGCACAAGACGAGACCCGGCACCAGTCGCCGGGGACCCGTGGCCCGCTGCTCCTGATCGCCGACGTGGCGCTCCGGGGTGCTACCGGGGTCGATGGTCGCAGACGAAGAAGGGGAGGACGAGGGCATGACTGTCATGCTCCACCGGCCGCGTGGCCTTCGGTAGACCACGATCGCGCATCACCCCATACCATCGTGATATGAGCGAGCGTGACTGGCCCGATCTGAGCGCCTTGGAGCTGTTGGTCAGCATCTCCGAGCAGGGTGGCCTGGGGGCCGGTGCCCGAGCGGTGGGCATGGCCCAGCCCAACGCCAGCCGCACAGTGGCCCGGCTGGAGCACACCACGGGCGTTCCCCTGTTGCGGCGCTCTCCGCGCGGGTCGACGCTGACCCCGCACGGTGCGGTCGTCGTCGACTGGGCCCGGACCGTGCTCAGCGCCGCCGAGGATCTCCTGGTCGGTGTGGACGCCCTGCGCGACCAGGGCGTGGCCACCCTCCCGATGGCAGCCAGTATGACGATCGCGGAGTACCTGTTGCCCGGCTGGCTGGTCGAGCTGCGAGCAAGTGCTCCGGACGTCCGGGTCGCGCTGGAGGTCACCAACTCGGCCCACGTGATCGACGGGGTGCGCGCCGGCACCTACCGGCTCGGGTTCATCGAGTCCTCCGCTCCACCCAAGGACCTGCACCGTGCGCAGGTGGGTCGTGACCGGCTCGTGGTCGTCGTCCCGCCCGGTCACCGGTGGGCACACCGGCGTCACCCCCTGACCGCCATCGAGCTTTTCGAGACACCGCTGGTGCTGCGCGAGCCGGGGTCCGGCACGCGGGCCGCGCTGGAGACGAGCCTGCAGGCCGTCGGCGGCGACTGCCCGCCGGCACCCCCTGCGATGTCCTTGAGCAGCAACGCCGCCGTGCGCACCGCGGTGCTCTCCGGTGCCGGCCCCGGGGTGCTCAGCCAGCACGCGGTGGCGGGGTCCTTGGACCGCGGAGACCTGCATCAGGTGCCGGTGGAGGGACTTGACCTGAGTCGTCGGCTGCATGCCCTGTGGAACGGTCCGCGCCGTCTGGACGGCCCTGCGGGTGACCTCGTGGCGTTGGCTCGACGGACATCTCGAGCCGTCACTCGCTGAGCCCAGCACCTGTCCACTCACCCGCTGCTCCCGGCACACCACTCGTGCCGGCTCAAGCACAGCTCGGTCCGCTACGGGTCCAGCCGCTCCTGCCAGGCACGGTGGTCAGCCCAGGTGTCCACGTCGCCGACACCCGCTGCGGCTCCCGGCACGTCGACGACATGTAGGCCGGCCACGAGTCGTCGCACCGAGACACCGTGGCCGGTCCCGACGGCGGCACAGGCCCGGACAAGCGCCTCCCGGCGGTATGCCGCAAGCAGCCACTGCGGATAGCCGTCAGCGTCGTACGGGCACAGCACGTCCGCCGCCTTGGGAGCCACGGCTGCGGCATCCAGGACCCGAGGCACGACAACCGCGGCCCCAGGTTGGTCCACCGCAAGCACCAGCACCCATGGTGCAGGCGCACGGCGATCGGTCGCTCGAAGACCGGCGACGATCCCCGCCGTCGGCCCGCCACCCGCAGGCTCCTCTGACACCCACCGCACCCCGCCGAACCCGGGGCGCTCTGCCCCGACCACCACCGTGGTCAGGGTTGCGGATGTGGCGTCAAGGACCCAGGCCAGCAGGGAGCGGCCGCCCACCTCGAGCAGCGCCTTGTCGTGACCACCCAACCGCTCACCGCGCCCTCCGGCCAGGACGACTGCATCATGCTCGACGCCGGGCACCCGCAACCTTGCGTTCATGCATCCTCCTCTGGCGCACGATGTCGGCCCTCGTGCCCGCTCCGCGATTGCCGCTCTGGCCTCTCATACACGATCTCGCGCACTGGTGGCCCATCTCGCACACGGGTGCCCTGCGCGCGCAGCGCACCCGTGGTCCACATCGTGCCCCAGTCAGGTGCGATAGCTCAGCACAGCGTCCACCGACTGTCACGGCCGGTCAGCTGGGGCGACACTCCTCCAGGCCTCGGGGAATGGTCAGCCAGGACCCGATCCCACCCAGAGCCAGCAGTCCGGCACTGACCAGCATCGCCCGCCCGTAGCCCGCGTCGAGCACGGCAGGCACCGCGTAGTCGTCGCCGGACAGCCCCACCAGCACCGGGAGCGCCGCCACGGCCAGCAGCGAGCCGGTGCGGGAGATGGCGTTGTTGATGCCGCTCGCGGTGCCGGCCAGATGATTCGGTGCGGCCGCGAGCACCGTCGCGGTCAGCGGTGCCACCAGCAGCGCGAGACCAAGGGCAAACACCGTCAACCCGGGCAGCACGTCGCGCCAGTAGACCGCGTCCGCCCCGACCCGCTGCAACCACACGACTCCGCCGGCCATCACCAACGGCCCGAAGGTCATCGGCAGCCGCGGACCGATCCGCACCGCGAGCGCACCGCCCCGGGCGGCCAGCAGCAGCATGCACACGGTGATCGGGAGCGTGGCCAGCCCCGCCTGCAGCGCCGTGTATCCCACCACGGTCTGCAGCTGCAGCACCAGGAAGAACAGGATGGCGCCGAGCGCGGCATACACCAGCAGGGTCATGGCGTTGGCGGCACCGAAGGTCCGGTTGCCGAACAGCCGGGGCGGCACCATCGGGTATGCCGTGCGCCTCTCGTTGAGCAGGAACGCGACCGCCGCCAGCACCCCGACCGCCGCGAGCGGCAACGCCGCGGCCGAGCCCCAGCCGATGAGCGCGTAGGTCACCCCGGCCAGGGCAACAGCGGTGGTGACCGCACCCGCTACGTCAAAGGACGGGGGTGCCTGGGCATCCCGGCTCTCCGGAACGGCACGCCGGGTGATCCAGAGGGTCAGCACTGCCACCGGGATGTTGATCCAAAAGATCCAGCGCCAGGATGCGTAGTCGATCAGGGCGCCACCGACCAAGGGACCGACGGCTGCGGCGATGCTGCCCAGACCGGTCCAGGCGCCGATCGCGGGGGCGCGGTCGGCGCGGACGAACGACCCTTGGATCATCGCCAGGCTGCCCGGGGTGACCAAGGCGCCACCCACGCCCTGGAGCACCCGCGCAGCAACCAGCAGCTCGGGGGTGCTGGCCAGACCGCACAGTGCCGAGGCGAGGCCGAACCAGACCACCCCGACCATGAAGACCCGGCGCCGCCCGTAGCGGTCGCCCAGCGAGCCGCCCAACAGGATCAGCGCAGCGAGCGAGAGCAGGTAGCCGTTGCTGATCCACTGCAGCTGAGCAAGGGAGGCATCCAGGTCCCCGCCGATGGTGCGCAACGCGACGTTGACCACGGTGCCATCCAGCATGATCATGCCGCTGCCCAGCGTGGCCGCCGCGATGACAGCGCGGCCCGGCCCGGAGTGGTAGACGACGTAGTCGGCCTGCGCGGTCACGCGCTCCCGTCCTTCGCGCAGCGCCAGGAGGACCCGAAGCAGCTGAACGCGCCGACAAGCGGGTCACCCTCCGCGGTCGCCGTCGCCAGTGCCGTGGCAGCGTCGCCGCCGGCGGCGATCTCGCGGTGATATCTCGTCATGGCGGCGTGCGCCACCTGATCGGGCACGGGGCCGACCGCGGCGACCACGGTGGGGACGCCGAGGGCGAGCAGGCTGGCAGTCATCCCAAGAGCTTCCTCGCCACGGCGCACGCTGATCCGGCCGCCGTCGCACGCCGAGAGCACCACGTGGGAGGCCCGCAGCCGGTGACCCTCGATCTCGTGGGCGAAGACCGCGCCGTCACCGAGTCGTAGGCTCGAGAACAACGGGTTCTGCGCGTGGTGCTCACCGTGCGCGGCCACGTGCACCAGGTCGCACTCCTCCAGAGCGGGCACGAGGTCGTGCGCTCGGGAGGCGGCGGCCGGCACCACGCGACCGGACCCCCAGGCGGCCACGACCGCGGCGATCTCGGTGTCGGCCAGCGGCACGTCCGGCCCGGCGATGGCACACACGACCGGCGCACCGGCCAGGCTGGTATGCCGACGTGCCCACGAGGTCGCCGACCTGGCCACCGTCGTGGCTCGTCCGCTCCGGCTCGCCAGCATCCCCCAGGGGACGAGCATCAGGATCGGGGTGGACACGACGACAAGGGGGCTGTCGCCCAGCCCGGAATCGACCACCGGCGCCAGCAGGGTGGCGTCGAGCTCGGCCAGCCCCTGACCAAGCGAGGCGTGCACGGCGTCGCGCAGCGGGCTCCACGCTGGGAGCCGAGCGGCAGCCCCGAGGTCAGCCTGCACCGACCGCACCCGGGCGGCGGTCGCCGCCAGCGCGCCGAGGTGGTGCAGCGACAGGCGTCCGTCCGGACGGACCAGCACGGCATACAGGTCCTGGTGGCGGATGAACGTCGACAGCAGGGTCACCCCGGCCTGCTGCACGGCGCTGCGGATCTCGCGGACGGGCATCGGTCCCAGCGCCGCAGACACCTGCGCGGACGTCGTGCCGGTCGTCCAGTCCACCTCGCGCACGGCCTTCTCCGCCCGGGTGACCTCCGCCCGCAACCTTCCGACCTGTGCGTCAGGTGCCGGCTGCCGCAGGTCCTCGCGGGCCTGGCGCAGCCGGCTGATGACCGCCGCGCGCCGGGGGTCGGTCGAGGTCCGCACCGGGGGCAGCGCACGCACAACGTCCCGCCACAGCTCGGTGCGACCCAGCACCCGCGAGACCGACCCGCCGCGCATCGCCAGGTCCAGGTCAAGCCCGACCAGGTCGTAGGCGTGCCCCGTGAGCGCCGTGCGCAGGTCCAGACCCATGGAGTGCCGGCCAGCGGCACCGAGGTCGTCGGCGGCCCGCCGCAAGGTCCGGGTCGCCCCACCCGGGCGACCGGTCCCGTCGCTGATGCGGGCCGACAGATGGCGCGCGCGCAGCCGGGTCGCCAGGTGTGGCGAGCGCAGCAGGACTCGGGCCTCGGTCCACACCTGCTCCGCTTCGGTATGCCGTCCCAGGTCAGCCAGCGCCTCGGCTCGGACCAGCGCAGATCGTCGGCGGATGCCGTCGTCGCCGGTGCGAGAGGCCGCGTCACTCAGCGCTTTGCTCAGCCGAGCGCGGGCCACCGCGGACTCCGGTCCCACCCCCAGGGCCTCGAGCTCGACCAACTGCGCCGCGTGGCGCCACCCCGACTCACCCCGGCGACCGAACCGGCGTCCGGCCGCCACGGCTCGCTGCCTCGCTGACTCGTGCTGCCCCATCAGCATCTCGCAGCGGGCCAGGTCAAGCTCGATCTCGCCGAGGTCGTGCTGGCTCCCTGATCCCCCTGACCGCCTCATCGCCGTGGCCAGAATCTCGTGCGCCTCCTCGACCAGGCCTGCCTCAAGCAGCACGCGTGCGCGGTCCAGCAGGGCGATGCCGCGGTCCACCTCGACGTCCATGGCGTCGGCCCGCTCCATCAACGTGAGCGCTCCGGGGAGGTCCCCGCGGATGAACTCCGCATACCCCTGGTTGTGCACGGCCAGGAACTCCAGTGCCCCCAACCCGCAGCTGTGGGCCAGATCTGCGGCCTCGGCCAGGTCACGGGAGGCCTCGACGGGATCTCCTAGCTGGGCGGCCAGGGTGCCTCGGTTGACCAGCAGTCGCGCTTGGTCAGCGGTCTCCATCAGCGGGCGACCCTGCTCGGCCCGACGCAGCGCCTGGAGCGCCCCCGTCAGGTCACCACCTCGCCCACGCAGCGTCCCTAGCTGGTTGTCACACACCGCTGCCAGGTCTAGGTGCCCCGCAGCCAGGACCTCGTCGCGCAGGGCAACAAGGTCTGCGTCGGCGCGCTGCAGACCATGATCCTCGAAGGTGATCCAGGTGCCGGTGAGCCGCACGCCGAACCGCAACCTGGCGACCCGGGCCTGGTCCACCGGCGGCGCGAGGCTGTCAACGGCGGACCGACACCGATCTAGCAGCTCACGGGCGTGCTCGATGCGCTGCTCGTTGGTCGCGACTCGCGCCTGCTCCAGCAGGTCCTCGACCGCACTGAGCCCGGCTGAGCCCGGTCGCTCAGAGCTCGACGGTCGGCGTGACGACGGGTCGGGCCCCTGCGACAAGCGGGTGGATGAGGAACTGGGCGCGTCCACGGGGCACACCTTCCCACACCAGCCGGCCATTCAAGTCAGCCGTGGCGGGGTAGCGGGCAATGCCGACGCTGAGCTCGACGAGACGGCCACCGTCGGTGACCCACCCGTCCACCCGGACCGTCCCGCCCTCGCGCGGGCCGCTCTCGTGCGTCACGGTCACCATCAGGCTCAACGCGTCGGCGGTGAAGGTCAGCGTGTCCGTCGTGCCGTAGGTCGCCTCGGCCCGCACCCCGGCACCGGACACCTCCTGCAGCTGTGCGACCTCGGCCTCGAGGGCGGCCCAGGACAGCGCAAACTTCATCCGCTCGGCCAGGTCCACAGGCGCGGGGTCGAGCTCCTCGTGGACCAGGCGCAGATGGCGCATGATCTTATGGTCCTGCTCGTCCAGCGGCTCCTGCTGCAGCGGCTCGGTCATGACAGGCTCCATTGGGGGTCGGCGAGCAGTGCCTTGCGCAGGGTGGACAGGCATCGTCCGCGGGTGGGGCCGATCGAGCCGACCGGCATGCCGAGATCCTGTGAGATTGCGGCGTAGTTGGGTGACTCGGCGAAGCAGACGATCCGCAGCAGGGTCTGGCACCGAGGTGTCAACGAGCCCAGGTGCCGCCAGAGGAGCTGCTGTTCTTCGTTGAGTGCCGCGATGGCGGCCGGGTCCGGTGGCCGTGCCTGCCCCAGCATCTCGGCATCCCACGGGTCGTGCTCCTGCTCGAAGTCGTTCGGGCGGGTCCGGTCGGCGTGACGGCACACCCGCCAGCACTCTCGACGCACCGTGGTCACCAGCCAGGCCACCACGGCCTGGGGATCCTCGACGGTGTCGGCGTGCTCGACCAGCCGTAGCCAGCCAACCTGCACGGCATCCTCCGCGGCCTGCTGATCCAGTCGGCACGCTCGGGCCACGTGCCACAGAGTGGGCGTCAACAGGTCGACCAGATCGCCCATCCTATGCTGCTGCCCCCCTCGGAAGTCGCGGAACGCCGCAGCCGCCTGGTCGGTCATACTCTCCACAGGGCCCGCGATCATGGTCTAGCCTCCCTGACCGGGCGCAGGGTCCGTCTGCGAGAGGGCCGGTCACACCTTAGGAGCAGCGACACGGTGCGGTGATACATCGCGACCCCACCCGAAATGGCGCCCCCCTCATGAGCAGGGCACTCCTCCTGAGCAGCCGGGCGGTCAGCGCTCACGATGTCGTGCCTCAGCCACCGGCGAAGGGTGGCAGCACGTCAAGCACGTCACCCTCGACCAGCGAGACGCTGCGGTCCTGGACGTAGCGACCATCCAGCAGTAGCGAGCTGTGCGCGACCACGTGGGCCAGGCGCGGACCGTGTCGTTCGACCGCGTCGGCGAGCACGCCGGCGACGTCAGCTCCGATGACGGTCTCCTCGGCCGTGCCGGCCGCTTCGGCGGCAGCAGCGAAGTAGCGCAGGGTCGGCATCAGTCCTCCTCGTGAGTCATCATCGCATCGCCGAGATGCGGTCAGTAGCGCACCAGGGTGTCATCGACCTCGTCGATCCAGCCGAGCATGCCCCCAGCGAGCACCCGCACATCAGGATGCCCCAGCGCGACCAGGTGCTTGGCCGCCCGCTGTGCGCGGGGGCCGACCTTGCAGGTGACCACCACCGGCTCGCCCCCCAGCTCGGCCACGGCATCGCTGCGGGTCCAGGTCAGTACCTGGGCCAACGGCACGGTCAGCGCGCCCGGCACGGTGCCCAGGGCGTGCTCCTGCGGCTCACGGACGTCGAGCACCCGCACCTTGCTCAGCCGCCGTGCGAGCTCGGTCGGCGGCACCGTGTCGACGTCGGTCTGCTCCCACGTCTGTTGCGGATGTTCCTCTACCGGCCTGCCCGTCCCGTTCTGCCCACCGCCAGACTCCCCCGCCGTGGCACGCGCCGGGTTGGGTCGTAGCGGTATCTCGCGCATCCGCATCGCCGCCACGTCGAGCAGCAGCACCCGGCCGACGAGGGGCTCGCCGACTCCGGTGATGAGCTTGACCGCCTCGGTCGCCATGGTCGAGCCCACCTGCCCGCACATCGCGCCGAGCACCCCGGCATCGGAGCAGGACGGCACGGCCTCGGGCGGCGGCTCGCTCGGGAACAGGTCGCGCAGACTGACCGCCTCGTCGGCGGGCACCCACGGAGCCGGGACGAAGGTGGCGACCTGGGCGTCGTAGCGCAGCACTGCAGCCCACACGACAGGTATGCCGAGCTCGGCGCACGCGTCGCCGACCAGGTAGCGGGTGGCGAAGTTGTCGGTGCCGTCGATCACGACATCGTGCTCGGCAAGCAGGTCGTGCACGGTCTGTGCCGTGATCTCGGTATGCCGTGCGCTCACCTCGACCATCGGGTTCAGCTCGCCCAGCGCCCGGGCCGCGCTGTGGACCTTGGGCAGGCCGACGTCGGCGGTGCGGTGCAGCACCTGGCGCTGCAGGTTGGAGAGGTCGACGACATCGTGGTCGACCACCGTGATCCGCCCCACTCCGGCGGCGGCCAGGTAGATCAGCGCAGGGCAGCCCAGGCCCCCCGCGCCGACGACGCACACGCGCGCGTTGAGGATGCGGCGCTGACCCGGCATACCGATCCCGGGGACGAGCAGGTGCCGGGAGTAGCGCTCGACCTGCTCGCGGGTCAGCTCCGGGCCGGGCTCGACCAGCGGTGGCAGTGAGGTCACCCCACCATCATGACCGGTGCCCGCCCTGGGTCGCCTCGCCGCATCGACCTCACCCTGGGCCGTCGCTCCGGTCCCCGCCGCCTCCGCCCCATCCCGGCTGGCGCCACCGCTCCACAAGCGTGTCCGCCGGGATAGGGCGCACCCTGTCCGGTCTCGGCCCGCGTGGTGCCGGGAGCGGCGTGCGGTGCAGAGCCGCTCGGCCGAGCGCGCGCGTCGAGGTCAGCTCGACCAGCCCGGCCGGGGAGTCGTCGTCGACGACGTCGGCAAGAGTGCCGCCAGGGAGCACGACGGGACCTCGCAGCCGGACCCGGTGCCGGCACCGGCGCAGCACCTCCGAGGGCGGCGCCCCACCGTGCACACGAGGGTCCTCGGCCAGCGCGTCCCGCGCCGGTCCGTCGAGACCGGTCAGCCACAACCCGACGTCACTGCCGCGCAGCAGCGCCTCGGCACACAGCACGATCTGGCCCAGCGACCAGCCGGTCACGTCGGCCTCGACGACGATGTCGGGCACGGCATACCGCAGACCGGTACCGCGCACCAGCGGGTGCGTCAGCCGTCGGGCCAGGTGGGCCGTCTCGACGTTCTTGGTCATCACGAGCTCGTCCTCGCGACCGGTCAGGTCGGGACCGTCGTGCCAGGCCACGGCGTGCGGCAGGTGCCGCAGGTCGGCCCCGGCCAGCCAGCACCGTTGCGCAAGCTCCCAGTCCTCCCCGCCGTAGTGGCGGAACGACTCGTCGAACCCTCCGGTGGCCTGCCACACCACTCGAGGCACCCCCAGCACCGCGCCGATGACGTAACGGAACGCAGTGTCGTCGCCCGCGCTGAGGTCGGCTGTGTCCCGGTAGCCGTCCTGCAGCCAGACCGGGTCTGTGAGGATGGGAGGACCGGGGCGCCCGGGATCGCGCAGCCAGGCGACGACCCGGTCCGCGCCCCATCCGCTCAGGTCGACGTGACGACGCCGGCCCACCAGCACCGTCACTCCTCCGCCGGGGTCCTGCTCCACCCCCGCGGCGTCGGCCATCGCGCTCAGGTATGCCGGGCCCGGCACCGTGTCGGCGTCCAGGAAGCACAGCAGCCGACCTCGGGCGCTGGCCGCTCCGCGGTTGCGCGTGGCGGCCAGCCGGAACCCGTCGTGCGGCTGCCCGACCACCCGCACGGGATAGCAGCGCCGACCCACCTGAGGCGGCACCGGCGAGCCGTCATCGGCAACGACCACCTCGAAGCCGCCCTGGACGGGGTCGGCCACCTCCAGCGCGGCCAGCAGCCGGTCGAGCTGCGGCTGCTGGCGGTAGTGCGCCACCACCACCGACACCGCCACCGCCACCGTCGGTTCCTCACCCATCGGCGGCGCCCGCGAGTGCCACCAGCTGGGACGCCACCTGCTGCTCCGACATCCCAGGGGGCGGCCCCGCGCTGTGCCACGTCATCGAGGGGTCGGCCAGTGCCGCGGCGAGCGCCGGTGCCAGGTCGTCCACCAGGTGCAGGCTGCCCGGCATCCGGGTGAGCAGCTCACGGGTGTAGCGCGAGGCGGTCACCAGGGGCCGGCGGCCAGCGCCCAGCCAGGTATTGATCGAGCCCGAGGCCGACAGGTGACGATGCGCGGCCACGGGCACGGTCACCGAAGCCACCCACGAGGCAAGCTGCTCCTCGCTCAACCAGCCGGTGCTCGACCAGGTCACGTCCTGCGCGGCGGCTCGTCGAGCGAGCTCGTCGACCAGGTCCTCGTGGCCCGGTGCGGCCCAGCCCAGGTTGAGCACCTGCGGTGCCGGGGTCAGCGTCGCGGCCGCGTCGATGACCTCCTCCAGCCCCTTGCCGGGATAGACGAAACCCAGGGTGGCCACGACGCGATGGCACGTCGCATGCTGCGGCGCGCCCCGCCCGTCGTCCGGCACGGGCAGCGGCACCACGTGCGTGCGCGCGGCGAGCCGGTCGGCCCACCGCTCCCCCCGGGTCCGGGCCAGGGCGCGTAGCAGCAGTGCCTCGTGGCTGCTGTTGACGACGACCCGGTCCGCGAGCTCGCACACGGCCAGGTAGCCCTCGGTGCGCACCCGGCGCGACCCACCGTCGGAGGCCTGTGGCAGGTCATGCAGCACCACCGTCAGCCGCTCGGCACCGCGACACCACTCACCGAGACGACGTGCGGCGCCGTGCGCGTCAGCTCCGAAGAGGCGGTCGGTGAAGTGGCACAGCACCCTGGCACCCAGCACGGTGGCCCCGTCCTCCGGCCCGGCGACCTGGACCACCGTGCTGGGCCCGGTGCACAGCTGCGCCAGGCGTGCGGCATACCGGGTCACCCCGTGCTCGGCAGGACCGACGACCAGGTGCGTGATCACCCAGACCAGCCGAGCAGGGCCAGCCGGTCGCGGTGCCGCTCCAGGCCCGCCTCGACGACCTGGGGATGCTCGGCATACCACTGCTGCTGGACCTCCTGCACGGTGCTCTGAGCGGTCGGCTGCCCGCCAAGCACCCAGTCCTCGCGGGGCGTGGCCGCACCCAGCTCCAGAGCCTCGATGACCTCGGGCAGCAACGGGGTCAGCACAGAGCTCAGCAGCACCCGCCCAGGATCGGTCTGCTCGCCGGCCAGCCCCAGGTGGTCACGCACGCGGCCGGCCAGCGGCAGCAGCATCTCGTTGCCCGGGTGGTTGATGGTCCACATCGCCCCGGCGCCGGCGGGAGTGAGCAGATCGCTGATCGGCAGGGTGTCGTCCCGGACCTCGCGGTCGGCGAGCTCCTGGACGGAGTCGGAGGCGATCTGGCGATAGGCCTCGTGGCGCTGCTGTGGCGTCAAAGAGTCCGGCCCTCCGCTGCACCCGCCGACCAGAGCCAGGGTCCGTAGGTCGTGGTAGGGCGCAACCGGGGGGTCCCCGACCCCGTCGGACCGGGCCAGCACCTGGTAGGGGTAGAGACCCGCGTAGAAGATCACCGGGAACCGCACCAAACGGGCGTCTGGGCGCAGCCGGGCAGCCAGCTGCGCGGTGCCGACGGGAAGCTCGTGGTAGTCCTCACGCACCGGCTGAGCCACCAGCACGTCGACCCGGCTCAGCAGTCGCTGCAGGTGCGGCACGTCCGCGGCGCTCAGCTCGTGCACGGGTGGCACCCGCACAGAGTCGACCAGCTGCTCCGACGCGGTGCTCGACAAGGCGATGCGCAGTGCCTCGGCCTGGCAGTTGCCGAGCACGACGACGAGCGGGCGGTCGCTGCTGGGCATCTCGTGCAGACCGTAGAACGCGCCGTAGTGCTCGCGACGACCCTGGTCGTCGTCGGGGTGCTGGTCGTGCTCGCTCATCTCGCCTCCACGGCCGCTAAGACCTTACGGTAGATCTGGCGGTGGGCGTGCGCCACCTGACGGCGCTGCGCCAGACGTCGCCGTCCCGTCATCGTCGTGGCGGGCCGGTCGCTCAGCTGGAGCAGCGCCTGTACCAGGCTGGCGACATCTGGTCCATCGTCGGACCGTCGGTAGGTCGCGACGTCACCCTGCTCGGCGAAGTGCCCGACGTCGGGAGCCAGCACGGCGGTGCCCACGTCGCGGCACTCCTCCAGCCAGCCCGAGTGCGTGCCCCACGCATACGGCAGCACGCTGACGTCGAGCGAGCGTAAGTAGTCCAGCAGTTCGGCGTCGTCCAACCGCTCGACCCAGTGCACGGTGGCGGCGCCGCGACGAGCCAGGTCCTCCACCGCGGCCACGACCGTCGCGTCGTGCCGGGGGAAGGCCCGGTCCCGGATCTCGCGGTGCGCGTGCACGACCAGCTCGACCTTGCCTCGCAGGTCGCGGGTGCGTGCGGCTTGCTCCAGAGCGCTGAGCACGGGCACCGCATCGATGTGGGCGCGCAGGCTCTTCAGGTGCACCCCGACCCGCAGCGGCCCCGCCGGTCGGTGGCGGGCACCCCCGATGGCCTGCAGCGGAGCCAGGTGGGGGTGCGGCACGACGTGCACAGGGATGCCCCACCGGTCGCGGATCACCCGGGCCGCGCCCGGGGTCAGGGTGAGCACGGCGTCGGCGGCCCGGACCAGCACGTCCAGCTGCTCGCGGTAGCGGCCTTGGTCGACCAGGTGCGGGTTGCTCAGGTCGTGCACGGTGAAGACCAGCGGACGGCGCAGGGCCGCAAGGGTGGCGGTCCAGTCCTGCAACCGCGCGAGGGCAAAGGACTCGAAGCCGAAGTGCAGATGGACCAGGTCGAACTCGTCGGCATGCGCCCTCACCCATCCTGGGTCCACGGCCGCGGGCGGCCACCACACACCAGGCCCCCCGCCCGGGACCGGCGGGTCGGCGAGTCGGCGCACCCCGTCGTCATCCTCCGGCCGGGTCAGATGCTCAACGTAGCGATGGCCGGCGGGGATGGACAGGACGCGGACCTTGGTCACGCCGCCACCCTCCACCGACCGGTGTCGGCGTCCGGTCGGGCCAGTCCCCGGCGCTCGAACTCTTGCAGCCAGCCCAGCATCGGCCACCATCCCCACCGGTCGTGGAAGATGCCGGCGTTGCGCACCACGGACTCCACCTGCGCGATCGGCGGGTCGTGACTCTCGTGGTGCTGGTGGTATGCCGTCGCGCCCCCCAGCCAGGTCAGGCTGCCGCCGGCGGCCTGGACCACCTGCCCGAAGTCGGTATCCTCCGCCCCATACCCCACGTAGTCCTCGCAGAACCCGCCGCTGGCGATCCAGTCCTGCGCGCTCATCGCAAACGACAGAGACCAGAACCGCTCGAACTGCGGCTCGGGGAGCACCTCGCCGGGTCGCAAGGAGGGCCGGCCCTCTTTGGCCGTAGCCAAGGGCTCCAGGGCGCCGACCGGATACCCCACCGGCGGCGGCGGACCGAGGTACTTCATCTCACCGCACCACAGGGCCGGCGCGGAGCTCCCGCCGTGCCCGACCGCGTCGGCATACGCCTGCAGCAGCCGCGGCCCAGGGATGCAGTCGACGTCGAGGAAGACCAGCACCTCGGCGCCCAGCTCAATGGCCGTCCGCGCGGCCAGGTTGCGCGCCGCGGCCACAGGCAGTCGGCCAGGCGAGGCCCGCAGGGTGGGGATCTCGGTGCGCCACCGGTCCGTGGTGATGGGCAGTCGTCGTCGCGCCAGGTCGACGTCGTCCATGGCCACCACCACGTGCAGGTCGGGGCTTCGGGTGCCCATGCCCAGACCGTCGACCTGGTTGAGCAGGTGGGTATGCCGCCGGTGTGCTGGTGTGAGCACGGCGGTCATGGGCTGTGCTCCGGTCATGCGGGCACCCTGCAGACGTCGTCGTCGCACTCCTTGAGCAGAGCGGCCACCCTGGCTGCGGCGCCAGACTCCTGCCAGGCCGCCCACCCGGCACCACCTCGCTGCACCGCCTGCTCCAGCAGCCCCGGCCAACGATGCGGCTCCGGCCACCCGGCCAGGCCGGTGGCAGCTCCCACCTGCTCGACGGCGCGGGCCGTGGCGTACTGCTCACCGTGCGGCCGGTCCTGAGCCACGACAATGGCGGGTCGGCGTGCGCAGGCGACGTCGGCGACGGAGTTCTGACCGGCGTGCGTCACCACGACATCGGCCTGCATGAGCTCGGCCCACAGGTCGGGTGAGGCAGCGTGCGGGCCCCCGCGGTGGGTCCAGGACCACCCCGGTGTGCCCGCCTGCGCAGCCTCGAGCTCGGCCGGACCCACCTGAGTGCCGCCAGCACCCCACAGCGTCAGGACTCGACGTGGGTCGGAGCCGTGCGTCGTGTCCTGCGGCGACGGGACCATCCCGGCGAAGCGGGAGATCCCTCCGACGTGGCACGTCTTGGCCCGCCATCGGGCAGGCCAGTCGCGCTCGTGGGTGCCCGCCGGCCACGGAGCGACCAGGCGCTCAGCCAGGTCGTAGGCCGCGGTGTGCGGTCGGTCGGTGCGGTCTCCCGGCAGTGCGGTCACGACGACAGGTATGCCGCACAGCCGGGTCTGGAGTGCGACCTCCACGGAGACGTCGACCAGGATGACGCTGGGGCGGGCCTCGTCCAGCCAGGTCACGAGCTGGCGCTGGCGGCGGATCAGCCCGGGGTTACGCAAGGGTGCCCAGTGCAGCACGTCTCCCGCCGATACGTCCGGCCCGACGCCCTCGACGTCGGCACCGATCCGGTCGTCGTCGGGCACGAGGTCCACCCATGACCCCGGCCAGCCCGGTGGGGCCGGCCCCGTGCCCAGACCGGTGACCTCCACACCTGGGTAGCGGCACAGCTCGTGAGCGATGAGGGTGCCGCGGGTCCGGTGACCGGAACCGTGGTGGTGCAGGTAGAGACCGATCATGCCGCTGCGTCCCGCACAACCATCGAGGAGTAGAGATCGAGGTAGCGGTCGACCATCGTTGCCAGCGAGCAGTGCTGCACTGCGTGCTGCCTGACCTGACGGCGCGAACGCTGCATGACCTCAGGCAGCACCGACACCAGGGCTGCTACGTCGTCCGCCGGCACCAGCACACCGCCGTCGCTGCCCACCACCTCGGGCAGACCGCCCCGGGCGAACCCCGCGACGGGTGTGCCGCAGGACATGGCCTCCGCCGCCACAAGGCCGTAGGGCTCGTCCCACGTAGGGGTGACCAGAGCGGCGGCGCTGGACCCGAGCAGGTGACTCAATGCGTCGCGCTGCAGATGTCCGACATACCGGATCCGCTCGTCCAGCAGGGGAGCGACGACTCGGTCGAAGTATCGCGGGTCAGCCAGCGGTCCGGCCAGTCTCAGGCCGAGGCCGGCCCGGCGCGCCGCCTCGATCGCCAGGTGCGGCGCCTTCTCCGGCACGATCCGGCCCGACCACACCAAGTCGCTGCCGCCGGCTCCCGGGGACCAGCAGGAGGTGTCTACCCCGTTGGGCACCACGTCGGCGTCCACGAGGTGGTCCCAGGCACCCGAGGTGTGCGCGCTGACGGCGGCAAAGCGGCTGCGCGGCCGCGCGGTGAGGTGGACCGCTGACTCCAACCACGGAGTCGGCGGTGTGTGCAGTGTGGTCAACATCGGGGCGGGCAAGGTGGCTGCCATCACCAACGGCAGATAGTGCAGGCTGTTGTTGTGCACCACGTCGACCTCTGGGGCCTCAGCCAGCAACCGCACCACCTGCAGGTAGGCGTGATGGACGTGGATCCACTCCGGGTCAGGCATCGACGGATCCTGCTCGGCCGCGCGGCTGAGCCGCAGCGGCACGACCTCCAGCAGCCGCAGGCCCGGCAGTGACGCGGTGCCGGGGGCGGCGTACAGAGTGATCTCGTGCCCTCGGTCCAGCAGTGCCTGCGCCAGGTGCCAGGTCATCGACTCCAGGCCACCGGCGAACGGTTCGCCGATGGGGTGGCGGGAGTGGGCGATAAGAGCGACATGCACGGTGTAAGCCATCCTTCCGGCGAGCGCAGCAGCAGACCGCGGGGGGCAGCGTCGGGGGTCTGGCCATGTTAGCCAACCCCTTGATCCAGCCCTACACCCCCAGGGGTGCACTTGTGGGTAGATCGGCAGAGAGCATTTCGGGGTGGAGCCTACTCGTGAGTACATTGGCTGTATGTCCATGTCCGTTGCAAGCCCCCCGACTGCTCGCCAGCAAGCCGTGGTGTACGTCGCTCTGGCTAACGACTACCAGGTCGTGGTGGAAGGACTGGAGCGGATGTTAGCCCCGCACCGGGACCAGATCCGGGTCGCTGAGCTCGATGTCGGCAGACCCACGGGACAGCCGGTCGACCTGACCCTCTACGACAACTACTCCCAGCCTGAGGTCGACAGCGATGAGTTCGACGCTGTGCTGGCCAGCCCGCTGTCCGGCCGGGTGGTCGTCTACACGTGGAACACGCACGCTCCCCTGATCCGGACCGCACTGCACAAGGGCGTCAGCGGCTACCTGTCCAAGACCCTCACCGCCGAGGAGCTCGTCTCAGCTCTCGTGCGGATCAGCGCGGGTGAGGTGGTCGTCGAGCCCGGGATGGTCCCAGCCGACGGGAGCGACCCGCGACCCGACGAAGGCGACCCCCCCTACGTCGCCAACCGCGACTGGCCAGGCCGCAGTGCCGGGCTGAGTGTGCGCGAGTCCGAGATCGTGGCCTTGATCACCCAGGGGATGTCCAACCAGGACATCGCCCAGTGCAGCTACCTGAGCATCAACTCGGTGAAGTCCTACATCCGCAGTGCCTACCGCAAGATGGACGTGGACAGTCGCACCCGTGCGGTGCTCTGGGGGATGGAGCACGACATGGCACCCGAGCGCCGCCGTACTGAACGCCGTCACTGGCTCGGGGCGACCGCTGCCACCTCCAGCGCAGACAGGTAGTCAGCGAAGCCTCCGGCAACCCGGCCTCTGGCCCGCCCGGAGGTCCGCACCCGGGTCAGGTCCGTGCTGACCCAGCGGACGCCACTGCGCCGCAGCCTTGAGGTCAGGTCGATGTCCTCGTGCACTGCCAGCGCGGCGAAGCCGCCCACCGCTTCGTAGCACGCGAGCCGAACCCCCAGGTTGGCCCCGTGCACGGCACCGTGACCCTCGACAAGCCGGTGCGCGCGCTGCCAGCGGTGCCACTGCTGCTGGCTCAGCTCTGCCTGCTCCGGCTCCACCGACCCCAGCACCAGATCAAACCCCCTCTCGGCCAGGGCGACCTGTCCGGTCAGCCAGTCGGAAGGCACCCGGGAGTCGGCGTCGGTGTGCGCCAGCCACACTCGGTCCGGAAGGGGCCGCGCCGAGCCGACACCGTCGCCCGGACTCATCAGCAGAGCAGCTCCGGCCTGCACCCCGTGCCGACGTACGGCACCCACGACTCCCAGGTCGACCGGTCGGGCGTGCGCCCATGGCCTCCTAGCCACCACCTCGGCCGTGCGGTCGGTGCAACCGTCCAGGACGACCACAACGGTGACCGGCAACGACCTCTCGGCCCGCTCGAGGGCAGCGACGGCCGTAGCGAGGGAGTCCAGGCAGGCACCCACCCGTGCCTCCTCGTTGCGAGCCGGCACCACGACCAGGACGTGCTCGAGGGCCGACATCAGCCTGCCGGACCGATGGGCGGCTGCGACGCCCACGCGACGAGCTCGAAGTCTTCGTCCTGGTGACGCAGGATGCGAGGTAGCTGCAGCTCCTGCTCCAGCAGCTCATGGACAGCCGGACCGGCCAGCGGCCAACCCCGCACGTCGTGCCGCCAGTGGCAGGCCAGGACGACGCCCTGCTCGGTCAGCGAGGCCCGGGTCCGCAGGGCCAGGGTGGTCAGTCGCGCCGGGCTCAGGAAGTAGCCGATCTCGGAGAGGACGACGAGGTCGAACCAGCCGGGTGGCCACTCCTCGGGCAGCTGGAGCCGCGCCACGTCGACGTGGGGGTATCCGGCCAGGTGCCGCCGCGCGCGGGATACCACCAGACCGCTCTCGTCTGCGGCCAGGAGCGCGTCGCACCGAGCCGCCAGCTCAGCGCTCAAGGCCCCCAGGGAGCAGCCCACCTCGATCGCCCGCGCATAGTGCGGGTGCGGCAGGGCGGCGAGCGTCAACGCGCGCTTGCGCTCCTCATACCAGGAGGACCGCAGCTGCCACGGGTCCTCCTGCTCGGCATACAACTGGTCGAAGGGGGTGACCTCCTGCGGTTCGCAGCGCACGAAGAGCTCGACGTCCCGAGAGAAGTGCTCCAAGAAGGTGCGGCTCAGCAGTGCCTCATCCCCCGGTAGGTCGGAGAGCTCGCTGACCTGGGAGAGATGATGCGCGATGGCGGCCAGCTTTGCCCGGTGCACCTGTGCCGGCAGCTCCACGAGGACGCTGTTGTCCCAGGGGAGGTCCTGTGGGCTCGCCCAGGACCAGGCCCAGATGGGCGCCTGCCACAAGGTGGCGTCGGTGCGCCAGGCGCTGACCGAGGCGGCACGGCCGGCGGCGAGGTGGTCCGGGTGACCGTCACCCTCCCAGGGGGACACGACCAGCGTGTGGGCGCCGGCGACGCCGATCAGGTCGACAACGGCCTCGACGACCGCGTCGACGTGCTCCGGCAACCCCCCGTCGGTAAGACCCAGCAGGTGCAGTCGACCCTCGGGTGCCAGCTCCCGCAGCGCCGACCGCACCTCAAGCGCCCGGATGTCGGCCAGCTGATCGGGGGTGTGCGTGCTGGAGTGGGGGTGCGAGGCCGCGCCGTCACTCGCGACGACCACATCGACCTCGAGCCCGGCCCGGGCGGCCAGACAGATCAGCCCGGCCGCAACCAAGGTCTCGTCGTCGGGGTGGGCAGAAACCACCACGAGGCGCCGGACGTGATCCGGTATGCCGACGACCGGCAACCGGGACCACTGCGGCGAGGCGCGCCATACCTCCTCCGCCGTCCCGGCGTCCTGGTGGTCGAAGTCCGGCGGCCCGCTCGCGCCACCCGCTGTCGTCACCCTCCCGCCCAGGTCGAGGGTGCCGCCGGGTCGGCCAGCAGCATCCGGCCCAGCGCTGCCTCATCACGCTCCGCGTGCTCCTGCCGCAGGTACAGCTGCAGGTCAGCGATCCGGGCGGCGTGGTCGGCCTCGCTGACCAGCGGCCCGGGACCCATGGCATGCCCGGCCCGCTCCAGCACCTCCTCAGCCGCCACCCGCACCGTCCGCCGGACGCGCAGAGCCAGCGCGGCCCCGCCCGCACCGTCTGCCACCCCCCGGTCGACGGCGTCCGCGGCCAGCGCAAGGGTTGCGCCGGCCGCGTGCAGACTGGCATCGGCCGCGCCCAGATGCAGCTGGCCCACCTGGTCCGCCTCGCGGGAGCCTGCCTGGCGTGCCATCCGCCGCACGATCCCTGCCGCGCCGCCCCACCAGCACGCGGCGACGCCCATGCCGCCCCAGGCGAAGCCGGGCCGGTTGGCGTACCACTGCGGTGGCCCCACTGCGGTCGCCTCGACACCGTCAAGGTCGATGGGCTCGCTGGTCACCGCGGTGAGCCCTCGAGACACCCACCCTCCGTCGTGGACCTGCACACCGGCGGAGTGCAGGTCGATCGCGAAGAGACCTCGCTGCTGCCCACACCAGGCGGTGACCAGTGCCCGGTCCAGGCGCGAGGCCAAGGAGCACCACGGCTTGCGTCCGTCCAGCCGCCAGCTGTCGCCCGGCTGCGCTGCTGCCTGCACCCGCATGCCCGGTCCCTCGGCGGCGAAGACACCCCAGGTAGGCGGCGTCGGCTCGGCTCCCGTGTCGAGCACCGTGTGACCGTGCGTGCGCGCTTGGGCCAGGATGGCCAGCGCGTCGAGGTGCGGCTCCAACACACGGGTAACGGTCAGGTCGACCGCTGCCACGCAGGCCAGGGCCTGCCACAGCTGCCGGGTGGCCCCTGCCCCAGGCTCGGACAGCTCGGCGCCCCAACGCCGGGCGAGCTGCAGCGCCCCTCCAACGAGGTCTGCCGACCCGTCCGAGAAGCTGCTCAGGAGGTCGGCCACCTCGTCGCCCAGGCGGGTGGCAGCCGCGTCGGTTCTGGGCTCCTCGTAGACGTCCAGCAGTGGAGCGGCCGCGCGCTGTTGGAGGTCATTCACTTGGCTAACCGTACGTAGTCGGGTGAGTTCAAGCGACCCGACCCTGGGGGCGGTCGGCACGGAGCTGGGTCTCGGCATACGGTGGGGTCATGGACTTTCGATACCTCGGCAACAGCGGACTCAAGATCTCTGAGATCACCTACGGCAATTGGCTCACGCATGGCTCCCAGGTCGAGAACGACGTGGCGACCCAGTGCGTACAAGCGGCCCTCGATGCGGGCATCTCGACCTTCGACACCGCCGACGTCTACGCCAACACCGTCGCGGAGTCGGTGCTGGGCGAGGCGCTGAAGGGCGAGCGCAGGCAGGACCTGGAGATCTTCACCAAGGTCTACTGGCCCACCGGCCCCGGCGGCAAGAACGACACCGGGCTGTCCCGCAAGCACATCATGGAGTCGATCGACGGGTCGCTGGAGCGGCTGCAGACCGACTATGTCGACCTCTACCAGGCGCACCGCTACGACACCGAGACGCCGCTGGAGGAGACGATGCAGGCCTTCGCCGACGTCGTGCGCCAGGGCAAGGCGCTCTACATCGGGGTCAGCGAGTGGACCGCCGAGCAGATCCGCGACGGGGTGGCGCTGTCCAAGGAGCTGGGCTTCGCACTGATCTCGAGCCAGCCGCAGTACTCCATGCTCTGGCGGGTCATCGAGGACGAGGTCGTGCCGACCTCCGCGGAGCTCGGCGTGTCCCAGATTGTGTGGAGCCCGATGGCCCAGGGCGTGCTGTCCGGCAAGTACCAGCCCGGCCAGCAGCCGCCGGAAGGATCGCGCGCAGCCGATGAGAAGGGCGGCGCCGACATGATCAAGCGCTTCATGAACGACGACGTGCTGAGCAAGGTGCAGGACCTCAAGCCGGTCGCCGACGAGGCCGGGCTGAGCATGGCCCAGCTGGCGATCGCCTGGGTGCTGCAGAACGACAATGTCGCCGCCGCGCTGGTCGGAGCCTCCCGCCCGGAGCAGGTGGCCGAGAATGTCAAGGCCGCCGGGGTCACGCTCGACGACGCAGTCATGTCGCGCATCGACGACGTGCTCGGCGACATCGTGGAGAAGGACCCGGGCAAGACCACCGAGACCGCGCCGCAGCAGCGCGTCGCCTGAGGGTCGTGACTCCCGCCGAGCTGCTGGTCGAGGCCTTTTCGCGGGTCCCCGAGGTCGTGGGCACGGCGGTTGTGGGCCTGGACGACGACCAGCTAGCGCACCGGCTCGACGCAGAGGCCAACTCGATCGCGTGGCTGGTCTGGCACCTGGCTCGGGCACAGGACGCGCAGGTGGCGCCGCTGGCAGGCCAGGAGCAGGTATGGAGTGAGGCTGGGTGGCGCGACCGGTTCGACCTGCCGTTCGCTGCCGACGCGATGGGCTACGGGCACAACAGCGCAGAGGTCGGCCTGGTGCGCGCCCCGGCCGAGCTGCTGCTCGGGTATCTCACTGCGGTGCACGAACGCACCGTCGAATACGTGCAGACCGTGTCCGAGGGTGACCTCAACCAGGTCATCGACGCCGGCTACGACCCGCCGGTCACCCTCGGGGTCAGGCTCGTCAGCGTGCTGGACGACTGCGCCCAGCACGCCGGCCAGGCGGCATACGTGCGTGGTCTCATCGACCGCGGGGCGGCGGCTAGGTCCGCCCGCCCTCCAGGCTTCCTGGCGTAGCGGCGCGGCTCCTTGCTGCACGTCGCTGGGCCCCGGACCGATGTGCGCTCCAGTGGGGCCTGCGCCACCCGCAGCGGCGCGCACATCGGCCGCCGGCGTATGTCTGGTGGCCGCTCAGCGGTTGGACGACCCCTGCGGGCGGGCCGAGCGACGAGGGCCGCCCTGACGCTGCTGCCGCGGACCGCCACTCGGCTGACCGCCACCGCTGCGGTAGCCGCCCGACTGCCCGCGGTTGCCACCGGCGCCTGCTTCGCGCCGACGGCCACCGCCGCCGGGTCCGCCGACACGTGCGCCGCCGCCGCTACCACCGCGACTCTGGCCTCCGCCTTGACCGGTGCCGCGGCCCTGTCCGCCACCACGACCTCGACCGCTGCCCTGAGGGGAGCCCGCCCCCGGCTGCACCGGCGGAGTCACCGGAGGCGACGGTGCGACATATCCCTGCGGCCGAGGGGAGATCTGGGTAAGCAGCGGGTGGCCGACCCGGACCCTGGTGGTCGTGGGCTGGACTCCCGCGGCCTTGGTCAGCGCCCGGACGTCGCGCACCTGCTCATCGGTCATCAGGGTGACGACACGGCCGGAGGCTCCGGCGCGGGCGGTGCGCCCGGACCGGTGCAGGTAGGCCTTGTGCTCGACCGGGGGGTCGGCGTGGATGACGAGCCCGATGTCGTCGACGTGGATGCCGCGGGCCGCGATGTCCGTGGCGACCAGGGTCTCGGCCGCTCCGGAGTGGAAGGCTTCGAGGTTGCGCGTGCGGGCGTTCTGCGCCAGGTTGCCGTGAAGCTCGACCGACGGGACGCCACGACCGTTGAGCTGCTTGGCCAGCTTCTTGGCGCCGTGCTTGGTGCGGGTGAAGACGAGGCTGCGCCCAGGAGTGGCGACCAGGTCGGTCAGCACGTCGATGCGGTCCGTGGCCGAGACATGCAGCACGTGGTGCTCCATGCTGGAGACCGGCGACTGCGCCGAGTCCGCGCTATGCAGCACCGGCTGGCTGAGGTACTTCTTGACGATGACGTCGACGCCTGCGTCGAGCGTGGCAGAGAACAGCATCCGCTGGCCGGTGCGAGGGGTGCGGTCCATGATTCGCTTGACGCCGGGCAGGAACCCGAGGTCAGCCATGTGGTCGGCTTCGTCCAGGATGGTGATCTCCACGGCGTCCAGCCGCAGGTCGCCGGTGCTGAGCAGGTCCTCCAGCCGACCCGGGCAGGCGATGAGCACATCGACGCCGGCGGTGAGCGCCCGGATCTGCGGCCCCTTGCCGACACCGCCGAAGACCGTGGTGCTGCGCAGCCCCGTCGCCCGGGCCAACGGCTCCAGACTCTCGGCGATCTGGCCGGCCAGCTCACGGGTGGGAGCCAGGATGAGGGCGCGCGGTTGCTTCGAGCTGCGCCGGGAGGATGACGCAACCAGGCGTGCCACCAGCGGCAGCAGGAAGGCATAGGTCTTGCCCGATCCAGTCCGGCCACGGCCGAGCACGTCGCGACCCGCGAGCGAGTCGGGCAGCGTGGCTGCCTGGATAGGGGTGGGCGTGACGATGCTGCGCTGGTGCAGCACGGTCGTCAGGTCCGAGGGGACGCCGAGGTCGGCGAAAGAAGGTGTAGGCACAGGAAGTATCTCCGAAGCATCGATGCGGGCGTCTCGCCCGGGGGCGCGCGGCGCTTCGTCGACGATGTCGGGCGCTACGCGGCGCAAGCGGCGAGGACGCCGCAAGGACCGCAGCCCGAGGCAAGACTGGCGGGCTGCTGGAGCAAGCCTACGGCATACCTGACGTATGTCGTGACAAGGTCAACTTGGAGGTCGTGCCCAGTTCAGCGGCGGTAGGAGCTGTTCGGCGGCTGCTGGCCCCGGCCTTTGGTCGCCCGGCGGCGTTGGTACCAGCGGAAACCGGCCATTGCCAGCGGTGCATAGCGGAGGAGCGCACGGAACATGAGTGGCCTTTCGGGGGCGATGGTCCAGATCTAGGGCCACCCTAAACCGGTCCGGGCAGTTCAGCCCGTCAGCGGTGCGCTGGTGAGCTCCTTCGTCATGACCATCTGTCTCCATCGCCGGGTCGGACGATGACCTTCACCGCCGTCGGATCGGTGCGCGAGGCGGCCAAGGCCGCTTCTACCTCGTGCAACCCGAAGTGGCCGGTCACCATCGCATCCAGGTCGACCCGCCCGGAGGCAGCCAGCTGGATCGCGATGGGCCAGGTGTTGGCATACCGGAAGGCACCGGTGATGACGAGCTCGCGATCCTGCACGTAGGACAGCGGCAGCTGCACCGTGTCTCCGCCCATGCCGACCAGGACGACGCGCCCCGCTCGGGCCATGCAGCTGACGGCATCCCAGGTAGCCCGCGCATTGCCCGAGCACTCCAGCAGGACGTCCGGCTCGAGGTCGGCCTCGGCCATCGAGGTCGTGCTGACATCGATGACGTTCAGACCAAGGCGCCGGGCGAGGTCCAACCGGTGCGAATTGACGTCGGTGACGGTGACCGAGTCGGCCCCGTAAGCGCGGGCGGTCTGCGCGGCGATCAAGCCGATCGGCCCGGCGCCGGTGACCAGCACGGTGCTGCCGGGCGCCAGCTCGGCACGGCGGCACGCCCACACCCCCACCGAGAGTGGCTCGATGAGGCCGGCGGCGTCGTCGCTGATGCTGTCGGGCACGGCGTAGACGAAGGCAGCCGGCATGCTCACGTACTGGGCGAAGGCTCCGTCGTAGGGCGGAGTCGCAAAGAACCTGACGTCCGGGCAGAGGTTGTAGCGCCCGTGCAGGCACTGCGGGCAGGAGCGACACGGCACGCCCGGCTCGATCGAGACCCGCTGGCCCACCTGGAGTGACGTGACCTCGGCACCCACCGCGGTGATGACACCGCCGGCCTCGTGCCCAAGCACCAGGGGCGAGTCGACCACATACGGGCCGATCCGCCCGTGCTCGTAGTAGTGCACGTCGGAGCCGCACACACCCACGGAACCCACCTGGACCAGCACTTCGTCGGGCGAGGGCTCGGGCACACTGCGCTCCTCCACGGCCACCTCACCGACTCCACGAAGCACGCTCACCTGCATTGATGTCACGGTCGATGACCTCCTCAACCCGTCTTGTGCTCAGATGAGCGACGGCTCATGCATAGTGCTCTGATGCTAGGGTGTCTGTCAAGAATGCTCATTTGAGCGAAGGGATCCATCGGTGCTTGAGACCTCCCCCAACGAGTTTGCGGGTCCCGGCGAGATGGTCATGGCCGCCCGGGTGGCGCGCCGTCACTACTTCGACAGCTGGTCAAAGGTACGGATCGCCACGGAGCTGGGGATGTCACGGTTCGAGGTTGCCCGACTGCTGGACCGGGCCCGCGCCAGTGGGATTGTGACCATCACCGTCGTTGGAGCCGGGTCGGTGGACCTCGACCTCAGCGCGCGGCTGCGCCAACACTTCGGCCTTCGCCATGCGGTCGTGATGCACACGACCCGTGGCAGTGACGCGCAGATCCGCGACCAGATCGGGCAGGGTGCAGCTGATCTGCTCAGTGAGATCAGCACACCCGAGGACGTGCTTGGTGTCGGCTGGGCGCGGATCGTGCTGGCGATGGTGGCAAATCTGCACCACCTCCAGGCGCGCCGCATCGTCCAGTTCACCGGTGCTCTGGCGCGTCCTGACGTGGACGACAGCGCCCCTGAGGTCGTGCGCAACGTCGCTCGCCAGGTGGGGGCAGAGTCCTGCGTGTTCTATGCGCCGATGGTCGTCAGCGACGTGGAGACAGCGCAAAGTCTGTACCGGCAGGAGCAGATTGCCACTGCGGTGACCCATTTCGACACCGTCAGCAAAGCCGTCGTCGGCGTCGGCGGGTGGGACCCACCCCACTCCACCCTGTATGACGCGCTCACCCCGGACGAGCAGGCCATGATGCTGCGCAGTGGTGTGCACGCCGACCTCTCCGGAGTTCTCCTCGACGCCCACGGCGACGCCATTGACACCCCGCTCAACGGTCGGCTGATCGCCATCACCGCCGAGCAGCTGCGGCGCATCCCCGAAGTCATCGGCCTTGCCTACGGCCTCGACAAGGTCTCCGCGGCGCACGCCGCTATCCGGGGCGGCTACCTGCAGGGGTTGGTCACCCACACTGAGTTCGCCGAGCAACTCCTCGGCGCCGACCACCAACTGCGCGCCACCACCGCGCCCCGGTGAGCGCGATCCGCCATGGAGGGTGGGCCGATCCGCGAGAGGTCAGGTAGCCAGCAGCGCAGCCGCGAGGTCTGCGTCAATCACCAGACTGGTGACCAGACCGCCGCGGACCGCCGCCTGGACGGCCTGGGCCTTGCCCGAGCCGTACGCCAATGCGAGCACCTCGGGGATGGCCTGGAGCTGCTGACCGGAGATGGTGATCAGCCGCTCCGACATGTCGACCGAGATCGGAACGCCCTGGTTGTTGAAGAAGACCCCGGCCGTCTCTCCCACCACTCCCGCCTGCTCGGCCATGGCCCGATCAGCCGGGCTCGCCACGTCGTACTGCGTAGACAGGCCCGGTGCCCAGGCCCCGATCCCGACGACGGCGTGGGTGACCTCGTCCGCGAGCGCCAGGCCACAGGCGACCGAGGTCTGCAGCCGGAGGGTGTGCGCGGTCTGCGCGTCATCGAGCACGAAGGGGGCATGGAAGATCGCGGCCGTCCCGCCGGAGGCACGCGCCGCCGACCGCACGATGTCGACGGCGCTCGCGTCATACCCCGGCAGCTCCATGGCTCCCGAGAGCTGCACCACCCGCACCGGGGGCAGATCGCGTAGGTAGCCCGTCATGGCCAGCACCGAGCGCGACCACGGCAGGCCCAGCACATCGTCAGCGGTCAGGATCTCGGCGAGCAGGTCGGCCGCGGTGCGCCCCAGGGCCGCATTGAGCTCCACAGGCTCCGCTGAGCCAGCGGCCAGCACGGCGCAGCGCGCCAGCCCCCAGCGCTCCTGCACCTGCGCCGAAAGATCCAGGTCGAGGCCGTCTGCCGGTGCGATCTCGATGCGGACCAGCCCCGCCTCGCGCGCTCCGTCCAGCAGCCGGGCGACTTTGAAGCGGCTGATGCCCAACCGGTCGGCGATCTCGATCTTGGACTCACCCAGCACGTAGTAGCAGCGCGCGGCAGTGGCCATCAGCACCAGCTCGGCGGGTCCTGCCTGGGAGCCCATGCAGCTCACCTCCTTGATCGGATCGTCACCGAACGATCACATCTGTGCAAAACGACCCTGGGCTGGGGCAGATCCCTTGACAGATGCAGTCAAGAGACTACACACTCATTATTGCACAGTCCCGCTCATATGAGCGGGCGTAACCCCATCTACGAGGAAGTAGACCGATGCGCCAACGCCGATGTGTCACCCTGGCCATGACCGTCACCACGGGTCTTGCTCTTACCGCTTGTTCCGGTGCCGGAGGAGGGGGCGGGGGTGGCAGCGAAGACGCCGACGAATCCGGTGGTGGCGGCGGCACCGTCAACGTGCTTCAGGTCAACAACCCGCAGATGGTGGATCTGGAGAAGCTGACCAAGCAGTTCTTCACCAAGGACACCGGCATCACGGTCAACTTCACGACGCTCCCCGAGAACGACGTGCGCAGCCAGATCAGCCAGGAGTTCTCCAGCCAGGCCGGGCAGTATGACGTCGCCTCGCTCAGCAACTTCGAGATCCCGATCTACGCCGAGAACGGCTGGGTCGCCAGCTTGGACGACTACATCGCCGGGGACGACGAGTTCAACCAGGACGACATCCTTGGGCCGATGACCGAGTCCCTGTCCTACGAGGACTCGGTCTACGGCCAGCCCTTCTACGGGGAGTCCTCGTTCACGATGTACCGCAAGGACATCTTCGAGCAGGAGGGACTGGAGATGCCGGAGAAGCCCACCTGGGACGACATCGCCGGCTTCGCCGAGAAGCTCGATGGCGTCGAGCCCGGTATGTCCGGGATCTGCCTGCGCGGTCTGCCCGGGTGGGGTCAGGTGCTGGCCCCCATGTCCACCGTGGTCAACACCTACGGCGGCACCTACTTCACCGAAGACTGGCAGGCGGCGGTCGACTCTCCGGAGTTCACTGAGGCAACCACGTTCTACACCGACCTGGTCAAGGACTACGGACAGAACGGTGCCGCCCAGTCGGGCTTCACCGAGTGCCTGAACAACTTGACGCAAGGGTCTTCGGCGATGTGGTACGACGCCACCTCCGCCGCTGGGTCCTTGGAGGCCGACGGCTCCCCGGTGCAGGGCAAAATCGGCTATGCCCCGGCACCGGTCAAGGACACCGACTCCTCAGGCTGGCTCTACACCTGGGCGTGGGGCATCGAGGAGGCCAGCGAGAACAAGGATGCCGCGTGGGAGTTCATCTCCTGGGCTTCCAGCCAGGAGTACGAGGAGCTCGTGGGCACCGAGCTCGGCTGGGCGAAGGTCCCCGCCGGCAAGCGCGCGTCAACCTACGAGAACAAGGACTACCTGGAGATCGCGGGCTCGTTCGCCGAGCCCACGCAGGCAGCCATCGAAGGGGCCGACCCGATGAACCCCGGGACCCAGCCACGACCCGCCCCCGGCATCCAGTTCGTCGGCATCCCCGAGTTCCCGGACATGGGCACCCAGATCAGTGAGGACATCAGCTCGGTGATCGCCGGACAGATGACCGTCGAGGAGGCCCTGTCCAACGGACAGCGGTTGGCCGAAGGCGTGGCCGAGACCTACCAGGAGTAGGGAAGATGTCTACCAGCACACAGAGCACGCCCCCCGCGGTGGAGGGCAAGACCAAGCAGC
>JAABUN010002588.1_pt1 | contig 31402 bp, 30 predicted proteins | sample 5559311 | NCBI WGS metagenome assembly JAABUN01 (sample SAMN10711877, study PRJNA513370) | rock metagenome | isolation source: Antarctica rocks | place: Antarctica: Victoria Land, Siegfried Peak sud | reverse complement strand
TGCAAAACCAAATTAATAAAAAGACATTACCAAAAAGAATTTTATTACAATAAACTAATAACTTTATGTAATCACACCTTAAATACAGGAACTTAATAAATTCTTTTTCGCAATTCATCATAGGAGATCACAGAGAAACCCTCTGCGTCCTCTGTGTTTCCTCCTCCAGCTGTTCTCTGCGTTAAAAAAAACATACAGTAACTTTATTTTAATGAAACCCTCTCCAGCACCTTATTCCCCACCATCTTTCCTAACTTTATACCATTTCAATAGCTTGCCTGAAATGAATACCACCATACAGCCTGCTCATAGCAGCCTCATTGGCGGTATCGGAAAATGAATTAAATTCCCTGTCCGGAATACCGAAAGGTTTTTCAACTTCATCAATGTAATGAAACCTGTTTCCATACAAACGTGTTAGTATAACCGCAGATGCCGTTGAAATTACAATATGCCCACTCGGATATTCCGGGAACGGAGGTGTTTGCAACAGTGGCTGCCAGGTAGGAGAGAGCAGTGCTTGTATAGCTGTAACCGGACGGATATAATTGCTCCGGTACTTTTCATCCCATGTAGAAATAAAAGCATCAAAGATCGCAATTGAAACCAGGCTGTATGATAGTAAAGCTTCAGCCAGTGTCTGTTTTTGCTGAAGGATAGCAATGCCCGTAATGCCAATCCAGTGACCACCGGGAGAAAGTTTCTTGACGCTGTAAACCAGGTTCCCGATAGTTGTTGTTGCATAAGGGTTACAGTCCCAGAAATTAGCCTGGGCAGTTTGTTCGCTGGTATTTTTTTTAGTGGTTTCAAATACTTCTTTGCACTCATCTAAAAATTGGGCAATGTTATACGAAGTTGGTTTAGGCAACAAAAATTCATGAGGCTTTGATAATATCATCGGACGGATATGGTTCCAGTAAGGTTCAATGGCTTCCATATAATCGGGCGGAGGTTGCTTCCAAAAACCGGTTTCTTTGTTGGCGTGAAACGTTGCAGTGTTCTTGTATGAATATAATTATCCTCCTTTGCCCATTTTATAATTTGTTCTGCCACCTGTTCACCAAACTGCACCGAACGTTCACTTACCTAGGGGGAAACATTTTTCTTTTTTATAGCTGCTGCAACGGGCTCCCAGGATTGCTGAAACCGGTCTTTAGAAAAAACAAATGCATAGCCCGTTTTGTAAAAGGCAGTCGTTCCTGCAATCAGCCAGTCATATACAACACCACCGGTAATTTTAGGTAGTGGCTGCAATCCGTTTAATTGCCCTGCATAACTTTTAAAGGAAGTATTACTAAACTTCACAGCTTCATAAAAAGCAATCAATGAATAAGCATAATTCCGGCTGGCTACTACTGGTGACGTGATGTCGTAAACCATTACATCTGTTAAGCATTGCACGCTTTTTTGTGCTATCTCAATATCTTTGGTTTGCGACAAAACCTGTTGTGAAATCAACAACAAAAAAGCACTAATTAATTTTAAATACCTGGATATTATCATTATTATTGGCAACTATTATATAATTATCAATCCTGATTATTTTTCATGCGTCTTTAGCCGCATGAAACCCGGTGTTGTTAACAACAGCGAATTCCGGATTCTTATTTTGACCTACCATCAGCAGACCCCTTCCTGCATCATATCTTCCTGATTGGGCACGCACTGCATAATTGTTTCCTACCATCAACACAGGTCCTTTGACCATGCGTCCTTTCAAATACAACCAGCTGGTAAAATTAAATCTGGGTTCAAATGCTGCTGTGAAACGTTCTTTACTATCATGTTGATCATAATCTTCAGTTGCGAAATAGGGATTTTGCACGTACTGATTATTAGACCAGACTTTTTCAGATCTGTCAGCATTGTATTTACTTGCTTTAAAAGTAGCTACACTTAGTGAAGTAGGCATTGTAGCTATTGCATAATTTCACCTGTTTGAAGATGTCCTATTGAAGACTTTCGAAGTCTGCTTTTGTATGGAAAGTTGGTGAAATTCAAGACTTCGAAAGTCAACGTATTTGTTATAAGTTGCTATTTATTATATGTTCTTTGTAACAATCAATCACTATCCGTTAATAATTAACCATTAACAATTACTTAGCAGCAGGATACCAGTTTCGCAGCCTTACATCTATGTTTTTATCACCGGCATTCACCAATGATTTGAATGTGTTTACATCTTGTCCGCGGTAGTGATAAGGGTAGATAATTTTGGGTTTGAATGCCAGGACACCTGGTGCCGCCTGGTTCACATCCATGGTATACGGCAGGTTCATACAAACAAAAGCGATATCAATATTTTTTAAGGCACGCATTTCAGGAATGTCTTCTGTGTCACCTGAAATATAAATTCTTTTGCCACTAATTGTAAGCACATAACCATTGCCTCTTCCTTTGGTGTGAAAAGCATCAGCCGCTTCGGGGAGGTTATACATCGGGACAGCTAAAATAGCGATGCCTGCCTGTTTGGTTTTATCTCCGTTCTTAAGAATCACCAGTTTCTGTTTATCAATGGTAGCAGGAAGTTTATCGGCTACAGCCTGTGGAACTACCATCACTGCATTTGTGGTATTGACAGCTTCAATGGTTTTCGGGTCCATATGATCGCCATGTATATCGGTGATCAGGATCAGGTTGGGAGCAGCAAGACCTTTAAAGGCATCGGCGCCTCCGGTAGGGTCAACATAAATATTATTTTTATTGAAGCTAAGCACCAGTGTGGCGTGTGTAATGGGTTGTATAGTAAGTTCACCGCCATTAACCTTTTCGTGGTCAGGCGTTACCAGCTGAGCCTGAGCGAAAATTGTTACTGTTGAAAATAAAAGGATGAATGATAATTTTAATTTCATGAAAATGATTTTTATAATTGATGACTCCGGGATTCTTTTACAAACATCCTTAAAAATTGTTATTTTATTAGTAGAACATGAATATTAATTCCGGTATTTTTAGCTTATGAAGTAATAGTGTTATGTCAATAATACAATGGCTCAATTCGCTATCAGCAAACTGTTATTGCGTTCTCTCCTGATAGCTGATAGCTGAAAGCAAATCACTGATTCGGTTTATGAATAATACCACAGTAGTTACTTCTTGTAACTATCAGTTTTCTTTTTAATCATCCTGTTCCTTACATATTCATATACTTTCTTTTCATATGCAGACTTAGGGTTGGCTTTATCCAGGTATTTAGTGTAATATTTTCGGGCTAACTTTTCATTCTTTAATTCGCTCTCTGAGATCCGGCCTGCATTGTACATCATATCCGGGTTTTTAAAAAGATAATATGCCGAGTCATAATACGATACTGCTTTTTTATACTGCCTGATCGCTTCATTATTTTCACCAAGATTATAATAATACATTTCAGCGGTATTTGAAATTGCAATGGCAAGGCATACATTTAAAAGTTCATTGCTTTTTACATAATCATTCAATTTAGCATACGACTTTGCCTGGTAGTAGAATACTGATTCAACCTCAAAACCCTGACTTATCAGGTATTCACATACCCGGATGCAATCTTTGTACATTTTGAGATTGTAATAAGATAAAGCAAGCTTTGATAAGGGATTCAGCGTTTTTTCCCCGGTTCGGATCAGTCTTTCACCGGAAATCAAAACATGCTTATAATCTTTTGCTTCATAAGCCGACCGGATTCTCAGCGTTAAATAAGGAATATTTAATGAGTCCTTTGACAATCCTATCTCTAACAGGCTGTCGGCTTTTGCTGGTTGTTTTTGATCAAGCAGGATATCCGCGAACGCCGCTACATACCGGTAATCAGTTGAGGCAAGATCAAAAGCTTGTTTATAATATATCAATGCTGAATCTTTCTGATTTATTTTCCGGAGAAGGTCTGCCAGGTTTTTTTGATAGGATGGTTTTTTAGGTTGAAGATTAATAAGGCGGCGGGTAAGAAGCAATGCTTCTTGTACATCAGTATCATCATCGTTACTTATATACTGCAGCGCGGAAATATTGTTAGAATCAAGGTTAAGCATTTTCTTATAATATTTTTCAGCAACAATATTATTATCATTCATGTGATTAGCATAAGCCAGGTAGCCTAACAACTGAAGGTTGTTTGAATTACTATTTTCTAATGTTGTAAGATAACTTATTGCATCATCATATTGTTGATTTTGAAAAAAGCCCATTACTTTGTTGGTCTCCGGAGAAGCTTGTGCATAACCGTTATAACAAAATGAAAAAATAAAAGAAAATAGAAGGATGATTTTGAAGAGAGTATTATTTCGGAAACTGCATAATTTTGTTTTTATATATTTTTGTTTTCCTATCGAAACATCAAAGATTATATAATGCTGCCTTTGATTTATATTTATATTCTTAACAAGCATGTTTGAAGATTTATTAAAAAGCATAAAACCATTAAATAACAGTCGGACTGATATAGAGGACAGTTTAATTTTTTACCTTAAATCAAATATATAACTAAAAAATTAGTTATAATGTTTTTTGTATTGTATTTAATAGATTAATAAGAAAGCACCATTATCTTACCTCTTAATATGAACTTATGCAAATCAATTCAGACGGTAAACTGGATGAAAGAAAAGACGTTCGTGAAAACGGTTTTCCATATTCAGAAAGTTGGTTTTTGGTGAAACTTCCCAATTGCGGATACATTAATGTTAATACGGAATTTGTTTCTAATGGCTCAGGGCTTTCTAAATCCGGAAGGTTTCATGTATTGTATGTTGACCCACAGTACGGAACAAGCACATTTTATGTAGAACAGAAAAATGGATTTGACTGGACTTCAAATCATTACCCACCGTTTATTGACCAGGAGTTCATTGAATGGATTGGACAGCAAATTGAAAATCATAATATTTAAGGCATGAAACCAGCATCAAAAAAGGTAGCCAGCTCGTTTCATTGTTCTTCCTTCTAACGGTAACAAACCTTACCTGTTACGGGATTTGTTTCTTACAACAATAACCCTTCTTAAAGTGACTACATGAGAAAATAAAGCAAGCGGGACTATTACACCTGGCAACCAGTTAAAAGGAAAGTAGGTTATGGCAATATTAGGTTGGTCAAAGCCGAATTGTTGAAAAGAGGTTTGGCTGAAAGAAGTGCCAGAATAATGATGTTGATAAGAAGTCCTAAACATAGTACATTTCAAATGATGGTAATGCTGTTTGAAAATTTCTTTGTAGTAAACCCGAAATAGGAAATTAGCGGAGCTGTAAGTCCTGATATAATATCAAGGTTGCTGCCTTCAAATGTCATTATTTTCGGGATCGCCTTTGCAATAAATAGATAATACAAAACAATTTCTACCGGTATCCTGATGATGTGTAATAAGGTGAGTTGTTTAAGATTTAAACCATCCATAAATTTTCTACCTATTGAAGTTAGAAACACTGCGGCTATCAAAAGTAACGGTGGTAAAATAAGCAATATAAATCTTGGCGGGGTGGTGAATTCGTTCAGGTAGAAGCCAGAGAGCCCGAGGCATAATTGGATTGCCATCCAGATTAGTACCAGCAATAAAAAAGCTTTGGATTGATTACTTGCTCTGTAAAACAGATAAACAGCCAATAGTGTAGTGATAACAAAAACAGCTTTCAGACCTATTGCAACATGTTCCATGCCTGGTTAAGTTTGATACATCGCAAAAGTCTTACATAACTTTTTTAATCTACTTACCATTTGGCAAGAATTACTTTTTAGTAAACTCTTTTCTGATCCTGCTGAGAGAAGTATCGGTAATACCTAAATAGCAGGCCGCAGTTAAACCTATAAGGTTTTAAAAACCTTATAGGTTTGTACGCAGGGTCTTTGAAATTATAAGACGTACTTACAAGATGAACGCTGAATCGTAATCGAAGACGCTGCATTTAAACCTATAAGGTTTTTAAAACCTTATAGGTTTGCTGTTCACATTATGCTTTCAGCTATCAGCTATCTGGAGGAACATGACACTATTTCAATATATTGATAAGTATGAGGGGTCGCTTCTTTATTATGTTGTTTTTGTTGCCTGTAGTATTCTCCTGCAGGCAGCCCCAAAAATTATTTGAGAAACTTCCATCCAAAGAAACAGGTATAGACTTTACCAATACCATCACCGAAGACAAAAAGCATAATATTTTTACCTACCAGTATTATTATAATGGAAACGGAGTAGCCTTTGGTGATGTAAACAACGACGGACTCACAGATATATTCTATACAGGAAATCAAACTGCCTCAAAGCTTTATCTTAATAAAGGAAACTTTCAATTTCAGGATATTACCTTACAGGCCGGTGTTGCCGGAAAAAAAGCCTGGCGAACAGGTGCAAACATGGCAGACGTAAATGGCGATGGACTGTTGGATATTTATGTATGCTATTCCGGAGTAGGTACCGATCAGGACAGAGCAAATCAATTATTTATTAATAATGGGGTGAATAAGGATGGAGTGCCTGAGTTTTCAGAAAGAGCAGCGGAATATGGAATAGACGCGGAAGGAACTTATACCAGTCAATCTGCTTTTTTTGATTTTGACAGGGATGGCGATCTGGATATGTTTTTATTAAACCACGCAGATGGTTTTTATGCTCCTTTTTTTAATACCAATAGATTAAGAACGCTCCGGCATCCTAAATTCGGAGACCGTCTGTACCGTAATGATAACGGGCATTTCACCGATATAAGTGCAGAAGCCGGTATATTCGGCGGAGGAATAAATTTTGGGTTGGGGATTGCTATCAGTGACCTTAATAATGACGGATGGCCGGATATATTTGTAAGTAATGATTTTCATGAGCAGGACTTTTGTTATGTAAATAACCGGGACGGCACCTTTAAAGAAACTTGCCAGAAAGCTTTTGGACACATCAGCAGAAATACACTGGGGGTGGATATTGCCGATTATAATAATGATCTGTTACCTGATGTAGTAACGCTGGATATGCTTCCTGAAACTAATTATCGCCAAAAAATACTACAGGGACCTGATGAGTACGACAAATACAGCTTAATGGTTGATAGCGGTTATGGCCATCAGAACAATCGTAATATGTTGCAGTTACATAGAGGTTTTACTCCTGAAGGCATGCCTGTTTTCACTGAAGTAGGTCAGTTAGCCGGTGTGTCCAATACGGATTGGAGCTGGGCTCCCTTATTTGCAGATTTTGATAATGACGGATGGAAAGATCTGTTTGTAACGAACGGTTATTTGCGTGAGTCTACCAATCTCGATTTCATAAAATATAATGTGCAGGAAGCGTTGGCTGAAGCCGCCAGGAAAGGTTTGGATATTTCTACCAGGGAAAGTTATGAACGAAATATGCCTTTATATGATTTGGTTAGAAAAATGCCTTCTACCAAACTTAGTAATTATATGTTTCGAAACAAAGGAGATTTAACCTTCTCTGATGAGAGCAAAAACTGGGGTTTGGATGAGCCAGGAGTAAGTAGTGGCGCTTCAAATGCGGATTTGGATAACGATGGAGACCTGGATCTGATTGTTTGTAACAATAATGATCCGGTTTGGCTATACAGAAACAACGCAAACGAACTTGATAAAAATAATTTTATCAAAGTAACACTCAAAGGTGACAGGAAGAACACTTTTGGTATCGGATCTAAAGTTATCGTAACAACAGATAGTAGTTCCCAGATGCAGGAAATGTATCCGGTCCGCGGTTATCAGTCATCAGTGGATTATGTTTTGAATTTTGGTATAGGTAAACAAGAACAGGTAAAGCAAATAAAGGTATTGTGGGGCAGTGATTATGCCACTATCATTAAAAATCCTTCTATCAATACTACCATAACCATCAATAAAAGTGAAAGTGTTCGTATTGATACCATCACAACGGTTCTACCTGTATTATTCACCGATATTACTAAAGAAAGCGGTATTGATTTTATTCATTCTGAAAATCAATATGTGGATTTTAAACGTGAATTTCTGATTCCTTATGAATTATCAAGGCAGGATGCTAAAATGGCTAAAGGCGATGTAAACGGGGATGGCCTGGAAGATGTTTATATAGGGGGTGCGGCAGAACAAAGTGGAGCGTTGTATATACAAACAAAAGAAGGCCGGTTTACAAAGGGCAATGCACAACCCTGGCTGGCGGATGCGATATATGAAGATGTTGGTTCCACTTTTTTTGATGCTGATAATGATGGAGATGTTGATTTGTATGTAGTAAGCGGGGGCAGTGAATGGTCGGGGGCGGTGCCTGGATTACAGGATCGTTTATATATAAATGATGGAAAAGGAAATTTTGCGAGAGCCCGAACAGCACTTCCGGTTGAAGCATATAGTGGCAGTTGTGTAAAAGCGTTTGACTTTGACAATGATGGTGATTTGGATCTTTTTGTAGGTGGCAGCGCTACACCAGGTAATTATCCTTTCAGTGCAGGAAATATGTTGCTTAGAAACGATCTTAATACCTCTACACGTGAAGTACATTTTACAGAAGTAACCAAAAATATGACAGGTGGAAGTTTATTTAATGCTGGTATGGTAACCGATGCTGCATGGACTGATATTGATAAAGATGGCTGGACTGACCTTGTAGTGGTAGGAGACTGGATGCCGGTTAAAATATTTCATAATGAAAAGGGTAAAACTTTTACAGATATCTCCACGAGTGCAGGATTAGATAAAACGGATGGCTGGTGGTGCAAAATTATTCCGGCTAATATAGATAAGGATGGAGATATGGATTTCATTTTGGGAAATATAGGGTCTAATACTCAGTTTAAAGCAACCGGCCTGCAACCTTTAATTACTTATGCAGATGATTTTAATAATGACGGGAAGGTAGATCCTATTATGACCTGGTATATACAAGGTGTTAGCTACCCTTTCAACTCGAGAGATGAGCTGATGAAACAAATGCCGCAATTAAACAAAAAGTTTTTAAAGTATGCCGACTTTGCTAACGCCACTATCAATGACATTCTTACGGATCAGCAAATAGAAAAAGCTACAAAGTTTTATATCTATAACACGCAAACATCATTACTTATCAATAACAAGGGTACATTTGAAATTGAAAGCGTTGCCTTTGGAAGCCCAGTTTAGCATGATGGATGCCATTCTTTATAAAGATTATGATGGCGATGGAATGGAAGATATTCTTTTAGCAGGAAATTTTTATCCTTTCAGAGTGCAGCAGGGCAGGTGTGATGCAGGTATCGGATGCCTGTTAAAGGGAGATGGAAAAGGAGGGTTTTCTCCTGTTAGTCATTCACTTACAGGATTGTATGTTCCTGGTGATGTAAGAGACATGCTTGAAGTGTATGGTAAAAAAAGCAACGTATTGGTAATATCTAAGAATAATGATGCCACACAGGTAATTAAAAGAAAAAGTAATTGATCAATATACAATGTCGTTGACTTAAGAAGTACGTATTTAGCAGGCATCCTTTGCGCTCCTTGTGGGCTTTCCTTTGTGTTCCTTGTGGTTAAAAGACTCCTGGAATTATTGACCTCATTTAACCACAAAGAACACAAAGGAAAGCCTACAAGGGACTCTAAGACTTTTAATCAAATTGTAATTTCACATATAAAAGAACACTTCAACCTTGTTAAGTCAACGACATTATTTAAATATTCACCATAATATCAGAATCACCTAATGAAAAAATTAACAGAGGTTTTATTTTTTACAGTAATAACGGCAGCGTTAAGTTGTAAGAAAGGGGGCGGTACTAATTCTCCGGCTCAGCAACAGCCCGCCATAAGCATAGCGGATAACTCATTAAACGAGGGCAGTTCCGGGAACACGAATTTTGAGTTTACTATATCATTAAGTAATGCTTATTCAAAGGCCGTCAGTGTTCATTACAGCACTATAGACGGTACTGCTAAAAGTGGGCAGGATTATGTTGCAGTAAGCGACCAGGTAATTATATTTCAGCCTAATGAAACACAAAAAAAGATCAGTGTTACTGTGGTTGGAGATGATATAAAAGAAGGGGATGAAACTTTTTCTGTTCGGCTTTCTTCTCCTGAAAATGGAACTTTAATCAGGCAAACCGCTATAGGAACTATCAGGAATGATGATACTAAAGTTCCCTTTACCAATGCTGGTTACGATGCACCTGCTTCTTATGCTGGTTATAACTTGGTATGGAGTGATGATTTCAATGGCACTTCCCTAGATGATAAGGCATGGAGCTTTGATAATGGCGATGGCTGCCCGAACATTTGTGGATGGGGTAATAATGAATTGGAATATTATACCAACCGGCCTGATAACCTCTTCTTTCAGGATGGTAAAATGATCATTGAAGCTAAGCAGGAAACTATGGGAGGTAGAAACTATACATCTGCAAAAATAAAAACCCAAAGTAAAAAAACATTTAAGTATGGCCGGATTGATATTAGGGCGAAGCTGCCTATAGGTAAAGGCATCTGGCCGGCTCTATGGTTATTGCCGCAGGATAATGTTTACGGTACCTGGCCCAAAAGCGGGGAAATTGATATGATGGAAGCCATAGGCAGTGAGCCAGGGAAAGTTTTAGGAACATTACATTACGGTCCTGGTCCCGGAAGTACCTATATCAGCAAAAACTACTTACTCACCAGTGGTACTTTCAATGATGAATTTCATGTTTTTTCTATGGAATGGAAGCAGGATATAATAAAGTTGTATGTAGATAACAATTTGTTTTCTACTGTAACCAAAGCAGATGTGGGGAATAATACTTATCCCTTTAACGAACAATTTTTCCTGATCGTAAATTTGGCAGTAGGAGGGAACCTGCCAGGAAGTCCTGATGCCAGCACTTACTTTCCTCAGTGGCTTATTTTGGATTACGTAAGAGTGTATCAGTAAAGGGAACGACCTGTGAGGTCTCCAAAGACCTAACAGGTCTTGAATGGAGGAAATAACCCTTCCTCAAGACTTGTGAGGTCTTTGGAGACCTCACAGGTCGTTCCTTCTTTTAAAGATTTTTAATCATCGTTCACAATTCATAATCGCTAAACACTATGCAATCCTATCAACAAGCCATTTGGCGCATTATTGCACTTTCAGCGGGCATTGCCATATTTGCTCAATGCTCATCAATCAAAAAAAGTACTGCTCATACCAATTCCTCGAAAATTGTTTTTTTTGATGATTTTTCCGGTAATGCATTAGACCGCTCTAAATGGAATGTAATCACTACCGGCGAGGTTTTTAATAACGAGCAGCAAGCTTACATTGATTCTCCTGCTACTATTTACACTGTTCATGGTAAAAATGCGGAAGGAGCAAAAAACGGCGCCCTCGTGATACAAGCGCGATTCTCCCCTGGATATATTACTAAAGACGGAAAAAAATTTGATATGATCTCCGGAAGAATCGATACACACAGTAAGGTTGAATTCACTTACGGTACTGTTGCTGCCAGAATAAAAATGCCGGAAGGCACAGGCTTCTGGCCGGCATGGTGGATGCTAGGCACCGGACGTTGGCCGGAAACAGGAGAAATAGACATTATGGAATTTATAGGACAAAAAGAATGGACTAATGCGGCTATGCATGGCCCGGGTTATTCCGGCAATACACCTTTTGTGAAAAGAGATTCTTTTGCTGTAAAAGATCCTGTAACCAACTGGCACATCTATTCCGTAGACTGGATGCATGATAGCCTCCTGTTTAGAGTAGATGGAAATGAATTTTACAGGGTTACACGATCCATGGTGGAAAAGTATGGTAGATGGTCGTATGATAATGCCAAATTTCTTATTCTAAACTTTGCATTGGGAGGAGGTTACCCAGGTGGAGTGAATAAAGTTAGAGAACCTTATTTTGGTCTTCCTGCCTCGAGTGTTGATTTAATCAAACAAGGTAAAAGTAAAATATTGGTAGACTGGGTAAGCGTTACGCAGAAATAAACAGGTTTGTTATAGACCCATATATCTAAAGTGGCCGCTAATGCATGAAGGCCTGGGGTAAAGACAGGCACCAATATTTCCTCACACATGAACACTAATAAGCATAAAAGCTGTTTATTATATCTTATAACTACAATAGCTATATTTACCTCCGGCACAAATGAAAAAGCTCATTCCTGGAAAATATTCCTGCCCGCGATAGGTACTTATTCTTCCCCAAGAGTAGTTGATTTGAATAATGATGGGATTTTAGATATTGTTATGGGAGCCGGAGGACAGGAAGAACATCACACCGATACTGCCTTAATTGGTTTGGATGGTGCCACCGGGAAATTATTATGGAGTTTGCCGGCAGAAAATCAAAATGTTGGTTCCGCTGTTTTTCAGGATATAAATAAAGATGGAACTCCTGATGTATTCATTGGCGGCCGTTGGGCGCAGCTTACAGCCATTAATGGAGCAGATGGAAAAATTAATCTGGAGTTTTTTCCCCGGGCGAACCAATGCAGATGTCTCCGATCAGGGATGGTACAATTTTACTACTCCGCAGCTTATTCCTGATCAGGATGGAGATGGCCTGAAGGATTTATTGATTTGCTAACCGGGGCAACCCCAAAGCTGCTGCTGGTGATCCGGATCGTCCTGCAGGAAGGCTTCTTGGTTTTAAGTGGTAAAAGTGGAAAAATTATTTCTAATGTAGAGGTGCCTGATGGCAGGGAAACTTATATCTCTGTAGTTTGTTCCCGGATAAAAGACAGCGGTAACCTAACTGTTTTATTTGGCACAGGTAGTGAAACAATAGGAGGTCATCTCTATCGCACTACTTTAAAAAATATTATTCATGGAGATATTTCTACCGCAACAATATTAGCGGCAAGTGAAACAAAAGGTTTTGTTGCCCCTCCTATATTAGTGGACATTACAAATAATGGCATTCTTGATATAGTAGATAATGCTGTAGATGGACAGATGCTGGCAATTAATGGAGTAAATGATTCATTATTGTGGAAGGTGAATATGCAGGGAACGGAAGCTTATACCATGCCTGCAGCAGGTTACTTTAATGCGGATGCTATTCCTGACTTTTTCGCCAATTTTGCTATTGGTACATTCCCAAACCTTCCCCGTTCTATACGATTTATGGTAGATGGAAAAACAGGAAAAGTGAATTATCAGGATACTGTTCCGGCCTTTCAATATGCGAGTCCTGTAACAGCGGATTTAAACGGAGATGGGTACGATGAAGCGTTGGTTAATCAGAGTGCCGTAAAAAGAAAACAATTTGAAAATGTTTACTATAGTTATCTGTCAGTTTTTTGATTTTAAAAACCATAACACATTTTCAATAGGGTATACGTTAAAAGCAACTAATATAGCTTCCACTCCCTGGATAGGCAATTTGAATAGGGATAATAAAATAGATATCGTTTATAGCGCCATACAATACCAGGACGTTCGGTTTGATCTTCAAAAGACTCTTGGAATATTTGTTGCTTGTTATCATACAAATATTTCCATAAAAAAGCCGGTGATCTGGGGCGCTTACATGGGAAGCGATTATACAGGAACTTTCAAAAAAACAGTTAACCCCGGCCCTAAGTAAGGTTTGAGTGTTACTTCAACAAAGCAACAACGGATTATATTAGTTGTCATCCAGACTGCCTATGTTATTATTTGATGTTAAAACAAAATTGATTTTGAGATACGCTAAAGAATGAATTTTATAGCGTTTAATTATAACAGCATTCGTTTAGGAAGATCTCTTTATAAATGATAAATCAGGTACACGTTAATAGTTGGGATAAAACCATAAGGGCATTACATCATGGAATTCAAAAAAAGCAAGATTTCGAAGGTAGAGGATTCTACCAGCTGGTATATTGCATTATGTGCAAATGTCGCGAACAGCCTGTAATAAGTCCTTTCTGCACCCGATGAAATTTTTTTACACAACATACTTTTGTGCAGATAACAATAAATTTATTAACAACTAAAAACAATCAAAAATGACACGCATTAATCCTTATTTAAACTTCAACGACAATTGCCGCGAAGCAATGAACTTTTACAAAGACTGCATCGGTGGCGAACTTACATTAACAACAGTAGGAGAATCTCCAATGTCTCCTCAAATGCCCCCTGATATGAAAGATGCTATTCTGCATTCATCTTTACTGATTGGTAATTACTACATGATAATGGGCTCTGATATGAGAACAAAACAATTGACAGATGGTGATACGGTAACAATCTGTGTCAATTGCGCAAGTGAGGATGAAATGAATAGATTTTATAAAAACCTCTCTGCTGGCGGGAGTATTAATGAACCAATCAGTGAGATGCCGGGAGGAGCAAAGATTGGGAACATTACTGATAAATTCGGTAAACATTGGATGTTTTACTATAATAAGAACGATAATTAATTGAACATTAACTATCAATAAATTTACTCAAATTAATTATTCATTTCTAAAATTTAAAACAATGAAAAAGACAAAAATCATCTATTGGGTAACGACAGGAATAATATTTCTGTTGGAAGGAGTTATGCCTGCATTAACATCTCAAACAGAACTTGCTAAAGAAGGCATACGGCATTTGGGTTATCCCCAATATTTTGGTAATGCTTTTGTTGTTTTTAAAATTCTTGGAGCATTAGCATTGGTCATTCCCAAAATACCAAATCGTATTAAAGAATGGGCGTATGCAGGTTTTGCTTTTGATTTCATTTTTGCCAGCATCAGTCATTGGGCAGTTGATGGGTTTGGCGGACAAACGCTTTTCCCTCTTTTCGTCTTCGCAATTCTTATTACTTCTTACATTTTTCATGAGAAACTTAAGAAACATCAAAACGAGAGTAATGTAACCTTTAAAACAAATAACCATGTCATTTCAGGCATACCTCAGTAACATTAAAGAAAAAACGGGTAAAGGTCCCGACGACTTTAAAAACTTGCTGAAAAAAAGGGGTTTGTGCAAGATGGTACAATTAAACCCGGAGTAAAAGCAGGTGACATTGTAAAGTGGCTTAAAGAAGACTTTGAGCTTGGGCACGGACACTCAATGGCAATTTATGCATTGCTTAAAGGTGCAAAAAATGAAATGAGCAAATAACAAAGCAGGTGTAAATATCGCCTGAAGGATTTGTTACCCGCCTTTGCTATCGGCAGTCAGCTGTCAGGTATCAGGAGAACAATGCCTGATATGGTTTCCTCCTGATAGCTGAAGCTGACTGCTGATAGCTAAGGCGATAATTTATGCTTGACACGACACTAGCAATAGCAAATAAACTACTTTAAAAAAGTAAAGGAAGTTTTTGACAAAGGAAACCTTGATTCTTCTGAAGCTTATAATCATTTAAAAATAAAAAAATGCGAAAATTAAAATTACAAATACAAGTCTCCCTTGATGGATTCGTTGCAGGCCCAAATGGGGAATTGGACTGGATGACCTGGACCCTTGATGGGAAAATTGAGGAATTCATTAATGCGCTCACCGACTCCTCTGACACTATCCTGCTTGGCAGGAAGATGACCGATGGATTTATGAACTATTGGACCAGTGTGCTGGATAAGCCCGACAGTCCTGAATATTCTTTTGCAAAAAAAATGGTGGATACACCAAAAGTTGTTTTTTCCAAAACGCTTGAAAAATCAACCTGGGTTAATACAGTATTGGCAAAAGGAAATCTTGCTGATGAAATTGCCAGTTTAAAAAAACAAACCGGTAAAGACATCATTGTTTATGGTGGCGCAAACTTCGTTACTAACCTTATTAATGAAAACCTGATTGATGAGTTGAACTTATTTGTAAATCCAGCTGCCATTGGCAAAGGGATGCAGATTTTTACCGGACGAGCGAACTTTAAACTTACAAAAACCCAAGCCTACGACTGTGGCATTGTAGTAAATACTTACCAACCATTAAATCGACAGTAAGATGAAAAACAAAAAATATTGGTTGGATTTCCATTTGCACAAGTGCCATTATATAAAAACGGAATGGTTAAGTATCAAATAAAATAAGCGGGATTTATTTTTAAAGAGTCGTTACCGCAACATAACTTTTATAAAAAATATAAAATAAAATATCAAGGCAACACTGCAAGAAGAAATCCCATATCAAAGGTTTGATAAGCAGGCCAAAGAAGCTGTACACTTTTATACTTCCATTTTTAAAAATGCTTCAATTGAACAATGCAACCTTAATTATGCAACTGCCGCTTCTTTGTTATACTTATTTCTGTAATTTATTAGCGAGAGCCCGGTAATCTTTTTAAATACAGTCCTGAATGCTTCTACCAATATTTTCTCTGTTATATTATTTTCAATAAACTCCTGAGCTTGTTTTATGGGTTCATCTTCATGCTTCTTTTGCCCGTTGAACATAGCGAATGGTGACTGGCTCTTACGGTCTATTTCCAATGCAAATACTTTTGAAGCAGTAATGGCCATTTCCCTTCCTGCATATTTTTCTACAAGAAGTAACAGCAGGTTCCAGTAAGAAGTAGCGCCACCGCTGGAATAAAGCCCTTGCTGTTCGGTAACAATCCTTCCATCTACAAGATTTACTTCCGGAAACATTTCCCTGAATTGATTGGCAGTTAACCAATGGCTTGAACATTCTTTACCGTTCAACAAACCAGTTGACGCAAGCAGGAATGCACCAATGCAAAGGCTTGCTACTTCTGCACCTTTGTTATATTGATTTACTATCCAGGGAATAAAATCTTTATTCTTCTTCACAGTACTTTTTAAATCTCCAGCCAATGCAGGTATAATTAATAAATCAGTCTTTTTTAAATCAGCTAACAAAATATCCGCACGTACTGAATACAAGCCGTTATTGAATTGCACCATTTTTGTAAGCCCTACCAATTGTACTTTAAATACTGGTGGTTTACCAGCCGCTTCCAAAAAATCATTTACACCGGTAAACATGGTACGGGGATCAACAATGCTTGGCATGGCAGCCTCATACGGCACAAGGATAGATATATGTTTCATACTGTAATTTTTAAAATTAACTTAGATAAAGGTAAAAAAATAAAGTCGCAAACAACCTGTAGCAAGTCCTTTTTACACCCGATTAAAAGTATTTGTTCATATTAGCTTTGTATAGTCAATAACAAATTTTAAAAAAAATTCATTACTTTAAAACTTTACTAAAATGAAAAAGACAAAAATCATCTATTGGGTAACGACAGGGATAATATTTCTGTTTGAAGGAATTATGCCTGCATTAACATCTCAAACAGAACTTGCCAAAGAAGGCATACGGCATTTAGGTTATCCTGAATATTTTGGTAACGCCTTAGTTGCTTTTAAAATTCTTGGCGTATTGGCATTGGTTATTCCAAGAATACCAAATCGTATTAAAGAATGGGCGTATGCAGGTTTCGCTTTTGATTTCATCTTTGCCTGTATCAGTCATTGGGTAGTTGATGGGTTTGGGGCTCAAACGCTTTTCCCTCTTTTCATCTTTGCCATTCTTATTACTTCTTACATTTTTAATAAGAAGCTCAGGAAGCATCAAAACAATATTAGTCCAACCTTTAAAACAAGCAACTATGTCATTTCAGGTATACCTCAGTAGCAGGTATAGATGGATGCATTAGCGATCAGCCGTCAGCTATCAGCTATCAGGAAGAAAATTAATATATTGATATGCGGACTGCTAAAAGCCGATAGCTTATAGCAATTAATCCGTGATTTCATGATTAACAAAACATCATTGTCATGTCAATAATAAAATGACGATTAGCTCTTAGGGTATTATAACATAATTATTTCTTCCTGATAGCTGACATCTGACGGCTGAAAGCAATAAGTACAACATTTAATGCTTGACATGACTACGTATTGTTCAAACTAAAATTATAAATCATTAAAAACTATTGAAATGTTAAACGAAGTAAATTCCCGCAAGGCGGTAAAAAAAATAAAAATTATCTATTGGATTTTTACCAGCCTTTTTGCATTCCTAATGCTTGGATCTGCTATTCCTGATATATTTTCCGTTCAGGCAGCAGTTGAAGGTTTTAAGAAAATGGAGATGCCTGCTTACTTACTTCCCTTTTTAGGAATTGCCAAGACATTAGGCGTTATTGCCATACTTATTCCCGGCTATCCGCGCATTAAAGAATGGGCTTATGCCGGATTAGTGTTTGATTTGTTAGGAGCCACTTATTCAATTGCATCTTCTGGTCAGCCTGTAAGTAACTGGATATTTATGGCATTGCCACTTATTCTTGCAGCAAACTCTTACACATGGTATCACAAAAAATTGACAGCAAAAACTGCTTTACAAGAACCTCACGTAAAAGAATTGAATGCTTATAAAAATACTACAACTGCAAAAGCAGATACAGTGATTGCATGATTGTACATGAAATAAAATTTTATGCGGAAGCTTATCGTATCAATGAATGTAACGCTTGATGGTTACATGTCGGGATCTGAATGTGAATTGGATTGGCATTTTCAATACTGGACGAAAGAGATGGCGGAATCTTTATGTGAACAATTAAGTAAGGCAGATACTATTTTGTTAGGCCGGGTTACTTACAACGCTATGGCCAGATACTGGCTTTCAAAAGTAGTTAATCCGTCCTTGAGAGGAGAAGATTTTGCTTTTGCCAATATGATGAACAGCTATGATAAAATTGTTTTTTCAAAAACAATCACTTTGCCGGAATGGAGTAATTCAAAGCTGGTAAGCGGAAATCTTGAAGATGAAATAAATCTATTGAAACAGAAGCCTGGAAAGGATATCATTGTATATGGAAGTGGCAGGTTAGTAAATTCACTTATCAAGTCAGGCATGGTTGATGAATACCAGCTTTGGTTGCATCCGGTAGTATTAGGAAAAGGTAAACCTTTATTTAAAAATTTGCATAGCAGGCTTCACATGAAATTGATGAATATTAAAACCTCAGCTCAGGTGTTGTTATCCTATATTATCAAACAAATAAAACAAACGAAAATGAAACACATAAACAAAAACGTAAGCGAAGAATTCTCAAAGGGCAACTTTGAATTTGCATTCAATCATTTTGCTGATGATATTCAGTGGAATGTTGTTGGGTCTCCTGTTATTAAAGGTAAAAAAGCAGTGATAGCTTACTGCAATAAAATGATGACAGAAATGGACAGATCAAAACTGAACAATACAAATCAAATAGGAGATGATGATTTAATTGCCGTACAGGGATATTGTGATTATGTGAAAGAAAACAATGAGCCGGGCAGACTGGAGTATTGTGATGTATACAGGTTTAACGATGAAAAATTGCAGGCGATAACTTCTTATTGTATTGAAACAAAAAATGGGTAAGATTCAGTCATAGCATTTTCTCCGGTGAGCATTTTATTTCTAGTATTAGTTTAACTGTAGATTGACGTATTTGCTATCAGCCGTCAGCTATCAGCTATCAGAAGGAAACTTAGCAGACAGTGATCTGCTGAAATCTGAAAGCTGACGGGTGATAGCAAGAGTGTCAATTTAAGGTTAATATAACACTAGAGTTAACTGAATTAATTTGTAAAATTGGGTTTTGAAGAAGGAAAAAGACATCAAGAAGCAATAGCACTTTATGCAAAAAACGGCTACAAACTAATTCCGGACTGAAGTATCCATAATTATGACAAACTTAAAATACAGAAATGCCCTACAGGAAGATCTGGCAAAAATTGTTGAGATCTACAACTCCACCATAGCTTCAAAGATGGTTACGGCAGATACAGAACCTGTATCAGTTGTCAGTCGGCAAAAATGGTTTGACGATCATAATTCATCTAAAAGACCTCTTTGGATTATAGAAGATCTTTCTAACAAAATTATTGGTTGGGTGAGCTTTCAATCTTTTTACGGCAGGCCGGCTTACGATGCCACGGTGGAAATAAGTATTTATTTACATACTGAACAAAGGAGCAAAGGATTGGGTAAAGAAATTTTAAAATATTGTATCGGCAACGCACCAAAATTTGGAGTTAAGACATTGCTGGGTTTCATTTTTGCTCACAATGAGCCAAGTTTAAAACTTTTTAAACATTTTGGTTTCGAAGATTGGGCTACATTACCAAATGTTGCGGTGCTCGAAGGAAAGGAGAGGAGTCTGAAAATATTAGGGAAAAGAATAGCGTGAAAGAAAATTATTTCTTATTTCACTATAATCTTTTTTAGTGAATTGATGAAGATGAGAAAGAATAAGCAACTTCTATTTTCCATCAATAAATCCAAGCGTAACATCAACCGGACAAGTATATGTATTATTATTTAGCTTAATCGTATCAATTTTGCATAACAATAATACTATGCTTACATTACAATTGAAAAAAACCAATATTAAAGTAATAGAAGTTTACCTGCGGCCGTTGACACGGAATTTAGCAAAGGAATTGATGTGCCAAAAATCAGTACTGAAAAGTTTATAAGAAGTTTTATACACCAATTAGACAAAGAAAAAACAACTATAGATATTGGCATGACTGCAGTATTGAATAAGCTAAGCCGCTTTTTCCCGAAGTTTGCTTTTAATATCATCAACAGGAAAACGAAAATGTAGCGTAAAGGCAACAAACAATTCCGTTTTCCTGCTCCATGAATTAATTATTGGTTTTTATTTTGTGCCGATATCTATAATGCCACCCTCCTTAAACAAGTCGTGTGACACGAAATAGCCTTGATTATCCTTTCCGTTCACTTTTATAGATTTCAAGGCTCTGCCCCTTCCTGGTTTTGTTATAGTGAGTAATTTACCATTGCTGGTTTTCCACTTCACTTCGTCAAAAAGCGGAACAGTAACAATATATTTCGGATCAGTAGCAGAAAATGGATATAAGCCCAATGCGCTGAACACATACCAGGCCGACATTTCCCCTGCATCATCCATTCCGGAAAGCGTTAACCCGTCGTGTATGCCGTATAAATTGTTTAAAATGTAATCAAGTATTTTCTGTGTTTTTTCCGGCTTCCCGATAAACGTATAAGCGAAAGGCGCTTCGTGGTCGGGTTGGTTGCCCTGGCAATACTGCCCTATCATTGTTTCTACATTTCTGGCGATGTAATTAGGATTCCGGGGTACTGTAAACAACGAATCCAGTTTCGATTCAAATCCCTTTGCTCCGCCGTACAATTCTATTAAGCCGGGCATATCATGCGGGGCAAAGAAAGATGCCTGCCAGGCATTTGCTTCCCTGTACATATATTCGTAGTAAGGAAACTGCGGTTGAAAGGTTTTATCCAGTCACCATTTTCCAGTCTGCCCCTCATAAACCTGGTAGAAGGATCAAACATATTTTTATAATTTTTCGACCTGGCCATTAATATCCTGTAATTGGCTGTATCACATAACTTCTTAGCTATCTGCGCTACTGAATAATCGTCGTAAGAATATTCCAGGGTTTTGGATACGCCAGCTTTTGCTTTAGTCTCTACTTTCGGATTAGGAATATCAGGATCGGATATATAGCTGAACCGAATGTAGTGCCGGGATTTGTAAAGAGGAAGGATAGGGATATTACAAAGATTCCAATGGCCTTTATTGGTATGCGTAAAGCCTAAAATTATAGAATCTTCATATTGATATCCGGCACCTGATCCATATGCTGTCATCGGGCTTAGTTGCACCATAGCATTTGGCAATGAACTGCCAGGAAAAGTAAGGCCAGCCCAAGACCTCCACCCTTTTGGCAACTCATAACCGAGAATTTTAGGATCATTAAGCGGTGCTGTGCCAATAAAAGTATTTACATATTTAGTATAACTATTTATTTGCTGACCTTTTGTTAGAGTAGAAGATGCCAGTAGAATAATTAATAGTAAACTTGAAATATTTTCAGTTTTAGTTTTCATTTTTATCGTATTACTTGTTCTTTCTTATGGTTAATAAATTTTTTACCTTTTTAATCGCTGACTTACCCTTCTGAGAAATACTACCGATGAACTTTGCCGGTTTCTTAATTACAAGTAATCTAAATGAAATTATTTTTTCTTCATTGCTGCTGCAATTGCTTTCTCTGCAAGTGGCTCCATTACCTTATAACCTTCCAGATTGGGATGTACACCGTCTTTTGATAGGTTAGCAGGCAGCCCACTCCTGGCATCGGCCATTGCAGTAAAATAATCAAGGTAGACAATGTTGTTCTTATCAGCATAGTCCTTTATCATTTCGTTAAGTGTCTTAACTTTTAATACCGGATCTATAGATGGACGCCATGGGAAAGAAAAAGCCGGCAATATTGATGAAAGCACCACTTTAATATGGTTTGCTTTAGCGAGCTCGGCCATGGAAACAATGTTGCCAAATACATCCTCCAATTTTGATGGCCCATTATTTTCGGCAATATCATTTATTCCGGCAAGTATTACAACCACGCTGGGTTGTAAATTAACCACATCCTCACGAAAGCGTACCAGCATTTGTCCGGTTGTCTGTCCGCTTATTCCACGATCAAAATAAGGTTTGCCTGAAAAGAATGATGAGTCGTTATTAATCCAGAAATCGGTGATGGAATCGCCCATAAAAACCACCCGTTTCTCGCCGGTAGCAGGAAGTGGTACTTTGCTGTTTGCCTCATTATATTTTTTAATATTAGCCCAGTCCTGAGCGCTGGCAGCAAGGAGGGTAAAAAGCAGTATAAGTGCAGATAGAATTTTTTTAGTCATGATAAGTAAATTTAAATCAATTGTAAATGTAACTAATGTCGTGTCAAACATTAAATGTCGTATCAATTGCTATCAGCTATCAGCAGTCAGCTATCAGGAGATCAGTACCTGAAAAGCTTTCCTCCTGATAGCTGATAGCTGACAGCTGATAGCAAAAGCGTCAATTTATAGTTGACATAACACTAGGTAGTTTGTTGTGTATAAAAAATAGGCATAACAAACCAGTGAGACGAAATTAAGAAAGTAAAGTATATTGAATTTTATTTCTCATTAGAAAGCGAATATGGAAGTTTCATGGTGTAACCAGTTATTATTATAAGCTCACCGTTATGCGGTATGTATATTGCTCAGGCCGATACAATGTGAAAGTGTAAATTGATAAGCAGGGTGTTCGACAACAATGAATGGATACTTTCAGGATATGCTTGCACACAACTCCAATTAAATGAGTGAAAAGCTATCTGATTTATGAAAAAAGGATAATCGCAAGATTATCCCTTTCGGCGGGCTGGAACGTTAATAAAAACGGAAACTGCTTTTTTATTTCGTAAACATTAATCGTTTTAAATGGTCATTTGATAATGTCGCTCACCTTTACACGAATAAAGTAGAAGTCTCTTAAGCCTTCGTATAGCAATCCCAAAGTATTATCATCAATTTTTGTTAATGCAGAATACCCAAAGGTTCTGCGTTCATCTATCAGCAACTGGTTAGCAGGTTGCCAGGTGTTCCCCATATCCATGCTAGCTTTGATAGTAATGTTATTGCGTTCGGAAGATGAATTAGGGTTGCTGAAAAACAACACCTCTTTCACTACGCCCTTTACATTCATCCTTGCTTTTATAAGACTTGCCATACAAACGGGATCGGGTAATATATTGTAAGAAGTGAAGTGTTCCGTCCATGTGCTGCCTATGTTGTTAGTAGTAGCAACTGACCTGAATCGGCCACGGTTATCTCTCATACTTAACATTAAAGTGCCGGGTGCTGTTTCCACTACCTGCGCTTCAGTAGTATTCGATTTTGCGCCAATACCTCTCTTCCAGGTAGCACCATGATCTTCGCTGTAAACAATAGTTGAATGTGGCATTCCGGCAGCATCCCAGTATTGTGCAGGAAAAACTAACTTTCCATTGCTCATGACAATGCCATTACCCGGCCCCTGGAAAAATATTTTCCATGCAGCATCTTTTACCTGTGGCGTTATGCTTTGCGGTGCAGTCCATGTAAGACCGTCATCGCTGCTGCTTACTACGACAAACTGGCCAGTTTCATCGGGCGTTAAGCCGGGCTTTGAACCAGCAATGGAACGGTTGCCTTTACTCCATAAAGCAGCTACCCATATTTTTTTTGTTATGGGATCAAAAAGAATAGCCGGCTCGCCAACACCGTTATTTTCCTGCGGCTCGCCCATATCCATAATTACTTTCATCGGCTGCCAGGTTCTGCCGCTATCGGTACTGCGGTTTATACCTACATCTATATTACCGGGTAAATCGCCGGAGTTATTGTAACGGATGTCATATACGCCGATCAGTGTTCCTTTATTTGTTTGAGTGATACCGGGAATGCGATAGCTATTTACACCATCATCACCAGCTTTTCGTAACGCAATGCCTATTGGTTTTTGATAGGTAGATTTATTATAGACAACCGGATCTTTCTCTTTCAAAAGAAATTATATCTATCATATTATCTCCCTCTACTTCACATCAGGTACATAGGATGCTGTGTTGGTTGCAGTTTAATCTTTCTTTACTTGAAAGCCTATGATTGGGTTTGATGACTTGAATATTGAATTTAACTCAATCAGCTTTATCTCATATTCACTCTTTGTCAATACACCAATATTATTTAGCCATAGTAATTGATTGTACTGTTGTTCATAACTTAATAAATTTGTCAGTTGTCCATATTTTTCAACCAAGTATCTTTTTTGCTCTGATTTTAATGTGTCTATAAATTCATTTAATGCATGTCGAGATGGCTTGTCTATTAGAAATTCTATTGCATTCTTATTCTCATTGTTTGTCAAATAAAAAGAACGCTTGTAAGTCAAAACAAAAATGACGAAAAAGACTAATGAAAGAAGAAAGTAAAAAAGGAAATCACCTTTATCAGTATCGCCACCTGTCTTTCTGTCAATTAGGATAATAGCAGAAAGACCCAATGAAATTAGTGTTGCGATTAGCCAACCTGTTTTTCCATTTTTGGATTTAACAACTTTAAGTCCAATGTCTTCAAACCTTAAGGATAACTCATTGCTTTCTCGTATACTTTTGCTTTTGATTGATAACCCTTCCTGGGTAATTTCAAACCATCTTTTATTGAGTAATATGTCTTTTTGATATAAGTTATGTTTCATGTTTAAAAATTTTGACTAACGTTTAGGAAGTTGATATTGAATTGCCTGTAAATCCCAGGTCGTTAAAGCTTATATCAAATTTACTGATTTGCCTTTTTATACGGTTGAGCGTTGCCATCTTTATTTTCTGGTCCGGGGACGTATATTCAGTCGGTGGCTTATTGGGAACGTGTTTAACAATCATGTCGTATTCTTTATTCAGGTAGAGTACTATATTGTTCACGATCCGGTTCTGGCTCTCTACTCCAAGCTGTTCCCTCACTTTTTTAAACGTCACCTACATGCTCCAGCGTCTGATGAAATATCGTATGATCTGTTCTGCTTGTGATAGTAGCAAATAAAAAGTGTTACAAAATACTACTAAATGGTAATAGCTGATATGTTATTATAGTATATCTTCGATTTCCGTACCAATATAATTGTTTGATTTACATCAATATGTAAGCATACGCCAAAACATTATTTCCTTACACATATACTATTAAGATGGCAGCTGATTACCAAGCATCATTCATAACCGTTATGATGTCAGAAGGGGGTTACGTCCGCGACCCAACAGACCGTGGAGGTGAAACCTACATGGGCATTGCAAGAAAAAGCTTTCCGGCCTGGCCCGGATGGTCAACAGTAGAAAAGTTACGATCTGCACCTGAGTTTCCTCAAAATCTTTCTGTGCTTACCCCTGAAGTGCAGCAGTTTTATAAAGAAAATTTTTGGGATAGGAACCGGCTATCAGAATTTAACGACGCTAGTCTTGCTCTTGAACTTTTTGCTGAAAGTTGATAGTGGTTCTTATCTTAACCAGGCTGGTGGATTCTCACCCATATTACCCTCCGCAGTCGCAGGTAATTTTACCAAGAAGGGATGTGCTGCAGTTTATTCTTGGCGTGCCACTGGCCATAGAAGTGTTTAGTATCACTGTAATAACCAGAATGGCTTTATTGGGTAAGTATTTTCCGGATGAGCGAAGGGAGTGGTGGGGCAGGATAGGCGCATATATACACAGATTATCATTTTTGTGGATAGTGATTTCCGCATCTTCTTTGCTGGGGCCGGAATTAATGAGTTATGTATTCAATACACAATGGAGGTCAGCAGGCATTGCGGCTACTGGTGGATGGATAGCCTTGGTAGGGTCTACGGTAAAAGCAGCTTTCAATTACAGAACATCAGGTAATGAAAATGGAAAGAGTTTCTTGTCTATGTTTTTAAATTTTCTGGGCTTAGCTGGTCCTTATCTTTTTGCTTTGGGCCTATTGGTTATATTACCCGGTTTTCTTATCCCCTTGCGTTCTTTTGAAATTGACCTTTTTAAAGATTTAAACTTGCCTGTACCAGACGTTAAAATCCTTATTTTATATTTAATGTTGGTTACAGCTTTAGCAGCTTATTTATTAGCTAAACAGGTAGGAGTGAATGAGTTTTCAATGCATCATTTTTACAGAAATAGATTAATAAGAGCTTTCCTGGGCGCCACAAGGCGAAGCACGGAACGGCAGCGGACAGCCAATCCGTTTACAGGCTTTGATATGCTGGATGACGAGCGTTTAAGCAAGATGACAAATGAATACGGTTATTATGGGCCCTATCCGGTTTTGAATGCCGCATTGAATGCATCGCAGGAGATAGAACTGGACAGGCAAGACCGAAAAGCAGAATCATTTATATTTTCACCTTTATACTGCGGTTTTGATTTCAGCATGATAAAGGCTTCTGCTAATGTAAAATCAAAACCATATGATTATGCCTACAGAGAAACGAAGAACTATGCATACAAAAACAGTGGACCTACAATAGGTACTGCTATGGCCATATCAGGCGCTGCCATCAATCCAAACCAGGGATATCATTCATCTGCAGCCACAGCCTTTTTGTTAACCATATTTAATGTACAAATGGGATGGTGGATTGGAAATCCCAGGAAAAGTACCTGGAAGTACTCAGATCCCCGGTTCGGCCTTGGATACATCATGAATAATCTAATCGGGAAAACAAGTACCAGAAACAAGTTTGTTGCTTTATCTGATGGTGGCCATTTTGACAATATGGGTTTGTATGAAATGGTAAGAAGGAAGTGTACGCTTATTGTTCTTTGCGATGCCGAGCAGGACGATAAGTTTACCTGTGAAGGGCTTGCAAATGCCATCAGGCGTTGCAGAATCGATTTTGGTGCTGAGATCAGCATTGACATTTCTAAAATCACTAATAGAGCGGAAAGAAGGATATCAGCAGCTCAATATGCATTTGGAGAAATATCTTATGCGGGTGATAAATCGCCATCAGGAAAATTATTGTACATCAAAGCGTCTATATCAGGTAACGAGCCGGTAGATGTGCATGAGTATGCAGCTAAAAACACTACGTTCCCGCATCAAACCACAGCCGACCAATTCTTTGATGAAGAACAATTCGAGAGCTACAGAAAGCTGGGTTTATTTATTGTTGAAAAACTTTTTGAGGATTTTATTGTAATTAAGGCTTTAAAGTCAACCCTCTTAAGTCGTTTTTTCGTACAACAAGAGTCTTAATTAGTCCTCCCTTAAAAACTGCTATTATGTAGCGGTGGTGCATATTTTGTGATAAAAACTGTGTTATTAGTCTATAGATTGTTGTGTGCTCGACTGGGGAAAAGTTTCTCCCGCCACCTTTGGCTCTCTTTTTCAAAGCTAGAATGGAATAAAGATGATATTGACGCATTAGGATTTATGAAAATAGATGTCCTGGCATTGGGCATGCTTACTTATGTATAAAATCCGGATAAACTCACCCCCTTTGGCCATTTCCAATTGACCCCTAAAAACGATTTCAAAAGGATTCTGGAAAACGGGCTGTTGACGAAGACTAAAAAGAAGCTAAAGAACTGTTGTTTTGTAAATAAAAATAGTGACTAATTTCTGTCCGGTGTTTTTATAAAAATGATTCTATTATTTGTGTATTTGTTTATATATTTTTTTCTAAAGACTCCCCATACAATTCTATCCTTATGGACTGATGAACAATCCTGTCCAGTATTGCCTCGGCAAGGGGTTTTTCACCGATTATTTAATGCCTTTTTTTTACAAGTACCTGGGCGGTGATGATAGTAGATCTTTTGCCATGTCGGTCCTCGATAATATCTAAAAGCAGTGCTCTGCTACCCGGGTCGAAGGGTTGAACCACCAAAGTCATCTAAATATCAGGGCGTCCTGCTTTTGTATTTTGGAAAGTTTTTTTAAATGAGCCCATCGGCTTTGGCCATTTTTAAATGGGACATCAGTTTGGCAGTATTGGTATACAGAACTTTGTGACCTAATAAACGGCTTGCTGGCCAAGGGCAGAAGCTAAAAAGCTTTTACCTGTACCGGTGCTGTTATCCAGGAAAAAAACCAAAAGGTTGCTGCATTATTTGAACCGGTTATAGTTCAAAAAGTTTTCCTAAGCATAGATGAAACCTTCCAGCTTTTGAGTGCAAGCAGATCGACCATTTACCGGATCATTGATAAAGGTCAATGAAAGTATGGAAATTAGGAAGCCGCACTATTATTTCGCGAAAAGCAATTGATAACCTTTTTAATACTTTAGTCGTATGAACGTACCGCTTAGACAACGTCAGAGAGACGATAAGGTCAGCCTTTATATTGACTACTACGAGGATGGCAAACGGAAAAATGAATACCTTAAAATGTGCCTGTTTCCTACACCGGGAAAAGGCAATGATTATTACATTAGATTCAGGCAGAAGAAAACAAAGGGTTCAGAAACATTGCCAATCTCAAAACAGACTTTTGAGTTAATAGCTGAAAGAGGTAAACCGCAAGAAGCTATCATTAATTCAGATTCCTTTGGCTTAGGAACGGCGGCAATTATAGCATTGCATCATTTTATTTTTTCATCATTAAATCACATGTTATGTCTACTATCAGCGTTTGTGTTCATCAGCGTTCATCATGATTCAGCATTTATCGCTATGCTTCTACTGCCAACGGCGTTGTGTTTCTTCCCATCACTTTGCAGCAGTTCAAGTCCTTTTTTGGTAGCTGCAATGGTTGTTCCATTAAGCTTGGACAACGCACTTACTATTTCCAGTGTTTGCCATTTTAGCCCTTCACCAGGATTTTTTTATGTGCCGTTACGCATATTTTACTACTAACTCTTTGAAGCTATAGTAAAAAATGGTAAGTACTTTTGCTTTCCGTAAAAGGCTCAACAACAGCCTTTTTATTTTTTTAGAACCGAATAAAGTAAATACTTCGTGGATAATTCAATAAAAGACAGATTAAGAGAGAGGGGAGCCAGGGCTAAAGCAAACATTCTTTTACCGCTTCCCTATTGGATTGCTTCGTTGTTAACCGGCTTAGTAGCAGTTGCCTACACCAAACTGTTCGGGCTGGGTGAAAGGCTTTCATTTTACTTGTTTCACCTGCATGAATGGTTAATCTTTATAGTAACACCTGTATGTTTTTTAACTGCATGGTGGATAGTAAAAAAGTTTGCGGTGTATGCAAAAGGAAGTGGCATTCCGCAGGTAATGGCTGCGGTTGAATTTGCAAATCCTAAGTACGACCACCGGGTAGACAAGCTACTTAGTATTAAAGTAATGATTGTAAAAATTGTTTCAAGTCTTTTGATGATAGTAGGCGGGGGAGCAATAGGCAGGGAAGGTCCAACCATACAAATAGCGGGTTGCATCTTTAGAAAAGTAAACCAGCTAATGCCAAAATCTTTTCCAAAAATATCCAAGCGCAACATGATAATGACCGGTGCAGCAGCCGGGCTTGCCGCTGCCTTTAATACCCCGTTGGGCGGAATTGTTTTTGCGGTGGAAGAACTTACAAAAACTCATATCAGCTATTTTAAAATAGCCATACTTTCCGCTGTAATCATAGCAGGTTTAACGGCACAAGGCATTTTGGGTCCCTACCTTTATTTAGGTTTCCCTGATGTAAGTAATCTATCTCCTTATATTTTTTTAGGGGTCATTTTAGTAGCGGCTATTGCAGGTTTGCTGGGTGCAGTTATGAGTAAAATAATATTAGCAATTTTAAAATGGAAGTCCGCTTTTAAAAACAATTCTTCAGAAATAATTTATGTGCTTTCATGTGCTTTAGTAGTTGCAATTACAGCCTATTTCATAAGCTATAATGTTTTGGGTTCAGGTAAAGAAGAAATGTCTTCCTTGCTGTTTTCACAAAACAAATATGCTGGATGGATAACACCCGGTTTAAGAATTATGGGTCCTATGCTTTCCTTTACTACAGGCGCATCCGGTGGCATATTTGCACCTTCGTTAAGTGCGGGTGCTTCGGTTGGTTCATTAGTAGCTCATTGGTTTGAGCTTACAGCTACCAATACTAATATAATGGTGCTTGCAAGCATGGTGGCTTTTTTAACAGGTGTAACACGTTCGCCTTTTACTTCTGCTATATTGGTGTTGGAAATGACGGACAGGCACAATGTAATATTTCACCTCATGATAGCCGGTATTATAGCTGTTTTGGTTTCCTCTCTGATTGATAAAAAATCTTTGTACGATCATTTAAAGCATCAGTATATGCACGATTTTTATGAAGAAGAAACAGCAATCGAAACGCCGGTTGAAAAATTAAATACAATACAATAAAAAATAATCACATTGCAGATTTATAATCTCATTACCATCATTATTGTGTTAACCGCAGTCTTTGGTTATATCAATTTTCGTTTTATAAAGTTACCTGCTACTATTGGCATCATGCTTATATCGTTGGTGGTATCCTTATTAGTTATTGCAACAGGTTGGTTGCATCCCGGTTTGTTTTTAAAAACTACGGACGTAATCAGGACGATTGATTTCAATACGGCATTAATGAAAGTGATGTTAGCATTTTTATTGTTCGCCGGAGCCATTCATATTGATCTAAAACAATTAAAAGAAGAGAGTGCAGCAATCATTACCTTCTCCACAATAGGAGTATTAGTATCCACTTTTATTATTGCGGCTTTAATGTTTGTTGTAACCAAATGGTTCGGTATACCAATCAATTTTATCTACTGTTTATTGTTTGGTGCATTAATTTCTCCTACAGATCCTATTGCTGTTTTAGGCATTTTAAAGAAAGCCAAAATACCGCCAACACTCGAAATGAAAATATCAGGAGAAAGCCTGTTTAATGATGGAGTTGCAGTAGTAATTTTTATCACCATTTATGAAATTATAAAAGTTGGTTACGATAATGTGTCTGCTTTGCAGATAGGTTGGCTCTTTTTAAAGGAAGCGGGCGGAGGTCTTATCTTCGGTTTGGTGTTGGGATATATTGGTTTTTGGGCTTTAAAGTCTATAGATAATTATGTGATAGAAGTATTAATAACATTGGCAATTGTAATGGGCGGTTATGCACTGGCAGGTTACCTGCATATAAGCGGTCCGTTGGCAATGGTAGTAGCAGGTATCGTTACCGGCAACAAAAGCCTTGAAAAAGGAACAAGTGATGTGACAAGAGATTACATTGATAAGTTTTGGGAGATGATGGATGAAGTATTGAA